>WNEZ01021893.1_pt1 | contig 10876 bp, 10 predicted proteins | sample 5400521 | NCBI WGS metagenome assembly WNEZ01 (sample SAMN13153339, study PRJNA577476) | soil metagenome | isolation source: 120 cm saprolite under Douglas fir tree site 2 hole 1 replicate 1 | place: USA:California | collected 2015-04-18
CTCCGCGACCATGTAAATGGCGCGTCCATCCTGGGGCAGGGCGTTCGCCAGCGCTTTCGCGCAGCGTAGCTGAAGCTTTTCGAAATACTCGCGCGGCAAATAAAGTCCGTCCGGATGGTCTATGCGGAGACCAGTCACCACGCGGGTGCGCACCAATTCGAGTAACAACCGGTGAGTGGCATCAAAAACCTTTGGCAATTCGACCCGAATCGCTGCCAGATCATTCACGTCAAAAAAGCGGCGATAATTAATTTCTTCGGCCGCGACCCGCCAAAATGCCAACCGGTAAGACTGCGCGTTGAGCAACTGATCAAGCGCGTCGAAGCTCCGCGCGTCGCCCAGTTCTCCGTTGATCCGGGCCAATGCCTTTTCGATTGCTTGTTGCACCTGTGGCGCTTCCGCGCACCGGCGTTCGAGACGTCGCTTGACGATCTCCTTCTCGCGAATGCGCTCCGCGATGCGCTTGGGATCGGTTTCGGTGCGTTTCGGCAAATATTCGAGCGCGGTCAGAATGCTTTGCAATTCCGCATAAAAATCTTCGTCCTTATGTTCGGCGAGGTTTTGTAACGCGATCTCCAGAACATGGCGATACGTCCCCGGCGCGATCGGAAGTCTGCGATCGCCGTAGCGAAGGTAAAACGTCCCTTCCTCGAAACGCACTTGCAGCTCGCCGCGCTCAAGGACACGCCCATATTGGTCGCTCAGGATCGGCAAAAGAACCTTGTCACGCAGATCCGATTTGAGTGGATGCCAGTCGATATCGAAGTAGGGCGCGTAACTGGAGCTCGGCCCGTTCTCGAGGACATCCATCCACCACTCGTTGAGCGGCTCCGCGATCCCCACGTGATTCGGCACAAAATCGAGTACTTGGCCCATCGAGTGCGCGTGCAATTCCGCAATCCAGGAATCGTACTCCTCGCGCGAACCAATCGCGGCGTTGAGTTTATTATGGTCGGTGATGTCGTAGCCGTGCACGCTCTCCGCGCCTGCCTGAAAATAGGGCGACGCATACGCATCGGTCACGCCCAAGGCGTGCAGATACGGCACGATCTCGCGCGCCTGAGCAAACGTGAACCAGCGATTGAACTGCAATCGGTAGGTCGAACTGGGAATGCGCGGATGCTTTTCTGTTGTCATGTGTCATTCCGAGCGGAGTCTCCCGCTGCTGCGAGATTACTATTCGCCTTCAGGAAGCGATGCGCCAAAAAAACTGTGAGATTCGTCGAGTCCGCTCGCTGCGCCTGGGGATGACACGCTTCAAATCGAAGCGTGTCACATTTTCTCCGGCACATGGATTCCCAGAAGATCGAGACCGCGCTGCAAAACGCGCCCTGTAAGGGCGCACAATGCCAGACGCGAGCTCCGTGCCGGTTCTTCCGATTTCAAGACCGGGCAGGCTTCATAAAATGTGTGAAAACTATTTGCCAGCTCGAACAGATAATTTGCGAGAATGTTTGGACGAAAATCCTTCAACACTTGTGGGACGATTTCTGCGAACTGGCACAGATGTTTTGCGAGATGAATTTCGGCGGGATCACCAAGGGCGAATTTGTCGACCTTCGGCACGGAGTTGCCGACTTTTCGAAAAATGGAACAAATCCGCACAAAAGCGTTCTGCAAATATGGCGCCGTGTTTCCTTGGAGGGAGAGCATGCGCTCCCATGAAAAAACATAATCGGTCATTCGATATTGCGAGAGATCGGCGTATTTGACGGCGCCGATCCCGATCTTCTGCGCAATGTCGGCCTTGTCCTCCTCACTTAAATCTGGATTTTTTTCCTCGATAATTTTTCGGGCGCGCCTGCATGCTTCTTCGAGCACTTCACGCAAAGGCACATTGTCACCGGAACGCGTTTTCATCAGCTTGCGATCTTCGCCAAGGATGTTGCCATTAGCGATATGGCGGAAGTCCGCTTTGTAACCTTCGCGGCGCGCGATTTCGAAGATTTGTTTGAAATGCAATATCTGCGGGGCACCAACCACGTACCAAATCGCGTCGGCTTTCAAATCATTGATGCGATAATCCACCGTTGCGAGATCCGTCGTCGCATAATTGAATCCGCCGTCCCGCTTGCGAACGATGCATGGTTTATCCGCTAGGTCCGGCTGATCGGGAAAAAAAACAACGACCGCGCCTTCGCTAATTTCAGCAATGCCGGACTTCAGCAATCGCTCGACGACGCCTGGCAAGCGATCGCTGTAGAAGCTTTCGCCGCATTGGATGTCGTAATGCACATCGAGCAATTTGTAGACGTGCTCGAAATCCTGCATTGAGAACGCGACGCATTCGTTCCAGATGTCGATGTTTTCCTTGTCGCCGGCTTGCAGCTTCACCAACTCCTGCCGGCACGCTTCACGAACTTGCGGATCGCTTGCCGATCTTTCGTTTGTCTCCTTGTAAATGCGAACGATCTCGGCCAGCGGATTCCGCTGAAGCGCTTGTCGATCCAATAAATTCTTCCAGCCGTAAATCACCATTCCAAACTGAGTACCCCAATCGCCAACATGATTATCGCGGATCACTTCATGCCCGAGAAAGTGTGCGATGCGTGCAAGCGCGTCCCCCAGCACAGTGCTGCGAATGTGACCGACGTGCATCGGTTTGGCCACGTTGGGCGATCCGAAGTCGATGACGATCCTTCCGGTCGATTTCGCCTTTGCAACGCCGAGCCGTTCGTCTTGCAGAACCTCGCCCGCTTTTCTTGCGACCGCGCCGGCACGCAATCTGAAGTTGATGAAGCCGCCGCCCGCAACGCTGGGCGATTCGCAAAGATCGCCAACATCAAGCTGGGCAAGAACTTTCTCGGCCAGCACTTGCGGACTTTCGCTCCGCTGCTTCCCGAGCACGAGAGCGGCATTGGTCTGATAGTCGCCGAAACGCCGATCCGTTGCCGGCGTCAATTCGCCCGTAATCGGCAAGCCGGTCTTTGCCAGCGCATTGGCAAGTTTCTTTGCGAGGAGTGATTGAAAAGTCTCCATGATTGTAGCCGCGGCGCCCCATCGCCGCGTTTTGCCGTGGGATAGTTCGCCCCGACTGAGCGGAGCGGCTACAGCTATTTTTGCGAGCGGTCGCGAAAAATCGACAATATCTCGTCGGCCGATTTTGCTTCGGCCAGACCCTCACGGACGCTACGATCGTTCAAAAATTTCGCAATCGATGCGAGCGTGCGCAAATGCGTCTGAAATTGATTTTTGGGGACAATGAAAAGGACGACGAACTTCACTGGCGCGTTGTCGAGCGCGTCGAATTCAATTCCGCCAGACGATCTTCCGAATGCGGCCACGACTTCTTCGAGCCGATCGGACGAGCAATGCGGAATAGCAATCCCGAATCCGATGCCGGTGCTCATCGTTTCCTCACGCTGTTTGAGCGAAGCCAGAATGCTGTCGCGATCCGCGGGTTTGATTTTCCCCAGGCTAACGAGCAGGTCGATTAGTTCCACAATGGCCGGCCAACGCTCGGTCGCCTTCATCTCAGGGATGATTTGCTCGGCAGAAAGTAAGTTGGCCAGTGCCATGCAGATTTCCCCTTGGTACGGGAGCGCAAGCTTACCGGGGGCGGTCAGGTTGACAAGCGCGTTTTAGGATGGCTACAACCGCACCGCTCTCAACTAGAAGCGCCGTCACTATCACGTACTTTATAGTTTAACCGTCGCGACAGCAGCCAACGCACACCGAACATGTCGATGGTGGCACGGAGTGCGCGATTGCCCAAGCCGTACTTGCTTTGACCAAACCGGCGCGGACGATGATTCACGGGGATTTCGACGAGCTGATAGCCCGCGCCCTTGATAAGCGCCGGAATAAAGCGGTGCATGCCTTTGAAGGGAACTAGCGCGCTCACACATTTGCGCCGCATCGCCTTCAGCGTGCAACCTGTATCGCGCACGCCGTCTTTCGTGAAACGGCTGCGAACGGCGTTGGCTATCCGGCTCGTTAGCCGCTTCACGGGTGTGTCCTTGCGTTGCACTCGATAGCCACAGACGAGATCGGCGCCGTGTGCAATTTCAGCGAGAAGCCTGGGAATGTCCGCGGGATCATTTTGCAAATCGCCATCGATGAGAACTGCGGTGGCGCCAAGGGCAGCCTGGAGGCCAGCATAGATAGCGGCGCTTTGTCCCCTGTTTTTTTCGAAACGAATCACTCGAATATTCGGTGCAGGTTTGATTCGACGATTTCGTAATCGAGTCCACCCAGCGCTGCGCGCAGCTCCGATTGTAAGATCGACATGTTCTCCTCCTCGTTAAAAAGAGGCACGATCACAGAAACTGCCGGTGAGTTTGTCGCCTCCATCATAACGGGAGCGTGCGATAGTTTCGGCAAAGAAAGACCTGCCATGTACGCAGCACTTTGCCGTAACGCCGCACTTCAATGGTTCCGACCGGTTCCGTCGATTGAAAGGCAGCTCGGATATTGTGAGGTACGTGTTCTTTTTCCCGCGCTCGGATGAAGAGCGCATCGCGTCCAACGAAGGGATTAACGCCGTTCTCCTCGGTGTAAACTTCGCCCCCCGGCTGCGGCGTGCCCGGCTTTAGTTCCGCAAATTCATCGTAGCGCGGCCAAAACGAGAACTGATTCACCAGGTCCTGCGATTCGGTAATGTAAACGGGGGGATGACCCGGACCCTCGGCTCGTTTGTCGCGCAGATAAAATGAAATTTCCGACGCACGATCGCGGGCATCCGCAATGAGAAACAGTTTCTCGCCCAGTTGCGCCTCGAAATCATTACGCATTTTCTCAACTGCGCGGGTCGCACTTTTCCATCCACGCATCCGGTCGCTCGGATCACTTCGCCGCAATTGGTAGCCCGCGGTTCGCAACAAGTCCGTATCCAGCGCGATGACGCTCATGATTAAGCCAACCAGCAACGCCACGCTTGCGCAGAGCCGCAACATGACGCTCGCTTCGAGGCGTTCCCACCAGAAATAAACCGCCAGCAAGCCGAAGCCGAGGAAGGCGAGGCAGTCCCAATTCGGCGCAGCGCTTTTGTTGATCGACAGGAGGAGGTAAAAGGAGAACACCGGCAATCCAAACCACATCAGGAACAGCACCTTGAATTGCTGATTCACGCGCCGCCAGCTTGCGATCACGCCCCACGCGATTGCGAGAAACAGAAATGGCGAATAGGCAAGAAAATGCGCGCCGAGAAATGAAAGAACTTCCAGTGGATGGAAAGCAAATCCCTGTTCGACGCCTCCGCGCGATCGCAGATGTGTCAGCGTGACCCAGGCGTGCTGCGCGTTCCACACAATCGGCGGGACGGTGCAAAGAGCGAACATAGCGAGCAGGAAATATAAACCGGGCCGCGCAAATTCCCTTCTTAGGCGGGGAGCCAGTGCGAGGACGGCCAAGACCGAAACGAGCTCAAACGCGTTCGTATATTTGGACAGAAATCCCAGCCCAATCAGCAACCCAGTCAGCGGCCAATACCAAGTGAAATACGGACTCTTTTCCAGTGCGAGCCAGAATGTGAACATCGCCGCCAGCCAGAAAAAAATCGACAAAGCATCGATCGTCATCAGAAATGCGCCGATATTGAAGATCGGTGTGACATTCAAGGCGATGACTGCCCACAATCCGGCGGTCGCACTGAACAATCGCCGCGCAAAGTAAAACAAGAGCAGGCTCGTGCCCGCCGCGAGCACCGGACTAAAAAAGCGCACACCGAACTCATTTGCGCCGAAAACCGCGGTGCTGGCGCGCATGGCAAATGCGATGCCCGGCCCTTTGCTGAAATACGCCGGCGCGAGACGCTCCGACCACATCCAATAATGCGCCTCGTCAAATTCGAGATTGGTCGTCGGCAACATCGACAATCGAATCGCCGTCAGCGCGATGATGAAAAACCAAACCGCGCGGGTTGTCGTCATTTCTCGTGGCGCAAGTTTTTCGCGCGGTCGTGGAACGAATCTTTCCCAGGCCAGTTGGAGACGTGCCCTATAATCAAAACCGGTTGCTGTGCATAAAGATTCGGCGCCCATTTTCGCGCCCCTGTCCTCCAAATCAGCTCGAACAATCCCAGCATCAGCAATGCTTCACCAACGGCGAGAAACAGCGTAGCGATGATGTCGCTCGGCCAATGCGCCCCCAGATAAACTCGCGAATAACCGACTGCTGCGGTGATAATCCAGTAGAGCCAGCCACGCCGCCGATAAAAGAGCGTGCAGTATACGGCAATTATCGTGTTGTTCCACATGTGCCCCGATGGAAATGATGGCCCCGACCGGTTGTGATCTGATTGGTCGGAAAAGCGGATTGTCGGTTTCTTAAACAAGCTCATGAATTTCGGGCGCGCCTTTTGCAATTCGACCATTCGCACGCTTTCTACTTGCTTGGGCCGATGACGATCAAACGCGGACTTTAATGCACCGGTAAACAGTTCGGCGATCAGCAAAGATAAGACTAAGCACACAATGAAGGCGCGTGCTTTGAACCCGCCAAGAAAAAGAGCGCCAAGTCCGATCGCGATAAACAACGGCTTCCAAATCTCGCTGTCGCCGAGCGCCGCCATGAACAAGTCGAGCGCCGAACTCGTCCATTTTTCGTTGATGAGATGAAAAATCGTCTGGTCCAAGTTTTAAGCTTTAAGTGTTAAGCTCTAAGTAATCCGTACGTTGTGCGGGACGACTTAAAACTGAAAACTGAAAACTTAAAGCTTCTTTTCATGCGAAAAATCGCCGCGCTTTTTTTGATGTTTCCGTTATCGATTCACGGGCAGGCCGCGCCCTCGGCGAAGGACATTCTGGCCTCGGTGCGACTGCTCGAGTCGCGACAGCAAATCGATCTGCAAGGTCAGCTTCGCCAAAATGATATCGCGGTCCCATTTCGCCTGACGCAAAACGGCCCGTTGATCCGGTATTCATTTACTAACCCCAATGAGGTTCTGCAATTGCGCCTCGGAGAAAAGAGCTCGCGCCTTGATTTGGTAACCGGCGCTGAAACCGAAAAATTTGCCGCGTCGAAGCTCGAGCAAAAAATCCGCGGCACCAGCCTTACCTACGAGGACCTCGCGTTCAAGTTTCTCTATTGGCAGAACGCGCATGTTTTAGGCGAAGAAAATGTCCGCACCCGCAATTGCTGGAAGCTGCAACTCCGCGCGCCTTCCCGCGAGTCGCAGTATTCCAATGTTCTCCTGTGGGTCGACAAGGCGAGTGGCGCACTCATGCGGATGGAGGGGTACGACTGGAACGCACAGCTTGCGAAGCGCTTTGAAGTTGTCTCGGCACAAAAGATCGACGATCGCTGGTTTCTGAAACAAATGCGCGTCGAAGAATTGCAACCCGGCACCAACAAAGTGCAATCGCGCACCTATTTGGAGATTAAAAAATAAGGCGAGCCATCCGTCTCGACTCGCGAGAGGGTGGATCGAGCGGCGCCACATTTAACATCGCGCGACGGAGCGCGCGATCCACCTTATTGATCTTCCCGCGCAGCCTTCACGATCTGGGCGAAGCTGCGTGGGTCGAGGCTGGCACTGCCGACGAGGGCGCCGTCAATGTCCGGCTGGCTCATTAGCTCGCGCGCGTTCTCGGGTTTGACACTCCCGCCGTACTGAATGCGCACGCGCTCAGCCGTTATGTCGTCAGCCATTTCGCTCAAGGTGTGACGAATGAACGTGTGTGCTTCCTGCGCCTGTTCTGGTGTCGCGTTGCGTCCGGTGCCAATCGCCCACACCGGTTCGTACGCGATCACCGTTTCCTGAAGTTCCTTTTCGCTTAGGTCTTTGAGACTGCCCCGCAGGTGGATCGACAATATCTTTTCCACATTCCCCTTATCGCGCTGCTCGAGCGTTTCCCCAATGCAAACGATCGGACGCAGTGTCGCTTCGTGCGCGGCGCGCACCTTGCGATTGACGATTTCATCGGTCTCACCAAAGAGCGTGCGACGTTCGCTGTGCCCGAGTACAACGTAATGCACAAACAGGTCGCGCAGCAGCGCAGCACTGATCTCGCCAGTAAAAGCGCCGCTGCGTTCCCAATACATATTCTGCGCGCCCACCTTGATGCTCGGAGCGGTGGCAAGCGCCTCCGTAACTTTGGCGATCGCCGTGAACGGCGGCAGGATCACAACCTCCACATCAGATATGTCGCCAATCTCAAGCAACAGCGATTCGACAAAGCGCGCCGCCCTCGCCTGCATCATGTTCATCTTCCAATTAGCAGCGACGATTTTCTTACGCATGTAATTTGATTCCCGGCCTGGAAGCTCAGAACTGAAAATAGATGAACGGCGTGTAGTGCGGCGGAACAAATAAAAGGACAACAGCAAAAGTGCAACCGTAGGCCGCTGCGAACACTGGGGCCGGCAAGCGTCGCCATGACTCCGCAAACCAACGGCGAGAATTGAGCCAGTGGATGAAGACAAGTGCTGCAATGATTAAAAGCATCCATCTGTGGAGGTGTTCATTTCCACCCCCGCGAAAAAGAACGAACTGCTTCAGTATTGTTCCAGCGCGACTAAGATCGTGCGCGCGGAAGAAGATCCAAGCTACACAAACTAAATAGAGGGTAATCGGCCAGGCGAGCCAGTGCATCGCCCGCTGAGCCCACGCGAGGCCGTTGGTTAGGCGCGTCCACTCGCGGTGGATGAGGAGCGCGGTCCCATGTAACGCGCCCCAGAGAACGAAAGTCCAGGCTGCTCCGTGCCACAGTCCGCCAAGCAGCATCGTGATCATGATATTACGGTAAGCAAACCCGCGCGGGCCACGATTTCCGCCGAGTGGAATGTAGAGATAATCGCGTAGCCAGGATGACAGGCTAATGTGCCAGCGCCGCCAGAAATCGGAGACGCTTTGGGCAAAGTAGGGAAACTGGAAATTGATTGGTAATTGATACCCAATTAACCGGGCAGCAGCGATAGCCATGTCAGTGTATCCGGAAAAATCGCAATAGATCTGGATCGCGTAGAATAGGACCCCGATCCACGCGCTCATTGCTGTGAAATTCGCCGGCTGAGCAAAGTAGCGATCTACTACCGGGGCAACCGCATCGGCGATGCATGCCTTTTTAATGAATCCAGCCAGAAACAAGATTACCGCGCCGCGCACGTCAACATCGGAGAATTTGCGGACTGAAACCAGCTGTGGCAGAAAGTTGACTGCACGGACAATCGGTCCCGCAACCAAAGGCGGGAAAAAGCTGATGAACAACGCAAGATCGACAAAATTCGAAATGGAGCGCTGCCGTCCACGGTACACGTCGATGGTGTAGCTCATCGAGTGAAACGTGTAGAAGCTGATTCCGACCGGCAGAATAATGTTGAGCGTGCTTACGCTCGCAGGTAAGCCGAGCCACGCCAGGAACTCAGACGCCGACGAGACAAAAAAATTGAAGTATTTGAAAAAACCCAGGACGCCGAGATTGACGCATACGCTCGTAGCAATCCACAGGCGTCGCCACCCCAAGCTGTTGCAGCGCGCGAGCATTCTGCCGACGATGTAATCCACCGTTGTGGACCCGAAACTGCAAAGGAGGAGCCACACCTTTCGCGCGGTATTATCGCGGATCGTCCAATAGACGATGAACAAGAACAGAAAGAACCAGAGGAAGCGAAATTCAACGAAGGACATTGGTGTGTGAAGCAGAAGTCGAATTAAGCAAACGAGCGTTGGTTTCTAACCGCTTGACCTCACCCGCCTGTATCAGCTCCGCGAAGTTCACTGCCATAATGCGTGTGAACTCCTCCCCTCCGGATTTGGTCAAATGTTGCTGGTCACGCCGCACGCTGCTGCGGTACAGATTGGGATAAGCGCCCGGGTCATTGAATGCCATGACAACGCCAGGCGGCCGGGCCTTGGTGTCGCGGTAGGGGATGTTAATTTGCGTGGCGCTTGGGGTAATTAAAAAGATTGGCTCCGCCCCAATAGCCCTGACTTTTTGGGCGCACTGGCGATATGCTTCGACGGTATAAGGTGAGATAGATGAGACGGGCGGTTTCGTACCCATTGCGAGGCCGAGCGCGCGCTCGTCGGCCGCAGCCTGACTAGCTGACATTCCCCCTGCTTTCGGGATGTAACCGTCGCCAGCTGCGCCAAGATACTTTGGGTCCCACTTGCTTGTGTTGCGCCCCAAAAAACAGTCGAGGATATCAGCGGCCCTTGCGACATTAACAAAATTCTTTTCAAGCTGCGCCGTATGAAACATCAGCTCTTTGTATGTGTTTGCCTCGCCTTTTCGGCACAGGATGATATCGCGGAGTTTTCTCGGACTCGGTAGCCAAACCGCGCCTATGCCGACGTCTGTCAGTTTTCGTAGAAGGAGCGATGTGCGTTTCCAGTCGGCCCAATAAAGGGCGCGACGGCTAGTTTGGTTTTCGGAAGCCCATTTGGTTTGCAGCTCATCGTATTCAATAAAAACCCACTTCAGGTTGCGAGGCTTCGTGTTTAACAGCTGCTCCAGCACATAAGCGGATTCCGGCAGAAACATGCCGCCAATACCGAAGTTGAAGCTGCGCGTGGGAATCCCTTCCTCGCGCATGACGCGATCGAAAATCGCGGGTGATATCTGAAAATAAACGCGGCTCGAACCAATGAAGAGCGTGTCAAATTCGTCCTTGTGGGCTGCGAAAAACCGAAGTTTCTGCGAAACCCCATCATCGATGGCTGGAAACGGCAGGATCACGTGCAGACCCGTGCAAGTCAGAAGGAATGCGCCAAAGCCAATGCCGACATTGGTCACGCGCCGGCGCAGGCCTGATTGATTCATAGGTACGGCCACCGACTTGACTTCGCCCTCCAAACTGTGAGGAATCGGCACGGACTTACTTCGCGTTGCTCAACGCCGCGACACCCGGCAGTTCCTTGCCTTCGAGCAACTCCAGCGCAGCGCCACCACCGGTAGAGATGAATGTCATTTTGTCGGCGAGTCCGGCCTGTTTC
>WNEZ01019054.1_pt1 | contig 10875 bp, 10 predicted proteins | sample 5400521 | NCBI WGS metagenome assembly WNEZ01 (sample SAMN13153339, study PRJNA577476) | soil metagenome | isolation source: 120 cm saprolite under Douglas fir tree site 2 hole 1 replicate 1 | place: USA:California | collected 2015-04-18
TTGACCTCGCCATTTGCTGTGAAGGTTTCATGTTCAATACGTTCAATTTGGCCTGTCTCAAAAACCCGAGCGAACTCGGCCTGAAGCAAGTCGCGCCGTTGGCGCGTCAAGACACTAAAAATATTTTTTCCTAACGCAGAACCGCGCGGTATGCCAAGCTCGCCTAACTCGCGATTGCGGTTCCAGGCAACCACCCGGTAATCGCGATTGATTGCGTAGAGCGACAAGGGCAGACTGTCGATGATGGCTTCGATGAAGCGGCGCTGGGCTTCAACTTCAGCCGTGCGTCGCTCGACTTCAGCGGCCAAACTTGTCGAAGCATCACGTGCCGTTTGGTAAAGCGTTGAAATATGTGCGGCCAGTGCCGCTTGTTGCGACGCGGCGTCGATCAGGCGCCGCTCTGTCTCGTCGCAAGCTTCGCGCTTGTCAAAAGCTACGATAAGCGCGCCCTTCGCGCGGCCGCTGAATTTCAATGGCGCCGCATATTCCACTTCATGCTTTTCGTCGCGAATGAAGAATGCGCTCTTGTCGGATATCAAGGTCGAAACAGCGGCCGGCTCAAGCCAACTTCGCAAACGATCGAGCTCAAGCAGTGAGGCGTCTTCGGCGCTGCCTTCGCGATCAAAAATACAGCCAGCCTCGCGGGTGCCGCTGAGTTTTACAAACGCCGCACACATTGAGGCTCCAGTGCCTTCGTAGGTTGCGCCGGCAACCCGTCGCACCAGCTGTTCCGGTTCGAGCGCCTTCAGCAAGCCGCGGCCCAGGTCCGCAAGAAAACTCAACTCACGGTTGCTGCCAATGAGATCCCACTCGCGTTGTGCGGCGCGCAGATGCGCATTCACGCGCGAAACAATCTCCGCCGCTGACGACGAGCGGAAAAGCGATTCGTCTGCGCCAGCCGCCAGCGCCTCGATGCGCTGGCCCTCATTATCATCCGCTGCCAGCGCGATGATGGGCATTCTGCTGGTAGCCGGCTGCGAGCGTAGGAGTTTGCATAAAGCCGCACCGCCGTTGTTCTCAAGATCAAAATTGAGCACTGCGAGATCGCATAAATCATCGCGCAGTAACCGCAGCGCCGATGCGGAAGCATCCGCGCTCAGCGAACGATAGCCCGCTTCGGCAAAGGCGCTCCGCAAGCGCTCGCGCGATTCGGGATCGTCATCAACTACAAGGACAGTTGGGTTTTTTTCGGGGTTAATAGCAGCCGGCATGCTTCAATCCAAGCGGAGAATGGCTATTGGCCATTTAGCCGGGTGAATCGTTCCTTCCTCTGAAACACCCGAGCCAAACTCCTTCAGCGATTGAAAGCGAAGCAGGACAGTAATGTCAAGATTGTTGAAATGGCGCGCTTAAGTAGGACAGGCGTTCCTGCCTGTCCAGGGTTGTGTCCACCCTGGGCTAAGTCACTCGCGCGCCGCGAAAGATAAGGCACCCCAATGAAAAAGGGCGGGAGCAAACCCGCCCTCAACTCAACCGTGTCGTTAAGGATCAATTTACAGAAACTGATGCCAGGTTATCGTTCTCAAGTTCGACAATGCTTTCCGGGAGTGCCGTCTCGCGCGAAACTTTTTCGAGCTTATGACTCGACTTAGCACGGTACATTGCCTGGTCAGCCGCAACCAGCAACTGGTCCAACGTTTCTCCTTCAAGGCCAAACGTCGCGGTGCCGATGCTGATCCCGACTCGGGCCTCGCCACCCCCACGAATTTTGAGCGAGAACTCGGAAACTGCGGTTTCAATACGATTGCGCAGGTCCTCTACCTGATTACCGACTAGCTCCTGAACGATGGCTACGAACTCGTCGCCGGCATAACGCGCCATAAAATCATACTCGCGCAACTGGCCCTGAATGATTCGTCCCATCTCGCGCAGCATCTTGTCGCCCACCTTGTGACCAAAGGTGTCGTTAACAATCTTAAAGTCGTCGAGATCAAGCATGACCACCTGGAATGGCCGGTCCGTTCGGCGTGCTCGTGAAGCTTCTTCGTCGAAACGCAGCGAAATGTAACGCGCGTTTGGCAGGCCAGTGAGTGGATCAGTCAACGCGTTTGATTCAGCTTCAGCGTGATGCATCGCATTCGACAGAGCGTCGGAAGCGAGGCGCGTTACAGTCTCCAGCAGTCTCATGTGATCGTCAGTGTACGCATCGAGTTCTGCTGAGTAGACAGACACGGCACCGAGGAGTATCTCGTCTTTGAAGAGCGGCAAAGAGGCCATCGAGCGGTATTCGCGCTCGATTTCCAAGCCGGCGAAATCAAGACTGGGATGAAGCTGATTAATGGGACTGCGATTGGCCAGGGCAAAACCAGTCACGCCTTCGCCGGGAGCGACGCATCTGGCCGCGAGGCACTTGGCATTTCTACCCGCAACGTGCGCGGTGGTCGCATAACCTTTCAATTCGTCGTAGAGATAAACGACGCAGGTATCGAAAGGCACGACGTGGCCAACCTTATCGACCAGTATCTCCACCGTATTCTTCACATCGAGCGAGGATCCAAAGGTACGGGCAATCTCGTAAAGTGCATAAACTTCCTGGTGCGCACTCTTAATCTGATCGTAGGCCATGTAGCAGCCGCGTTCGCGGGTTTGCACCATGTCCACTTCGTTTAGGGCAAATGGCTCATGGCTTTCATTTGGCGGCAATTGCTGCGGCAATCCCAGGGCGGCAATTTGCGCTTCAAAACGCGGCAAGTGCTTGATGAACAACTCGACGACATTGGGATCGAAATGGGTGCCTGAGCCGCGAAGCAGGAATGCGAGCGCCTCATCACGCGTCATGCCGCGTCTGAACGGACGATCTTCTCTAACTGAATCAAAACAATCGACGACGGAAATAATGCGCGCCGTGATCGGAATTTGTTCGCCCTTCAAGCCATCGGGATAACCATGCCCGTCCCATTGTTCGTGATGGTGACGCACGATTGGAGTTACGGGATAAGGAAAATCAATGCGACTGAGAATCTGCGCTCCCACGGTGGTGTGGATCTTCATCTTATCAAACTCTGCCGGTGTCAGACGGCCAGGTTTGTTGATGATGTGGGCGGGAACGGCGAGCTTGCCGACGTCATGAAGCAAGGCTCCGGCTTTAAGTGCACCGATCTCCGCGACGCCGAGACCCAGAACCTCGCCGAGGCCGGCCGCGTAAACCTGCACCCGGCGCACGTGGCAATGCGTTGTTTGATCTTTCGCGTCTATTGCCGTGGCAAGCGCTTCGGCAGTGGCAAAGTGCATGCGGCTGAGCTCTTCGGTCTCACGCGTTTTCGCGCTAAGGCGAAACCAGGCGAGGTAAATCACTTGCGCGCCGGCAAACAGTGCGACGCTCAAGAGAGCAAGTGACATCATCTGGTGAATGGCCCACGCCGCGACGAAAGCGCCACCGGCAATGATGAAAAGCCGGTAACGCTTCGCAGGGAAGTTCTGACCAGTCTGTTCGAGCTGACTCATCCACGCTCCTGTTCGTTCACTTAGATTCTGTTCAAATGCAAAAACATCAAGGCCTCGACTTCATAACGGACAAACTTCTCACTTTCAGTTGTGTGGCCAAAGCAAGCTGGGAGCAACTCAACTTGCTTTGGCCTAACTGGGGCAAGCGGGCGAGCGTTCGGGCCCGCCTTGCTGGGTGAGAGCTTGTCAAAGTAGCGCGGCGGATTAATCCAGGGCGCGCTGTCTGAAAATTGTGGCGGCTCGGACTCCGTGCGGAGAGCCCGTTGAAGCCCAAGGCTTCTCAGCCGCGCCATTCCCTTTCTCAATTGTTGTGCCGCAAACATTCGAGCGCGACCTCGCTACAAGCGGTCGACTTGTCTAGGGTTTTTCAGAACGAATTGCAGGCGAAAATCCTAGCCTTCCTGCCTGGAATCAATTTGACAGGTCAGAGTGATGTCGTCGGTCAGAGTGCGCAATCGACTGGTTGACAACCTGCAAACGACAGGGCAACCTTCGTCAGTTAAACCAATCTGAGCGAATGGCTTGAACTGAAATCGGTTCTTCGTGACCCGTTCAGGTCGTCGCTTTTTTGTTCTTGAGCGGGAGACACTGTGGACAAATCCGCCAGCAAACGAATAGCAACAACTACGTCTGCCGGTTATATCGAGCTGCTTCGTGGTAATCGAAACTTTCGCCAGCTCTGGCTCGGTCAGGTTGTCAGCCAAATGGGCGACTGGTTTGACACGATCGCGCTTTACACAATCATCCTCAACTTAACTGGTTCCGGCCGCCACATTGGACTGTTGATGGTGGCGCGGTTTGTGCCCAGCTTCGTTTTTGGATCGCTGTCGGGAGTGGTCGCAGACCGATTTAACCGCCGGACGATAATGATTGTGTCGGATCTGCTGCGTGCAGTGGTTGTGCTCGGATTTCTTCTGGTGCGGCGCGCGGATCAGGTGTGGATCATTTATTTTCTGACGGTGTTGCAACTCGCTTTCTCGACGTTCTTCGAGCCTGCGAAGACAGCCGCGATTCCGTCCATTGTTGCCGATCGAGAGTTAGTGTCCGCAAACGCGATTTCTTCCGTCACCTGGTCGGCGATGTTGACGTTGGGTGCAGCCATCGGCGGCGTGGTCACTGGCTTGTTCGGTACCGATGTCGCATTCATCCTCGACGCTCTTTCGTTTCTCCTCTCCGCGGGTTTGATTGCGAGTGTTCGCATTCCGAAACGACCGCCGCGGGAGAAGCGCAAGCTGACATTGAGCCGCGCACTCGGGATAACAGAAACTATCGAAGGAGCGCGCTATGTCAAGAAACGACCGCGCGTATTGGCTCTGTTGCTGGTGAAACCAGCCTGGGGGATGGGTGGCGGCATCCTTACGTTGCTGGCTGTTTTTGGTGAAAAGGTTTTTCCAGTGGGCCATAGCGCTGCGACCGGCATCGGTGTCTTGTTTGCAGCGCGCGGCATCGGGACTGCCGTTGGGCCAATTGTCGCACGTCGCATTTCGGGCGAAGGCAAGAAGCGTATGCAGAATTCCATCGGCATCGCCTTCTTAATCGGCGGCGTGTTCTACATGGCGTTTGGCGCGGCTACAAGTTTTGTGGTTGCGTTGTTGGTTTTGGGAATCGCCCATACGGGCGGAAGTATTTTGTGGGTCTTCTCTACGGTGTTGCTGCAACGTGGCGTTGAAGACAATTTTCGCGGGCGAGTGTTCGCAGCCGAGCTGGCTTTGTTGACACTGACGATGGCTGTTTCAAACTATGCTACCGGCGTATTGCTCGATCCGATCGGGCTGTCGCCCCGGCTCGTAGCGATTGGTATTGGCGCATTGTTCCTGCTGCCCGGCCTGGCTTGGTTTGCCACCGAACGGTGGTGGGATCAGGACAAACGCGAACCGGTCGAAAAAATCGGGGCTGTAAAGGCGCAAGCGCAGGTTTTAGAAGCCGGCGTTGGCCCACTGGGAACGGCAAAGAGAAGCTGGGACGAGTCGAAACCCTAGAGGTAATTGGCTTCGCTCATAAATAACCTTGATGAAGATCAAAATCGGAGTAATGGGGTCAGCCGGCGACGCGTCGCCTGATACCAAAGATGCGTTGGTAGAAAAGGCGCAAGCACTGGCGCGGGCAATTGCGTCACGTCCTTTGCTCCTCTTGACTGGCGCAACCACCGGCATCGTTTATGTCGTTGGCAAAGCCGCGCATGACGCAGGCGTTTTTCATCTGGGCATCTCACCCGCTCAGAACGTTCAAGAACATGTTGAAAAGTACAAGCTGCCGTTCGATGCCTGCGACCTGATTGTCTACACCGGATTTGGCTTGAAGGGTCGGAACGTTGTGCTGGTACGATCCTGCGACTTCGTCTTGTTTGTCGCCGGAGCCATGGGATCACTCAACGAGTTCACCATTGCGCACGACGAAGGAAAAATTATCGGATGTTTGACGGGCACCGGAGGCGTTGCTGATGATGCCGATTATCTTTTGCGGAAGTTCTCGAAGGATACCGGCGCACGCGTTTTTCAGGATGAAGATCCGGAGAAACTCCTGGACGCTTGTTTGGAAGGACTCAAGACTTAGCCCGACAGAAAAGAGGAATCATGGACTTTGGAATAAAAGATCGTGTGGCGCTGGTTGCAGCGGCCAGCAAAGGAATCGGTTTCGCGGCCGCGCGTGAGCTGGCAAAGGAGGGCGCCCGCGTGTTCCTTTGTTCGCGCGACGAAAAGCGCGCGAGTGAGGCAGCGCAAAAACTTCATGATGAAACGGGCGCCACGGTTGCAGGCATTGGCGCCGACGTCACCGATAACGAATCGGTGGAGCAAACTGGTTCTGCCTGGCATGCAGTCTCAGAAGTGGGGTCGCATCGTAAACATCACTTCCGTTTCTGTGAAGCAACCTATCGATGGTTTGTTATTGTCGAATACGGTGCGCGCTGGTCTGACCGGGTGGGCCAAAACCGTTTCCACCGAAGTTGCCGCGGATAACATCACGGTCAATAACGTCGCTCCCGGCTACACGCTAACTGAACGCCAGGAGGAATTGGCAACAGCTCGAGCTAAAGCCACTGGCCAACCTAAGGAAGAAATGATTGGTTTGTGGTCGGCTCAGGTGCCCATGCGCCGCCTGGCCAGCCCTGAAGAGATCGCGGCGGCCGTCGCTTTCCTCGCCTCCGAGCGCGCCTCTTACATTACGGGCGTTACGCTGCAAGTGGATGGTGGTTGGGTGCGGGGCCTGTTGTAATGCGGACCGATACAACCATTGCTGCGCAATTTACGGGAACCGACATTCCGGTTGGAGATTTCGATCATCCCGCCTGGGAAACCGCGAAACCCGCTTACATTTATCGTTATTGGTCGGGAGCAGAAGCGCCGCCCTCACGCCACTCCGAAGCGCGCATTATCTGGTCGGAACAATCACTGACCGCGCGTTTTGTTTGCCGGCAAAATGAGCCGCTGGTAGCTAATCCAAACCCTCAATTGCAGGGAAAAACAATTGGGTTGTGGGAGAGAGATGTCTGTGAGTTTTTCGTGGCGCCCGATGCAGCACAACCGCATCGTTATCTGGAGTTTGAAGTTGCGCCGACCGGAGAATGGCTTGACCTGGCGATTGAATTGATTGACGGCGTACGCAATACCGATTGGGAATTTCATTCGGGGATGACGGCGGCCGCGCGGGTTTCTAACGACCAAGTGACGATTGCGTTGCAGATTCCCTGGAGTCAATCGCTTCCGAAACCGAACGCGCACGATGTCTGGCGCGCAAATCTTTTTCGTTGTATCGGTCTCGGCAGCGAACGCTACCTCGCCTGGCAACCGACCCGGACACCTGAACCCAACTTCCATGTTCCGGAAGCTTTTGGCTGGCTCGAGTTTGTTTAGCGGTTTGTTACGGTGTGACGAAGACACCGGCACGAGTTAAGTTAGCAAACCTGCCACGTAATTCGTAAAGCGTTCGCGATCAGCGGCGGTCATCTCAACAATCTTCACACCGATTAGGTAGCCTGTTTCTGTCTTGTGTTCTTCGAGGCTCTCGTAACGAAGCGGCACCACCTGCATTGCCACTGGCCCTTGCGGTAGTTCCAGCTCAACATTCAGTTTGCGATTCTCTCCAATGAGATGGTGTTCGCCGAGCAGGATGGCGGGCACGATTAGCGCGAGCCCATTGATGCTTACATCCAGTGTGTGACCTTTCAAGCCGGCACTTGGTCGCGATCCATTAAGCTTGATTGCGGGCCCAACCAGCGAGAGCGTAAAAGCAAGCCGTGCCGTTTGGCGCTTAGCTTGCCGCCGATCGCCGACGAACCGTCGCAAATGCGAGACCAATGATCGTGCCAGCTCCGACATTTTTTCGCGCCTTCAATTCTGCTGTGGACGGATGCCCCGCAAACAATTCGCTAATTGTTTGTGAAGACACTATCGCGCGGCATCAGCTCTGCTGAATGTTAGTTGCCGCTGTTAGAGGAGGGGGCAGATCAGGAAGCGAGTGTCGGGAAAGTCGCAGCTCCATTCTAGGCAGCATGGACGCGGGAAGCAATAGAAACTTTGCCGGACGAGGATTGTAAGTGATTGGCAGTTGTTTCTAGGGCGCACGCAGCTCAAGGCGCTTTTGTTCACCGCCCGCGACCGTCACCCGGGTGGCGTTTCCGGCTTCATTTCTGATGAATTCGTCCGACATGATCCCCGGAAGCTGGTTTCTGCGCCGGGCAAAAACAAGGTACTCACCCGGCGCAATATCCAACGAATAGGCGCCATCGGCTGCGGTTCGCGTCGTGAAGTAAGACGTGCGAAATTGTTGCTTCTCGGATTCAGCGGGCGCTAGCAACACTACCAGATCGCCAGCTGGCTGATTCTTGTCGGATAAGACGCGACCTGTTAAGCGGCCCAATGCCGTTGAGAGAGTGATACGAATTGGTCCAGCCACTGTACCTTCAGCCAGCTTGAGCGGCACGCGACGCAGATCCTTTTCGTTTGCAGTAACGGTCTTAACAAAGAAAGTTGATCCTTGTGGCATAGCTGCGGACAAATAAAACTCACCTCCCTGAACGTCGCTAAAATTGAAAGAGCCGTCTGGTTGAACACGCACGGGCAGCGGTAAGCCGGGCAAGCCACCTTCGCGAACGAGTTCCAGAAACACTACCAGGCCCTGCGGCAACGCTTGTCCGTTGTCCAATTCAACCACGCCAGTAATCGATCCTGAGCCGGAAATCGACAGCAGCAGCTCATTCAAGTTTCCGCCCGCTACTATTACATCTTGCTGCGCGACCAGGAATCTTTGACGCGACCGGCGATATGCCTCTTCGCGATCGCCTGGCTCTTCTTCAGGATGCGTTGAACGAGTGAGCGGCGCCAACGCCATGACCACGTACGATCCTTCCGCGACGTTGCTGAATGACCAGTGACCTTCAGCGTCAGTACGCGTGCTTCGTTGGCCCATTCCGGGAACCAGCGCGCCGCCTGACTCCGATTCTTTGTTTCGCAGTAAGACGGTTGTCCCTGCCAATGGCGTGCCGTCCCCTTGACGCACTACTACTCCCGAAACCACAAACGAGTCGCGCGCGACTAATGTGATATTTACTCCGCCTACAGCAGCTCCTGAATTGACGTGAACTGTGGTCGCGTCGCGAATCGAGGTCGCCGCTGGATGATAAGTGACAACCTGTGAATCGCCGCGCAGCCGCGCCAGCATGTCCATGGCGCGTTGCTGATTCTGTACCTCGGTTCCAATCGACTTGGCAGGGATCTTCGTCCTCTGCTTGTTTTCGATGGCCGCAGCCACAACGTAATCACCAGCAGGCAAATTCTCGAATTGATAGCGGCCTTCTTTGTCAGTGCGCGCCGAAAATCGGGAGGTGTATGGGCCAGCTTCAGCGGCCATCCGGGAAATTAACGACACCGCCACATCGCCGGCGGGCGCACCATCAGCCTTTAACACTTTGCCGGCGAGCTTTCCACCACGTTCGACGCGAATGTCGACGTCAAGGTTGTTGGTTCCGTCAACCGTAAACTCCGCATCGTGTCTGGGAACAATTTCTTCAAAGTCTTCACGCCTGGGAATGGCCGACATCGGCAACGGTATTTTCATCCCGGAGCCGCTAGGCATGGCCACGCCCGGACCCTCAAGCGCCACGTAATACTTCCCCGCCTCCAGATTGTCTACGCGAAACTCTCCACGGTCATTGGCGAATACGACAAGTTCACTTTCGTCATCGCCACCCGTGAAAATTCGCAAGCGCACACCTTTCAACGGCTCGAGGTTGTCTTTGTAGATCACTCGGCCCTTGACCGTCGAATGCCCCTTCGCAATTTGCTGCGGACGACGAACGCCCCGCGGTCCTGCTTGTGACCAAACACTCGAGGCTTGCAGCACGAGAACGAAAACGGCGCCGAGAATCAAAGGCAAGCGAAAGCAAAAAGCGGATGCGCAATGGCGAGGCGTTGGGGTTTCCATGCTTGTTATTTAGGAGCGTCGATGAGTTTTCTCTTCAAGGCGTTAATGGCTTCCCACTCTTGTCGCCGCTGCGCACGCCGGTGGCATCCATGTAAAACGAAAGCTTACCCGTGCGCCCATACTGTGCCGGCTCGGCCGCCGCGTTCCAGCTCTTTCCGCCGTCAATGCTGTTGATATGAAAACGATAGCCGGTTGATTCGGTGCCTTCGAGATCTTTCGGGACCAGGCCCGCGGTAATTAGGGTAGCCAGATCAGCAAACAATCCGTTGTGCTGTTGACTGTAGACCAACTCCGCGAGCGAGATAGCATCAATACGTGCATTGAAGAAGAATTCTTTGCCCGCTTTCTTCACGAGTTGCAAGCTATCTCGATCCCCGACCACCCAGCCACCGTTGAGTTTGATAAGCGTGGTTGGCTCCAATTGCTCCTTCGCTTCGGCGTCCAGTATTTTGATGAAGACCGTAGCATCATCGCCACTTATTTGCTCGCCAGTGATCTTCACCTCTCCTGGGATCTTTTCACTGACAGCCAAGGCTATCCTCTCAAAGTCCGGACGCAAATCTTCAAACTCCTGCGGTTTGAGCGGGTCAATCGCGGGCCTGTAGATCGACAAGTCAAAAGCCTCGCGAAATTTTCTTTCGCGCATGGCCTTGTAAAACTCGCGCACGGTGTCAGACGGTGACCGCTGTGGCTGCTGCGACGCCACTACTGCGGCTAATGAACAAATCAGCAGACCGATGACGATGACGCGTTGAAGAGATCGTGCACCTTTAACTAAATCGCGCATTAGTGAGATTTCCTTTTGACCAAAATCAAGGCGCGCCCCGTGCTAAGCAGCGCGCCTGAAAAGTATAAACTATAAAACGCAGCCGAACAGAATCATTGCCGTTTCACCGCGTCAGGACGAGTCGTCAAGATAACTTCACGCCCCACCAGATAAAGCAGCAACATCAGGATTATGAATGGAATCATCGACAACATGTCGGAGTTGCCACCGGCAAAAAGCGGATT
>WNEZ01012856.1_pt1 | contig 10873 bp, 8 predicted proteins | sample 5400521 | NCBI WGS metagenome assembly WNEZ01 (sample SAMN13153339, study PRJNA577476) | soil metagenome | isolation source: 120 cm saprolite under Douglas fir tree site 2 hole 1 replicate 1 | place: USA:California | collected 2015-04-18
TTCATCGCCCAGAAGGCGCTCTGCCCGGTCGTGCCCGTGGGCCTATCCGGAACGCGCGACTGTCTTCCCAAGGGGGCTCACTGGCCGCGGCGCACACGGGTGAGCATCACCTTCGGCAAGCCTTTTCTCGTGAACAAGAAACGCCACGACGGCACCAAGATCACGCGCGAGGAGGCCGCCGAGGCGATCATGGTCGAGATCTCCGAGCTGCTGCCGGAATCCCAGCGGGGGACGTTCAGGGACCTTGCCGCTTGGCGAAAACGACTACGAGGGGTGACCGCTCCCGTCGAAACCTAATTGCTAGCCGGGCCGGGGCGGCCGGGTTAACCCGGCCGCGGCTTTGTCTTTCCATACTCCCAAGCGTCGCCAGTAGAAACGCTCCATAAATCCCATCCTCTCGGGAAGGTAGAGCAGGGGCGCGAATCCGGCCGGGTGGAGAGTGGTGAGCACATCAACCGACCAGCGGCCGTTGAGCGCCCCGATGAGGGGGAACCTCGAGGTTCCCCCTCATTAGGTGATCGCGGGGCGGGCCCAGTCCTCTTCGGTCAGGCTGCCGAGCGCCGGGTTGAAGCAGGCGTCGAACGCCTCCTTCAGCGTCTGCGGCGTGAGCCGGGGAGGTTCCTGGCGGTAGTTCGCGAGGTCGACCAGCCGGGCGATGAGGGCGCGCGGGTGTGAGCCGCGCAGCGGCTTCTTGCCGTAGAGGTTGTTGAGGAGGTACCCGATCGCCTTCTCGTCGAAGGCCACGCCCTGGCGGTCGCACTCGTAGCGCAGGATGCGGCCGAAGGCTTCAGGCGACGGGTTGCTGACGCCGATCTTGTAGGCCATGCGGCGGAGGAAGGCTTCGTCGACCAGCTCGGTGGGCGAGAGGTTGGTGGAGAACACGATCTGGCAGAGGAACGGGAGTTCGATCTTGCGGCCTGAGGCGGAGAGGTCGAGGTAGTCGACCTTCTTCTCCATCGGCACGATGAACCGGTTCAAGAGGCGCATCGGCGGCACCTCCTGGCGGCCGAAGTCGTCGATGACGAACACGCCTGCGTTCGCCTTCCACTGCAGCGGGGCTTCGTAGTACCGGTTGGACGAGTCGTAAGTCAGGTCCAGCTGCACCAGCTTGAGCTCGCCTCCGGCGACGACAACGGGGCGCTCGACCTTGACCAACCGCCGGTCGATCGGCTGCGCGCCGTCGGCGATCTTGTGATAGACGGGGTCGATGACCCGGATGATCTCGTCGCCGACCGCGACCGCATGCGGAATCTCGACCGGCGCGCCCATCAGCAGCGCCATGCGTTCGGTAATCGTGCTCTTGCCGTTGCCGGGGGCACCGAATATGAAGAGCGAGGCGCGCGAGACCATGGCACCGCCGATCTGGTCGATGACGTGCTGCTCGAGCTCGAGGGTGCCAAGAGCCTTCTTCAGGGACGCGTCGGTGACGTTGGCCTTCCCCGTGGACTGCGAGCGGATGAGGGTGAGGTAGTCGTCGAAGTTGATCGGGCACGGGCCGAGGTAACGCGTCTGCACCGCGGACATCTCGGCGGCGCGCTGGCGGCCGGCGCTCGAAACCGTGTAGCTCATGCGCACGGGGATCGGCCGCCCTTCGAGGCCGGGCTCGTTGGAGAAGCCCATCGTGTCCATGAGCTGGCTCTTCTGGAACTCCTCGATAAGGGGCTGGAGGGTCTCGAACGGAAGCCCGAGCCGGGTCTCGATGGCCGCACCGCTCAGCTGGTCGGCGAAGGCAAGCGTGCGCAGGAGCAGGCTCGCGACCAGGTCTCTTCTGACGTGTAGGTCCTCGAGCTTCTTCGGGGCCTCGATCGCGCCGGTCTGCATCGCCGCGCAAATATACCAATCGCCGCTCGGGTCAACGCCCTGATAGCGACTGGACGCCGCTCGTAAAATCCAAAGCGCCGGTGCCGGAATACGCAGCTCTTGACCTCGAGACCACCGGTCTCGATCCGGCTCGTGATCGGGTGATCGAGGTCGGCGCGGTCGCCTTCACCCCCGAGGGCGTCACCGCGTCCATGGAGCGACTCGTCGATCCCGGACGCTCCGTGCCCGAGCCCGTCCTTCGGCTCACGGGCATCAGACCCGAGGATCTGCGCGGAGCCGCGACGGCGGAGACTGCGCTGGCGGAGTTGGGCGAATTCCTTCGCGGGCGACAGCCCGTCGGCCATGGGGCGCGCCTGGACGTGGACTTCCTCACGGCCGCGGGCCACTGGGAGCAGGCATCCGAGATCCTGGACACGCTTGACGTAGCTCGAATCCTGCTGCCTGGCGCGGCCAGTCACAGCCTTCCGCTGCTGGCGACCGAGCTCGGCTTCTCGCAGCCCAGGCCGCATCGAGCGCTCGATGACGCCGACGCCACGCGCCAGCTCCTGCTTCGCCTGCGCGAAGAGGCGGCTGCCCTCGACGAGGGACTGAAGGAATCTATGCTCGCCTTGGTCGCCCCATACCTGTGGCCGATCGCGCGTTTCTTCGCGGACGCGCTGACGGAGCCGAATCCCGAGCCGATGGCGCAGTCGGCGGGGAGGGCCCAGGCGCAGCACAAGACGAACCCCCCAACACAGCCGCCTGACGATCCGGGCCTGGTGGCGGCTCTGCTCGGACCGGAGGGTCCGCTGGCGGGCCTACTGCCGGGATATGAGCACCGCGAGCCACAGCTACAGATGCTTCTCGCCGTCGCTCAGATCCAGTCGCGCGGCGGCAGCCTCCTGGTGGAGGCCGGCACGGGCACCGGGAAGAGCCTGGCCTATCTCGTGCCGTCGATCGCCCGAGCGGTCCGCCACAAGGAGCGAGTCGTGGTCTCGACGGACACCCACACACTTCAAGAGCAGCTGATGGGCAAGGACCTGCCCGGCCTCCGCGAATGGCTGCCGTGGGACTTCAAAGCCTGCCTGCTCAAGGGCCGCTCCAACTATGTGTCGCTGCGGCGGTGGCGCCGGTTCCTCGCCGAGCCCTGCCAGGATGCTGACGAGCTGCGCTTCAAGCTCAAGGTCCTGGTCTGGCTCCACACGACTGAAAGCGGCGACCGTTCGGAGCTGCGCCTCCACGGACGCGAAGAGGTGTCGTGGGCACGCATCGCCTCCGATCCGATGGATTGCGTCGGCATCCACTGCGCGAAGGAGGACTGCTACGTCCACAGGGCGCGCGCCGAGGCCGAGGCGGCGGACCTCGTCGTCGTCAACCACGCGCTCCTGCTTGCTGACGCGGAGATCGGCGGCGGCCTGCTCCCCGAGTACGACCACCTCGTCATCGACGAAGCGCACCACCTGGAGGACGCGGCCACACGTGGTCTGCGCCAGGAGGTCGACGGCCCTGGCCTCCAGGCTTTGCTGGAGCGGTTGGGAGGAACTGGTTTACTGGCCGAATTGCGCCGCCAGCCGCACCTGGGCGCGTCTGACGAAGCTTTCGCCGAAGCCGGGCCGATGACGCTGGCCGCCGGCGAGCGCGTGAGCGAGCTCTTCGCGGTGGCGGTGAGCTGGGTCGCGAGCCGCATCAACGAGTCAGAGCGGCGCGAGGAATGGCTGCGCATCACGCAGCCGCTCCGCGAAGACGAAGGCTGGGCGAGCGTGAGACTCGCCGGCGAGAACGCGACCACGTCGCTGGCGGCACTCGACGGCGCGTTGCGGCGCGCCGTTGGCGGCTCGCGCGACTGGCTGGGCGGTTCGGAGCCGGACCAGGGCGTGCGCGAGCTCGAGATCATCCGCGGCCGACTTCAGGTCGCTAGTGCTCTGCTCGGTGAGGCGCTGCTCGAGCCGGATCCCAATCGCGTCTACTGGTTCACACTCGCGACGCGCAGCGAGAACCTCGTGCTGCGAGCCGCGCCCATCAACGTGGGCTCGCTGCTGCGGGAGCGCGTGTACTCGGAGCGCCGTTCGACCGTCTTCACTTCGGCGACGCTGGCCGTCGGCGGGAGCTTCGACTACTTCCGCTCGCGCATCGGCGTCGGACCGGAGGCGGAAGAGCTGATCCTCCCATCGCCGTTCGACTTCCTCCACCAGGCCCTCGTCTGCCTGCCGACCGACCTGCCGGCGCCCGAGCACGATGACTTCGACCTGGGCGTGGAGCAGATCGTGGCGGCGCTGGCGCACCGGGTGGGAGGCAGGACTCTCGTCTTGTTCACCTCGCACCGCCAGCTTCGCGACGTCCACGCTGCACTCAAGCAGCGGGTGGACCTCGACGACGTTCTCATCCTCGCCCAGGGCATCGACGGCCAGCGCCGCCAGCTGCTGAAGGCGTTCGAGGAGGCGGAACGCCCGCTGCTGCTGGGAACCTCCAGCTTTTGGGAGGGCATCGACGTTCCTGGCGAACGCCTGAGCTGCGTGGTCATGGTCCGACTTCCGTTCCCGGTGCCGACGGATCCCGTCTATGCCGCGCGGGCCGAGCGGGTTCGCGACCCCTTCACCCAGCTCGCGCTCCCGCAGGCTGCGCTGCGACTCAAGCAGGGCTTCGGCCGCCTGATCCGCCGATCCACCGACCGCGGCGCTGTCGTCATCCTCGACAACCGGATCCTCGGCCGAGACTACGGCAAGGCCTTCCTGGACGTGCTGCCTCCCGCCTCACGATTCGTGGGCCTGTCGGCTGCCATCCCCGACCAGGTGGGCGACTGGTTGGAGAAGGCTTGAGCCGGCTGTTCGTCGTGGCGACGCCGATCGGCAATCTCGAAGACGTCACCGCGAGAGCGGTGCGCGTGCTGGGCGAGGTGGGCGCGATAGCGGCGGAGGACACGCGGGTGACCTCGCGGCTGCTCGCGCGCCATGGAATCCGCAAGCCTTTCATCAGCTACCGAGCGCCCGTTGAGCGACGCGGCCTGCCGCGCGTGATGGCGGCCCTCGAGGGAGGCGACGTCGCGCTGGTCAGCGACGCCGGCTCGCCGACGCTGTCAGACCCAGGCCAGGCGCTTGTGGAGGCGGCCTGGGCAGCAGGGCATGTCGTGGTGCCGATCCCCGGGGCCAGCGCGATCACGGCCGCGCTTTCGGTGGCGGGGTATGGGGGACCTGGCTTCACGTTCTTCGGCTACCTACCGCGCAAGCCCGGCGAGATGCGCCGCCTGCTGGCGTCGCTCGCTGATGACAAACGCCCCGCTGTGGCTTTCGACTCGCCTTACCGGGTACGGAAATCGCTCGCGCTCATCGCCGAGGCGTTGCCCGAACGCCATCTGACCGTGGCGCGAGAGCTCACGAAATTGCATGAGCAGGTGCTGCGGGGAACCGCAGCGGATGTGCTTGCGGCTCTCAGCGACCCGCCGCGTGGCGAGTTTACCCTTGTGATCAGTGGAGCCTAAGCAGAGAACAGTCCTGGTTGCGCCGGCATGGCCTTATGCCAACGGCCCTCGCCACATCGGCCACGTGGCGGGCTTTGCGGTGCCCGCCGATGTGCTGGCGCGGTTCGAGCGATTGCGTGGGTCGCGCGTGCTCATGGCGAGCGGCACCGACGAGCACGGCACACCCATCACCTATGAAGCCGACAAGCAAGGCATCCCGCCTCGTGAGTTCGTCGACCGCAACAACGCGTTGATCGTCGAGGACCTTCGCCGGCTGGGGATGACGTACGACATCTTCACGCGAACCACCACCGCCAACCACTACCGCGTCACCCAGGACATGTTCCTCAAGCTTTACGAGAAGGGCTACCTGGTCAAAAAGACGCAGATGGGAGCCTTCGACCCGGTCAGCGGCCGCACGCTGCCCGACCGGTACATCGAGGGCACCTGTCCAATCTGCGGCTATAAGGAAGCCCGTGGCGACCAGTGCGACAACTGTGGCAACCAGCTCGACCCCATCGACCTCATCGAACCCCACCAGCGAGGCAGTGACGCACCCATCGAATTCAAGGAGACCGAGCATTTCTTCTTCGACCTGCCCGCCCTCGGCGAGCAGCTGAAGGACTGGATCGAGCGCCACCACAACTGGCGGCCCAACGTGCGGAAGTACTCGCTCGAGTTCGTTCGCAACCTGAAGCCGCGCGCGATCACTCGCGACCTCGATTGGGGCGTCCCCGTGCCGCTGCCGGGTTGGGAAGACAACCCGCACAAGAAAATCTATGTCTGGTTCGACGCGGTCATCGGCTATCTGTCCGCTTCCATCGAATGGGCGGCGCAACGAGGCGAGCCAGACGCCTGGAAGGACTGGTGGCAGAACACCGACTCCTGGCATTACTACGTGATGGGGAAGGACAACATCACGTTCCATACCGTGATGTGGCCGGCGATCCTCATGGGAGCCGGCGACATGCACCTGCCGGACGAGATCGTCGCCAGCGAGTACCTGAACATGAGCGGCAAGAAGTTCTCCACGAGCCGCGGCCAGGTCATCTACGTGAGCGACGTGCTGGAGCGCTACGACGCGGACGCTCTGCGCTACTACCTGATGATCGCGGGACCGGAGAACCAGGACACCGACTTCACTTGGCCAGAGTTTGTACGCCGCAACAACGACGAGCTCGTCGCCACGTGGGGCAACCTGGTCCATCGCACGCTTGTCAACGCCCATCGCAACTTCGGCGCGGTGCCTGAGCCGCAGCAGCTCACCGACGCGGACGAGGAGCTCATCAAAGAGGTCGAGGAGGCGCTCGACGCCGTCGGCTTACAGCTGGGCCAGGCCCGTTTCCAGGCGGCCCTCAAGTCCGCAATGGCTATGGCGGCCAGGGTCAACGTCTACCTGGGCACGGAGCAGCCCTGGCATACGATCAAGACGGATCGCGGCCGAGCCGGCACCGTGCTGTACGTGGCGCTTCGCTGCATCGACAACCTCAAGACGATGCTCACGCCATTCCTGCCGTTCTCGTGCCAGCGGCTTCACCGCATGCTGGGCTATGACGATGTCATCGCCCCGCAGCCCGAGGTGCGCGAGTTCCTCGAGGACGGCGCGGAGCACATCGTGCTCACCGGCGACTATCAGAGCGCCGACCGCTGGCGTCCGTCGGAGCTCCCGCCGGGCCGCGCCCTGCCCCCTCCCGAGGCCCTCTTCAAGCGGCTCGACGAGGTGATTGAAGCGGAGCAGCCGGCATCTTGAGACGCGGCCGAAAACCCTCGGCGAGAGATTCGGCGATCCAGGTGGCCCAGATCCGGGTGAAGCGACGAGCAGCGCAGCGAGCGCATCGTGAATTCGTGAGCGAGCAGCGCAGGAGCTGAACCCGGAGATGGGCCGCATGGGCGTCGAAGATCCGTCGAGGGCTTTTCCGGCCGCGTCTCTGGTAGACACGCACCTCCACCTGGAGGAGCTGGGCGATACCAGCGCGGTGGTGGAGCAGGCGGTCCTGGCCGGAGTCACGCGCATGGTCGCGGTGGGCGTCAACCTCGAGCACAGCCAGAGGGCCCTCAAGTTGGCTCACCAGCACCCGGAAGTCTTCGCCGGCATCGGGCACTACCCGACGGAGACGGAGGCGCCCGACGTCGCCGCGATGCGAGGGCTCGCAACCGACGAGCGAGTGGTCGCCATCGGCGAAGTCGGCCTCGACTTCGAGGACTCGGCCGGTCCGCCGCGCGGGGTTCAATCGGAGCGCCTCGACGACCTGTTCGCGCTTGGGCTGAACGATTTCTGGAGCTCGGCTTCTACCTTTCGTTTGCCGGGCTGGTCACGCGCCCCAGCAGGCATGCGCTGCGCGAGGTGGTCAAGCGGTGCCCCGCCGAACGCCTTCTCCTCGAGACCGACTCACCGTATGGCAACGCGCACCAGCGCATGGGCGTGCCCAATCGGCCCGCCTACCTGCTCGACACCGCTACCCTCGTCGCCGAGCTGCGGGGTATCAGTCTCGAGGAGCTGGCGGAAATCGAGGGCGCGAACGCGCTGGCCCTCTTCCGAAAGATGAAGTGATCGATCCGGCCGACCCAGACCAGCTCTCGAAGCTGCTCCGGCGCCACGGCGTCGACCCCAAGCACACACTGGGCCAGAACTTCCTTGTGGACCCGGCCACCCGGGACCGCATCGCCGAAGCAGCCGGCGTCGCGCCCGGCGACGACGTGCTGGAGGTGGGCGCGGGAGCCGGAGCGCTGACCGTGGCGCTGGCTCAGCGCTGCCGGCGACTCGTCGCCGTCGAGCTCGACCGGCGGTTGATACCGGTACTGCGCGAGGTGGTCGGAGGATTGGCGAATGTCGAGGTGGTCGAGTCGGACATCCTGAAGTTCGATCCGTCCAGCTCCTTCCCGCGTGGCGGGCACGTCGTCGCGGGCAACATCCCGTACAACCTCACGGGCGCTCTCATCCGCAAGCTCCTGGATACCGAGCCGCGGCCGCGCCGCTTGTCTCTGGTCGTCCAGAGAGAGGTGGCCGAGCGCTGGACCGCGTCGGGCGGCGCGAGCCTGGCCACGGTCGCGGTACAGGTTTTCGCGAAGGCGCGCCTGCACTTCACGATCCCGGCCTCGGCGTTCATGCCGCCGCCGCGGGTCGATTCCGCCTGCGTCGTGCTGGACGTTCGCGAGGCCCCGGCCGTCAGCGTCCCTGATCTCGATGCCTTTTTCCGCCTGGTCGAGGCGGTGTTCCAGTTCCGCCGGAAGCAGCTTGGAGGAGCGTTGGGCCGCATCAGTGGCATCGGCAGCACGAGCGCTTCGGCGCGCCTACGCGATGCGGGAATCGATCCGGAACGCCGGCCCCAGACGCTCAGTCTTGGCGAATGGGAGAGGGTCTACAGGGTCTTCAAAAGCGAACCGGCTCGCTAAGCTCTGACGGCGGTGGAAGAACCAATCCGGTTTCCGCTCGAGACGCCAGGCGGTTTTCGGACCGTCCTGAAGTTCACGGCGTTCAGAAACATCTGGTTTGCGCAGCTGGCGGCGCAGCTGGCGGACAAGTTCCTTCTTTTCTCGCTGATCATCCTCGCGTTCAAGATCTCCGGCGGCAGCACACCGGTGGCGATCACCTTGCTCACGTACACGGTGCCCGCCGTCTTGTTCGCGCCTCCGGCGGGGGTGATCGCGGACCGGGTGGACCGCAAGCTGATCATGATGTGGTCCAACTTCGGGCGGGCCGCTGCGGTCGCGCTGATCCCGCTGGCCGCCCTCGTCCCCGGACTCAGGGACGACTTTCTTCACCTGCTGCTCATCACCCTCATCTTCTCTTCGGTCGGCCAGCTGTTCGCGCCTGCGGAGGCAGCTGTGATTCCGACCATCCTGCCGCGTTCGGCGTTGATCACCGCCAACTCGATGGCGCTGCTCACCATGGTGCTCACCCTTGTCGTCGGCGGCGCGCTGGCGCCGATCCTGTCGCGCATCGATCTCTACACGCCTTACTGGGTGGCGGCGGCGCTCCTCACGGTGGCCGGAGCGCTGATCTTTGCCTCCGACATCCCCGCGCTTCAGCGCACCACCGATCCGCCGGTGCAGGAGTCCCGCAGCCGGTTCCGCCGGATGATGACCGATATCAAGGAGGGCCTGGACGCGCTGCGGGCATCGCGCGGCCTGATGCTCGCCTTCGGCCAGGTGAGCATCGCGGTCCTCGTTCTCTTCATGCTCTTCACGCTGGCGCCCGCGTACGTAAGCCATGTGATCGGGATCGCTGCGCAAGACTCATACGTGATCCTGGGCCCTGCTACCGGCGGGGCCATCCTGAGCGCGGTCCTGCTCGGTCAGTTCGTGCGCAACATCGACCGCTCGCGAATCCTCATCGTCTCGCTGGTCGCCAACGGCATCACCCTGCTGGCCCTCGCCGCGGTGCCGCAAGCGATGGAACAGGTGCCGGACCTCCGCGTCCACGCCCGCATCACCGGAGCAGTCTTCAGCCTCTTACTCGGCATCGAGTTCGGGGCGATCATGATCCCGGCGATCACCTACCTGATGGAGAGCACGACCGACGAGCTCCGCGGCAGGATCTTCGCTCTCCTCTACATGGTGATCAACGGGGTTACCGCGATTCCTGTGCTGGCCGCGGCTGCCCTCTCCGACCTCATCGGCACCGCGCACGTGATCGGTGGGTTGGGAGTTCTGCTCGTCGTCGGGGCGGTGGCGCTCGCTACGGTCGGGCGGCGCGCATTCGAGCCAGTACGGCAATGACCACGACCAGGACCAGGACCACGAGGCCGCCGATTCCGATGTCGCGGATGACCGCGCCGATCAATGCGAGGTTGCTGCCGAGGAGGTAGCCGGCGATGCCGACGATCACCGCCCACGCGAGGCCGCCGATCGCGCTGAAGATTTGGAAGCGCCAGAACGGCATGTGGGCCATACCCGCGAGCATCGATCCCCACGTGCGCAGCCCAAGGATGAACCGCGCCGCCAGGATCGCCTTGTCTCCGTGGCGGGCGAAGAACACCTCGGCGCGGGCTATGTGGTCCGGCCGGATCCGGAACAGGTTCCCGAAGCGCTCGACGAACGGCCGGCCGCCGCGGTAGCCGAGGTAGTAGCCGAGGTCGGCTCCCGCGACCGACCCGAGAAAGCCGAAAAGGATGACGAGCGCGATGCTGTGGTTTCTCGCCGCCGACCAGGCCGCCGCCGCGAGGAGCAATGCCTCGCCTGGGAACGGAACGCCGGCGCTCTCGATGAGGATGCCAAGGCCCGCCGCCGGGTAGCCGATCGCGTCGACGATCGCGGTAGGGTCCACAGGGCTTCATATACTGACGGCCTCATGGCCGACTACGGCGATCACGAGTCGAGCGAGGATCCGCTGCACATCCTGCGGCACTCGACCGCGCACCTTCTCGCCGCGGCCGTCATGGAGCTCTATCCCGACGCGAAGTACGGTATCGGGCCTCCGGTCGAAGACGGCTTCTACTACGACTTTGCGTTCAGCAAGCCCATCTCGGAGTCGGACCTTGGCGCCATCGAGTCACGTATGCGGCGGATCGCGCAGGAGGACCGGCCTTTCGTCAAGGAGGTCATGACGCGCGATCAGGCGCTCGCCGAATTTCGGAAGCGCGGCCAGGACTACAAGATCGAGCTGATCAACGACAAGGT
>WNEZ01005769.1_pt1 | contig 10872 bp, 18 predicted proteins | sample 5400521 | NCBI WGS metagenome assembly WNEZ01 (sample SAMN13153339, study PRJNA577476) | soil metagenome | isolation source: 120 cm saprolite under Douglas fir tree site 2 hole 1 replicate 1 | place: USA:California | collected 2015-04-18
CTGGTGAAGCGCCGGCCGCGGGCACCGCCGTTACGGTCGCCATCTTCGCCGAAGGCGATCGCGTGAAGGTGCGCGGCGTGTCGAAGGGCCGCGGCTTTCAGGGCGTGGTGCACCGGCACCATTTCCACGGCGGTCCCGAGACCCACGGCAACACGCGGCACCGCAAGCCGGGGTCGATCGCTCCGGGTACCGACCCGTCGCGCATCATCAAGGGCAAGCGCATGCCCGGGCACATGGGCGCCCGCAACTTCACCGAGATCGGCCTGCGCGTCGTGAAGATCGACGCCGAGCGCAATCTCCTGTTCGTGCGCGGCTCGGTGCCGGGGCCGATGAACGGCCTGGTTACCGTCCGCAAACAGGGAGGCCCGAGCCGCCATGATTGAGGCTCCCCACTACTCCGCGGCCGGCGCCAGCAAGAAAGCGGTCAGCCTGCCGGAGGCGCTGTTCGACGGCACGGTGAACGAGGACGTGTTGCACCGCGCGGTGATCACGTTCCTGTCCAACCAGCGCCAGGGCACGAGCGACACAAAGACGCGCAGCGAAGTCTCCGGCGGCAATCAGAAGCCGTGGCGGCAAAAGGGCACCGGTCGCGCGCGGCAGGGTTCGACGCGCGCCCCGCATTGGCGGCACGGCGGCATCGCGCATGGGCCGCATCCGCGCAGCTACCGACTGGGGATTCCCAAGAAGATGCGCCAGCTCGCCAAGAAGTCGGCGCTCAATGCGCGCGCGCGTGAGGGCGCGCTCCTGATCGTGGACGCGCTGGAGTACGAGAAGCCGAAGACGAAGGACCTGGCCGCGTTGCTGAAGAAGCTCGCTGCCATCGACAAGAAGGTCTTGGTGCTCACGGCCAGTGATGCGCACAACGTCTACCTGTCGGGCCGCAACATCCCCGACGTACAGGTGATGCGTTTCGCCGACGCGACGGCGTACGAGATCCTCTGGGCGCAGACGGTGGTCGTGGAGATCGGCGCGCTGGAAGCCAGCGCTGTAAGCGAAGGCCCGGCGAAGCCGGAGAAGAAGGAGCCGACCGATGCCTGAGCTGCACGACCTGATCGTCCGGCCGGTGGTCACGGAGAAGTCGTCCGCGGCCTACGGTGCGCGCAAGGAGTACGCGTTCCGCGTGCACTCCGAAGCGACCAAGCCGCAGATCAAGGCGGCCATCGAAACGCTGTTCAAGGTGTCGGTCACCGGCGTCCGCACGATGATCATGCGGGCCAAGCGGCGCACGTACGGTCGCTATGCCGGCCGCCGGCCATCCTGGAAAAAGGCGATCGTGACCCTCAAAGAGGGCGACGCGATCGAGGTATTCGAGGGTTAAATGGGAATCCGACAGTTTCGGCCGATGACGCCGGCCACGCGGTTTCGCTCGATTTCCGACTTCTCCGAAATCACCAAGACCGAGCCGGAGAAAACGCTGCTCGAGCCGCTGAAGCGCACCGGCGGGCGCAACAACAAGGGTCACATCACGAGCCGGTATATGAGCGGCGGGCACAAGCGGCAGTACCGGCGGATCGACTTCCGGCGCGACAAGGTCGCGATTCCGGCGCGGGTGGCGGCGATCGAATACGATCCGAACCGCACGGCGCGCATCGCCCTGCTGCACTACGCGGACGGCGAGAAGCGCTACATCCTGGCCCCGAAGGGCCTGAATGTCGGCGACAATGTCGTATCCGGTCCGGGCTCCGACATCCGCATCGGCAATGCGATGCCGCTGTTCGAGATTCCGCTCGGGACGGCGGTGCACAACGTCGAGCTAAAGATCGGCCGCGGTGGCCAGCTGTGCCGCGGTGCGGGCACGAGCGCGCAGGTCGTGGCGAAAGAGGGCAATTACGTCACGCTCCGGCTCCGTTCGACCGAAATGCGGATGGTGCGGGGCGAGTGCCTCGCCACGATCGGCGAAGTCGGCAACGCCGAGCACGAGCTGCTGTCGATCGGCAAGGCGGGCAAGACCCGGTGGCTCGGTCGTAGCCCGCGCGTGCGCGGCGTGGCGATGAACCCCGTCGATCACCCGCTCGGCGGCGGCGAGGGCAAGAGCTCGGGTGGCCGGCCCCCAACCAACCCGTGGGGCAAGGTCGAGGGCAAGAAGACGCGGCATAAGAAGAAACGGTCCACGAAACTCATCGTGCGCGGGCGTAAGCGCGGAAGGGCGACGCAGTAATGGGACGCAGCGTCAAAAAGGGTCCGTACGTCGAGGAGTCGCTGATGGTGAAGATTCGCGCCCTCAACGAGCGGAACGAGAAGAAGGTGTTCAAGACATGGTCGCGGCGCAGCACCATCACGCCGGACTTCGTGGGCCACACCCTCGCGGTGCACAACGGGAACAAGTTCATCCCCGTCTACATCACCGAGAACATGGTGGGCCACAAGCTGGGCGAGTTCGCCGCGACGCGGTTGTTCCGCGGCCACGGCGCCAAGGGCTCGGCGGCGGAGCGTGAGGCTGAAGCAGCCGCGGCGGCCGAAGGCGGTGCCGAGGGCGGCGCCGAGAAGAAGAAGGAGTAGGCGATGGAAGCTCGAGCGATTCAACGCGGCGTGCGGCAGTCGGCGCGCAAGATGCGCCTCGTAATCGATTTGATCCGCGGCCAGGCCGTCCCGGAAGCGGATGCGATTCTCCGCTTTTCCAAGAAGCGGGCGGCGCGGCAGATCCATAAGGTCCTGAAGTCCGCGGTGGCGAACGCGCAGCAGGCGGCGCAGCGCGACAATGCGGCGTTCGACGCCGACAGCCTGCGCGTCACGTATGCCGTAGTCAACGAAGGGCAGACGCTGAAGCGCTTCACCGCGGCGGCCATGGGCCGCGGTACGCCGATTCTGAAGCGGACGAGCCACGTGGAGATCCGCGTGGCGGGTGCGGAAGCACCGGTCAAGCCGTCGCCGACGGAGAAGCCGGCTGCGGCGAAGGCGGAAGCGAAAGGCGAGAAGAAGCCGCGCGCGAAGGCGAAGAAAAGAGCGCCGGCCAAGAAGAAGAAAACGACCAAGAAAGCGAGCAAGTAAGTGGGACAGAAAACACATCCGTACGGTTTCCGGCTGGGCATCGTCAAGCAGTGGCGCTCGCGCTATTTCGCGCGCCACAACTTCCCGGAGCTGCTCAAGGAAGACGAGCTCATCAGGAAGTACCTGAAGACGCGCCTCAGCCACGCCGCGATCGCCGACGTCCACATCGAGCGCAAGCCGGGCAAAGTGACGGTCACGGTGCATACCGGCCGGCCCGGTGTCGTGATCGGCAAGCGCGGCGCGGAAGTGGACAAGCTGCGCGACGAGCTGGCGCAGCTGACGGGGAAGGAAGTCGGCATCAACGTCGAGGAGATCAAGCGCCCCGAGCTCGATGCGCAGCTGGTGGGTGACAGCGTCGCGCACCAGCTGACGCAGCGCATCTCGTTCCGGCGCGCTATGAAGCGCGCCGTGCAGAGCGCGATGCGGATGGGCGCGCAGGGAATCAAGATCAAGACGGCGGGCCGGCTGGGCGGCGCTGAAATCGCCCGCACCGAAGGCTATCACGAGGGTCGCGTGCCGCTGCACACGCTGCGCGCGGACATCGACTATGCGACCTCCACGGCCAAGACGACGTTCGGCACCATCGGCGTGAAGGTCTGGATCTTCAAGGGCGAGCGGACCGAGGATCTCCACGGCCGCACCTATTCCACGGGCGTCTAAACCATGCTCGCACCGAAGCGCGTCAAGTTTCGCAAGCGGTTCAAGGGCCGCACCAACGGGATGGCCACGCGCGGCAACACCGTCGCGTTCGGCCACTACGGGCTGATGTCGCTCGACCCCGGCTGGGTCTCGAACCGGCAGATCGAGGCCGCGCGCGTCGCGCTCACGCGCGAGATGAAGCGCGGTGGCAAGGTGTGGATCCGGCTGTTCCCCGACAAGCCGATCACCAAGAAGCCCGCCGAAACGCGCATGGGAAAAGGCAAGGGGAATCCGGAAGGGTGGGTGGCGGTGGTGAAGCCGGGACGGATCATGTTCGAGCTCGAAGGCATCGACGAGGCGTCGGCGCGCGCGGCTCTGGCACTCGCGTCCGCGAAGCTGCCGATCCGGTCGAAGTTCGTGAAGCGGGAGGAACGGTAGTATGCCGGCGAAACGCGAAAAGCGGTCCGAGGGGCTGCGCGAGCTCAAGACCGACGAGCTGACGCAGAAGCTGGTGGTGCTGACGGAGGAGAAATTCCGGCTCGAATTCCGCCGGGCGACGGAGTCGCTCACGAATCCGCTGCAGCTGCGGACGATTCGCCGCGACATCGCGCGGATCAAGACCATTTTGAAGGAAAGGGCGTCGGCATGACCGATCGCGGCCGCAGGAAGGTTCGTACGGGGACCGTCGTCAGCGACAAGATGACCAAGACGGTCACGGTGTCGATGGTGCGCCGCTTCGCCCACAGCTTTTATGGCAAGCAGATCACCAGGACCAAGACGGTAGCGGCCCACGACGAGCACGGCGCCAAGACGGGCGACACCGTGCGCATCGTGGAGACGCGCCCCTTGTCGAAACGGAAACGTTGGCGGGTTGTTGAGATTATCGAAAAGGCGAAATAGCCATGGTGCAGCAAGAATCGCAGGTCAAGATCGCGGACAACTCGGGCGCGCGCCGCGCGCTCGTCATCCGCGTGCTCGGCGGGTCCAAGCGCCGCTATGCGGGGCTGGGCGACGTGGTCGTGGTTACGATCAAGGACGCCATCCCCACCGGCCAGGTGAAAAAGGGTGAGGTGGTCAGGGCCGTGATCGTGCGGACGGCCAAGGAGACGAAGCGCAAGGACGGCTCCTACATCCGCTTCGACGAAAACGCCGCGGTGCTGATCAACGACGAAGGCGAGCCGCGCGCGACCCGCATCTTCGGCCCGGTGGGCCGCGAGCTGCGCGAGAAGAAGTTCATGAAGATCGTATCGCTGGCGCCGGAGGTCATCTGATATGAAGCCGCTCGTTTACAAGAAGTCGCGGCGCGAGCGCGGCACGGTGCCCGAGCGGCACAAGCTGCACATCGCCAAGGGCGATGTCGTGCGCGTCATCAGCGGCGAGCATCGGGGGAAAGAAGGCAAGATCCTCCACGTGTATCCCAAGAAGTTCCGGATCGTCGTGGAGGGCGTGAACGTCGTGAAGAAGCACAAGCGCGCCACGACCCCAGGGGGTGAGAGCGGGATTATCGAGTTTCCCGCCCCGATCGCGGCATCCAACGTGATGCTGCTGGATCCGAAATCGGGAGCGCCGACGCGCGTGCGCCGGCGCCTGGACAAGGAAGGCAAGCTGGAACGGATTGCGGTGAGATCGGGTCAGCCGATCCCGCGAGTGAGGTAGAAATGGCCGACGAAAAAGAGAAGCAAGAGCAGCAGGAAAAACAGCCGAAGCAGGACAAGCAGCCCAAGCAGGAGAAGCAGGCCAAAAAGCAAAAGGCTGCGGCCTCCGCTGCTCCTGCTCCTGAGCCGGAGTCGAAGGAACCCGTCGAGCCCGCACCGCGGGCCCGGCTGTGGGACTTCTACGAGCAGCAGGTGCGGGGCAAGCTGCAGCAGCAGTTCGCCTTCAAGAACCCGCATCAGATTCCGCGGCTCAAGAAGATCGTCCTCAACGTCGGCATGGGTGACGCGGCCAAGAACCCCAAGGGGCTCGAGGCCGCGGTCGCCGAGCTGGCGGCCATCACTGGGCAGCATCCGGTGGTGACGCGTGCCAAGAAGGCGATCGCGAACTTCAACCTGCGCGAAGGGCAGGCGATCGGCTGCGCCGTGACGCTGCGCGGCGGGCGCATGTACGAGTTCCTCGACCGCTTCATCTCGATCGCGGTGCCGCGCATGCGCGACTTCCGCGGGCTGCCGACGAAGAGCTTCGACGGGCGGGGCAATTACTCGCTGGGCATCAAAGAGCAGATGATTTTCCCCGAGATCGACTACGACAAGGTCGAGCGCATTCACGGGATGGACATCACGTTCGTAACGAGCGCCGGGCGCGACGACACCGCGCTGGCCCTCCTGCGCGAGCTGGGCATGCCGTTCCGGGTCGAAACCCCGGCAGCGGCCTAGGAGATTTCATGGCGAAGAAGGCGTGGTTGGAGAGGGTGAAGCGCGGCCCGAAGTTCAAGGTGCGGGGCTACTACCGCTGCCAGCGTTGCGGCCGCAGCCGCGGCACGCTGCGCAAGTTCAAGTTGTGCCGCATCTGTTTCCGTGAGCTTGCGCTGCGCGGGGAAATTCCCGGCGTGCGCAAAGCCAGCTGGTAAAGGACACGAGATGAGCGTCATTGATCCCGTCGCCGATATGCTGACCCGCGTGCGCAACGCCTGTTTGGCGGGCCACCGCCGGGTCGATATGCCGGTGTCGAAGCTGAAAGTCGCAATTGCCACGATTCTGCGTGACAACCACTACGTCCAGGACTTCAAGGTGCTGGACGATGGGCAACACGGATTGCTGCGGCTGTACCTCAAGTACCACAACGACGCGCCCGTCATCCGCGAGCTGCATCGCGTGTCGTCGCCCGGACTGCGGCGCTACGTGAAGGCGCGCGAGATCCCGCGCATCAAGAACGGCCTCGGCATGGCGATCCTCAGCACGCCGCAGGGACTCATGACCGACCGCGAAGCGCGCACCGCCCGGGTGGGCGGTGAAGTGCTCGCGGTGGTGTGGTAGGAGACGAGCGATGTCACGTATCGGCAGGAAGCCCGTGCCGCTGCCCAAGGGCGTCACCGCGCAAATCGACGGGCACAAGATCACGGTCAAGGGACCGAAGGGCGAAATCAGCCGGACGCTGCATTCGGAGATGGCGCTGACCCTCGAGGACAGCACCGTCGTGGTCAAGCGTCCATCGGATGAAACACGGCACAAGGCGCTGCACGGTCTCACACGCACGCTCGTCGCGAACATGGTGGAAGGCGTCACCAACGGATTCGCGAAGTCGCTCGAGATCCAGGGCGTCGGGTACAAGGCGGAGCCGAAGCCCTTTGGGGTGCAGCTGGTGGTGGGCTTCTCGCATCCCGTGCCCTATCACGCTCCGCAAGGGATCAAGATCACGGTGACCAATAACGTCCTCCTGAAGATCGAGGGCGTCGACAAGGAACTGGTGGGCCAGGTGGCCGCGGAGCTGCGCAATGTCCGGCCGCCCGAGCCCTACAAGGGCAAAGGCATCCGCTACGTCGGCGAGCAGGTCCGCCGCAAGGCGGGCAAGACGGCCCAGGCGGCGAAATAAGTCATGCGCTCCGTTCGGAAAATCAAAACCGCGGCGCAGAGCCGTTATCGCCGGCACCTGCGCGTTCGCAAGAAGGTGGAAGGCACCCCCGAGCGGCCGCGCCTGGTCGTGTTCCGCTCGTCCAAGCACATCTACGCGCAGCTGGTCGACGATGAGCGCGGCGTCACCATCGCCGGCGCCGCGGACACGTCCGAGGGCGTGCAGGTCGAGGGCAAGGGCAAAGTGGCGCGGAGCTTCGCCGTCGGGAAGCTCATCGCCGCGAAGGCTAAGGACAAAGGCATCGCCAAGGTCGTGTTCGACCGCGGCGGGTATCAGTATCACGGACGCGTGAAGGCCGTCGCGGACGGCGCGCGCAAGGGCGGACTGGAGTTCTAATGGCAATGGATCAAGAGAATCAGGAAGCGCCGCAGAGCGAGAGCGCGCCGGCTCCTGAAGTCACGGCCCCGGCCGCCCCGGCCGCGGCCATCGCCCCTGCGGCAGCAGCTGAGGAGCGCCGGCCCCCCCGCGGGCCTCGCGGTCAGGGCGGCGGCGGCCGGGGCGGCCGGGGCAGAGGTCGCGGCGGTGACCGCCGCGACGGCGGCGATCGGGGCGGCCAGCGGGAAGGCGACGGCATGGTCGAAAACGTCGTCGCGATCAATCGCGTGGCGAAGGTCGTAAAGGGCGGCCGGCGCTTCAGCTTCAACGCGCTCGTGGCCGTCGGCGACGGCAAGGGGCAGGTCGGGATCGCGACCGGCAAGGCGAACGAGGTCAGCGAGGCGGTGCGCAAGGCCGTCGAGGCGGCGCGCCGCCGCATGAACGAAATCCCGCTCACGGGCGGAACGATTCCCCACGAGATCATCGGCAAGCACGGCGCGGGCCGCGTGCTGCTGAAACCGGCGGCCTCGGGAACGGGCGTGATCGCGGGAGGTCCGGTGCGCGCGGTGCTCGAGTGCGCCGGCATTCGCGACATCCTGACCAAGAGCCTGGGCTCGACCAATCCGCACAACATGGTGCGGGCGACGATGGACGGCCTGAAGCGCCTCACGACGGCGCGCCGCGTTGCGCGCGAGCGCGGCGTGGAGCCCGACGCCATTCATTACCGTGCGCGCCAGGAAAGCGTGATCGCGCATGGGTAGGCTGCCCCCGACGCGGAAGTACCGTAAACGCAAGCCGGGTCGCGACCGTGTGCTCCCGCCGGCTGGGAAAGGAAATCTGCGCATCAAGCAGGTGCGCTCGGGCAGCGGCCATTCCTATCGGATGAAGCGGACACTCGAGGCGCTTGGTCTCAAGCACCATCAGGATGTCGTCGTGCACCCGGATCATCCCGCGCTGCGGGGCATGCTCCAACAGGTGCGGCACCTCGTCGAGGTGACGCCGGATGCTAACGCCGGGGCCACGCCCCGGGGTGGGGGAAAGAAGTAAATGCCACAGGCGAAGACGAAGGCCAAGCGCAAACCCAGGGCAAAGCCCGAGGCGCCACCGCAGCGGCTCGCGCTGCACGACCTCAAACCCCCCGTGGGCTCGCATCGCGCGCGCATCCGCAAGGGCCGCGGCCCCGGCTCGGGTATCGGGAAGACGGCCGGCCGTGGCGGCAAAGGCCAGACCGCGCGCCAGGGCGGCAAGGTGCGTCCCGGCTTTGAGGGCGGCCAGATGCCGCTCATCCGGCGCATTCCCAAGCGCGGCTTCACCAATCCGTTCAAGCAGCCGGCGCAGGTGGTGAACGTCCGCCACCTCGTCCTGCTCGCCGAGGGCGTCGAAGTGACGCCGGAGACGTTGTTCGGCGCCGGGCTGGTTCGCCGCCCCGACCATCCGATCAAACTGCTCGGCACCGGCGAGGTCTCGGGGCGGAAGTTCGTCGTGAAGGGCGTCGCGGTCTCCGCGAGCGCCAAGACCAAGATCGAGCAGGCCGGCGGAACGATCGCGTGACGGCTCCGATTCCCAATCTGTTCAAGGTTCCGGAGCTCAAAGAAAAGCTCCTCTTCACCCTGCTGTGCCTCGTGATTTACCGGATCGGGGCGCACATCGCGACGCCGGGCGTGAACGTGGACGCCCTCGCCGACTTCATGAGCACCCGCGGGACCGGGACGCTGTTCGGACTCTACGATCTGTTTTCCGGCGGCGGCTTGCGGCGCGCCACGGTGTTCGCGCTCGGGATCATGCCGTACATCTCGGCCAGCATCGTGTTCCAGCTGGCGGGACCCGTGTTCCCGGTCATCGAGAAGATGCAGCGCGACGAAGAGGGCAAGAAGACGCTGACGCAGTGGACCCGCTACATGACGGTCGTGCTGTGCTTTTTCCAGGCGTACGGATTCGCGATCTTCACGGAGTCGCTGCCCAATGCTGTCGCCCATCCGGGGTTCGCCTTCCGCATGACGACGGTCCTCACGCTGACGACCGGCGGCGTCTTCGTCATGTGGCTGGGCGAGCAGATCACCGAGCGGGGCATCGGGAACGGCATGAGCCTGCTCATCTTCTTCTCGATCATCGAGCGGATCCTGCCGGAGACGGTCAACACCTTCGAAGCGCTCAAGACCGGCACGCTGAGCTTCCCGGTGCTGCTCATCGTGTTGATCATGATGCTGCTGGTCGTCGCGGGCACCGTCGCCATCACGGTGGCGGCGCGGCGCATCCCGGTGCAGATCCCGCGCAAGGTGATGGGCCGAGGACGCATTCGCGAAGGGCAGAAGACCTTCATTCCGCTGCGCATCAACAGCGCCGGCGTGATGCCGATCATCTTCGCGCAGTCGCTGATCATCGTCCCCGGAACGGTGGCGACGTTCAGCGGCGTCCCCTGGCTCAAGAGCTTCGCCGAGTACTTCAACACGACGTCGGTGTGGTACATCGTCTCGAGCGCCGTGCTGATCGTGTTCTTCGCGTACTTCTACACCTCCATCATCTTCAACCCGGTGGATCTGGCGGAGAACCTCAAGAAGCAGGGCGCGTTCATCCCCGGCGTGAAGCCGGGCGCGGCGACGGCCGATTACATCGATGAAGTGCTGACCCGCATCACCCTGCCCGGCGCCCTGTTCCTGACGTTCGTGGCGCTGCTGCCGATCGTCGTCTCCAACACGCTCAACATGCCGTTCGGGTTCGGCGGCACGGCGCTGCTCATCGTCGTCGGTGTAGCGCTCGATACGGTGCAGCAGGTGCAGCAGCATCTGTTGCTGCGCCAGTATGACGGCTTCATGAAGGGTGGCGGTGGAGGCAGCGGCACCTCGCGGGTTCGTTTCCGCCGCTAGTGTTCATCCTCATCCTGGGAGCGCCGGGCTCGGGGAAGGGGACGCAGGGGAAAATCCTCGCCGAGCGCCTCGGGCTGCCCAAGATCACCACTGGTGATCTCATCCGGAAAGCGATGAAGGACGGCACGCCGCTCGGGCTCGGGGTCAAGAAGTACTACGACGAGGGCAAGCTGGTGCCCGACAACATCGTCCTCGGCATGATCAAGGAACAGTTGGTGCGCCCGGAAGCGAAGGACGGCGCAATCCTCGATGGTTTCCCCCGCACCGCGGCGCAGGCTGAGCTGGTTGACAAGACGCTGGCCGAGCGCGGCCAGCGGTTGAACCACATCCTGTTGCTCGACGTCACCGAAGACGAGCTGGTGCGGCGCATGAGCGCGCGGGCGCAGGTCGAGGGACGCCCCGACGACACACCCGAAGCCATCGCGACGCGCCTGCAAATCTACCAACGCGACACCGCCCCGCTCATCGCGCACTACACCCAGCGGGGTATCGTGCACCG
>WNEZ01014313.1_pt1 | contig 10872 bp, 6 predicted proteins | sample 5400521 | NCBI WGS metagenome assembly WNEZ01 (sample SAMN13153339, study PRJNA577476) | soil metagenome | isolation source: 120 cm saprolite under Douglas fir tree site 2 hole 1 replicate 1 | place: USA:California | collected 2015-04-18
GATGGTAAAGAGTTGCCTCAAGGAAAAATCCGAGTTTGGCATATTACTCTCGCTTCCCAAAGGAGTTGCCTATGTGGGTTGCACGGCTGAGATCGTCGAGGTCGTGAAACGCTACGACGACGGGAGAATGGACATTCTAACCGTCGGCCGCGCCCCTTTTCGCGTCATCCGGCTATATACAGAAAATCCCCTGGTCGAGGGTCAGGTCGACTATCTCGAGGATCGGGGAATACCCTCAAATCCTCGCCTCCGGCGAGGACTCATCGAGCTCTATGAGGCCTGCCACACCTTGATCTTTGACGACTACCCCAAAAATGCTGACGCCGATCCTTCTCAAGAACTGTCTTTTGTGGTGGCGGCGACGCTGCCGATGGATTTATTGTGGAAGCAGCAAATTCTGGAATTGAGGTCCGAAGCAGACCGCCAGGAACGCCTGGTAGCGTACCTTCGAGAGTGGGCGCCGCATCTACAGAAAACTGGTGCTCTGCGGCAGCGCGCAGGCGGCAACGGACATGGATTAAACTAGGTGCTTGTGCGTCCCGCTAGGTTCGGGACGCGGAATGGGACCCCATGACGGTAAGCACGTCAAAACAATCTTCCTCAGGTCATTCGAAGCCTCGCACTCTTGGCGAACTCCAGCGCATTCCGGATTTTGACGCGCAAGCAACTTCGCGCTCCGTCAAAACGGAAATGCGCCAGAATCTGCTGCGCGCGATCGAGAATGACGAGGCTCTCTTCCCCGGCGTGCATGGCTACGAGGACACCGTCATTCCGCAAATCATCAACGCCATACTTTCCAGGCACAACTTCATCCTGCTGGGCCTTCGCGGCCAGGCCAAGAGCCGAATCTTGCGCGGCCTCGTGCAATTCCTGGACCCGGAGATTCCTGTCGTTTCAGGTTGCGAAATCAATGACGACCCGCTTCGGCCGATCTGCCGTGCCTGCCGCGAGAAGATTGCCGCCGAAGGCGACAACACTCCCATCGCTTGGATGCCGCGCGACCTTCGCTATGTGGAAAAGCTGGCGACTCCCGACGTGACCATGGCCGACATCCTCGGCGACGTCGATCCCATTCGTGCCGCACGCGGCGGACGCGATCTTTCCGACGAATTGACCATTCACTACGGCCTTCTGCCGCGCGCAAACCGCGGTATCTTTGCCATCAACGAATTGCCCGACCTCGCCGGCAAGATTCAAGTCGGATTGTTCAACATCATGCAGGAAGGCGACATCCAGATTAAGGGCTATCCGTTGCGGCTGCCCCTCGACGTGTTGCTCGTGTTCACCGCGAACCCTGAAGACTACACCGCTCGCGGAAAAATCATCACGCCGCTCAAGGACCGCCTCGGCGCGGAGATTCGAACGCATTATCCCTCCAGCATCGAAGAAGGCATGACCATCACCGCTCAAGAAGCCTGGGTGGGCCGCGACTCCGGACGGAAGGTCGAAGTCCCCGCCTATCTCCGCCAGGTCGTCGAGGAGATTGCCTTCCAGGCGCGTGAGGACAAGCGCGTTGACCGGCGCTCTGGAGTCAGCCAAAGGCTGCCCATCACTACCGTGGAGAGTCTCGTCAGCAGCGCCGAGCAGCGCGCCGCACGCACGCGCGAGAAGGCGGTCGTCGCCCGCGTCGCCGATGTTTACGGGGCCCTTCCAGCCATCACCGGCAAACTCGAACTCGAATACGAAGGCGAACTCAAAGGCGCTGACACCATCGCTCGCGAACTCATTCGAACGGCCGTCGGCCGCGTCTTCAGCCAGCATTTTGCCGAAGTGAATTTCCAAACCGTCGTCCAGTGGTTTGAAATGGGCGGCGAATTGAAACTACCGGAGGTGACGACGACATCGGAACGCTTCCAGCAGCTATCGAGAATCCAGGGGCTGATGGAACACATTGGCCGGCTCGGCGTGCAGGACCGCAAAGACCACGGCGCGGCCGCAGCCGCCGCGGAAATGATCCTCGAAGGGCTATGGGCTCACCGCAGAATTGGCCGCAGCGAAGAGCGCGGTTTTTACGCCGAAAAACCGCGGCCGTCGGAGACACGCGAGACACCGGGACGCCCTCGCCGGCAATTCAATTAACATGCCTGACGCAACCAAAATGCCGTCATTCCGAGCGAAGCGAGGAATCTCTCTTCTCTTGCTGAGCACAGCGAAGGGCAACGTATGAAATTCATCCGCTACGGAAAATACGTCGGCGAACCGGCCGATGCCATCGACCTAGAAGAGCTTGTTCGCCGTCTGGGCGACTTTTTCCTACAGAGCGGATTCGAATCGCAATTTTACGGCGTTTCTCAGATGGACCCCGAGCGCTCGATGGAAGCGCTCCGCGAAGCGATCCTGCGCGCGCTACAAGAAGGCGATCTCCTTCCCGAAGACGCAATCAGCGAAGAGTTGCGCGAAATGCTCCAGAATCCGGAAGGCAGAGACAGTCAAGCCGTAAAAGACCTCCTCGATAAACTGATGGAGCGCCTGGCCCAGGAAGGCTACATCAATCCGCAACAGCCGCCGCAAGTCACGCCTCCGCCGCAAACTTCCGCGCGCGGCCAGCTTGGACAGCCGCACGAACGCCAGCCCGAAGCGCGCTTTGAAATCACCGACAAGACCATCGACTTTCTCGGCTTCAAAACGCTTCAGGACTTGCTCGGCTCGCTGGGCCGCAGCAGCTTCGGCCGCCACGACACGCGCGATCTGTCCACGGGCGTCGAATCCGGCGGCGTTTCACGGCCTTACGAGTTTGGCGACACGATGAATCTCGATGTAAGCGAAACGCTTTTCAACGCCGTGCGCCGCGGGGGCGCTAAAGTCCCCATCGAGATGACGTATTCGGACTTGATGGTGCACCAGTGCGAGTATCACAGCTCGTGCGCCACCGTCGTTCTTCTCGATTGCAGCCACAGCATGATTCTCTACGGCGAGGACCGCTTCACTCCCGCCAAGCGCGTGGCTATGGCGCTTTCGCACCTCATTCGAACGCAATATCCCGGCGATACGCTCAGCCTCGTTCTCTTCCACGACAGCGCCGAAGAAGTCCCTCTCGGCGAACTCGCTCGCGTCCAGGTCGGCCCTTATTACACCAACACGCGCGAAGGCCTCCGCCTCGCGCAACGCATCTTGCTTCGCCAGAAGAAAGACATGCGCCAGATCGTCATGATCACCGACGGGAAGCCGTCCGCGCTCACCCTCGAAGACGGCCGCATCTACAAAAATGCCTTCGGGCTCGACCCCTTCGTCGTCAGCCAAACCCTCGAAGAAGTAAACAAGTGCAAGCGCTCCGGCATCATGATCAACACCTTCATGCTCGCCAGCGACTACAGCCTCGTCCATTTCGTCCAGAAAATTACGGAAATGTGCCGCGGCAAAGCCTATTTCACCACGCCCTATACCCTCGGGCAGTATCTCCTCATGGACTACATGTCCCGCAAAACCCGCCAAATCCACTGACCGCGCACCTCACCCGTCATTCCGAACGAAGCAGGCCGAGTTTTTCTTCCCCTTTCGCTCCTGCGAAAGGGTCGGCCTGCGCATGTGAGGAATCTCTCCGTCTATTTCGCAGAAAACTTGTAGATTGTCGTAGTGTGATAACGCTCCCCAGGCTTCAACACCGTCGTGGGGAAGTTCGCGTGGTTTGGCGAATCGGGAAAATGTTGCGTTTCCAGGCAAAAACCTGATCGGCGCTGGTAGACTTGCCCGCCCTTGCCGCGAATCGTTCCATCCAGAAAATTCCCGCTGTAGAACTGAACGCCCGGCTCGGTCGTCCAGACTTCCAACGCGCGCCCTGTCGTGGGCTCAACCACCCTGGCGGCCAGCACCAGACTTCCAGGTTTCCTGCTTCTCAAAACAAAATTGTGGTCGTAGCCCTTCCCCAGCTTCAGTTGCTCGTCATCTTGCGCGATCCGCGCGCCAATCGCCGTCGGCTGGCGGAAATCAAATGGAGTTCCCTGCACTTCTCGCAGTTCACCCGTTGGAATCAGGCCCGCGTCCACAGGCGTAAACTCATCCGCATTCAACATAAGCACGTGCTTCAGGATATCGCCGCCTGGCCCGGCCAGGTTGAAATAGGAATGATTCGTTAGATTGACGACGGTTTTCTTGTCCGTCGTCGCTGTGTAGTCGATCTTCAGCTCATTGTGATTCGTCAGCGTGTAGGTGACGGTAACCGACAGGTTTCCTGGATAACCTTCTTCCCCGTCTTTGCTCGTGTATTTCAATTCCAGCGCGGGCTCGTCTTTCGTCGAAATGTCCCTGGCTTCCCACAAAACTTTGTTGAAGCCCTGCGTTCCTCCATGAAGGCTGTTCTCGCCGTTGTTTTGCGCCAGCGTATAAGTCACGCCGTCGAGGCTGAATTTTGCGTGCGCGATTCGGTTGCCATATCGTCCGATCACGGCGCCGAAGTAACCGCTGCGGTTGGCGTAGCCATCGAGAGAATCGTAGCCCAGCACGACGTCTCCTGGCTTCCCCTGCCGGTCGGGCGCCTTGATCGCCACCACGATCCCGCCGAAATTGGTAATGGACACCTCCACCCCGCCTTGATTCTTCAGCACATAGAGATCGGCGCTGCCTCCGTCAGGCGTCTTGCCAAAGGGAATTTTTTCCATCGATTTCGCCACCGCAGTCGTCTTTCCGCCCGAAAGCGGCGCCATCAGCGCAACCAGAACCGCAAACCATCCCATGCAGACTCTCATCAGCTCCCCTCGGTGGCATAGGCTTCAGCCTGCGCGCATCATTCCCAAGCGTGGGAGGCATCGGCATTTCCTTGCGGGGCGTCGCCATTCTAGCAGCTCTCAAACTGAAATCAATTCTGCACCGTCCGCGCAAGATCAATTTCCCGGGTGCCCAGGTATGATTCCTTTCTTGACATTAACAGCTCGATAGAAGTAGGCTGCCGACCATACCCTTGCGAAAGATCGAGTTTCCGCCGGAACCAATTTCAACAACCGATGTGAGGCGGCTACCCGAGTGCGGGAAAACAATCGGTAGCGAAACCGAATTCCTCCGAGCCCTCGTGTAAGCGGCAACGGAAACCCACCGATCTTTAGGCGGTTCGGACACTAAGGGGACTCAGGGACAGGCCGGCTGTCACAGGTTTGCGCGGCTAGCACCGCCAGTGATGAAGGAGCCTTTTCTGTTTAGGGGATCCCATGAAGATGCGAACGTCGCTTGGGCTTTTTCTCCTTCTGCTGATCGGGGCAATCCTGGCGCCCCCTCGTAGGCCGCCTGCAACAGGACATGGTGGGACTTGGCACGTCGGCCAGAGCTCATATCCCCAAGCTGACAGCGGGTCAGCTTTACTCGAGCAATCCGGGGAGTCGCGGGCCAAAGTCGCAGCAGCATCGTACGGCAAACTCCCTCTGCGCTTTGAGGCCAATCAGGGCCAAGCCGATCTTCGCGTAAAGTTCCTCTCACGCGGTAGCGGCTACACGCTGTTCTTGACCTCGACAGAAGCGGTGCTGGCCCTGCAAAAGCCTTCGCTCACCATTGCCGCCATCCAGAGGTATGTCGGGAACACCCCCGGAAACAGAAGGACGAGCTCCGCTGTGCTGCGGATGAAGATCGGAGGCGCGAACCGCATCGCGCGGATAGAGGGACTGGAGTCGCTCCCGGGCAAAAGCAGCTATTTCATCGGCAACGACCCCGCGAAATGGCGCACAAACGTCCCCACGTACGCGAAGGTCAGGTACGAGGGTGTCTACCCCGGAGTGGACCTCGTCTACTATGGCAATCAGGGGCGGCTCGAGTACGACTTCGTCATCGCGCCGGGCACGAACCCGCGGACCATCCGGCTCGTCATCGTTGGCGCAGAGAGGTTGGAAGCAAGCGCCCGTGGGGATTTGGTTCTGAACACGGGCAGCGGTGAGGTTCGACTCCAGAAGCCCGTGGTCTACCAGGAGAGCGGCAACGTCCGAAAGGAGATCGCAGGCCGCTACGTGCTTCGGGGAAAGCGTCAGATCGGCTTTGAGGTTGCCACATATGATGCCAGCAAGCCGCTCATCATAGATCCCCTGTTGTCCTATTCGACTTATCTTGGTGGGAGCGGCGATGACGTGGGCAACGCCATCGCCGTGGACAGCTCGGGCAACGCCTATGTGACAGGCTTTACCGGATCCACCAACTTCCCGACCAAGAGCCCCACGCAGTCGGCTTCCGGCGGCGGATTTGATGCCTTCGTAGCCAAGCTGGACCCCACAGGCTCCACGCTGTTCTATTCCACGTTCTTGGGTGGCAGCGCAGACGACGCAGGCAACGCCATCGCCGTGGACGGCTCGGGCAACGCTTACGTGACGGGCGTTACCCGATCCACCAACTTCCCGACCAAGAATGCCTTGCAGTCGGCTGTCGGCGGCTCCGGCGATGCCTTCGTGGCCAAGTTGGATTCCACAGGGTCCACGCTAATCTATTCCACCTTCTTGGGTGGTAATGGAGACGATTCAGGCAACGGCCTCGCCGTGGACGCTTCAGGAAATGCCTACATCACGGGCTTCACCAATTCGGCGAACTTTCCGACGAAAAATCCCCTTCAAGCATCATTGGGCGGCGCCAGTGACGCCTTCGTAGCCAAGTTGGACCCCACAGGTTCGGCGCTGGTCTACTCGACTTTCCTAGGTGGCAGCGCAGCCGACGGAGGCAACGCCATCGCTGTGGACAGCTCGGGCAACGCCTACGCGACGGGCAACACTCTTTCGACCAACTTCCCGACTAAGAATCCTTTGCAGCCAGCATCAGGCGGCGTCAAGGACGCCTTCGTGGCCAAGTTGGATCCCACAGGGTCCACGCTGATCTATTCCACCTTCTTGGGTGGCAGCGCACAAGACTCAGGCAGCGCCATCGCTGTGGACAGCTCGGGCAACGCCTACGTGACTGGCTTTACCCGATCCACCAACTTCCCGACCGCCAGTCCCTTTCAGGCCAGTTGTCAAAGCTGTGCCGGCAGCCAAGGTAATGCCTTCGTGGCCAAGCTGAGCGTCGCAGGCTCCGCACTGGTGTACTCCACATACTTGGGGGGCAGCGGCAACGGCACCGACGGCGACTTCGGCAATGGCATCGCCGTGGACGCTTCCAACAACGCATACGTCACGGGCTTCACCAGCTCTCCAAACTTCCCTCTGGCCAGTCCCATTCAGGCCACTTTGCTTCCAACTGGATTTACTCCTTCTAGGAATCTGCTTCTTACGCCCGGTGCCTTCCAGCTTGTTCCTGGTGGCGGAGAGGACGCCTTTGTAGCCAAGATCAGCCCGAACGATGCTCCAGGCTTCAGTCTCTCCAGCTTCAGTTTGAGCTTTCAGGACGAAGGGATTGGTGGGACCACGCCATCGCAACAGATCGCCCTTGCGAATACCGGCAGCTTAACGCTGAACATTACAAGCATCGTTCCGAGCGGTGACTTTGCTGCGACCACCTGCGGCAGCAGCCTCGCCGGTGGGGCGAGCTGCACTATCAGTGTCACCTTCACTCCCACGGCTGCCGGTGTCAGGACTGGAACCATCACCATCACCGATGGCGTGGCCAGCAGCCCGCAAAAAGTCACACTGACGGGCAATGGAGTGGCGGGCCTCGCGGCAACCGTATCTCCGACAAGCCTCAGCTTTGGGAATCAGACTCAAGGCACAAAGGGCGCAGCCCAGAGCGTGACCTTGACGAATACTGGCAGCGCCACGTTAACCATTAACGGCTTCTCGCTTGGCGGCACGAATCCCTCCGACTTCATCCTGTCGTCCGCCAGCTGCAAACAGAGCCAGAGCCTCGCTGTTGGCGGCAGTTGTGCGGTCGCCATCGTGTTCGCACCGCTGGCAGTCGGGAATTTGTCCGCGACCCTGCAGATTCTTGACAATTCCGCGCAAAGCCCGCGGAACGTGCCGCTGACCGGCGTGGGCCTTGCCCCGCCCACTGTGGCGCTCTCGCCGACAAGCCTGAACTTCGCAGCTCAAATCGTCGGCAGCACGAGTTCCGGGCAGTCCGTCACGCTCGCCACAAGCGGCAGCGGGACCCTGGCTGTCTCCTCGATTAGCACCAGCAGCAGCGATTTCAAAGCTGGCAACAATTGCGGCACCAGTGTGGCCGGAGGAGCGAGCTGCACGATCACGGTTACGTTCAATCCCACTGCCTCCGGTAACCGAGCGGGTACGCTCGTCATTGTTGACAACGCCACCGACAGTCCGCAGATGGCCCCGCTTTCGGGGCTCGCTACGGATTTTTCGATTTCCCCTGCTGCTGGCTCAGCTAACTCCGCGACTGTTACTGCGGGCCAGTCGGCAACTTATACGGTGAGCGCTGCAGGCACGAGCGGGTTCAGTGGGACGGTATCCTTTTCTTGCTCGGACCCAGCTTCTCAGTCCAGTTGCAGCGTCTCTCCCAACTCGCTGATGGTGAACGGCACGACCGCTCAAAACGCGACAGTGACACTCACAACGACAGCCCGGTCTGCCCTGCCGCCGCGCTGGGGCCCGCCAATTCTTCCCCTGGGTTTGCGTGTTGCGCTGCCGTGGCTGCTGCTATTGCTGAGCACGGTGATACTGGCCAGGGTGCTTCGGCGGCGATCCCGCTGGCGGCGAGCCTGGGTGGGGCTGGCAGCAATGCTGATGGCTGCCGCGCTCTTCTTTGGCTGCGGCGGGGGAGGAGCGCCTCCACCACCACAGGGCACGTCGTCAGGAGCTTACACGATCACGGTAAGTGCCACGTCCGCAGGGGTAACCCGCGCAACCATGCTGAGTCTGAGCGTGAATTAAGGGTAGCCAAGAAATGAAAAAGGAGATTCTCAAATCCTCATTTCTCCACAAGCTCAGCCGGGTAAAGATTGGTCCAGGAGGTTTTCCCTATGCCTCGGAAGTTTAGATCTGTCGCTTATTTGCTTTTTGCAGTTTGCATCGCTTTCTTACCCGCGCAGGGCCAGGTGCGGCCAACGCCCAGCGGCGCTCACACCAGGCCACGCGTGATCGTCCTTGGAGTGAACGGAGCTGAATGGGATATCCTCCGTCCGCTGTTGGTTCGGGGGGAGATGCCCAACTTGGCCCGAGTTATCGAGCGAGGGGTCTCCGGCAAGATGCGGACGATATCCGCGCCAAACTGTCCAAAGATCTATTCCATTTTTGAAACGAGCACCCCACCTGAAGAGAACGGGATCACCGGGTTCATCGTGCACGGCACAACCGCCAACACCGGCATGCTGAGATCCGAGCCACTCTGGTCGCTCTTGTCGAATAGCGGAGTCACAGTGGGGATGGCTAACGTACCGGCCACGTTTCCGGTGAAGCCCGTCAACGGATACATGATCAGCGGCATGCTGACCCGCGGCAAGAATTGCGAGGACGGACTCCTATGCTCGCCGAAGCTTTCCGAAGTGCAGGGCGGTGACGCCGTTTATCCGCCCACGATGGTGGCAGAGCTGGAGGCAAAAGTCGGGGACTTTCTGATCGATTGCGCTCGCATGCCTGCGGCGAAAGATCTCCTCGGACATGAAGTCGCAGTCGTTTACGAATGGCTGGCGCGGGTATCCGCGACGCGCGAGCAGCAGAGAAGGCTGTTCGACTACTTGCTGACCAACCACCCGACCGATTTCACTTTCCTGGTTCAATCTTGCGAAGACCGCGTGGGCCACTGGCTTTATCCGATTCAGCCGTACAACGTCGGCTACGACCGAAAACTCAATACCATCCAGGTGAACGCTTTCCCGGATCAGTATCGCGCCCTAGATAAAGTTCTGGGAACTATCCTGAAGCATGTGGACGAGAACACCATCCTATTCATCATCTCCGACCACGGCATCAAGCCGCTGCGCGAGAAGGAACCCCACGACGCGCACAGGGATCATGCAGGTACCACCCCGATCATCGCGAAACATGACTTCGAGGACGGTGACGATGTTCCGGGCGTGTTTGTGGCCATGGGGCCGGGCATTAAAAAGAACGTTCGCATTATGGGGCTGCCGATGAGCGTCTTCGACATCGCGCCCACGATCCTCCACATGTACGGCATCCCAGCGCCGAAGCAGATGAAAGGCCGCGTCCTAATGGAAATTTTTGAGGGACCTACCGAAACTGCCAGCGGTGCTCCCGTGCCTTAGGTAAAAGGCCCGAATTAGTGGCTCTAGGGGAGCTCCCTGTGGGCTCTTTCGTGCCCCGCGCCCTCCACGTGAACCTGGGGGCGGGCGGGACAGGCTTTTGAATTGAGTGGCGCTCGATAAGAGCGAAGGCCTCCGCCTCGCCCAGCGCATCTTGCTCCGCCGCCAAATCCACTGACGTAACATCGAGGCTCCGCTAAACCCCTTCCTGCCGCTCTATCCGGCAAAAGTACCAATACTTTCATCAGGTGTTTACCGTATCCATCTTTCAGGACTTCACCCGCTTCCCAGTTCGCCACGTAACGGCTAAAAGCAACACCATCTTTTTCGGGAGGTCCCCATGACCTTCGCATCTCGCTTCCTTCTCGTTACCGGTTTCACTTCTCTTGCCACTTTCCTCGCCGCTCATCCCGCAACTGCGCAAAACACTGCACAAGGAGCCACGCTGCTCCAGAAGGCGCAGGCTCAGCTTAACGGCCCTCGTCCCATCGACGATGTCACCCTCACCGGTACGGCTCGCTGCATCGCCGGTTCCGACGACGAATCCGGCCCGATCGTCCTCAAGGCCCTGGCCTCCGGCGTCAGCCGCCTCGAACTCAATCTCCCCTCCGGCCAGCGCCTCGAAGTCCGCAATACCTCGGGTGATTCGCCGATGGGTTCCTGGTCCGGTCACGACGGCGTTTCCCACGAAATCGCCTTCCATAATCTTTTATCTGAGCCTGCCTGGTTCTTCCCCGCGCACGCCATCGCCCGCGCGCTCTCCACTCCCGGCTACGTCATCAACTATGTCGGCCACGAAACCAGGGATTCCCTCGCCGTCG
>WNEZ01022252.1_pt1 | contig 10872 bp, 10 predicted proteins | sample 5400521 | NCBI WGS metagenome assembly WNEZ01 (sample SAMN13153339, study PRJNA577476) | soil metagenome | isolation source: 120 cm saprolite under Douglas fir tree site 2 hole 1 replicate 1 | place: USA:California | collected 2015-04-18
AGAAGGGCGAAAATCTTAAATCGCAGGGGATGCCGATGGAGGCGGGGTAGAATCGTTGATATGGCGAACCTGACATTAGTTTATGGCATGCGGTTATTGCCTTCGGACGAGGTAGTCGAGGTAGGCGAAGCTCCAGTAAAGCTCAAGAATGGGCGGGAAGCTCACGTCACCATGCACGTGCTTGAGGGCAGCAAGGAAGAGATCGAAAAGCAACTGCGAACAAGTTTGGAAGCATTCTTTGATTTCTATCCGGAGATTTGAATGTCTGATCTCTTGCAATGCGCTAGTGGGCAGCTGACTACCTTGTCCGGCGGTTCGATCTGGCCCTTCCATAATCTTGTGCCGGCCGCGTAACCCAAAATGGCTCTCTCGTATCCATTCGTGCGGCGTAGGTTGAGCCGGGCCGGCTTGTGGCCCGAAGGTGGGATTGCGCGCGCCGCCTGGTATTCCCTGGGCCTAGCTGGAGTTCTGTTTGTTCTTGCCCTACTGCTGCGATGGGTCGCCCCCGCCTGGGGCAGCAGCATGGGGTGGTGGGTGAAGTTCCTGGTCTTTGACGCGGCAATGTTGTTTGCGATTGTTGCTTTCCGCTGGCTGAAGAAGAAACTCCTGTGGCGGCTGCGTAATCGGCTGATTGTCACCTACGTTTTTATCGGGGTGATTCCGGTGGTGCTGCTAATCGCCTTGGCGTTCATCACGCTTTATCTCTTCGCCGGACAGTTCGCCAGCTTTGTGGTGACTTCGGAAATCAACTCGCAACTGCGCAGGTTGGAAGCGGTGAATGCTGCCATCAGCAACGAACTCGCGGCGCACCTGGAGCGTGGACAGAATCCAACGGCGGAATCTCTGGCCGGCCTGAAGAAACGCGACCCGGCATGGCAACGACGCCAGGTCTGCGCATGGTATGCCACTAAAGCCTTGCCTCTTTGCAGCGGGCCGCACGCGGGGTCTTTGTTCACATTCCCAGCCTTCGTCACGGGAACGTTTCGCGAGATAGTCCGGGATCAAAACCAATTGCATTTGCGCGTGGCTACGATCCTTCCCCTCAGCGCGGAAAAACTGGCAGTCGTCACCACCGAACCTTTGGACAAGGAGCTAATCGGAAAAATTGCGACAAACCTCGGAGAAATCACCCTCTATGCAGCGGGCATCGAAAACGCGCCAGCAGCGCTGCCTAGCAACGGAGGCGCGCCGATTATTTCCGCAGAGAGCGAGGGTAGCGAGAAGCAGTCCAAATCGCAGACATCCTCTTCGCTGAAGCCTGACCAGGCGAGTACGGGGATTGTCATCCGCCAGAGCCCGTCTGGCGCAGAACTACAGGGCGGCCAACCGGAGCTGCACCCCACCTTCACGGTGGGCACGCTGCCAGATGCAACAAACGGTTTGGACCGGGAGATCACTTTCGGCACCCCGCTGCCAGTTGTCGATTGGAAGACCGGAGAACGCGAACGAGCGGGCGCGTTAGTGCGAGTGATGACGCGGCCCTCGGTGCTGTACGGACATTTGTTTGCCGCCTTAGGAGACTTTGCAACGGGCGTCGAGTACATCCTCTTGGCGGTTGGCATTTTCTTTGCCGTGATTGAATTGGTCGCGCTCATTACCGGATCGCGCCTCACCCGCACTGTAACCCGAGCCGTGGCACAACTCTATGACGCTACCCAGCACGTAAACCGTGGCGACTTCAGCCATCGAGTCCCGGTTCAATCTGCAGACCAACTGGCGGAGCTTGCACTGTCGTTCAACTCGATGACCGCCTCTATCGAGAGGCTGATCGTCGAGCAAAAAGAAAAGCAGCGGCTGGAAAATGAGCTGATGATCGCGCAGGAAGTGCAAGCGCAGTTGTTCCCCCGGCAAGTCAGGGAACTGGAGTCGCTCGAGGTGCACGGCTTCTGCCGCCCAGCCCGCACCGTCAGCGGCGATTATTACGACTTCTTGACTGCCAGCTCCCACAAGCTGATCCTGGCCGTTGGCGACATCAGCGGGAAAGGAATCTCAGCAGCTCTGCTTATGGCGACCATCCACTCGGCGGTGCGCGCCTACAGCGTTGAGAGTTTGCCGCAAATGAGGGAACCCGTAGCGGTAGGAGCGGTCGCCGGGTCCGGCAGAGTGATGGTTACCTGGCCGGAAGGTGCGGAAGTCTCTCCATCGGCACTGCTAAGTTTGCTCAATCATCAGCTGTACGAGAGCACGCCTCCGGAAAAGTACGCGACTCTTTTCCTGGGCATCTATGACGGACGTACACATCAGCTTAACTACAGCAATGGAGGACATCTGCCGCCCCTCCTCATTGGCGAGGACGGGACTCTCCGCCGGTTGGAAGCCGGCGGAACGGTCGTCGGCCTGTTCGACAACATGAGCTACGACGAGGGCTCCGTGGAGATGCATCCGGGAGAGATCTTTGTGGCCTACAGCGATGGCATCACCGAACCAGAGAATGATTTCGGCGAATTCGGTGAAGAGCGGCTGATCGACCTGGTCCGAAAAAATCGGCGCTTGCCGTTGGAACAGATCAGTCAGGTCGTGACCACTGCAGTCGATGACTGGATCGGCGACAACGAACAGCCTGACGACGTGACTTTGGTGCTGGCTCGGGCGCGATGAAGAATCTCTGCCCGAGGCTCATCAAATTCGCTGGCTCTTCCACCGTCCGCGACGAAATAAAATTGCGCTAGCCACCGCAATGGACGCCTCGGCGATCACAATGGCGTAAAACGCCCCATTGGAGCGCAGGTTAAGCGGAATTGCCAGCCAGTACGCCAGAGGGATTTCAAGCAGCCAGAAACCAAAGAAATTAACGATTGTTGGAGTAACCGTGTCGCCTGCCCCATTAAACGCCTGAAGCATGACCATGGCATATGCATAGCCGATGTTGCCGTAGCTCACGATGCGCAAGCATGACACTCCCAGGGGCAGCACGGCAGGGTCGTGAGTGAAAAGGCGGATCACCGGTTCCGCGAACAGCACGAAGAAAACTCCCAAGCTGCCCAGGAACAACATGTTGTAGAGGCCAGTGCGCCACACCGCAGCCTCGGCGCGTTCAGGCTGCTTTGCCCCCAGATTCTGCCCCACTAGGGTTGCCGCAGCGTTGCTCAAACCCCACGAAGGGAGAATCGCGAATATGACGACTCGTATGGCAATGGTGTATCCCGCAAGCGCGGCCGCGCCAAAAATGCTGACGATGCGCACCAAGCCGATCCAACTGGTGTGGGCAATCGCAAATTGAAGAATGCCTGTCAGCGAGACTCGGAGCAAGCGCCACAACACATCCAGGTGCAGACGAATCTGGTTGGCAAAAATGCGGATGCGCTCGGTGCCACGGAGCAAGCGATAGAATTGGTACGCAACTCCAATGCTACGGCCAGTAAGCGTCGCCCATGCGGCGCCCGTGACGCCCAAACGCGGAAACGGTCCAAGGCCGAAAATGAGGCAAGGGTCGAGGAACAGATTGATGATGTTCGAGACCCAAAGCAAGCGCATGGCAATGGCGGCGTCGCCGGCGCCGCGAAAAATCGCGTTGTTAAGAAAGAGCATCAGCACAACGCCGCTGCCGCCCAGACAAATCCTGGTGTAACCGCTGCCGACGGCTACGATCTCAGATGAAGATCCCATCCACCGCAGCAGACGAGGGGCCAGCACCAGGCAAGGTGCGCCGATGACGATCGACACCATCAGACCGAGCGCGATGGCCTGAACCGCTGCAACCGCAGCGCCAGTCGAATCCTTTTCGCCGATGCGCCGCGCCACCATGGCGGTCGTGGACAGACTCAGCCCCATGGCAACGGCAAAAACCAGGCTCAACATTGACTCGGTGAGACCGACCGTAGCCACGGCATTTGCCCCCAGCCGTCCCACCCAGAAAACATCCACCACCGCAAACAGGGACTCCAAGACCATTTCCAGCACCATGGGCACGGCCAACAGAAAGATGGCCCGATTCAAACTGCCGGAGGTATAGTCCTGGGGCGAACCGCGAATCGCCTCGGCCAACGAGGTCCATAGTGTAGGCTGCGACTCGGCTGCGGAAATAGAAGCTTCCATCGAGTTTGCGATCGATGTCCTTAAAATTTAGCTCGAAAGAATCACGGGAGTCCGAAACTGTAGAGCGCACTTCCGGCTGCGATGGCTACGTACTGATTGCCATCGACCGCGAATGCCATCGGCGAAGCGTATACCTCTCCCCCCATCTCGAAGTGCCACAGCGCCTTGCCCGACTGAGCGTCGAGCGCGATGAAGTTGCCTTCCGCGTCGCCTGTGAATACTACCCCGCCGGCGGTAGAGAGCGCTCCTGCCCACGAGGGAGAGGGATGACGGAACTCCCACTTCATCTGTCCGGTCGCCGGATCGATCGCGCGCAGGGCACCCCAATACGGTTCGGCTTTACGCATTCGCCGAGAGCAGCTTGCCGTTGGCGCGATCGATCACGTAGAAGAAGCCGTTGCGATTGGCCTGCGCGATGAGATGCTTGCTGCCGGTGTCGATCATGATGGGCACTTGCGTAGCGTCCCAATCGTGTTCGTCGTGTTTGGTGTACTGAAAATACCAGTTCAGCTTGCCGGTATCGGCGTTGAGCGCGAGCAGCGAGTTGCTGTAGAGATTGTCGCCGGCGCGTCCCTCTCCACGATTCGAAGGCGCAGGATTTCCGGTCGGCCAGAAGAGCTGATTGGTTGACGGATCATAAGTTCCCGTGTTCCACGCCGGCGCACCGCCAACTTTCCACGAGTCGCCCTCCCACGTGTCATGACCTGGCTCTCCCGGCCCCGGCACAGTGTAGAAGCGCCACTTGCGCTCGCCGGTTGTCGCGTCGTAGGCGTCGATGAAGCCGCGAACACCGTATTCCCCTCCCGAAACGCCAAGTACGATCAGATTCTTCACCGCCAGCGGCGCCGCGGTGAAGCTGTAGCCCAGCTTGTAGTCGACGGCGGCTACGTCCCAGATGACGCTACCGGTTTTCGCATCGAGCGCAATCAGGTGCGCATCAAGCGTGCCGAAGACAACCTTGTCGCCGAGAATCGCAAAACCACGATTGACACGCCCGCAGCACGGACGAATGTCCGAAGGCAACTGGCGCTGGTAGAGCCAGATGGGCCGCCCGGTGCGGCCGTCGAGGGCGAAGGCGCGGTCGTCCTGCCCAGTGGCGTAAAGGATGCCATCGACTACAAGGGGAGTGGTTTCAAGCTTACCCGTTCCCGCAGTCTGATAGACCCACTTCGCAACCAGGGTGCGCGCGTTGCCTGGATTGATTTGATCGAGCGGGCTGAAGCGGCGTCCGGCGTAGTCTCCGGAGTAGGTCAGCCAGTTCTGCGGCTCCTTCGCGGAGTTGAGCAGCCGTTCGAACGTGACCTGCGCCCCAGCCTGGCAGGCAAAAGCGCCGACCAGTGTGCAGGTCACCAGGAAACTCATCAGCGCCGCAAAAAGCGTGGGCCCAAAAGCTCGCCTCAGCGCTCTCTGCGGCACTTCTCGGCGATCTCCGCGATTCAGAATTTGTCGGGTTTCGGCACTGAAGAAAGCGAAGCGCAGAGGGCGCGGAGAACATCCGCAGAGCCGTGCTACGCAATGGGTCGTCCCGCTCATTTCGCACCTAGGTTGATCAAGTACGCCACAATGTCACCGAGATCTTTGTCATTCAACACCGCGGCGTCGTATTTGGGCATCATGGACTCGCGACTCTTCTGGAATGAACGCAGCTTGTCTTTTTCCAGCAGGTAAATCTGCTCGTTCGTATCCATCATCTGCACACTGAAATGATCTTCGTTCAAGGCCACGCCCTTGATTTCTTTTCCGTTGACCGTCACGACCGTGACCGTTTCGTATTCCTGCGCGAACTCTTTGGTGGGCTCGGTCAATCCCCAGGCCAGCCGCCGGCTGGGATTGCGAACCGAATCGATGATCGCTTCCACCGTCCGGGTTCCACCGACAGAAGTGAGTTCCGGCCCCAATCGCCCGCCTTTGCCCTTGATCATGTGGCAAAGCGAACAGTTGGCATCGCCATAAAAAAGTTCTTTCCCGTGTGTGGCATCGCCGATCGGTTTGGTGGGAGCCTTCACCTCTACGCTGCGGATGTAGGTTATGAGTTCCCAGATTTCTTCGTCGGTCATCCCGACACCCTGGGCGTTGGTTCCGTTAGCCGGCATGGCCGTACCAGGAATTCCGTTATTGATAATTTGAAACATCACTGCATCCGACGTTGCATGCTTCTTCTGCGCCCGCGTCAGGTCGGGGCCGCGTCCTCCGCCGCGCGCACCGAGGCCATGGCAGAGAGCGCAGTTGATGCGGAACTCGTATTCTCCGGCCTTCGCCGCCTTGGGGTCACCCGCCCGGGGGTTGTGATCGTCAGCGGCGAGAGCGACCGTGGTTGCGACCACTATCGCCAGCAGCGTGGGTGAAAACCAACGTCGAGTTGGGATCAGCGCTCGCTTGGCTGGCAGCCAATTTGCCAAACCCAAGACCGGTGAAGCATTACCGCCTCCGACATTTTTCACGGAGTAGTCTCCGACAAAATAATATGGGATGGTATCACTGCTGGCGCCGCTTTCGGACTGTGGAAGTCTTTGCGGCAACGACCGCTAACGTCCTGCGTTTTCCAGCATAGACACCCAGCCGAGTCGTGGCCTTCGCACCTCGCGGCCAAAGCCGACTCCAATCACGCCGCCGACGCAGCACCCCAGTTTGGATCGTCGGGTTCATGGTTTCCGGTTTCGGTCTTGCGGTTTGCGGTCCATCGCCTCCTCGATCCTCGGCTTGACCCAGCCCCTTCGCAGCTGCGAGCGGGCGAAAGCCCCGCCCGTACATGTCCAGCGGGTATCTGTGAGCTGCACTTCTGGCTCTCTACACTTAAGGTCTCCCCGGGAGTCGGTCGATCTTCCCCTAGGGCGAGGACTTTGTACATGTAGCCCGCTAAGTTGCTGATAAATCATCCCTTCCAGCGGAAGGCAGCAGGCTGTGGCAGGCCCACATGGGAGAGCACGCGATAGGCAAACTCGCGGGCCAGGGCATCCAAAGTTGCGGGCCGGTAATAGAAGGCTGGAATGAGCGGAAAGATGGTCGCGCCCGCATCGGCGGCCCGGTACATGTTCCGGATGTGGATTTTGTTGAGAGGCGTCTCGCGTACGCACAGGACCAGCGGACGCTTCTCTTTGAGGCAAACATCGGCGGCACGCTCGATGAGGTGCGAGGCATCGCCGTGAGCGATGCGCGCCAGAGTGCCCACGCTGCATGGGAGCACGATCATGGCGTCAGCAGGATACGAACCGCTGGCCACGTTCGCGCCGATGTCGGCGTTGGATTGTTGGTGAATTTTAGGTGACGCTCGGGCCGAGCGCCAAGGGCTGCCTCGAGTTGCAGCTGAGCTCTTCGCCAGGTTCGACCCGCCGAGGATCTGGCCGATGACATTGGAGCGGCCTTTGATGGTGAGTTCCTCGGCGAGTACGCGTAGGCCGCTGTCGGAGGCGATGAAGTTCACGGTCTGGATGCGCTTATCGCGCTCGACCGCGAGCAGAAGTTGGCGGAGAAAGATGGAGCCACTGGCGCCGGTCGTTGCAACGGTGAGGATTTGTGGCGGCTGATTGGGCAAAGCGTGCTCCGGCAAAACGGTAATGGGTTCTCGCCCCGAAGTTTGGAGCATAGGTACGCTGCGGCGCGGAAGTCAAGGCGAGACAGACCGTAGCGCGCAGCGCAGCTGGTTGAGCTAGGAGCGAAAAGCTAAGAGCTAGAAGCGGGTCTTATGGCAAGCATGGCCAACCTACGATTCCGGCGGAGTGCGGCGCAGTTGCATGCGCTGGTGGGGGTGGAGCGCGAGATTCGCGCCCAGGACTCGCATAACCGACGCAAATATCTTCGGGAATTCAGCCAATCCTTTCGGGAGTACGATTGCGTTCTCGATCCACAGGGACTCGATCAGGCGATACAAAGAGCCGACATCGTTCTAATCGGCGACTATCACGCTCTTCCGGCGGCACAGCGCTACGCCGCCGCTGCTGTAGAACAGCGTGCGCTCGTGGGCGACCGGCCCGTCGTACTTGGGGTCGAGACCATCTTCGCGCGCGACCAACACATTCTGGACGAGTGGTGGCGGCGCGAGATTGACGAGAACGAATTGCGCCAGCGGATTCGCTTCGACATTGACTGGGGCTACGATTGGGCTCCCTTCCGTGAAGTCCTGGCGACCGCCCGGGACCACGCCGAGGCACTCTACGGTCTCGATTGCATGCCGCGAGACGACCTGCGAAGAATTGGACTGCGAGATTGCCACGCCAGCGCAAAAATAGTGGAGATGCGGAGATGCCATCCGAATGCGGTGATCTTTGTGTTGTTCGGGGAGTCGCATCTGGCTCCGGGTCATTTGCCTCAATTACTGCGTGACGAAATGCCCGAGGCGAAAATTGTCACGGTTTTACAGAATGTGGATGCGCTCTACTGGCGAGCCGCGGGCGAGCGGGCGAACAAGGTGGAAGCCGTTCGTGTGAACGACGATGTTGTCTGCGTGTTCAACGCTACTCCGCTGGAAAAATATGAGAGCTATCGGCTATGTCTCGACCAATGGAGCCGCGCAGAAAACGAGCCCGACTTCGCTCCCACGATCTACAACTTAATCGGGAGCCTTGCCAGTTTCCTTGAGATCAACCGTTATTCCCCGCACAATGGCACGCAGCCGAAATTCCTCGTGGACATGCTGCCTGAGGTGTATGGCCGTTCCTCGGACGGGATGTTGCGCCGGTTGTTGTCCCGCAATGGCGTAAGCGAGCACGAGTTCGAGGCGATGCTGCTGCGCGTGGAAGAACGCGGTGGCGCTTATTTGCCAGAGGTCAACGCGTTCTACATGTGCGAACTTCAAATGGTCAACGCGGCCGAGGATGTCGCCCGCTTTCTCCACCAGGCGTGCCGGGGTCTACCGCGGAATGTGAACAGGAATGAAACCAACGACAATACTCACCATGCCAATGGCCTGAGCGAAAAGTCAGGAGCTGCACCGCCCACGGGTGCCGCCTTCCATGCCCTTGTGGTCGAGAATGCGCTCGCGTACTTCGGATCCAAGGTGCTGCATCCCTCGACGCCAGCGCTTCGGGATGAACGAGAAACCTCGTCTTTCGCCATGTATGACAGAGCTGCGCAGGCCGCAGCGCGCTCCGAGAATGGCAAGGTGAGAGAGACCGCCCGGGAATGGGGTCAACGCTTGGGGAGCCTGCTTTACGATGCTTACCTGGCGGGAAGATGGTCGAAGAACTCACTACGGAAACTTTTCCTCGCCCACCTGGATGAACTGGAAGTGGCCAGGAACGTCTGCGCGACGATAATCTCAAAGACGCGCCGGAGTTGCCGCAGCGTTCGGGTTTGATGAAGAAGTCAGAACTCAGCATTCCCCCTGGTGGTTGTCAGCCGGTATCGGCGGTTCTGACAAAGTGACGTCTATCTTTTTCCTTCATCACGTCTTATCGATATCGCGCGTTAGCATCCGCGATACACCTGAGTCGCTCAAATGCTAACCTGATTTATGCTGAGTGCTGAGTGCTGAGTGCCGCTTTGAACGCCGAATCCATCCGCAAATTGTTCGCGCAAGTGCGCCAGGGCGGACTCTCGCCTGATGAGGCCGTGGAGCGCCTCCGTCATCTGCCGTTTGAAGATCTCGGCTTTGCCAAGGTGGATCACCATCGCGCTCTGCGCGCGGGTATGCCTGAAGTAATCTTCGGGGAGAATAAAACGCCGAAACAAGTGGCGGACATATTTTTTGGTTTGTCTCAGCATGGCGGCAATGTCTTAGCAACGCGTGCCAATGAAAAACAGTTTGCGGCAGTGAAGAAAAGAGTCCGCCCGGCGCAATACCGCAAATTGGCACGGGCAATCACATTGCGCGAGGCGCTATCAAAGGCACGCGTCGTAATCGTCTGCGCCGGCATGGAGGGCGCGCTGCCCAGCGTGGTAGGAGGCCTCGTGGGCGTGCCCGTGATTGCCGTACCTACCAGCATCGGCTACGGTGCCGCGTTCAAGGGACTGGCGGCGCTGCTGGGAATGATGAACTCCTGCGCTTCGAATGTAAGCGTGGTGAATATTGACAATGGATTTGGCGCGGGCTATGTGGCGTCACTGATCAATCGGCTTCCCTGAATCCTCACTCCCCCGGGAGTAATCAGAGACAGTATTATGCTCAACCCGCTATCGCCAGAAGCCAAGAAATTGATCGATCGTCCGAACTTCGCGCACCTTGCCACGCTCATGCCCGACGGTACTCCGCAGTCCACACCGGTTTGGCTCGGACGCGAGGGCGAGCACCTGGTTATCTGCACTTCAGATGGCTCTCTCAAAGCCAGTAACACACGCCGTGATCCACGACTGGCGCTGTCCATTGTGGACTTCGACAATCCCTACGAGGAAGTTCAGATTCGCGGTCGGGTTATTGAGCGGCGTCCCGACCCTGAACTCAAGGTGATGGATCCGATCTCGCACAAATACGTCGGGAAGCCTTTCCCGATGCGCAGCTATGAAGGCCGCGTCGCCCTGATCATTGAGGTGGAAAAGGAACGTTACACGAAACTGCCATTCCGGCACACGCCTCCAATCGGGTAGGAGGCGGGGTCATCCCCGCCGTCCTCCCACACCACCGGACGTGCGGTTCCGCATCCGGCGGTTCCTGTCTACTGGGCAGAAACTAATCTGCGGCAGCGAGTTTGGTCTCGTGCGTCGTGTCGTCCGGCGTCCGATGGCACCCCGAAAATCAGTGGGACTTCCGGCCCCGCTGATTACCCCTAGCCGATGTTCGTCGCGGAAGTGCCAATTTCTGCGATTTTTGAGTTCGGATGCGACACAAGTCTTGTCTTTGCAATCGCGAGTTCAGAAAACGCGATGTAGTGCAGACCTACCCTCTTGAAGCCAGCTAGCGTTGAT
>WNEZ01009985.1_pt1 | contig 10871 bp, 9 predicted proteins | sample 5400521 | NCBI WGS metagenome assembly WNEZ01 (sample SAMN13153339, study PRJNA577476) | soil metagenome | isolation source: 120 cm saprolite under Douglas fir tree site 2 hole 1 replicate 1 | place: USA:California | collected 2015-04-18
CCCGGTCACAGGCGATCACTCCCCATACCCTCTATCGATCGATGACTGATTTGATCAGGGAGATCGTCCTGGGGATGTTCGAGCTGACATCAGGGGATTTTCTTTTTCTCGAAGGGACTGCCTTGGCGGAGGACGCTCTCAAGCTTCCCCAGCCCACGCGCGCGCTGGTAATCGAGGCGATCAAGCGGGGAGAAGAGCTGGAGAAGATCCGCAAGAGGATTCCATCGCTGGCGCGTCTGATCTTGGGGAAGGGGCCGGCGCCGGAGAGTTCCCATCCGCTTCTGGCAAAAGTCGGGTCGGGCACGGAGGTGGGTGCCCTGCGGCGGTCTTTCGAAGGTCCGGAGTATTCCTTTCTGCAGTGGGTGGACTCGCTGGTGCGAAGCGGCGCGCTCATCCAGCGGGCCCCGATCAGCCGACCGCCGCCCACCGGGAAAGCGCCGAGCGCGCAGAGCTCCGCGCTGCAGCTGTGCGCTGCGCTGATCAAGACGATCTGCGAAGCGTTCAAAGCGGCGGGCCAGGACTTGTCTCATCTGCAGGCTTTCTTCAGGGATCCGCTCCCCGGCATGGAGGAGGCCTTTGCCGGCGTGCAGCTTTCCGAGGATGGGCAACTCGATCTGGACCGGGTGATCAAAAACATGGGGGAACCCGCTACCGCGGTGCGCCGCGCCAAGGCGTACGAGGCTTTGGACGCGTTCATGTCCTATGCGCTGTTCTCAGCGAAGAACGTGATGCCTGCCAATCGGGCGGAGGCATTCAGGCGCGACTGCCGTCGGATTCAAGCGGCCTTACGACAATGAGCTCCACTTTGGCCAGAGAGCACCTCGCCCTGGCGTTGGACCTTCCGCTGTCGGCGGCAAAGGAGCTCTACCAGACCGTTTCACCCCATGTCGGGTACGTGAAGATCGGACTCTCCCTTTTCGTGGAGCACGGGCCGGCTGCGGTCGAGGCCTTCGCGGCGATGGGAGCGAAGATTTTCCTGGACCTGAAGCTGCACGACATCCCCAATACGGTGGAGCTGGCCGCCACTCGGGCTGCGCTGATAGGGGCGGCGCTGATCACCGTGCACGCTCAGGGAGGAAGGGCGATGATCGAGGCCGCCTGCGCCGGTGCTCGAGCCGGGGCAAAGGAGAGGCATTTGAAAGCGCCCAAGGTGCTCGCCGTCACGGTGCTCACCTCGCTGAAAGGAACCGATCTGCAGCAGGTTGGACATACCCACAACCTCGAATCCCTGGTGGAGCGACTCGGCAGGCTGGCGATCGAGGCGGGCGCGGATGGATTGGTGTGCTCCGCCAACGAGGCGGGCGCGCTGCGAGCGGCGTTGGGAAAGGAAATCTTTCTTTGCACGCCCGGCGTGCGGATGGCGTCCGATCCACGGCACGATCAGGCGCGGGTTCAGTCGCCGCGCTTTGCGATCGATCAAGGCGCCGACCTTCTGGTGGTGGGACGTCCGATTTACGAGTCGCCGGATCCGTCCGCAGCGGCGCAGGCCTTTTGCGCAGAAATCGCCAAAGCGCTGGCTGGCTAGGCAGAGATCGTGCTTTCCAGTGAGCGCCGCCGGACGTATTCGACCAGCGTGCGCACGCCCATTCCAGTGGCGCCCTTGCTGAAGTAGCCCCGCTCCTTCGGGCTCATTGACGGGCCGGCGATGTCCAGGTGCACCCAGGGCGTATCCCCGACGAATTCCTTGAGGAACAGGGCGGCGCTGATTGCTGCGCCCCACCGGTCGCCGGCATTCTTCAGATCGGCAATCTCGGATTTGAGTGCGTCCCTTTGCAGCTCGGTGATCGGCATCTGCCAGAACCGCTCGCCGGCCGATGCGCCGGCAGCAAGCAGCGATTTGATCATCGGTTCGTCTTGCCCGAATGCTCCAGCGATGTAATGCCCGAGCGCGACCACGCAGGCGCCGGTCAGAGTGGCGAGGTCGATGATCTCCGAAGGGTTGTGCTCGTTGGCCCACGCCAGCATGTCCCCCAGAACCAGTCGCCCTTCGGCATCCGTATTGGTCACCTCCACGGTTTTCCCCAACCGCGAGGTGAGGACGTCCCCCAGGCGATAGGCCGTGCCTGAAGGCATGTTCTCGCAGGCGCCCATGAACGCACGCACCGGAAACGGCGGTCGCAACAGGGCGATCACCCTCATTGCCCCGAGGACGGCGGCGGCCCCGGCCATATCCGACTTCATGTCCAGCATGCCCTCGGTGGTCTTGAGCGACAGCCCGCCGGAGTCGAAGGTGATCGCCTTGCCGACCAGCGCCAAAGGTCGTTCCTTGGCATGCTCCGGATCGCGGGGGATGTACGCGAGGTGGATCAGCCGCGGCTCCTCGCTACTTCCCTTCGCCACGCCCAGAAAGAGACCCATCTTGAGCTCGGCGATCCGTTCGCGATCTCCCACCGAGATCTCCAGGCCCGCTTGCTCCGCCAGCTCTTGGGCGTGCCGGGCTCGTTGACCAGATCCCGCGCCCAGTTCGTGGCTTCCGCAATCTTGGTGCTCAGCCGGATGATCGGCTTGAGCTTCGCCGCGTCGGGTTCCGACGTCAGCAACAGGACGTCGCGAAGGTGTGGCGTCTCTTCGTCGGCGGAGCGTGCGCTTCGAAACCGGTCGTACCGATAGTCTCCGAGCAGAATGCCTTCCACCACGGCGCTAACGCTCGCCTCCGAATCCGGGAGAGCCCGCAGATCGAAGAGCACCGAGGTGGCGCGCAGTTTGCTCAGGGCCCTCGCCGCAGAGCCGGAGGCCATTCGCAGGAGCTCCGGCTCATATTTTGCTCGGGGTCCCAGGCCCAGCAGCAGCAGGCGATCGGTGCCGAGCTTCTGATGGGTGTGGAACACCCAGACCTGGTCGCGCTTCGCCGAAAAATCCTCCGAGGCGGCCGTTTTCAGAATCAGCGCGGCGAGGGATTTTTCGGCCTTGCGAAAGGCGGGATGGTCCTGGATTTCCTTTTCGAAAACGGGGATTGCGACTGCATCGGTCTTCTCGTGTTTTTCGAGCGAGGCCAAGCGAAGGTTCATACGGATGCCATGTATCTCAGGCGTTCGAGGGGAGCTACCTCCCACATTGAATTGGCAGTCGCTCTCGCCTAATACGGAGGGCATAGCCTGAACGGAGCAAGCGGCCAAAACGGAGCACCGGCCCGCCCTCTGAATGGAGCCTCAATTGGCGGTCCTGAGAGCATTTCGCGGTCTGCGACCGCCCAGAGAATTGGCGAACAAGGTGGCCAGCCTCCCCTACGACGTGGTGACCACCGAGGAGGCACGGGCCTACGCCGAAGGAAATCCGCAGTGCTTTTTCCATATCTCGCGGCCCGAGATTGGTCTTCCTCCGGGCACCGATGAGCACGGCGAGAGCGTCTATCGCCTGGGTCGTGAGAATCTCTTGAAGTTCCAGGACCGCCAGTGGCTGATTCAGGACCCAGCTCCGAGCCTGTACCTCTACCAGCAGCGAATGGGAGAGCATTCGCAGGTCGGGGTGGTCGGGGTGGCCAGCGTCGCCGACTACGAGCGCGATTTGATCAAGAAGCACGAGCGGACGCGCCCGGACAAAGAGGACGACCGAACGCAACACATCGAGATCTTGGAAGCCAATGACGAACCGGTATTTCTCACCTACCGGGCGCGGCAGGACATCGATGGTCTGGTGGCCAAGCTACAGCAACAAAAAGTGGAGATCGACTTCGTCAGCGAGGATGGGATCGGCCACGCCTTCTGGACCATCCCGCAGTCCCAAACTGCGCGCTTCCAGCGAATGTTCGAGGAGGTTCCAGCGCTCTATGTTGCCGACGGGCATCATCGATCGGCTGCCGCCTCCCGGGTACGAAAGCAGGCGCAGCAAAGAGGGCAGGCGCCTGGAGAACGCGACTTCTTCCTGGTGGTGGTGTTTCCCCATAATCAAATGCAGATTCTGGGCTACCACCGCGTGGTCAAGGATCTCCATGGCCTGAGCGCGAAGCAACTGCTGGAGAAGATCGCGCTCCGGTTCGAGGTGAAACAGGCTGCGCGAGCCAAACCGGAACGCCCTCATCAGCTCGGAATGTTTCTCCAGGGGATTTGGTACCAGCTCACGGCCAAACCAGGATCCTTCGACGAAAGCCCGCTGGGAGTCCTGGACGTCTCCATCCTCCAGGACAATCTCCTGGGTCCGATCCTGGGAATCGGAGATCCGCGGACGGACAAGCGGATCAATTTCGTGGGCGGTATCCGGGGCACCCCGGAGCTCGAGAAGGAGGTCCAATCGGGTCAGTACCCGGTCGCCTTCGCGTTGCATCCCACCAGCCTCGAACAGGTGATGGCGATTGCGGACGCCGGGCAGATCATGCCTCCGAAATCCACCTGGTTCGAGCCGAAGCTCCGGAGCGGACTGGTTCTGCACTTGTTCGAATCGTAGTATGCGCATCGATTTTTGCTGAGGTGACCATGCGGCTGATCAACTTCAACGCCGGCCCAGCCGGACTTCCCTTGCCAGCCCTGGAGCGCGCCAAGGAGGAGCTTCTCGATTTCCGAGGCTCGGGCATGTCGATCATCGAGCACAGCCATCGAGGCAAGGAGTACGAGAGCGTCCATGCCGAGACCACTGCGCTACTCACGGAGCTGTTGAGCATCCCCAAGAGCCACCAAATCCTCTACTTGCAGGGCGGTGCCAGCCTTCAGTTTGCAATGGTCCCGATGAATTTTCTTCCGCCCGATCGGAGCGCGGATTACGTGGTGACCGGAACCTGGTCCGAGAAGGCGCTGGCGGAGGCGAAGCTGATCGGCAAGCCGCGCATCGCGGGGACCACGATTGGCGAAGACAAGCGTTATACGCGGATCCCCAAGCCGTCGGAGCTCAGCCTGGACCCGAAGGCCGCGTACGTCCACATCACCAGCAACAACACCATCTTCGGGACGCAGTGGATGGAATTTCCCAGGACCGGTTCCGTTCCGCTGATTGCGGACATGAGCTCGGACTTCATCTGGCGGAAATTCGACGTTAGCGGTTTCCGCCTGATCTACGCCGGAGCGCAGAAGAACGTGGGGCCCTCGGGTCTGGTGGTGGCGATCGCGGACAAGGACTTCATTCAAAAGGGTCGAAAGGACATCCCGAAGATTCTCCGGTATGCAACCCACGCAGAGAATGATTCGCTCTACAACACCCCGCCCACCTTCGCGATTTATCTGATGCGGAACGTTCTGGCCTGGGTCAAGGAAGTGGGCGGCCTCGCCCAGATCGAAGCGTGGAACCACGAGAAGGCTGCGCTCCTCTACGGGGCGCTGGAGAAGATGTCCGGCTTCTACAAAGCTCCGGTCGAGAAGGAGAGCCGCTCGGTGATGAACATCGTTTTCCGGCTCCCCACCGAGGCTCTGGAGGAGCAGTTCGTCGCTGAGGCGAAGAAGAACGGAATGGTGGGGCTCAAGGGACACCGAAGCGCGGGCGGCATTCGCGTCTCCGCCTACAACGCGGTCTCGGTAGAGAATATCAAGACGTTGGTTTCATTCATGGAGCGCTTTGCGCGGACTCATGGGTGACGTGCACCCGTACGTGGTCTTTTCGTTCCTCGGAGGTCTCAATGAGAGAGTTGCACCGGTTGCTTGTGGGTCTGGTCATGCTGTCCACCGTCGCGGGAGCCCGAGAGCTGGAGGGCGTGCAAATGCCCGATACCGCCGTGGTGGAGGGAAGGAGCCTCAAGCTCAATGGCGTGGGACTTCGCAAGAAGCTGTTCTTCAACGTCTACGTGGCGGGTCTTTACGTGGAGGCCCCTTCCAAGGATCCGGCAACGCTCGTCTCATCGGACCAAGTCAAGCAAGTGAAGATGGTGATGCTGCGCGATCTCTCCAAGGAAAAGATGTCTGAAGCCCTCCAGGAGGGTTTCGAGAAGAATGCAGGACCTCAGATGCCCACGCTGAGGCAGCGGCTCAATCGACTGATCCGGTCGGTCCCCGACATCAAGAAGGGGGATGTACTGGCAGTAACCTATGTGCCGGGGAAAGGGACGACGATTTCCGGCTCGGGCGAGCAGTCGATCATCGAAGGCAAGGATTTCGGCGATGCGTTGTTTTCCGTCTGGTTGGGTAAATACCCCGTCGATTCGGATTTGAAGACCGGCTTGGTAGGAACGTGAGCAGGCGCACAGGTCCGCTCTTTTGCGCCCTGCTCGGCGCCGCGCTGGCCGGCGCCGGTTGCCGGACTCCATCCTCTGTCGACAAGGCGCCTACCGACGCCCAATCGCTCTTGCCGATGCCACCCGGCCTGGAGGAGAGCTACCTGGATCTTAAGATCAGTCCCTGCGACGACTTTTATCAATATGCCTGCGGAGGGTGGCTGCAGCGCACGCAGATCCCCGCGGAACGGTCGGGTTGGAGTTTCTTCGACATCGTGGCGGAGCGAAACCTCGCCATCCTTCGCGCGCTTTTGGACTCGGCCGCGGCGGGCTACTCCTTGGAAGGGACCCCGTACAGCCAGCAGCTGGGCGACTTTTATGCCTCTTGCACGGATGAACCCAAGCTCGAGCAGGGGTTGACTGAATTTCGCGCCGAGCTGGCAAAGTTCACTGCGGTTGTGGACGCAAAATCGCTCAGTCGTCGGATCGCCGAGTTTCATGCCCGTGGGATTCCGGCTCTTTTTCAGTTCCAGTCGGGGCAGGACTTCAAGGACTCGACCCAGGTGATCGGGATTTTTTATCAGGATGGGATTGGGCTGCCCGATCGAGACTATTACCTGACCGACGATGCTCGAATGAAGGAAATCCGCGCCCAGTATTTGGGACACATGCGAAAGATGTTCGTCCTCCTCGGCGAGGAACCGGCGAAGGCACATCGAGACGCGGACAGCGTGATCGCGCTGGAAACGGCGCTGGCGAAGGCATCTCTCTCTGCGGTGGATCTGCGCGATCCCCAGAAGATCTATCACCGGCTCGACCGCACCGGGCTCGCGAAATCCGCGCCGAAATTTTTCTGGGACGACTACTTCGAGATTCTCGGGATTCCGAAGGTGGAAGCGATCAACGTTACCCACGTGCCGTTCGCCGAGGAGGTGAACCATCTGGTGGCCACCACCCCTGCTTCCACCTGGAAGGTGTACCTGACCTGGCATTTTCTCAAAGATGTGGTCCCCGCGCTTCCAAAGCGATTCCAGGAGGAGGACTTTCGCTTCGAAGGAAAAATCCTCAACGGCGCCGAAGAGGACAAGCCGCGCTGGAAAAAGTGCGTGGCGATGACCGATGCAGGCCTTGGGGAAGCGCTGGCCCAGCCCTTCGTGGCAAAAACCTTTGGCCCGGAAGGCAAGGCAACCACCCAGGCGATGGTGTCGGAGATCGAAGCAGCCTTCAACCGCGATTTGGATACGCTGACGTGGATGGACGAGCCCACCCGGGTGAAAGCCCGGGAGAAGTTGCGCTCGATCGTGAACAAGGTGGGCTTTCCGGATCGGTGGAAGTCGTACGACGGGTTGAAGGTCGACCGCGGTTCTTTTCTCGGAAATTACCTTCGGGCCGACGCCTACGAGAGGGCGCGAGACTTGAAGAAGATCGACCAACCTCTGGATCGCTCCGAGTGGTTGATGACTCCTCCGACGGTCAACGCCTACTACTACCCGCCGCGGAACGAAATCGTATTCCCGGCTGGAATCCTGCAACCCCCGTTCTTCAATCGGGCGGCCCCGGATGCAGTCAACCTGGGCGCGATGGGAATGGTCGTCGGACATGAAATAACCCACGGCTTCGACGACGAAGGACGGCACTTCGATGCCCAGGGCAATCTCAAAGAATGGTGGACCAGCGCTTCCGACGAGGCTTTTCGAAAGCGCGCCGCCTGCGTCAAGGAAAAATACGATCAGGAAATTGCCGTGGACGACATTCACGTCAGCGGCGCGCTGACGCTTGGAGAGAACGTGGCAGACATGGGAGGAGTAAAGCTTGCCCTGGCAGCGATGCATTCTTTGTCGAAGGGGCAGGGCCAGAAATCAGCAGCCTATCGCTATTCGGAAGACCAACAGTTCTTCCTCGGCTTTGCGCAATTGTGGTGCGCCAAGCGCCGGCCGGAATACATGCGCAAGCTGGTGGTGATCGATCCGCACTCCCCTCCGGCCCTGAGGGTGGATGCCCCGCTGAAGAATCTCAAAGCCTTCCAGGATGCATTTCAATGCAAGCCAGCTTCGAAGATGGTGTCACCACCTCCGCGCTGCGAGGTCTGGTAGGGCTAGAATAACTGCAGCTGAGCCGAAGGTTGAATGGGCCGTCGAAACGTCGATGGCGGATCGTCGTGTCGGGCATCGAGCCCGAGCCGCCGGGCCGTGGTTTCGAAGAGCGAGCGGATGGCTTCGGCATAGAGCCCTTCACCACGGCCACGCGTTCCAAATCGCGAGTCATACAGCTTTCCTCCCCGCGTTTCCCGGATCCGGTGCAATACGCGTTCGGCGCGCTCTGGAAGCGCGGCCCGAAGCCGTTCCTCGAAAACGGCCTTCACCGAGCCTGGCAGACGAAGCAACACGTACCCGGCGTAGGTCGCGCCCGCCTCTTTGGCCGCGGTGAGGATCAGCGCGATGTCCTCGTCGCCCAACCCCGGGATGATCGGCGCCACATTGACGCCCACCGGAATGTTGGCCTTGGCCAGTCGCTCGATGGTCTGCACTCGGCGCCGCGGGGTAGCGACCTGTGGTTCGATCGCTCGAGCATGATCCTGATTCCAGAAGGGGACGCTGATGGTAACGCTCAGTCGCGCATTCCTGGCCAGTTCCTGGAGAAGGTCGATATCCCGCTCGATCAGCGGAGCCTTGGTGATGATCCCTACCGGATTTCGGTAGTCGAGACACACCTCGAGACAGCTCCGGGTCAATTTGAGGGTGGCCTCCAATGGCTGGTAGCAATCGGTGACCCCGCTGAAAACGATGAGCTCCCCTTTCCACGAGGGCCGATCGAATGCCTGGCGCAGGAGGGAGGCCGCATTGGGCTTGGCGGCAATTTTCGTGTCGAAGTCGGTGCCCGCTCCGAAGCTTAGGTACTCGTGCGTCGGGCGCGCATAGCAGTAAGCGCAGGCGTGCATGCAGCCGCGGTAGGGATTGACGCTGAAGGTAAAGCCCACGTCCGGGCTGTCGTTTCGCGCCAGAATTTCTCGGGACTGGTCCTCGTAAACCTCCAACCGGCCTGTAGGCGGCTCTCCGAGGTAGTCCACCTCGGTTGAGCTCCAGGGATTGGGAGGATTTGAGATCGGACGGCACTTCATCGCCGGTGACCCTAGGGCTGATCGCCCGTTCAGTCAAGGACAGGCCGGGCCCAGTCCGCCGCGCAAAATCGATGCCAACCAGGGGCGATCATTGGAAAACGTAGACTCGACGCAACATGACAGGGCGAAGATGAAAGGTGTCGAGTTCGCTCCGTTCATGGTGTGGAAAAAATCCCCACTTTAGGATCCTTTGATCAGCAACGTTGCTGATGAAGGTGGCTATCCCGGCCGTTTGGGCGCCACCTCGCGGACGCTGACAAGCAACGTTGCTTGCGAAGGTGGCTATCCAGGCACCGCACGTTGGGACAATTTTTCGCCGTGAAGAAACTGTCCCAACGTTTCGGCCGGATCAATAGCGATCTCAGGGCCACTCGGGGCGCTGAGTAGCAGGGTTGACGGAGTCGCGTGGTCACTCGAGGCTAACTTGTTTCAGCGCAGGACACTGAGACGACATAAAACCGCCGTAAGACCTACCCCAAAGAACGCGAAGCAGCCCGAGCAGCTCGCCTGTGACCTCGAGTCATGTAGCTTCACAATTGGGAGCAGGGGTCGGAAGACGCCACTCGCCTATGGGCCGCAACCGAAAACCGGCCAGCGATTGATGCCAAGAGTGGAATAAGGGGGGACCCATGCCGGCAGTGGGTTGGGGCCGCCATCGGGAGAGCTCTGGAAATAAACTCTGACATCGACAGTCACCAAACGCGGGACGGTGCCACCCCGAGAGTCCAAGATGACGGCTCCCTTTCCCCGTGTGCTGACTACGAGCTGTCCCGATCCTGGCACGCCGGGTTGACAGTCGGCGGGATTGTTTGACACCGACGCGCTTTCCACCCCCCAGCCGTAGGGGAGGGAGATGTCGAGAGCGCTCGATGTCGCGGGCCTCACCAAAGTCATCCGGGTGCAGATGCCCAAGCGCGTATTCGCTTTGGCGATGACCAGCCGATCGATTCCCCCGGCGCTAAAACAGACGTTGTAAGAAATCGAGCGGGGCGGGAACTCGTGGGAGGAGCCCCCGCAGCGGGCTCCTAAGAATCCGATCACGATGGCCCAAACTACCCTCGACAAAACACCGGAAGCCATATCCGAAAGCTTCATGACGTATCCTCATCACTTCAGTTCCGGCCCAAACGTTAAGATAATCCAATTCATTGCCAGAGGGAACGCACTTACAGCTATCCAACGCTTCGCTTTTCTTACCTGGTGTTTGGACGATCCTCTGCAGTTCTTGTCCAGAGCGTGGAGAACAACCGAGGGAGGGGCATGCTCGGGGCCGCTTCGTCGCGCCAGTCGTCCGCTCCGAGAAGTCTGAGGCCCGCGTTCAAGCCAGCTCGAAGAAAGTCTGATGGCCCTTGCGTCATTTCAGCTGAATGCGCGCCAGCCTCTCGACAGCCCGCCCGCTGGTGTCGGCGATGTGAATGGTCTTTCGCCGCGCAGTCCCTCCCCGAACGATTGTGATTCGAGTCTTTGGAATGTCGAGGAACTTTGCCAAGCAGACAATCACTGCCTCATTCGCCTGTCCCTCGGTGGCCGGAGGATGGACTTTGACCTTAAGCGCCTCACCGACCACCGGTCCAACCTGCTCTCGCGCAGCCCGCGGCGATACCAAGATCTGCAATGTAAAGCCGTCGGCGCCTTTGTGGATCAGAAGCATCGAAAAAGCCCGAAACTCTTGGCCGATCTTAG
>WNEZ01005772.1_pt1 | contig 10870 bp, 12 predicted proteins | sample 5400521 | NCBI WGS metagenome assembly WNEZ01 (sample SAMN13153339, study PRJNA577476) | soil metagenome | isolation source: 120 cm saprolite under Douglas fir tree site 2 hole 1 replicate 1 | place: USA:California | collected 2015-04-18
TGAGCGCCGCCAGGCCGGCGACGACAAGGCCAGTCAGCAGCCCACCGAAACTCAGGGCGGCCAGGGAATAGCCGGCGTAGAGATAGCCGAGTGCTGCGCCCGGCATCACCGCATGCGACAGTACATTCCCGCTCAGGCTTTCGCGACGCATGAGTAGCAGCGTGCCGATGGGCCCGTTTGCCAGAGCCAGAGCGAAGCTCGCGACCAGCGCGATTCGCATAAAGCCAAACGCCTCGAACGGTCCGATCAGCAGGCCAAGAAGCTGTCCACTCACGCGGCACGTCCAAAGCGAGCGCCATCCGGCAGACCCAGCGCCACGTGGGCGCGCGCAAGATTGTCGGCCGAAAGCGAGAGCGAGCTGTCACCCCATGCGATGGGCGAGCGCGCCAACAGCAGCGTCGAGGGGAAATGCAGACGCACCCGGTCCAGGTCATGCAGCACCGCGACGATCGTCTGCCCTTTCTCTCGCCACCGCTGCAGCAGATTCAGCAGTTCGTCGGTCGTGCGCTCATCCAGGGCGGCGAATGGTTCATCCAGCAAAATGACGTCCGCATCCTGCAACAGCAGCCGGGCAAATAGAGCCCGCTGGAATTGGCCGACGGAGAGTTCGGCTATTTGCCGATTGATCAAGGCTTCAAGGCCGACGGTCGCGACCGCCTCATGGACATCAGCGGCAAGGCTTGATGACGGCTTGCGGACTGAGCCGAAATTTCGCCAATCGCCGAGTGCGACGAGTTCGCCGAGCGTGATCGGAAAGCCGCGGTCGAGTTCGGCCTGCTGTGGCAGATAGGCCAGGCGATGGCGCGCAAGCGCGGCACAGGCGACCTCGCCGGCCATTGGCCTGATAATCCCGGCGAGCGCTTTCAAGAGCGTGCTCTTCCCGGCTCCGTTTGGGCCGACGACGGCGGTCATGCTCGCTGGCGCAAAATCTCCGGTCACGCCTTCCAGCGCGAGGTGTTCGCCATAGCCCACGGAAAGATTGCGGACCGCGATTCCCCCGTCGCCGCGCTGACGAGGCCCGTCGAGCGGGCTGGGATCGTAGCCGCCATCGAAATGGCGGACGAAGGCGGCTTGCGCGTGATCGCTCAGCGCCGAAAGCAAAACAGCCAGCCCACGCCGCAGCGGTGCGATAGCGGCGCCCCCCAAGCTGACCATCTCTTGGAAAGACCGACGCCAGCGCGCGCCATCCGAAGAATTGGCCATTACAAGTCCGGGTGAAGGAATGTCGTAACCGCGCGCGTAGTCTAGGGGAGGCATTCAGGAGGGTCAATCCTGGGGCATTTGGCGCCTTGGCACTCCGCTGACTGTGTGTACCGAAAACCTGAAGTATCGATGAGCCACGTCTTTACACAGCCGCGCCTTGCGCGCCCCCAAGACGTCGACGGCGTGGACATGCTCCTTTAGGATGCCCTTCGTCTCTCACAGGTGAAACCACGCGATGATGTATCTCGACACTCCGCCGCGCCCGATCGGCACTGAAGTATTTTCGGCGATGCCCGATCATTACCGGCGCAAGGGTGTGCGGACGGACTGGGCCGACGCCAACCGGCCGGGTCAGCCGACCGACTGCTTTATTGAGGGCCCGTCGTTCGATGCCGATGGCAATCTCTACGTCGTGGATATCCCGTTCGGACGCATCTTCCGGATTGCGCCGGACGGTCAATGGTCGCTGGTCACGGAATATGACGGCTGGCCCAACGGTCTCAAGATCAGCGCCGACGGACGCATTCTGGTCGCCGACTACATGCACGGCATCATGGAGCTCGATGCACAAACAGGACGCATGACGCAGGTTTTGACGGCGCGTCATTCCGAATCTTTTCGGGGCTGCAACGATCTGCATATCGCATCGAACGGCGACATTTATTTCACCGACCAGGGACAGACCGGGCTTCACGATCCCACGGGGCGGGTCTATCGGCTCGCGCGGAGCGGACGGCTCGACTGCCTGATCGACACCGGCGTCAGCCCCAACGGCCTGGTGCTCGACCCCACCGAGAGCGTGCTGTTTGTCGCGATGACCCGCGACAACGCGGTCTGGCGCGCGCCTTTCATGAAGAACGGCAATGTTTCAAAAGTCGGCCGCTTCTGTTCGACCTTCGGTCCGAGCGGTCCCGATGGCCTGACGATAGACGAGGCAGGCCGGCTGTTCGTGGCGCACGCCTCGCTCGGGCATGTGTTCGTGTTCGCGCCCAATGGCGAGTTGATCGCGCGCATCAAATCCTGCGCTGGACCAAGCTGCACCAATGTCGCGATCGGCGGCAAGAACCGCGACCGCCTCTATGTGACGGAATCAGTGACGGGCACCGTACTGGTCGCGGATATCAGCGTTCTCAATTCGTTATCGCCAGCAGGCTGAGCGACGAATTAAGCCGGCCGCTGACAAACAGCAGCCGGCGATGTTGGCCAAGTTCGAGCCCCATGCTGTAGCCGCCGGACGGAGCGTGGATGGCTGCGGGATTATGGCGGGTAACTTGAGCCATGTCAGATTGTCCCCTGTTCGACGAACTCCAGAGCCAGGCCCGCTGCCGGCGCGATCAGCAGAACGCCGTCAGTGACCTGGAAGTCGACACCGTTGCGCTGCAACCCCCGCTTGGTCGCATCCAGATCGGCGACGGCCAACCGCGCCGCGCAAAAACGCGGTGGACCGTCGGCAGCCAAACCCGGCAGCCGACGGGCGATCTCAAGCGGACTGAGCACGGTGATCCGGTCGCCTGTCTTGCCGACCGTCAGCCGCCCGGGCGCAAGCTCGGTTGCGCTTTCGGTGATGCGCTCAAGGAAGTCTTGGTGCGCCGCCGGTTCCGGCGCCGACATCACGACCTCGATCACGCGCAAGGCGCCGTTGGGGTGGCGCTGGTAGTCCGGCTTCCAGAACAGTTCCGGTGGATGACGCTGTTGGCAGGTGAAGAAAGCGATCCCGGGCATGGCGGGGTCAGCCGCGAAGGCGAGCGAAAATTCAACCCGAGCCGTCGCTCCGCCCGTGAGCACCGCATCACGGCCGAAATCAAACGGCGCATAGGCGCCGATGCCATTTGCCTTGAAGCGCGCCGCATCGGCATGCGCGTCGGCGCTGTGCCAGGCCAGCATCGACATCCCCTCCGCCGCGGCGAGAAAATCCTGGTTGTGAGCAGCGAAGCTGAATCGGCCGGGCGCGGCGGCCGGTATTGCCGCGGCGTCGGTGACGGCCAGCAGCTCGAGAAAATTGTTCGCAAACATTGCCAGGCGGTTGCTGGTTCCGAACGGATGAACGCCGACCGGCGTGAGGGTAAAACCGAGGGTTTGCCAACTCAGTGCGGCCTGCGCAAGATCGCGGACGCAAATGATGAGGTGGTCGATGCGGCGGGGCATGGGAGTCTCCGGGCTTGTGAACCGGACGGTAGCTTGTGCGGTGAACGCAGGGCAAAGCATTGTTCCTGACGCCGAGCTCAAGAAAATCTATTGCAAGGCCAGCGCGTATCGGTGACAAACTGGGCGGCGATGACCTACAGCCTCCCACCGCTTAATGCGCTCCGCGCGTTCGAAGCCGCGGCGCGACATCTCAGTTTCAAGCTGGCGGCGCACGAGCTTCACGTGACACCTGCCGCCGTCGGACAGCAGGTGAAAGCCTTGGAGGCGCGGCTCGGCGTGCGTCTGTTCGAGCGGCTGCACAAGCAGCTCATTCTGACACCGGCCGGCCAAATCTTGCTGCCTGAAATATCCGCCGGCTTTCGTCGTATCGCCGATGCGACCGCGCAATTGAGGCCGTCGGGCGCGGTGCTGCTGCAGTTGGGTCTGCACGGAAGCTTTGACCTCCGCCGCCTGGCGCTTGCCGAGTTCCGTGCAACGCATGCCGAAATCGGCTTGCGGGTGCTGCAGCCCGCGGGCCTGCACGAACTCATCGAGGGCAAGGTCGACTTGCTCATCGGCCGCGGTCTCGGCCACCACCCGGGCTATCGTTGCGATCGCGTGAGCGAGGGATCCGGGCTCGGCGACTGGCTGATTGCGCCCGCCGGCACGGCGGATTGTCCCGAGATCTCAAGCTTCCGCGATTGGCTGCGCCGGCTGCCGGCCGAGAACGGGCTCGCAACGCATCGCCGCCGTGCGTTGGCAAGCGTCAGCCAAAGTTGATCGAGCACGATGCCGGCAAGTCCTGCGTCGGATCGAGCTGTACAAATGTCGCAATCGGCGGCAAGAACCGCGACCGCCTCTATGTGACGGAATCAGTGACGAGCACCGTCCTGGTCGCGGATATCAGCGAGTTGAAATAACATTGGCAAATCGGACCATGGATCGATCGAAACGAAATCTCGGCCGTTCGGCAACAGCAAACGCGAGGTGTCCGTGATCGGGCAGGGCACCTGGTACATCGACCGCGGGGATCGCAGAGGCGCCGTCGCCGCGTTGCGCCGCGGCGTCGATCTCGGCATGACCCACATCGACACCGCCGAGATGTATGGCGACGCCGAGCTTGTGATCGCGGAAGCGATGGCCGGGCGGCGCGACGAGATTTTTCTGGTTTCGAAAGTTGTGCCGAGCAACGCATCGCGGCGCGGCACCGTCACGGCGTGCGAGCGTTCGCTGGCGCGGTTGAAAACCGACCGGCTCGATTGCTATCTGCTGCATTGGCGCGGATCCTATTCGCTGGATGAGACGGTGGCCGCGTTCGATCAACTGGTCGATGCAGGGAAAATCCGCAGCTGGGGCGTCAGCAATTTCGATACCGACGATCTGGATGAACTGTTGGGGGTTGCCGGCGACGGCAAGATCGCCTGCAATCAGGTACTCTATCATCTCGGGGAACGCGCGATCGAGCATGCGGTGATTCCGTGGTGCGAGCAGCACGGCGTCGCGGTGGTCGCCTATTCGCCGTTCGGTCACAATGATTTTCCTCCGGCGCGCAGCAAGGCGGGGCAGGCGTTGCAGGTTATCGCCGAAGCCCACGGCGCATCGCCGCGCCAGGTCGCCTTGAGCTTTCTGACGCGCCGACCTTCCGTATTCGCGATTCCAAAAGCCTCGAGTCAGGAACACGCGGCCGACAACGCGGCAGCGGCAAATCTCACGCTCAGCGAAAACGAGATGACCGTACTGGACAAGGCATTTCCGCGCGGTCCAAAGCCGCGTAGCCTGCCGATGCTGTAACGCGCACGACTCCTCACAACGCACGGCTCCTCACAAAAGGTTTCAGCGGTGACGTGACCAGTCGCCGCACACGATCGCGCATATCGGCTGCCTGTTTTCGGACCTTGTCGATGACAGGCAATTATCGTTTTTTGAGCTCTCGCCCGATTCGATCATTACGCCTGAGTTTCAATTGTGACGCCGCCCCCCGCCGCAGCCGCCAGGCTGGACAGCGACTCATTACCGTTGTCCGAGAAAAAATCAGCCGAACGAACCGCACCCGCGCGCGCCGACCGGCCGTTTCGCGGCATCGCGCTGATCCTTGCGTCGACCGTATTTCTCGGGGCCTCGGACGCCACCGCGAAATATCTCTCGGCGACGTTGCCGTCGATCGAGATCGCCTGGATCAGATTCCTGGTTTTCGGGATGATCATGTTTCCGGCGATGCTGCCGGGTTCGCCGTTGTATGCCTTGCCATCCGGGCGCCGCGGCCTGCAGTTGATGCGCGGCGCCGCGCTGCTGGCATCTTCGCTGTTTTTCATCACCGGCCTCGGTTTTCTCCCGATCGCGGAAGCATCCGCTACCGGATTTGTCTCGCCGCTGTTCGTCACCGCGCTGTCGATTGTTTTTCTCGGCGAGAGCGTCGGCGTGCGCCGCTGGCTCGCGACCGCGGTCGGATTGATCGGCGTGCTGATTATCCTGCGGCCGGGCTCAAGCGCGTTTCATCCCGCAGCGTTTTTTCCGATCGTCTCGGCGCTGGCCTGGGCCTGCACCATGATCATGACGCGAATGATGAGCGGCAAGGAACCCGTCATCACCACCATGACCTATTCGTCGATCGCGGGCGTCTGCATTTTGTCGGCACTGGTGCCGTTCGTTTGGGTCGCGCCAAGCTGGCACGATATCCTTTTCGGCATCTTCATCGGTATTGCATCGACGGCGGGCCAATGGATCGTCGTGCTCGCGTTTCGTTATGCCGATGCCTCGGTGCTCGCGCCATTTCAGTACACCCAGCTATTGTGGGTCAGCATCCTCGGCTTCGTGATCTTCGGTGAATTGCCGGACCTCTGGACCGTGACCGGCGCGGTGTTCATCGTCGCCAGCGGTCTCTACACCGCACACCGAGAGCGTGTCAGGCGCTCGCAGCTTCCCATGCAGGCTGAGCCGTCGCCCAACGCGTGATCCACCGACGTTCTTTCACGTCGACGTGAGACGATGCCGCCGAAAGTCCAATTCGTTTGCCATCGCCTCGTCGAGCGACGATCATCCTTAGGCCGGGGGCCAGATGGAGATTGCGACATGCGCCTGCCAATCATTCCACCCGCGAAGCTCAGTTCCGAACAGAAACCGCTTTATGACGATATGCGGGAGGGCATCGCCAAGAATTTTCAAGGATTCATCAATGTCCGGGACGACGGCGCGCTGCTCGGGCCGTGGAATCCCTGGATTCACGAACCGCAATTCGGCAAGCCGGTGTGGGAGCTGACAAAGGCGATGGTGACGAAGCCGTCGCTGCCGCCGGCCGTACGTGAAGTCGCCATTCTGGTCACCGGCGCGCATTTCCGCTCCGCCTATGAACTCTATGCCCACGTCATCGTCGCGGAGCACCGGGGGCTGTCCGACGAGAAGCTGGCGACGATCGTTGCCGGCCAGCGCCCGACGGACCTGTCGCGGCAAGAAGCAGTCGCCTACGATTTTGCTTCCGCGCTGGTCGGCGGGGGCGTTCTGCCGGAACTGACGTATCGCGCGGCGGTCGAGCAGTTCGGCCAGCACGGGGCGGCGGAACTGTCCTATCTCGTCGGATTGTATTGTCTGGTGTCCGTGACCTTGAATACGTTTGACGTCCCGGTGCCGGAGTCCTGAGAGCATACGACGCAGGCGGTCAGCAGCAAGCCTTGCCGGGTAGACGTTACATGTTCTGAGCCTCCGTGGTATGAGGGCGGACAATCACAAACCGTGAGGGGATCGCCGATGCGCGCTGCCATTTTCAGGAACGGCGAGATCGTCGTCGACACGCTGCCGGAGCCTAAACCCACCGCGGGGCAGGTGCTGGTCAAGACGCTGGCCTGCGGCATTTGCGGCTCGGACCTGCATGCGCGCAAGCACGCCCACCACATGGTCGAACTGGCAAGACATCTCCCCGGCCGCAAGCCGATGGACCTCACCCGCGACGTCGTGTTCGGCCATGAATTCTGCTGCGAGATTCTCGACTACGGCCCGGCCACATCGCGCAAGCTGAACATCGGCGCCCGGGTGTGTTCGCTCCCGGCGTTGCTGACATCGGATGGCCCGCAGGGCATCGGCTATTCCAATGACAATGTCGGCGGCTATGCCGAGCGCATGCTGCTCAGCGAGGCGCTGCTGCTGGAGGTGCCGAACGGACTTGCGGCCGAACATGCGGCATTGACCGAGCCGTTGGCGGTCGGCATCCACGCCGTCGCCAAAGCCAATGTGCGCGGCGACGAGGTGCCGCTGGTGATCGGCTGCGGCCCGGTGGGATTGGCCGTGATCGCGGCGCTGAAACTGAAAGGCTTGCAGCCGATCGTGGCGGCGGATTATTCGCCGGCGCGGCGCGCCTTGGCCGAGAAACTGGGTGCCGACATCGTGGTCGATCCCGCGCGCAAGGAACCTTATGCGACCTGGGCCGAGCACGCCGCGATGTCGCCGGAGCAGAAGGCCGCGCGGCCGCCGCTGCAGGCGTGGCGGCCGGCCCTGAAACCGGCGCTGATCTTCGAATGCGTCGGGATACCAGGCCTGCTGCAGCAGGTCTTCGAAGGCGCGCCGCGCGATGCCCGCATTGTCGTGGTCGGCGTCTGCATGGAAACCGACCGCTCCGAGCCGACGCTCGGCATCATGAAGGAGCTCAATGTGCAATATGTGCTGGGCTATACGCCCGACGAGTTTGCCTATTCGCTGCGCCTGATCGCGGAAGGGCAGGTCGACGCGGCCTCGCTGGTGACTGCAACCGTCGGCATCGACGGCGTCGCCACCGCGTTCGCTGACTTGGCCAATCCGGAACGCCATACCAAGATCATCGTCGAGCCCTGGCGGTAGGTCGGCTCCACGAGGTCTCGATCATCGACATCAGGCTGCGCGCGGCGGCGCTCAAATAGCCGTTGCGCCGGTAGACAAGCGCGATCGGTATGCTCGCCTGCAGGGCGGGGACGTTCACCACCTTTAAGGTGCCGGATTTGAGCTCTTCCTGAATGCCGCTCTCCGCCAGCAGCGCAATTCCGAACCCGGCTTCGACCAGCCGCTTCTGGGCGGTCAAACTGTCGATCGGAATGATTTCAACGTCCTCCAGGCCGACGGCAAGCAGTTTGCGCTGGAGAAACTGCACGAAACTCTCCCGCGCATAGCGCGTCGGAAATGCCACCCAGCGTTCGCTGGCAAGCTTGCCCGGCTGATGTCTGCGGCCATTGGCCAGCGGATGATCCGGATTGGCGACGACAACCATTCTTTCTTCGGCAATCACCTCCGACACGACGCCGGAATTGCGGCCGGTCGAATAGCGCAAACCCAGCGTGGCCTCGCCCCGTTGCACCAACTCTTCGACTTCGCGACTGGTCGCGGTCCGCAGATCGAGGCGCAGCTTGGGGTATTTTCGTGCGAACTGCCGCAGGACATTTGTCAGCGCGGCGTTGGCGAGCGTGCCGACCAGCGCCAGCGAAATCTTGCCGGTATCGCCCTGGCGTCCGGCGCGCAGCGCTTCGGCGCCGTCCTGTGCCGCGGCAAGCACGATCTCCGCATAGGGAAGAAATGCAGCGCCGGCATCGGTGAGCACAACGCCGCCGCGGAGCCGCTCGAATAACGGGATGTCGAATTCGCGCTCCAGCAATTCGATGCGCCGGCTGATCGCCGGCTGCGAGCGGTGCAACGCCGTCGCCGCACCACTGAAGCTGCGGCCGCGGGCAACCGTCACGAAAGTCCGGATCTGATCCATGTCCATCAATGACATCCAAATAGCTGATGCTAATGCTAAAAACTATGCATTGGACAAATGTGCAATACCAGTTGATTTTGCCCGAACTGAAAGGCGGCGGGAGTTCTTGACATGCCCGACATCACACGGCGAGACATCGCCAATATTTCCGCGGGCGCGGCCATTGCCGGAAGTACCTCGTCGTCTCGAATCGCGAATGCGGTCGAGTTCCTCGAACAGAGTGTTTCAGGAGAACGCAATATGGCCATTCAGCGCTATTTCATTCAAGAACCGACCAGCGGCGCTCCATTCATCAGCGTCGCACCCATCATCAGCTTGGCTGCCGCTCACGAGAATATTGTCTATCTATGCGGCGTCACTGCCGATCCCGCACACCCCGGAGACATTAAGGGCCAGACCAAGCAGGTTCTCGAGCGGATCGATCGGCTGCTGAGCAAGGCAGGCACCGACAAATCGAAGCTCTTGAGCGCGCAAGTATGGTTGACGGATATGGCGCATTTCGAGGAACACAATGCGGCCTGGAACGCATGGGTGGATCCCAAGAACCCTCCCGTGCGCGCATGCCTGCTTTCACCTCAATTGTGGCAACCAGGGTTGCTGGTCGAGATCATGGTCACCGCCACCAAATAAGCTGCCGTCGAGCGTGCGCCGGTTCATCGGGGCGGCGCGCCGGTGTGATATTGTGCGTCATGTCCTCTCGCGATTCCGATCGTCCGCCCGTTCTCGCGCATCAGCGCTTTGTTGAGGAAAAGGAATCCTTTGCGGGCTTGAGCCTGGAGCAACGCTTCCGCCGCATCCACGACACCAACCTGTGGGGTGCTCTGGCATCCAGTTCCGGGCTGGGCTCGGAAATCGACGCCACCGCCATGCTGCGCGCGGAATTACCGCGGCTGCTCGAAAGAATAGCCGTCGCTTCGCTGCTCGATGCGCCCTGCGGCGATGCCGGCTGGATCAATCAGGCAAATTTGGGCGTGCGCTATGTGGGCGTTGACATCGTGCCCGCGCTGATCGATCGCCTGCGGGCCCGTGCCGCCGAGGGCGAAGTCAGGGGCGAATATCATCTCGCCGATATCACCCGCGACCCGCTGCCGCGATGCGACGCTGTTCTGTGCCGCGACGCTCTCGTGCATCTGTCGTTTGCGAATATCGAACGCGCGGTTGCGAATTTCAAGGCGTCCGGCGCGGTGTGGCTGATCGCGACGACGTTCCCGGAATGGCAGAGCAACGGCGATTGCGAGGACGGCGACTGGCGCGCGCTGAATTTCGAGATGAAACCGTTCAATTGGGGACCACCGGTTGAACTCCTGAACGAGCATTGCCTTGAGGCCGGCGGCGGCTGGCGCGACAAGAGCCTCGGCGTCTGGCGGCTTTCCAACGTCTTCCCGGCGAACGCCGGGACCCATACGTCGAGGACTCCCGTTTAGCCACCGGCGTCGAGGCCTTCTGCAAACAATCCGCGCCCGGGGTTATGGGTCCCGGCATTCCAGGCTGTGTGAAAAGTGGGTGTGTTAGTGTGGCACGGAGGGGATTTTTGATTCGAGGGCGATGATGGGACACGTCACCGGAGCGTCGCGCGATCAAGCGACGTTGTTTCCCGAGGTTCTGGACGAGGTGGTTGGGCGCCATGATCCGGTGCGGGTGATTGATGCCTTCGTAGACTTGCTTGACCTGGCGGAGCTGGGATTTTCCAAGGTTGCGGCAGAAGAAATGGGACGGCCGCCCTACGCCCCTGGCGACCTGTTGAAGCTTTACATTTACGGCTACTTGCACCGGATCCGCGCCAGCCGTCGGCTTGAAGCCGAGACGCATCGCAACGTCCAGGTGATGTGG
>WNEZ01010633.1_pt2 | contig 10869 bp, 8 predicted proteins | sample 5400521 | NCBI WGS metagenome assembly WNEZ01 (sample SAMN13153339, study PRJNA577476) | soil metagenome | isolation source: 120 cm saprolite under Douglas fir tree site 2 hole 1 replicate 1 | place: USA:California | collected 2015-04-18
TGGGCCGAACCAGCCAGTCGAATGAAACGTACAAGAAACTCCTGGAGCTGAATTCAAACCTGGCCGCCAAGCTCGCGCGCATAATCGGTGACCCAAATGCAGCCGCCGCTTCGAATGTGAAAGCTGCGCCGAAACCGGCCTCGCCGAAACCAGTTGAGATAGTTCCCGTTTCAGTTCCTGCTGCTGCTCCAGCTAACGAGAAACCAAGCGCACCAATTGGCGATGCCACGTCAACAACTGCTTCATCAGCTAGGACTCTACAACCGAAAGTTGCTACGCCAACCGAGAAGCCGAACGCGACGACTGGCGATGCAAACCGCACAACACCAATTGCCAGCTCTCCTGAGCCCGCGATGACGACCGCGCCGGTTACGTTGGCTAAAGCGCCGGTCGCCGATGATTTACCACTGACAGACATTTACCGAGTTGGTGTAGGTGACGTGCTCGATGTACGTCTGCTGAACTCTGCTGCGAATCACTCTACGCTTTACAGCGTGATCGATGGCGGCTTGCTTGATTTTCCGATTGCGGGTGCGCCGATACCCGTGGCCGGGCTCACCACCAGGGAGATTCAGGCGCGTATCAGTTCTGAACTGAAACGACTCGCGGTCGCAGATCAATCACAAGTTGCCGTGGGTGTCAGACAATACAACAGTCACACAGTGGTAGTTACCGGACTGGTCGGCAGTCCCGGCACAAAGGTCTTAAGGCGCGAAGCGGTTCCGCTTTATGTGCTGCTGGCAGAAATTCAACCGCGCCTTGACGCTGCACGTGTCACCATAATGCGCGCCGGCGCCGCTCCCCAGACTTTGGATCTTAACGACTCGGCCGCGCTTAACTTTATTGTTTGTCCCGACTTTGGTCCAGGCGATCCTGGCCGCCGGTGGCCTGGCGCGCGATGGTGCGGTAGAACTCTCGCGCGAAGGCGTTGATGGTCACCTCGCAACCACCAGGCTAAACTTGAAAGAGATTAAGTCCGGCAAAATTCAGGATCCAAAACTTCAGCCCGGCGATCGCATCGAAGTTTTGCATTAGACTTCAATGTAGTTATCAAGGTCTTTAAGGTCAGTTCATGCGATTTATTTTATCAGCCGTCTGTTTCTGGCTAACGCTGTGCGGCTTTACACAAATCCGGGCGCAGGACCAACTCACCACCTCTGCGTCACCCGCTGCAAACAGCGCAAGCAAACCCACGACCAGCCAGCCACAGCCGGGATTATCAGACGTCAAGATTCTTCTGCCAGGCGATCCCGCCGCAATGCCAACGACTGTGACTGTGTCTTCGCCGGAACCCTCTCTTTACCTAAAAGGATTGACGTTCCTGGACACCGGACAAAATGCGGAGGCTGTGGAAGCGCTGCGACAAGCAGTGGAGCACGATCCGAATGACGCGGCTGCGTATGGAAAGCTCGGTGTTGCTTATGCGGCGCTTGGGCAGTACAAGGAAGCAGTGGTCGCTTTGAAAATGGCGATTCGGGTCAAACCAGAAATCGTCGATGCTGAAGATTATTATCACTTGAGCAGGGCCTATACCGCGCTTGAAAAATTTCCCCTGGCGCTCGAGGCCATTAAGTTGGCCCTTTACATCAAACGAGCGGATCAGGTGAATCATGAGAGTGGCAATACTTCGCGCGGACCAGCAATGGCCGACTTGCATTACTCCGCCGGCCTCGCCTTCTACAATCTGAAGCGTTTTCGCGAAGCCAATGAAGAATTGAAACAAGTCATCGCGCTGAATCCGAAACACGCGCCGGGCCAGTTTGGCCTCGCGCTAACCTACCTGGCAACCGGCGATCGCAAAGCTGCGGAGAAACAGCAGGAAGTTTTGGAGACTTTGGATCCGGTTTATGCTGCGAAGCTCGCCAAACTTCTCGCCATCAAATCAGATAATCCACAGGGTCTCGTATTTGTTTTCAAGTCAAGCCCATAGTGAGTCCGTGGTCAGTTGTCAGTGGTTAGTGGCCTCCTTGCCAGCGGTCCGATGGGAGCAACCAACTGTCCAGCGGAAAGAACGCTGCCGGCAAAGCACAAACAACTGACAACGAACAACTGACTACTGACCACCAGCAATGTTGCGCTCAGCCAATTGCTTAAAGTTGAGCAACTGCCGGCGCATCATTACTAGATCGCCCCACGGCAAAACCGCGCGCATGAATCGTCCTCTGATGCCGGAGGGAAACTTCGCAATCAATTTAACAAGTAACCGGCAGTCATTATTTGTTCCGGTCACGATCATGTAGCTGACAGCAATATCTCCGAAGCTGCGCTCAGCCCGCGTGCCTGGTTTCACTCGCAGCGTTAGATGCCGGTGGCGCTTGAAATCTACGAGATCAAAAATTCTCATCACGTGCTGGCCAACCGACAAGTTTTCGAGACCTGGCAACAACTCGCGCGGGCTCTGCCGCCCACCGTTATCGATCCAGTCGTAGCTGTACGGTGCAACGCGCATCTGGCATAGCCAGCGGTAAACAATCGCGGGCGATGCGTCAATCGTCACGCCGCGAAAAAGCGAGTCATCTGGATTTGAAATAATGCGATCGCAGGGAAAGACAAGCTGACGCTCGGTTGAGGTTGTGCCCCAGGTGTGGCTTAGCGACGGCATGCAACAAATGGGAGAAGTTTTGAACCCGGATATCTGACCGAGAGTTGGGCCTGGAGAAGTTGAACGCGAGCCAGGAATAATCCGCAGATTTGGACTGCGGCGGCTCGACGCCGCTTTTGTGTTTGCCCCCGAACCCCATTCGCAGAAAAGGTTCAAGTCGGCAGTGTCTCCTTAAACTTCGCGCCGTTTTCAGTAATATAAAGGCAATCCTCCAGACGAATACCAAACTCGCCATAGATCACAATGGTTGGCTCATCGCTGAAGCACATGCCTGGCTGAATCGGCATTTTGTTACCGCGCACGAAGTTGGTCCATTCGTGGCCATCGAGGCCAATGCCATGGCCCGTACGATGCGGTAGGCCGGGCACTTTGTAATCGGGACCAAAACCTGCGTCAGTGATTACTTTGCGCGCTGCGCCGTCGACAGCTTCACAAGGCGCGCCAATTTTAGCGGCGGCGATGCCTGCGTCCTGCGAACGCCTCTCAAGATTCCAGATTTCGCGTTGCCGATCGGTTGGTTTGCCGAAGACAAACGTGCGCGTGATGTCTGACTGATAACCGTCGACGCCGCAACCGCCGTCCATCAATACAACATCACCTTCGCGAAGTTTCTGCGGCGTGATACTGCCGTGCGGAAACGCCGTGTATTTGCCGAAGCTGACAAAAATTCCGCCCGGCGCGCCCAGCGCCTGCAGCGCCGTCGCACAGTTTCGGGCAAATTCGTCCTGCGGCATGCCCTCGTGCATCGAGTCATGTGTTGCCTTGTAAGCCACCAGCAAGATGTCGTTTGACTTTTGCAGTAGCGCAATTTCCGCGGGCGATTTGAACATACGACAACCCGCCGTGATGGGCGTCGCACTGACGTATTGCAATGCAGGCGCTGCTTTGCGAATGCCATCGAAGAGAAAGAAGCGCACCCGCTCTTCCATGCCGACGCGGCCGGTGCGTATGCCGCGATCGCGAAAAATCTCAGCAACGCGCTGGTAGGGGCTTTCATCTTCTTCCCAGGTGCGGATGTCGGTGCCAAGTTTAATTAACTCGCGCGCGCGTTCCTCTTCGAATTTTGGACAGACCCAGGCGATGTCACCACGCGCCGGGATAACGAGCGCGAACATGCGCTCGCTCGTGCCCCACTGCATGCCGGTGAAATAGAACATGCTGCTGCCTGGCTCGAGATAAATCGCATCGATGCGTTTTTCCCGCATCAGCCGGCGGGCTTTTTCAATGCGCGCGCGTCGCTCGTCCAGCGAGATCGGCACCACATCGCCCGTCATCTTCTTAAGCTTGCGAATCGATTCCGGCGCGTCGTGCTGAATCGTTTCCGGCGCAGCGGTTTCAGCAAACGCAACATTGCCAAGTAGACTGGTGCCCGCGAGCGCAGCGGACAGTCGCAGAAAGTCTCTTCTATCGGTGCACATAAATTTTTAGGTAGCACAGACTTTAGTCGGTGCTTTTGCTGAATCAAGGTTGCCCAGACTGAAGTCTGTGCTACGAGCGCCGCCATGCTACCTGACGGTTGCGCGAGAGGCAAAACTTTTTCGTGCTTGTTCTCTGTGCGTCCTCAGTGCCCTCGGTGCCTCCGTGGTGAGTGTTTGCTGAGTCGATTAACCACAGAGGCACAGAGAACACAGAGGACGCACAGAGAATTCATGAGGATCTCAAAAGCCGGACAATCCCACGCTCACGCTCAAACAACAATTATGATAGATTTTCTCAGAAATGATCGCTGGAAACTGTAAAGGAACCAATCGATGGAAACTGAAAACAAAGCGATAGAAATTTCTTATGAGATTCGCGTGAAGCCCGGGCGCGCCGGCACTGACCCGGAAGCTCCCGATTGGGAGGTAATCGAACTCGAAGATGGCGTAGTCAAAAACACCTCAGACATCTACGACAACATGACGCTTGCGGAAGCAAATCAAATTGCCGGCATGTGGCGAAAGAAAAAGGAAGAAGCGGAAGCTGCCGGCTCAACGCAGGGATAACTGGGCGGGTTGGCCCTGCGGCTCAGCGGTGGCGTTCGGGGATTGCTTTAGTGCATCTGACTTTTCCAGGCTGAAATTTTTCAACTGCCAGTCGCGGCCTTCAACCACCAGCGTGCCAACGTAGCCTTCCGGCGCCGGGATTGCTTGCATGGACCAGCGGGACACTTCTCGTTCTTCGCGATAATTGTTCAGTAGCGCCACCGGTTCATCCGGCCTGAGGCTTACATCGAATTGATCAAGCGGCATTGACAGTCCTTCGCCACGCGCCTTGATGTAGGCTTCCTTGCGCGTCCAGCAATTGAAGAACGCCTGCTTGCGCAGATCAGCGGGCACCGTCCGCAGCGCCAACACCTCGGCCCGCGAAAAGAAACGATTCGCAACTAACTCGTCGTCGAAATCGTCTTTCACATATTCAAGATCGACACCGAGATCGCGTCCGCGTGTAAACGCAAATGCCGCGCGCCCATCGGAGTGTGAAACATTGAAGTTGATTTGTACCTGGCCATCCAGCAGAAGAAAAGGCTTGCCCTGCGCTCCGTAAGAGAAGCGAAGTTCCGCGCAATTGACGCCAAGATAAGCGGCCAGCAGATTTCGCAGTAAACCGCGAGCTACGACAAAGTGGTTTCTGTCTTTAGTAAAATGGAAACGATTGGCGCGGGTGAGTTCGTCGGCGGACAAAAACGATTCGAAGATGTCGGCGGCCCGCCCCTCTAATGACGCCTGCCACAGGTGGACTTCCGTCACGTCCAGAGCAAGACCGGGAAACCGCGAAGGCTTCAGCGCAACTAATCCGGAACTGATCACATCAGCGTGTAACATTTGATAATGCTGCAATGGTTTGATGCTCGAAAAGTTCGCGCGGAGAGATCTTGACGCCTGCCTGCGCGGCCCTGGCGAGAATCAATGTGCCCAGTATCGAATCGCCACCAAGATCGAAAAAGTTGTCATTTAGACCAACCTGCTCGACCCGTAGAACGTCGGCCCATATCTTCATCAACGTTTTTTCGACCTGAGTGTGCTTTGCCGCCCAATTTTCCGTGCAGTTGTTCTGGGTGCGGTCGGGCGCCGGCAAAACCTGGCGATCAACTTTCCCGTTTGTCGTCAGCGGCAGCGATTCCATTTTCACGAAAGTCGTGGGCACCATATAGTCAGGCACCTTTGTCTTCAGGGTCTTTCGCAGTTCATCAATTTCCGCTTGCGCCTCGTCAACGACGACATAAGCAATCAAACGTTTCTCGCCTGTCGCGTCTTCACGCGCAACGACAGCGGAATCCCGCACGCCCGCGCATTGACTTAGAATCACTTCCACTTCATCAAGCTCTATGCGAAAGCCCTTGATCTTGACTTGATTATCGATCCGGCCCACATAGACCAGATTGCCTTCGTCATTGAAGCGAGCGAGGTCGCCGGTGCGGTAAAGTCGCCCGCGCCGGTTTCTGCTGAAGGGATCGAGGATGAAGCGCTCATCTGTAAGTTGTTTGCGATTGAGATAGCCCAGGCCGACGCCATCGCCGCCAATGTAGAGCTCGCCGGTCGCTCCCTTTTCTATCGGCTGCGCCGATTCATCGAGCACGTAGAGCTGCGAATTCGCCACCGGAGTCCCGATCGGCACCGGACCCGCATCGGGATCTTCTTCTGTGACTTCATAAACGCAACAGCCTACCACCGTCTCGGTTGGTCCATATTCATTTATCAGCCGGGTCAATGGCGCGTTGGTTCGCCAGAAGGCGAGACTTTCCATGTGTAAAGCTTCGCCGCCGATCACCAGCGCGCGCACGCGGCCACGCAGTTGATCGGCGGGCATCAACTCTGCAAGCGCCCTAAGGTGCGCCGGCGTGATTTTTACAAGACTATAATTCTCGCGCGCCAACAAAGCCTCGACCAAATTCTCAATGCCGTCAGCGACGAGGAAAATGCTGCGACCTGCCAGCAACGGCGTAAAAAGACTGGTGATGGTCAAGTCAAAAGAGAACGACGAGTGCACCGGCGACCCGCAGCCTGCCGCAACCTCGTATGTTTCAGTGGCCCAGGTTAGATAGTTAACCAGCCCTCGATGATGAATCATCACGCCCTTCGGTTTGCCGGTCGATCCCGAAGTGTAGATGACGTAGGCCAGGTTCGCCGGGTTGGCCCACGGCGCAGGATTGTCTTTTCGTTCCTTTGCGATCACGTCCCAGTCAGCATCGAGCGAAAGCCGCGGCCCGTTGTGCGGCGGAAGTCGATCAAGCAGATCCGATTGCGTAAGCAGGACGAATACGTTGGCGTCCTGCAGCATGAACGCCAGCCGATCCGCCGGATAGGAGGGATCCATCGGCAGATAACCAGCGCCGGCCTTTAACACACCAAGGATGCCGACGATCATTTCCAGCGACCGATCGACACACAAGCCGACCAGCGAATCCGGGCCAACGCCGAAGCGTCTGAGAAAACGCGCCAGTTGATTAGCGCGCTCGTTCAGCTCGGCATAAGTAAGTTGCCGATCGTTTGCGACCACAGCCACCGCCGCCGGTGTGCGTTCCACCTGCGCCTCGAAAAGTTCGTGAACGCACTTGTCGTAGGGGTAGGCGCGGGCCGTGTTATTAAACTCCGCCAACAATTGCCGGTGCGGCAGTAGCCCGCCGGTTATCTTTCCTTTGATGTTGAGTATCTCTTGAACAAGAGTTGCCATAGTTGTTTGCTTTTGAAAGGCGCTTAGGCTGCGCTCAAATATTGCTCAAAATTTCGTGACGCGCCGCACGCGTGAACACCGGCTGATTAGGCTCCGCCATGCCGACAACCACTTTACGTTTGCCGACAAACGGCTTGCGGCCATGCGCGGTAAGCATGTTGTCGAGCAACAACACATCACCTTCGTGCCAGGGAAAGACAATCGACTGCTCGTCACAGACGCGCGCGATTTCGTCAATCATTTCTGAATCGATGCTCGAACCGTCGGCAAAATAAACGTTGCGTGGCAAATTCTGTTCTCCCAATGCCAACAGCAACCATTCACGAACTTCCAGCGGCAGTCTGGAAACGTGAAATAAATGCGCCTGGTTAAACCAAACCATTTCACCGGTGCGCGGATGACGTTCAACTACCTGGCAAATCTGGCGCGTGCGCAATTGATCGTCGGCGAGCCATTCAAATTCCATATCCGACTTGTTACAAAAATCTTCGACAACAGCCTTGCTCGATGTCTGAAAAACTTCCTGCCAGGGAAGATCGAGTCCAATGCCATAGTTGCGCACATACATCAAACCTTTGCGTACAAAGCAGTCGCAAATCTCCGGCGAAATGGCCTTGAAAACTCTCCGGCTGTCAGCAATTGGAGTCGCGCCGCCTTGCTTGGCCACCTGCATCGAAAAAAACCACACCTTCATGGGCCAACTTCGCGAATAAGAATTCTCGTTGTGCAACGGAATAGACTGGTGCGCCGGGTATTCAGTCGATGAATAAATTTTTCCGGAAACCAGTGAGCGCGGCGTCGAGCGGTAAGAGTAGTTGAGTAGCGGGCCCGAGACTGCTTCAATCAGTCGTTCGAATTCCGCAACCTCCGCAAGGCCGAAGCCGCGAACGAGAATGGCGCCATGTTGCAGCAGCGTGCGATCGATGAAGCCGGCATTGCTCTTTGCCCACTCAATCAGATCCAAGCCTCGAGTGGCAGGGCGCAAGACTAACGGCAACGGACTATTGGGTCGCAGAAACCCGAGATTGACTTCCAGCGGCGACGTGGAGTCTACCGAAAATGCAGCGGAACTTGTGCTCATAAGTTGTCTCAACTCGCTTTCGGAACGAGCCTCAAGCTCTTTCCACACTCACGCCCGTATCAGTTGACTGGTACTAGATAAAAAGTCTCAAAAGCATGCACTTGCCAGAATTCATTGTCGCCGCGCCCGTTTCACCCCACATTAATTTGACGATGTGCCCGATCAAGGCAACCCCGCAATTTTTCCGCGAGCGTGCGCACGTGCGGCTCTTTCACCAGATCGAGGTGATTGCCGGAGACGCGAATTTTCTCCAGTTCACCAGCGACCAGACCCTGCCAGCCTTCTTCAACATCAAAGGCGGCGGTGCGATCGTCGCTCGCCAGGAATAACGTCGCGCGGCCGGGATAAACCTGCGGCATATAGTCTTTAACAGCGGCGAAGTTAAGCTCTTCAATATTTCGCAAAACTGCAGGCAGACGACGGCCTATTCGTTGATACAACTTGAAGGCGCGTCGATAAACTTTATGTTTCGTCTTGGCCGGCGCGAATTTCAGTTTGCCGGTAAGGTACGACAGTTTCTCTTGCCCCTTCAGTTGCTGCAGGTTCTGCCCGTGCGTTTGAATCTTCCTGGCAAAACGAACTGCACGCTGTCGAAACGATCCGGAACCGGGCAGCAATTTGAAATAGCCCGCCGGATAAGCGTCGAGCAATGCCAGCAGGTCAACTTGTTCGCCCTGCGCTGTTAATTGACAAGCCATTTCAAACGCAACCGTTCCTCCGGATGATCTGCCGCCAATCAGATATGGCCCTTCAGGCTGCACCTCGCGCATTTCACGGATGTAGTGCGCCGCCATTTCTTTGATCGTGGTATGCGGCGGTTGACTGCCATCAAGCCCCAACGCCTGAAATCCATAGAAAGGTTGATCCGCTCCCAACAATTGAGCGAGCGCGTGATACTCCAGAACGTTGCCGCCGGCGGCGTGCACACAAAAGAACGGCCGGCGATTGCCACCGCTTTGCAGCAACACGAGCGACGACCAGGGCGCTGTCCATCCGTCTTTGCGCAACACTTCGGCAAGCGAGCGAATTGTCGGGGCCTGAAATAAGGTGGCCAGCGGCAAGTTGCGTCCCAGGGACTTTTCGATCTGCGCAAACAGTCGTACTGCCAACAGCGAGTGGCCGCCCAGCTCAAAAAAGTTGTCGTCCATACCGATCGGATTCAGGGACAACACTTTTTCCCAAATCCTTTGCAGCTTCAACTCCAACTTGTCCTGCGGCAACACACAACGTTCGCTGGATGCGGCCTGGTTGCCATTGACTGCCGGCAGCGCTGCCCTGTCGATCTTGCCGTTTGCTGACAGCGGCAACTCTTCAAGCACAACGAAAATTGAAGGCACCATCTGGCTGGGCAGCCGTTCGCTTAAAAATACGCGCAGCTCGTTTGCGGTGGGGGCCTTTCCTTCCAACGGCACAACGTATGCCGCCAGATGTTTGTCACCCTGATCCTTGCGCACAATTACCACCACGTCGCGCACGCTCTCATGTTGCGCCAGCACCGTCTCAACTTCGCCAAGCTCGATGCGATAGCCGCGCACCTTCACCTGATTATCGATACGACCGAGGAACTCGAGTTCGCCAGTCGATCGTCGCCGCACCAGATCGCCAGTTTTGTAAAGTTGCTGTCGGGCTCCGTTGCGGAATGGATCGTTGACAAACTTTGCTGCCGTCAGTTCAGGCTGGTTCAAGTAACCGCGCGCCAGCCCATCGCCGCCGATGTAAAGCTCGCCTGGAATTCCCACTGGCGACGGATTCAAGTGCTGGTCCAGCACGTAGACATAACTGTTTGAGATTGCCCGCCCAATCGGCACCGAGCCATTGATTGCTGCCGGATTGTCAATCGGATAACAACAGGTGAACGTCGTGTTTTCTGTTGGTCCATAACCATTGATTAACCGGCAACCCTTAAGCTCGGCAACGACTTTCTTCACGTGCGGCACCGACAGGACATCACCGCCCGCAAGTAACTGTTTTAGCCCGCGCAGATCGTCAAGATGTGTATCGACCATCAGGTGGAACAGGCCTGCAGTCAGCCAAAGCGTCGTTACTTGATAGCGTTTCAGCGCCCGGCCCAGTTCATCGAGTGAGGCAGCGCCCGGCGTCATCAGCGCCAAACGCGCGCCGTTCAACAAGCTGCCCCAGATTTCAAACGTCGAGGCATCGAAAGAGATTGGCGCAAATTGCAGGAACACTTCGGCGCGCGCGAAGCTGGCGTAATTGGTGTTCTTCACCAGCCGCACAATGTTTCTATGCGTCACTGCCACGCCTTTGGGTGTACCGGTTGAGCCGGACGTGTACATTACATAAGCCAGGTTGTCGGCGCCGATGTCGCACTGCGGATCTGTTTCATCGCAACCGGTAATTTGTTCTGCAAGCTCATCGACGCAGATTGTTCTGGTGCGCTGATCTTGAAACGAAGGACGCAGTTGTTTCTCAGTCAACAGAAGCGTGACGCCGGCATCTGCAAGCATGAAACTGAGCCGCGCTGCAGGGTAACCAGGATCAAGCGGCACGTAGGCGCCACCCGCTTTCAGAA
>WNEZ01019047.1_pt1 | contig 10869 bp, 16 predicted proteins | sample 5400521 | NCBI WGS metagenome assembly WNEZ01 (sample SAMN13153339, study PRJNA577476) | soil metagenome | isolation source: 120 cm saprolite under Douglas fir tree site 2 hole 1 replicate 1 | place: USA:California | collected 2015-04-18
TTCCGCCGACGCTGCTCGCGCGCGCCGACGAGGTGATCGAATGAGACGGCGGGAGTTCATCCGGGTTGCCATCGCGGCCGTCGCGTGGCCGCTCACAGCGCATGCGCAGCAGGCGGGGAAGATGTATCGGGTCGGCGTGCTGAACCCGGGTCCCGACTCGATCACTCCGCAATGGCAGGCATTTGAACAGGGTCTTCGCGAGGAAGGTTTTGTCGAGGGCCGGAATTTAATATTCGAACACCGGTTCGCAGAGGGCAACCTCGAGCGCCTGCCGGCCATGGCAGCCGAACTTGTCGGGATGAATGTCGATGTCATCGTCGTGCGGGGGCCGGCCCCGATGCAGGCAGCCAAGGCTGCGACGACGAAAATTCCCATCGTCATGGATGCGGGAAGCATTGATCCCGTCCGAGAGGGCCTCATCGCCAGCTTCGCCCGGCCAGGCGGAAACATCACTGGATTGACCTACTCCGACTCACCCGAGCGGTTCGCCAAAGAGTTGGACGTGCTGAAGGAGGCGGTCGGCCCCATCTCTCGCATCGCCATCCTCTGGGATCTAGATGCCGAATATTATCGCCGAAGCTGGTCTCCCATGATGGAGCGTGCTGCCGGCCAGCTTGAGCTCCGTATTCTCGGACCGTTTCAGGTGCGGAATGCTGCTGACATCGAGCGTGCCTTCGTGGCGATGACGGAGCAGCGAGCCGAAGCGGTCCTCGTATCTTCGGGTTCAGTGGCTTTCCCTAACCGAACACGAATCGGAGAGCTTGGTGTCCGACATCAGCTCCCAATCGTAGCTGCCTTCAAGGAGTTTCCGCAAGCCGGCAGCTTGATAAGCTACGGTCCGAACCGGGTCGCTATTAGTCGGCGCGCTGCTGCTTTTGTGGGCAAGATTCTTAAAGGTTCCACGCCCGGCGAATTACCCGTGGAGAACCCAACGACGTACGACCTGGTCATCAATCTCAAAACCGCGAAAGCGCTCGGGCTCGCGATACCTCCCGCCCTACTGATCCGCGCCGACGAGGTGGTCGAGTGAAGCGGCGGCAGTTTATCACATTGCTTGGCGGCGCGGCGGCGTTGTGGGTCCCGCGCCACTCATCCCAAAAGCCCTGCCTTCGTTGAACCACGCTCTATTTACATTCGGCGCGGTGAGATACGGGTAGATTTCGCACGATGGGTCGAAGGCAATGGCGAATACCATCATGTTCAACGGTTATTAAATGCTAGCGTCATGGGTCAGCGGTATATCGGTCTTAGATTTCTCTCAGGATGTGCTGAAGTTGATGTAATCGCATTTTCAGTTTGCGATGTCTATCCGTCGGACCCGTAAATGGCGACGCGGCTTCTATCAGGTTGAACGTCGTGGCGGCTGGTAAGGGAGCGGGGAGCGATTGATGACTGGTGTATTGACTAACCAACAGCGTTCCGATTGCACTTGCTAACGCTATCGGCAGACCCTCATGAACGAACTTCCGGCAGAAGGTAGAAACCCAGGAGATGACGCGCGCAATAGTCATCGTTATCATCCTTCGGTAGCTGGCGGAGAGATCGTTGGTACCCAAACAATATGGCCCCACTTGGACAGGCTCCGCCTCGCATTTCCAAAGGGGATTTTATGGCGGGCAAGGGAAATTACGCTGAAAATGTGTCAGCCTTGCTGAGCCAGCAATGCCCCTAGGGACGTTCCTGGTATCATGACGACGACTGTCAGGTCGGAGTGTAGCTGGACGGAAAGCCCCATTCAACAGCCGCCGCACTGAGAGTTCCCAGCGCCAATCCATGCCCGGCCGCCGAGGACCGCGTTCCCGTTTGCAGCAAGGGGAGAAAGCGGTTCGGGAGGGCGGGTCGCAAGCAATCTCCCGATCCCGTGCCTCATTCTACTCGATTGCAGCAAGATCGGATCAGCTTCGGCAATCTCGGCACAGCAGGTTTTAGAGACCTGACTACATCCAATGCCGACTTAGAAATCCGACCCCTGTGCGGCTCGTTCGGCGGGCCTTTCCAAAATGGAGACGAGAGTAGCAGTCATGAAAACCCATCGTATCAGAACCTTCACGCTCGGCTCGGGTATTGCCATTGGACTCGCGATGCTGGCTTTGAGCCCTTCCCCGTTACTGGCCCAGACCCGCCACCGGCACCAAGCACATCACTCGTCGCAAGACCCGGAAGCCTATGCAATGAGGAATGCGCAACGATCTTGGCCGAACAGACCCCTGTGCGACGATGGTGGCTACCGAATCGTTCCGTGTGATCTCAGCCGGGGTAAGGGCGGTTGAACGCCGACTCACTTCAACCCCCCTTTCGCTTCCCCGATTGCCGACCGTCTTGTCCGCCGGTCGCCTCAGCCCTGAACTGATCGCTGTAGCGCATCCATCAGGTTCATATGATTACGGTACAGCGACGTTGGTTCGTCCCAACTGAGAAGATTGAGGACTTCGGACTTCGATGGGTTTCGGAGATCATGCCGAAACTAATGCGTCAGCCAGGGTTCGTTCGCGCCGAAGTGTACGAATCCGATGTGCGGGGTCACTGGATAACTTCAGTTTCTTGGCAGGATGAACAATCACGCTCCAAGGCGGCGGAACATTTTGCCGAGCTTTACGAGGAGTTTGAGCGATACGAGCGCTTTTCTCCCGAAACCCTGATGCTTCTTTCCCGAAGCAAGGAATAAAGCCGCGCAACTGGAAGGCCGCGCTGAAACGGGGGTGAACGCGCGGGAGGGTTGGCCCGATTGGCCGTAAGCGGGAATGAGACCCTTGATGACGGCAAGGATTGCAGCCCTACTGATCGGGCAGGCGCCTCCATTGATTCAAGCAGTCGTACTTTGTAGGCGGCCCCTTATTGACTATCTCGGCCGGGTAATCCGCCGATAATATGGCGGACGAAACGTCGGTTGCCTGTTGTAGCGGGACATGAAGCGGGTGCCAATGCCATCGTCGCGGCGGAAGCCAGCGTGAAAGCTGTGGGTTGGGAGAAGGTGCCGCATTTTCATGAACAAATGGGAATGACGCTCCTGCGCTGCCCTCGCGCAACTCAATGATTAGTTTGCCCAGCCCTTGATACAGGGAAGTTCTGGCGGGAATGTCACGGAAATCCCGAGTTGGCGTAGCACCTCAAGGAAGTTCTCTTCGACCCACACCTCGCCGATCTTTCTGCGCTCGATCCGGAAGAGGGTCATTCCGGGGATCAGGACGATCGGCACTACGCCATCCGCAATCTTCCAAGCCGACAATGGGGCACCGTGGTACGAGCCCCGGAATGTCCCCCGAGTGAAAACCTTGTCCGCTTCGGCTACTATATCCTCGATGTCCATACGCATGTTCATTAGCCCGGAAGAATGCCTCAGCCAACATGAGAATTGCCATCCGTTCTCGTAAAGTGCCGTATTGCTGCGAAGACCCGATTGCCGTCCAAGCATGAGCAAGTCCCCGTTCGGCATCGGCACGAGCGCGCAGCATATCGAACTCCATCCTGAGTTCTCGATGTCGCTGCAAAGCCCGGTCCGCTCTGGCTGCCAATGCCTCGGATTGCATGTTCCTGAATGCTCCGTTCGTGTTGACGGAGGGTAGGATGCGGCGACACGGAACCCCTGTGATGGCGGTCACAGGGAGGGGTCGAATTCTGACCGACCCGCCGATATCCCGGTAACGGAATGTGGTTTCCTGAGGCGTCTGGGCCGTGCCGAGCCGGGGCTTTGTCGGACATAGGCTCGGGCCAGCAAGGACGCAGGCGGGGCCGGTAGTAACTTTGGATGATAGGGAAATCCGTGAATAAGTCGTTGCTCGCCAGGGTCTTCATCGCCTTGGCGGCGCCCACAGCCACCATGGCGGCTCCTACGGCGATTGTTCACGCCGTTTTTATTACCGACGATGCCATGCGCGAGATTGCCGCGAAAAAAGTCAGGGTCAAGCCAAAAAAATCTGCGCCCGAGAAACCCGATGATCCGAGCTACTTGAAGGGCACAAATATTCCCAAGCGCATTACAGCGCCACCTCCCGGTTCTAGCATTCTTGTGCCATCCTTTCCCGATGGAAACCGAGTCGTATTGGCGAACCCGGACCATCGGTACGAGTTGCCGCCCCAGCATTGGCCGGTCCCGCGATAGCTCCACAAGTTAAAAGGCCGCCCGGAATGCCCCGAGCGGCGAGTAGTGTCTCAAGCCGAGACTAGGAACACATACCCTGGACGTTGCCGTTGGTACTCGGACGGGCTGCGGAGACGTGCCCCGTGGAGTGGGAGTGGCGCACCATCCGGCTCCGAGTCATTCGGCCGCCGAGCATTGGGTACGTCACCTCGGCACCACCCCCGATAACTGTGACCCCCGAAAGCAATCGATATCTCTGCGGAGAATGCGGTACGTTGCTCGTGATCGCTGATGATGACGAGGTTCACGGGCTCATAGTACGGTGCCGGGAGTGTGGACGCTACAACGCGGTGGAGACGTAGCCCAATCCGATCCGGGAGCTGCCAGTATGGACGGCGAAACCGGACATTAGGCAGTCGGTAAGATTTACAACCTAGATTGCTGATGCGGCCCTTGTTCCTGTAGAGCCGTCTAAGAGCCCTGGCCCACCTTTTCCGCTACAGCAAGGCAGGCTAGGGCTCTTTGATTCTTACCCCCGCACCGGAACTCTCCAGCCGCATCAGAGTTTGCGATCCGTGGGCTGTGTAAGCGGTGCCAGGACTTGTTCGATGCGTCCCCAATATTACCGGCAATGTTCCCTCGATTGTCTGCGGCTGGCGAACACTACTTCGGACCCAGACACCAAAGCCGTGCTGGTGGACATGGCTCAGGCTTGGCTAAAACTTGATACGGGCACCTGACGCTGGTCTCCGACAGAACCATAGAAATTGCCTGACCCGGGACTGAGCCTCGCCTATTCCGGCACCCTCTCACTAATCCCGATTGACAGTTGCATTCGGCCAAGGAACAATCCCTTTGCGCCAGCGTTGTATTGTTGCCCGGCTACGCTGGGGAGCGGCGCATGGCAGAAACGGCAGAGCGCAGCTACGGCGGAGGATGGCAGCTACGCCGTTCAGGTTACGCCCCATGAAGCAAATGCCCCGCTCACAATTTCCGGGTTCAAAAGCGAGGATGAGGCCCGGGCTTGGATAGAGGGGGAGCGGAATAAAGCTGCAAAGCCCCCAAAGCAATTCCAGAAGACGTGATGTGAGGGCGGATCGGCCCACGACTGTCCCTCTCTGGTTCATTTTCCTGTCAAATAGGATGCCATGCGTTTAGGATGCCAATCCCCATTCGCAGGAACCGCTCTCGGGCATGCAGGGTCAATGGCTGTCTCAGCGAGGCGTTCACATTCAGACGCCCGCTCCTCGATAGAGTAGCCCGCCCCGCACCATTGGCAGCGATCAGTAATCTAATTTAGCCAACCTTCATCTTTCAAAGCGTGTTCAAGTAATGTGGTGGCGGCTTCAACAGCACGACCGGTTTTCGTTTCCGCAGCCGTGATCAGCATCTCTTTCACATGCCGCCACACCGGTCGAAAGCGAAGCGTTTCGGGCAGATCATCGTCAATCAGATCGATAGCGTCTCCTAGGGTCCGAACAACTTCCGGCAGTCCGCAACGGTGCGTCCGGAGAGGCCGAATCAACTGAATTTCCCAGTTCATCCCCAAGCTTAATCCTTGCCAGATAAACCGATTCTGAACTGATTTGTCATATCTGTCTATAGGAATTTGTACCTACACTCGGTCAGATTGGCAATTAGGTCGCCGGGGGTTTCGTGATGTCCAGGATCAGCACGCTCCTTGACCAATGTTCCGATGAGCCGCAACAACTCCATGTGCTGAGGTCCGTAGCTTCGCTCACATAGGAATGCCCCAATTTCAATCTCGCTGACTTTTCCACCCGAAGGCACATTGGGAATGTGGCGGATGAAAACTCGCCCTGATGCGGCGTCTCGGGCAAGCAGCCACCTATCGCCGTTCTCGCTCTTGTAAAGCTCCATAGTCTCAGATTCCATTACTAACACCTAAAAGCGGCGCTGGTGCAGAGTCGGCGGCCTTCTTGCAAAAGGCGCAACGCTAGAGGCCGCATTCGGTTCGTAATCGTGCGAACGAAATCCCGAGAGAGGTATGTGGTGGCCTCCCGGTTGAGGATATAGCCGGAATAGGCGACCCGCAGGGAGTGACCGATAAATGGAACTGCCCGGCTAATGCGCCAAGCCAAGGCCATCCTCTCCTCCCCAGAGTGCAACGACCCTTGGTGTTTTCATCGCGCAACATCGAGCGAGGGCGGACGACACGGCAAAGAAAAATGCCCGGCCATTAAAGGCCGGGCTCTTGTTTTTCCTCCATTAACTTGGGCAGCTAGTGCCAAGCAAGAACGACAACCAACGCGACCAGGGCAAAGCTGGACGCGAGAACCACGATTTCGACAGGATTGAGCTGAGACCGATTGGTAACGTTCGCAGCCATCTCCGTCCTCCCTCCTCACCGGAGCGCTGGAAACGCCAGCGGGCCCAACTTGGTTCCGCGCCCAGGCGGAGAGCATGTTGCACCGCACATAACTTTGATGGAGTGCCGTGAAACCAGACCCCGGCCGAATCAGTTATGATTGAAGATTCCGATCTCCGGTGCCAACTCACCGGGCCCCGCGCAGGATAGCCAAGCATCGGATAGACAAGGCCGCCCCTGGAAACTCGGGCGGCCTTCTCGCGTGGTACATGACATTCCATGATGCCTTGCCGACGCGGAAACGTCGTAAGCAGTTTTTTGTTCCAAAGGATTAGGTGGCCTGACGCACTCGCATGACGCATAATCCTGTAGATGTGCCATGCATTTAGCTTCGCTTGACAGCATATTCCATACTGGAACCATTCTGCTGATTAAAAATTTTTCTACGCGAGGGCGGGCGACCCCGGAGAGGGGTGCCATGAATCGCACTAACGAATACCGGGCCAAGGGATTCGAACTATTATCACTAGCAGAGAGCATGAACGATCCGGAGCGGCGAGCAGACATGCTGCGATACGCCCGAATGTGGATGAGTTTGTCGGAACCGATGCCCGATCTGCCGTCCGCCTACGAGTTAAAGCCCGCCCCACATTAATGAGCTTCCTCGACTCCGCAATGGGGCTCGCCATCAAGTTCAGTTTGCAGAAGCGTTAGGTCGGTATCAGTCGGTAATTGATAGGATGGGCTTGATGGCTTGGGGGGTGGCACGGTCGGGGAGGAAGATGCCGCTCGGGACCCATTCACTGACCGCACCGCATCATCATTTCCGTTGCGCGATACAGCCTTCGTCCTCCCGGCTTCCTCGTTTGCGCTTTCCCACGGCGATGGTCAGACCCCTGAGAAGTCTTGCAACATTTTCGTTTGCCATTTCGAACATCCCGTTCCTCCCAAAGAAGACCGTAAAATCATTTTCCTGCGAGCACTCTTGCGATTGCGAGTAGCGCCTTGCGTTCGCGAGATGGGAGACGGCCTACAACGGCGGGCTTTATGCCTTTCGCCGAAACTCCCTTCAGGTTTATAGGGGCTGTTTTTTTCGTCTTCCCGATGGTCGTTTTCGGGCTGCGGACAACTCTCTTGGCCATAAACCCGAGAATCCCCTAGTGGCAGTCGTTTGGGGGCGCTCCGAATCACTCTCACGCAACGGTACCCTGGCTGAATTTTGTGGCGGTGGTGCGGTGGGACGCCCTGCCCTTCCCCGCCCCGGTCCTCCAACCCGTTTCCCCGAACCGCCCTACCCCCGCCGCCCTTCCCCAACACGCCCCAGCAAGGCCGCCCAAGCCCTGTTACGGGACCGGGGGCATACAGGCAGGCACCCGACGTGGTCCCCTCCCCAGCAGCGCGCAATGGGGGCAAGTTTCGGCCCATGATCCCGAGCCCCATGGAAATCGATTACTGTCAAACTGCGCACAGGGACACTTCAAGCCGAGATGACGAACAAAAGCATAGTTCACGGAAGAGCAGATTATCGGGAGTTTGGGCGAGCAGGACGCTGGGACGATGGATGCCTGTCCCTCACACATCTATCACCTGCTTCCACCGCTTCTCTACCGTAGTGAGCCATGGCGTGCTGCCTCGCTGCGTCATATCCATAGATGGCTATTGCCTGCATTACTTGCTCACAATAGACCTGAGCCGACGATGAATTGGTCAGCAGCAAAATCACGCCAAAAGCAACTAGGATTCTGGTCATTCGGGCTGCTTCCTTCCTAAATCACGCCGATCAGCCAGTGGACCTATAAATCCGCAAACACACTCCCGAGTTCCCATTCCCCAGCGCACCCGAACGCCGGTAACTCGGTATGTGGCATGACGACAATCAATTTTATTTTTCCCAGCCCCCGGAACTTATATCAACGCGCAACATTCTTGCTGAACACCTTGAGATTTTTTCCAATGCCGCGCCCAGCAAAGCTACGCGAGCCCACTTCGGATTCGGAAGCGAAGATACGGGCGGATGATGCGGATAAGCGTGTTGCCTTGCGAATATGCCTTGGGAAGCATCTACAGACGACTTACAATGAGTTTTTGAGAGAACCCCTACCGCCGAGAATCATCGAGCTTCTGCGCCGTTTGGACTAGATTTACCGTGGGCTGGTGACTCCTGCGGGCGATGCTAGAGTCGCGATGCCTACAAGGGAGAACAGGGATGGATGCGGACCAAAATGAGGTTCTCAGGTGGTGGCGGCAGCGAGCGGAAAGTCATCGGGAAATCGCGAAGAAGCTCAAAACTCCAGCGGCACAACGGACCATTTTGAAACTTGCCGAGATAGCGGATCGGTGCTCTCGGCCAGAAGACAATCCAACACACGCCGATCCGAGATGACCGGCTGATTTGAACGTTTGCTCGATAATGGACTTGCGGCGTTTTATGGCTGCATTGGCTTTGTTTTTAGCGGCTTCCTCTGCTAGTTCTCGCCACAGGTTGGGCTGGGCAACCCTGCCCTTGATGCCTTTAGCTGCGCCCGGTCTCTGTCATGCCTCCCTCTCGGTAGTGCTGTCCAAAATACAACGGAAGAGCAAGGCGGCAAGAGGTAAGTTCCAGGCCCTTCGGTTTCACTCCGACCGCCCCGGAACCAATTGTTAAGAATTGGGTTAGAGGATCATTCCAATTGTTGTTTTTTGCGTGGGGAATGACCGTGACTAGTCGCGAATCCTATCGCCAGCACGCCGTCGAATGTCTTCGCCTAGCCCATGCCACGACTGAATCGGCCACCAGAGCCGTGCTGACCGACATGGCGACAGCATGGATTAAGCTAGGAGAACAGGCCGAGAAAAACAGGCAAACCGATTTGGTCTACGAACCCCCGCCCTTGCACAGTTAGCGGTTACGGTGGTCAGTGTCCGGGGGGTCTAACAGTGCATCGCCCTTAAACCCGTTATGGTTTTGGATTTTTTCTACTTGGAAAGCGAGTCGTAGCCATCGTTGGGCGAGTTCCAGGAGACTAACCTTGCGCTCCGGCTCGGTTATTTGGTCCGCTGCCGCTAGGCATTCGTTCGCTCGTTCTCGGGTACTCATCCCCAGTTGCCATTTCACCCACCCTACACACACGCGCAAGCTGAGTCCCGAACCCCCAACAAGCAGGTTCCATTGCGCATCACGGGGAATCTGGCGAATTGTCCGAGGCTGTGGCGGCGGGGTCTCGTAGACTAAGACCGGTTCGTTGGTTCTTGTCCGCCAACTCAGCAAGCCGCAACCAAGCAGAGGCCATGTTCAGCAGGGATGCTCGATTGCTCGTGTCCGTCACGCTCGATGCCATGACAAGACACTCGGCAGCATTCGCCCGGTACAATTCCGCACTATTCACGCGATACGTCCCCTGACCTCGATTAAAATATTGTATTCCAATGCGGCGGCAATGGGGAAGTTCCAGGGCAGCCGATGCTTTACGGTGATCACTGGGTCTGTGTGGCGGCAAGGACACACTTGGGCGGAAAGGTAGCCCAGCAGTCCCGAGAGGCTTGGCTTCCCGATGACGAGGCGCCTACGCTCAAACGATGGGGGCTTTTTGGAGAGTCGTTACCGAGTGCGGGTTCGCGGGGCCGAAAATTGGACATGCTCTGGTGATTTCTGCATGAGTAAGTTTTGCATCTATGCGACTTCGAATGGTTCCAAACATCGGGAAGTGCTTTTCGTGACTGATGATGAAGCGGAAGCCGAAAGAATGGCTTCCTTGTTTAATGAATTGCGTCGGCATCACAATGAGAAATACACGATAGAAAAGCACAAGAATGATAGGAATGAATGAGATTCTACCTGCCACATTGCGCGATTGAAGCGACCCGAAAAGCGACACCGCGTCAGATTCAACTCGTTCCGAAAGTCCCCCGCCCCGGCCGAGCTTGTTTGCATCACGGGGAACTGTGTCAGCGAAGCACGGGCTTGGCATAACCGTCAGTGTTGCCGTGGTGTCTGACGCCTATGGTCGGGTTCGCGTTGCCGCAGCGTTGGCACTTCAGGGGTATGTTGCCGAGGAACGTTTCGCGAGTGGTGCCCTTCCGGCCCAGCAATAGCGGCCATGGGACATCGGCAATGCGTCCACATTTTGGGCACGCCGCTCTCAGGTGCGTGTAGCCTTCGCCTTGGGCCTCACCGATTGACCGGGTGTGCCAGTACGAATCGATTTCCATGGCCGCGATCATTTCAATAGAGATGAACGGAAGCAAGTGTCGAAGCAAGGGCTGTGCTGGTGGGGCCTAGTCTATTGTGCCACAGCGAATTGGCTGAGGGTCCGAGGCATTTCCCAGCCGCCAAGTCTGATACAAGATCAATGAAAAATAGAAGACACAGAAGATATAATGGAAGTTAACGATGGGAGAGTGCCACTACCCCAAGTGAAGGAGGCTTCCCGAAGTTTAGATTTCTTACTTGGGTCAGCAGCCAAGATCAAAGCCCAATATATCT
>WNEZ01005980.1_pt1 | contig 10867 bp, 8 predicted proteins | sample 5400521 | NCBI WGS metagenome assembly WNEZ01 (sample SAMN13153339, study PRJNA577476) | soil metagenome | isolation source: 120 cm saprolite under Douglas fir tree site 2 hole 1 replicate 1 | place: USA:California | collected 2015-04-18
TTCCAAGATGAACCCCACCTCATTGCCAGAATGCCCAACCACGATTTGTGGATCACGTTTTTCCACGACACCGAGGGCAACCTGCTGGCGCTGATGAGTGAAGTGCCGAAGTAAAAATTGTTGATTCTTGATTGCTGAATGGAAGAGCTTAGTGAGCAGGATTTTCAGCGCGCTCTGGCGGGTTTTTAGATGCCCATGAACACCAGAACGTGAGGGTGGTCGGTTTGGTCCTCTGCATTTTCTGTTCTTCTCTAGATTCATCCTAATTCGCCGAGAAGGCTGATCCCTGGCGCAGAGGACCTGACCACTCGGGGGACGGCCGCCCCCAAGTTCACTGTCTCTCAATTTGCTATCATCGAATTTCGGTTTTCACGGAGGCATTTATGGACGAATCCCATTCTGCTGGCGCTGGCATGCGCCGGAACGAAGACATCGCGCTCGATCTCATGAAGGTAACCGGAAGGAAATAGTCACACCGGCAGCGCTTTGGCGTCCATAATTTACGAGCCAAGCGCTTTCTTCAACAGACTCCTCAATTTCCCGGCGGCGTGTACCTAATCCCCAACTGATCAAACAGAAAACTGAAAAAGTCGGCGCCCTGCTCAATTCTCTCATCGAGAGCCGTGCCGATGCCGTGGCCTGCGCTCGACGTGGTGCGCAAGAGAATGGGATGATCGGAGCTGCTTGCTGCCTGCAGGCGCGCCGTCATCTTCCGCGACTCCATCGGATTCACGCGGTGATCATTGTCCCCGGTCAGGAAGAGAATCGCCGGATATGCCGTTCCCTTCCTCACGTGATGGTAGGGCGAATATGCATAGAGCGCCTTAAATTGCTCGGGATCTTTTACGGTTCCGAACTCGGTCACGTTGAACGCGCCATTGGGATCGAGCTCCACGCGCAGCATGTCATAGATTCCGACGAAAGAGACGACGGCGCGGAAGAGGTCAGGACGTTGGGTGAAGGCAGCGCCCATCAACAGTCCGCCATTACTCCCCCCCACGATGGCGAGGTGGGCGGGCGAAGTATATTTCTGATCGACGAGGTGTTGGGCGAGGCAATAAAATCGTCGAAGACGTTCTGCTTACGAGTTAGATTGCCTTGCTTGTGCCATTCCTCGCCGTATTCGCCGCCACCACGCAGGTTCGCTGTGGCTGAAACGCCTCCCTGATCCAGCCAAACGCGGGTCTCGGATCCAGCGAAGAAGGGTTTCAGGCTAATGCCGTAGCCGCCGTAACCGTTGAGCAGCACCGGATTCGTACCATCGAGCTTGGCGCCTTTGCGGCGGATGATGTTGAGCGGAACTCGCGTGCCGTCTTTGGAGATCGCAAAGCTACGCACCACTTCTGCGTCGTTGAATTTTATCGGTGAAGTCTCAAAGAGTGCAGTGCGTGTGGACTTGCCCGTGGCGGCATCGACGCGGTACCAGGCTGACGGTTCGAGATAAGTGGAAGTGTAAAACAGCACATCGCCACGGCCGACGGGGACCACCTGGTCGACGGCCGAGAGGGGCGGCAACCACGGACCCGGCAGCGAACGGCCCTGCCCGTCGAACACGCGAACGCGAGACGGACCGCCAATGATATCGATCACGTAGAGCCGGCCAAGAGTGGGTTCGAAGTTTTCAATCGACGTGCGGCCGCTCTCGTCAGCACCGGTGCCCGAACTCTGGACAACGAAGACCTTCGCCTTCGAGAATTCCAATTGGGATAGTGGTAATCGCAGAAGCTGCCCGCGCGGAGCGTCCTTACGGGAAAGAAGATAGACAGAATCATCGGGTCCCACTTTCGCTGCGACAATTCCGTCCTCGAAGTGGGTGAGCTGAGTCCAGTGTCCGGCGGCATCCATCAGGTAGTGAGCGAACTGCCCGCCGTCTCCGTTGGCCACGGCAACGACCAGCCAGCGGCCGTCGTCACTAGTATGGAGTTGAATCTCGGCAATGCGGGGAAAATCCTTGCCGATGACGTAGCTATCCTCTTTCGCATCCGCGCCAAGTTTGTGAAAGTACACTTGCTGGTAGAAGTTGGCGTCTTCAGGCGGACGCTCGTTGCCTTGCGGATAGCGCGCGTAATAGAAACCAGAGCCGTCAGCCTTCCAGTCGATGCTTCCGCCCGCGGTGGCGAAGTTGACGCGCGGCACGGCGTCAGTCAGTTCCTTGCCGGTCGCGACTTCGAAGACGTGGCCTGATGCATCCTCTGAGCCATTTTCCGAGAGAGCGGCGGCGACGTATTTCCCATCGAGCGACGGAACATAGAAGTCCACCGCGACGGATCCCTTGCTGCTGGCGGCGTTGGGATCGAACACAACCTTCTCGCTGCCCGGATCGTCCGCAGAATGCATCGCCACCAGCATGGGTTGTTGCTTGGGCGGCTGGAATTTCATGGCGAAGAGAATCCCTCCGCGGAATTGCAGGTTGAAATAGCGTGCGGAACCCGCGCTGATGAGCTGGGTAAGCCGCTCTTTAATCGCTGGCCGCGAAGCCAGACGGTCGAGATACTCTCGCGTGCGCGCATTCTGCGCGGCGCTCGATTGCTTGACTTCGGGATTATCCCAGTTTTCCAGCCACCGGTAGTCGTCGGTGACTTTGATAGCGCCATACTCGTCGGTAACCGGACGCTTGGGCGTTGCTGGGGGCTGGGGAACGACTGGTCCCTGAGCGCAGACGACAACAGCCATCAGGCAGATCGGGGCGAGAAAACGCAGCGGAGGATGAGTCTTCATAGAGATTCCCTGGCAACCTGCCCAAACAAAACCGCGGCGCAGGCGCCGCGGTTTTTCTCTTCTAAGTCGACTCGCGCGCGTAGCTGCCCGAAAACGAACTACGGAGCTGGAAGGAGAGAGCTAAAAAGCCGCGACTTACCGCCGGCGTCCGCCCTTCTTGGCTTTTTTCTTCGCTTTCCTCGCCGGCCTGCGTGCCACCTTTTTCTTGGCGGATTTCTTGGCTGCCTTCTTCTTAGCAGGCCTCCTGGCAGCTTTCTTGGGAGCTTTCTTCTTCGCCTTCTTGGCAGCTTTCTTCTTAGCGGCGGGCTTGCGGGCACCGCCTCCTCCGCCTGCAGGGGCTGGTCTCGGAGCGGGAGCAGCGGGAGCCGATGCTGGCTCCGGTCTGCCTAGCTCGGGTTCGGGGGTACGGGCTTCTTCTTCCTCTTCGTCCTCTTCCTCCAAGTCTTCTTCCAGCGACTCGCTGAAGGCGCCGCTGTCGCCGAATTCGTCCATTTCGTCGTCACGTCCATAGAGAGTGTGGTCGTAAAAAGTCATTGCTCCTCCTGATCTTTCAGGCGGTCCAGCGGAAGAATAGTTCGCCAGATCTGCCGGGCACGAGAAATTTAAAAGACCCCTGGAACTGCTGCTGAAACGGCGCGCGATTATAGCACAGGGTTTGATGCAGGCTGCAAGCAACATCCCTCACTGCCTGACTATCCTGTTATCACATGGCGTAGCACGAAGGAAAGAAGAATCGCGAGAAATAGCGGCCTTATGAATCGTGACAGGAAAAACGTGCTGGGACGCAGGCTTAACGGCTTTGCTGGACAATCAGAATCATTCCGGGACGCAGGACCGCAACGTCGCGGTTGTCGTGCTTCAAAGCAGCTACTGTGGTCTTGTAAGTGTTCGCGATTGAGTACAGCGTTTCCCCGCTCTTGACTCGGTGGCGAACTATGGCTGCCTGCGTTGGGGAATCCGCGGTTATGTTCGAAGCGTCCTTTTGGGTGGGTCTTTGCACAGCTTTCTTGCTGTACCGTAAGGACTTACTTATCTTCGACGTGGCCAGAGCACTGTCCCCCGAGGTTGGGGTCACAGGCAGGTGAAGGGCCAGCACCTTGCGTCCGCGGAGACTGTCACCGCGTAAACCATTCCAACGCCGAACCATTTGTGGCGAAATGCTGAAATTCTCGGCCACGGTTTCGACCGTGTCGCCGCGATGCACCTTATAGCGGGTGATGCGTCGTGCATAAGTTGCCGTGTCGCTCAAGGGATGCTTGCCGACAGCGACGGGGATTACCAGCTTGCTTTCAGGATCAAGCTCCGTACCCTCCAGGTGGTTGGCTTCTGTAATCGACTTGGCCGTGGTGCGATAGGTGCGGGCGAGGGAAGCGAGAGTGTCTCCCGGCTGAACTTTGTGATAACGCCACCAGAGACGCATGTTGCCCGGGATCGAGGCAATGGCAGTCTGATATTGCTCTTTGGTTCCGGCCGGCAAGTGCAGCTCGAACTTCTTGCCCTGCGGCGTGGTATAGCGAAGCAGACTGGGATTGAGGTCCTGGAGTTCGGCAGGCTTGGCCTCCACGCACTCCGCCACCAGCCTCAAATCCACGGCGTAGTCGATGATCACAGTATCGTATCGCGCAGCGTGATCCATGGCAGCGTCGTCCAGCCCATATTGCGACGGATTCTTGGCCATGATGGTGACCGCCAGGATGATCGGCACATAGTTGCGCGTTTCTTTGGGAAGCACGTTGCGCCGATAGAGCTCCCAGAAATCGGCGAAACCGGTGCGCTTTACTGCTGCCTGCACCGTGCCCGGACCGGAGTTATACGCGGCCATGGCGAGATACCAGTCGCCAAACTGGTTATAGAGATCTTTCAAATGGCGAGCCGCCGCGCGCGTGGATTTCTCAGGGTCCTGGCGATCGTCAACCCACAGGCTCCGTTCCAGCCCGTACCCGCGGGCGCGGCTCCCCATAAATTGCCAGATGCCGCGAGCGCCGACGCGAGAAACCGCCAGCGGGTGAAAACCGGATTCCGCCTGCGCCAGATAAATCAAGTCCTGCGGCACGCCCTCTTCCTTCAGGATCGAGCGCATCATCTCACGGTAGCGTCCCGAACGCTCAAAGGCACGCAGGAAAGTCCCGTGGCCGTGGTTGGAGAAGTAGTTGATATAGCCGGCGACCTGGTCGGTCATCATGAGCGGCAGGTCGGAGTGGGTGGACTTGATCTCGGCCTGCGCCTTAGCTTTCACATTAAGATCGATGGCCGGGGTGACTTCATTAGTCTCATCAATCGGAGCGGGTTCGGACTTCTGCTCGGCGGACGCATCACCGGGCTGTGTACCGGGCCAGTCCAGATGGTTGACGCCGTCGGAGATGCGCTCGAACTCCTTTTCAAGGCGCGGATCGGACCGCAGGTCGAGCTTGCTGTCGAGCAAGGCATTGAAGGCGTTATCGAAGTTCTGCTTGGCGGCCTCGTTGCGGCCCGCATGATAGTTAGCCACGCCGGCCAGATATTCCTTTTCCACCCGGTCGATCAGATCTGCGATCGCATCTGGCGCAGTGCTTGGCGCAGATTGTGAGGGTTGCGACGCGGCTTCGTGGGGAGCGGGTTGCTGGTCTGAAGCCTGATTGTAAGTTTGGCTTGGCGTGGCAGCCGGCTGAGAAGCTGCCGACTTAGGAGTCGATGCCTTCGGCACTGTCGCCGGCGGGGGTGTCGAAGTCTTCAGTGCTGGCGCGCTACCCGGAGGCAGCAGTGCTACCGGTTTTTGCGCAGTCTGGCAGGAACAGGTCGCTAGCGCCAGCGAGGCGAGAGCTACGGTCCGAACATAGAGCTGTGCAAATCGCATATTTCTCTATGGGATACGGCGACTCCCCCGCCCAAACTCTGCTGAATTCTACCAAATCCTACCTGCCGCTCCCCAGCCCGGTCAACGCAGAAAGCGAACAGGAGCGGTTACTTTCGGCATCGGACGACACAGTTACCCGACAGTGAGACGGCAGAACTCCATAAAGGGTTTACAGGACCGCGTTGGGGAGTAGCCGGGAAGAACTCGCAGCCAGCGGAATAGGCGCCACTGCGCCGCTGATAGAACGCCGCGGGCTTGAAACACCGTGTCAGGCACGACCGCGAGCGGTTAAACATTCATACTGGCGCAGCTTTAAAAATGACCTCACCGCGAGGGCGCACTGAAAGCCCTCCCCACAACAGTCACGCCACTCTAGTGCGGCGAGGATTGCGTCCAGGTCACTGAAAACACACATCAGGCTCTCGCAGTAGAAACATGCGAACCTGATGGCGAGAACTCAAACTTCAGTTGAAGCCCTGTGCTCCTGACATCCAAAGGCCGAGTATGGTATCGAACCTTGGAAGCTTCAAATCCGCCAGTAATCCGGACGCCAGCTCTGAATCGCTTTCTTAATGTTCGCTCGTGATAGTTTGCTGGCGAGCGCGCTTTCAACGCAGGTCGGCACCTCGGCGTCACAAGCAAAGCGGATGGCGATCAGTTGGGACTCTGTCAGCTCCGGAATGCGCGAGCGTAGGGGTTCAGTCAGCAATGTCATCAGTCGCAAACGCTCTTCAAGCCGGATGATGCGATCCTGATTTCTCAAGGCGTATACGCGGATTTTGAATACTGAAACTAGCGCTGCAACCGAGACCACGAAAATCCATCCCGCGCGCAGGCTCGGATGCATTATGAAGTGGACGACAGTGGCGATGACGGAGATGCCGAAGACTGGAATGGCAAAAAAGTGAAACAACGGATCGAAACGGGCGTGATTGGCAAACGATTGCGGCTGCTTCTCAGCCATGACGCGGGCTCCTTTGCGCGAGTCTCTCCGTGGACCATTTCCGAAGTGGACCTGCAGGGAGGAGCAAGTGTAACAAAGCGGGTCAAGAATTGCTGATTCGGACGGTCGATTGCTGTACGGTCGAAGCCGAGGATCGTTTGCAGTTCAGGATCCGGACGTCGGCAACCTCCTCCAAAATTCGTATAATCCTCTGCCGAGGTGGGTTCCATGCGCCGAATGAGTTGGATTACGCTGCTGTTGCTGCTCTCTGCCCTGGCTCGAGCGCAGGCACCCGCGGTAGGCGACTACACGAAGCTGGCGGTCCAGGGCGATTATGTCGTGCGCGACTTCAAGTTCCACACCGGCGAAAAGCTACCCGAGCTGCGTCAACACTACGCTGCCTGGGGCACACCCCGGCACAACGCCGCCGGAGAAATCACAAACGCCGTGCTGCTGTTGCACGGAACTTTGGGCGATGGAATCAGTTGGGGACACGCTTATACGTCGAGTTCAAACCTGCACCCCCTGCTGGGCCCGGGCGCTGCGCTCGACACCGGCGAATATTACGTCATCGCTCCCGATACCATCGGCTCGGGCAAGTCGTCGCGGCCAAGTGACGGGTTGCGCATGAAGTTCCCGCACTACAACCTCGAAGACATCGTGTCGGCTGAGCGCCTGCTCGTGGAGCATGTGGGCGTGAAGCACCTAATCGCGGTGCTGGGCGCCTCCATGGGCGGACGCCAGACCTGGCAATGGGGCGTGCAGTATCCCGAATTCATGGATGCGCTGGTGCCCATGATCTCTTCTCCTTTCCCGAATGTCGGCCGGCGCGGCGTGATTGACTTCCTGCCGGAGGCCATCATCAAGGCGGATCCTGGATGGAAAGACGGCAACTATGACAAGGATCCCGAGGGTGCGAGGCTTGCTGACCTGACTTATTCAATCTTTCTGCGCACCCCGTCACTGCTCCAGGACCAGCTGCCCACGCGCCAAGCCACGGAGAAGTGGGTCGGGGAAGGGCGCGGTTCGTTCGGGTGGCCAGACGCGAATGACTTCATCTACATGATGGAACTGAGCAACGGCTTTGACGCCTGGTCGCAGCTCGACCGTATTCACTGTCCGGTGCTGATCATCAATATGGCGGGTGACAACATGGTGCCGGTCGAACTCCATCACGCGGAGAAAGTCTTAGCTCGGCTGAAGAACGCGACGTACTTGGAAGTAAAACAAGATGCGGAATACGGCCACGGAGCGCTCGGCCGCACAGTGAACATATGGGGACCGAAGTTGCGGGAGTGGTTGCTGGGAGTGCGAGCGGTGGGAAAATAAGCCGAACTCGGCTTAGAATCCGGCAAGCTAGTATATGGTTTCACTAAAAGGTATCCACTAGAAACATTCTGTGATACGCTTGGGCTATGGCGGGGAAGTCTAAGCGGCCGCGGCTGGTTCTGACCTCGGAGGAACAAAAGCAGATCCGCCAATTACGAGAATCGCAAACGGAGCCCTGGCGAGAAGTGCAACGAGCGCGCATCATCTGGCGCTACCATTCCGGCCAGAGCGTCGCCGAGATTGCGCGAGCGGTGAAGATGACTCGCAAAAGCGTGGCGAAATGGATCGCCAAAGCCTTGGCGATGGGAGTGGGCGCCGCCTTAAAAGATACCTACCATCGGCCTAAGGCACCGGTCATTACCGAGGAGGCCAAGGCTTGGGTGGTCCATTTGGCTTGCTCGAAACCGAAAGAACTGGGTTATGCGGCCGAGGTATGGACCCGGAAATCGCTGGCCCGGCATGTACGGGAGCATGCCGTGGAGGCGGGACACCCCGCCTTATCCCAGGCAGCCAAAGCCACGGTGCAGCGGATCCTAGCGGCGCAGCCTTTACATCCGGAGAAGGTAAAGTATTACCTGGAGCGGCGCGACCCCGACTTCATGGCCAAGATGCGAGAGATTCTACTGGTATATCGCGAGGTGGATCTGCAGAATGGGAACGGCCGAGCGCTTATCCCCAAGATCGTGACCCTCTCGGTGGACGAGAAACCGGGGGTACAGGCAATTGCCAACACCGCACCGGATTTGCCGCCGGTGCCAGGTAAACACGCCACCGTGGCCCGGGACCACGAATATAAGCGCCTGGGAACTTGCTCGATTTTAGCGGCGCTCGATCTGCACAGTGGTCATGTGGTTGGGCATGTGGAGCGGCGTCACCGCAGCCGGGAGTTTATTGCATTGTTAAAAGATTTGGACCGTTACTATCCGGCCGAATGCACGATCCGGCTAGTGTTGGACAATCACTCTGCGCATATCTCCAAGGAAACCCGAGCTTTCCTGGCCAGCAAACCCAATCGGTTCAAATACGTGCTTACGCCTACCCACGGATCCTGGCTGAACATCGTGGAGACCCTCTTTGGCAAGATGGCTCGCACGTTCCTGCGTCATGTCCGGGTGCAATCTTGGGAGGAGCTGCGGGACCGAATTCTGAAGGGCATCGAGGAAATCAATGCCGATCCGGTCGTGCATCGATGGAAGAAGTTTGAGGCCCTCACCGAGGAGTAATGTGGGTATATTTTAGTGAAACGATATACTAGTGGCCGATATCAAGACGAACCATGAACGCCATTCAAGTCCAGCAAGCCGGCGGCCCCGAGACCATGGAGTTGGTTGGCCTGCCCATTCCTCAACCTAAGCTGAACCAGGCGGTGGTGAAGCTGGCGGCGTCGGGCGTCAATTTTGTTGATGTTTATTTTCGCGAAGGCCGTTATAAAGCGCCGTTACCATTGGTCTTGGGTCAGGAGGGCGCGGGAGTAGTCACCGCGGTCGGGGCGGAAGTGAAATCGGTTAAGCCGGGCGACCGCGTGGCCTGGGCCGGCCTGCTCGGGTCTTATGCCGAGTATGCCGCCATGCCCGCCGACCGCTTGGTGCCGATTCCGCAGGGAGTGACCGAGCAGCAAGCCGCTGCCGCCATGGTGCAAGGCATGACGGCACACTACCTGTCGCACGACACGTATCCGTTGAAGCGCGGCGAGACTGCGCTAGTGCACGCCGCGGCTGGCGGTGTGGGGTTGCTGTTGGTGCAGATGGCCCACAATATCGGAGCACGTGTGATCGGGACGGTTTCGACCGGCGAAAAAGCCAAGCTCGCGCGTGAGGCAGGAGCCGACGAGGTCATGCTCTACACACAGTCTGACTTTGAAGCCGAGACCAAGCGCCTGACCAGCGGCGAGGGGGTAGATGTGGTCTACGACTCGGTTGGCAAGACTACATTTGAGAAAGGACTCAACCTGTTGCGGCCTCGCAGAATGATGGTGCTGTTTGGAGGATCGAGCGGCGCCGTGCCACCGTTCGACTTGATCGTTTTGTCGCAAAAGGGATCGCTGTATGTGACGCGTCCCACGCTAGTGACTTACATTGCCACACGTGAAGAGCTGTTGGCGCGGTCGAGCGCCGTATTTGGAATGATTGCCGCCGGGAAACTCAAGCTGCGCATTCAGCACACCTATCCGCTGGCTCAAGCGCAGCAAGCGCATCGGGACCTGGAAGGGCGCAAGACGACTGGGAAGCTGCTGCTGATTCCCTAGCGAGTGGTTTCCGTCCCTGGTACAAGATCAACCCGATTATCACCGGAGCAACCTGACCGTAGACTGAGAACCGCTCCCACGGTTCTTTAGTCATGCCAGTCTGTCCCAGTCGCGCGAAAAATCGTATGCGAGTTCATCGTCCGAGTGGCTGAAGTTGTCAGCCGTCCGAGGTTCGGGGCACGCGGATGGCTTTGCTGTTCCTCATGCTCTTAACTCTCTTTCCTCTCGGCCAAGCGCAGCAAGTCAAACAGCCGTCGAAGTCCGCGAAGAATACGAACCGCCAAAGCCTCGTAGCTCGTGGGAAATATATTGTGGAGGGAGTTGCAATGTGTGGCCAGTGCCACAGCCCGCGCGATAGCGCTGGGGTCCCCGACCGCAGCCGATGGCTGCAAGGCGCACCGGTATGGCTAGACGTCTTGAAGTCGAAAACTTGACTCATTTACATCAAGTTTTCGACTTCAAGACGTCTAGTGTCAGCGCAACCCATGGCAGAGTGGCCGCTTCAGGCGCCGCGAATTGCAGGCACGCCACCCGGCAACGACGCCGCACTGGTCACTCTCCTCACCACCGGAATCTGGCGCGACGGGAAGCCTCTGCGGCCACCCATGCCCCAATTTCACATGACCCGCGAAGACGCCGCTTCGGTGGTGGCTTACCTGAAATAACTAGGGGCGGGGGCCACAGTAGTGCCGATCCGAGGACAGGACTTCGTCTCAAACGATGTGCAGCGTCGGAAAATCGCCTTGCTAGCGGCTGGCATCAAACGTCCTCAAACGATCTGCGCGCTGCAGCGCATGCG
>WNEZ01016849.1_pt1 | contig 10867 bp, 17 predicted proteins | sample 5400521 | NCBI WGS metagenome assembly WNEZ01 (sample SAMN13153339, study PRJNA577476) | soil metagenome | isolation source: 120 cm saprolite under Douglas fir tree site 2 hole 1 replicate 1 | place: USA:California | collected 2015-04-18
AGCGATTCGGGGACTATGTGGTGGACCTATCGGCTCCCGAACCGCTTGATGGCGCACTCGCCTTGGCGCTCTGACGCCGGCCGGGAGACGACACATCCTGGGCGTGGCCGGTTTTACACGTATCTCGGCTCAACCCCCATCGCGTGCCACCGTCTCCGGTGCCCCCGACCGGCACACGTGCGGCTGGGGCGGGGCCGTCCCGCACGCTTCTGCTCGGCACGGTGCCGGGTGGCCGAGCATCGCTTCTTGAACCAATGACCTCGGCATACAACCGCGAACGTGGCCCGCCCGCCGAAGATCCCCTATGATCCGTGGTGGCCCCAACACCAGCCCGCTGGAGTTCCCCGGAATAGAACCTAATTCACCGGCGATCTGTGGCTTTGAGTCAGATACACCTCAGGCCGTGGGGAGACGCTGAGGGACAGGGCGCGCAGCCTGTGCATTTGGGGTCCTCCCAGGGGGATTAGGTTCCGTGCATTTGGCACAGCCGCAAGCGACGGCGGGTCTGCATCTCTTGTCGCGCGAATCTACAGATTTCGCATGAAAACGATCAATGGCTCTTCCACGAACATCCGGCAAACTCTCGGCGACGGGAACGTTGCGGATTGCCGGCCTACGCAAGCGAGGCCCGGTGCGCCAAACGCCTACCCCACCGTGCCAGCGGTAGGCTCACCGGGCGCACCACGGCGAGGGCCTCTTCGCTACGCGGTCTGCCCAAGCCCTCCGAAGTCCCTGTCGTCGCGGTCAGACTCTGGGCCGTTCTCCTGTAGCAGCTCAGCATCGGCATCAGCGACTTGAATGTAGGAAATGAAGAACTCGCCGGTCGCTGCGTCCAAGAACACAGCGGGCGTGTGCACCTCGAGGTGGCGGGCGATGTCGGCGCACGTCTTGGCGCAGGCCCCGCAGCAGGTGCAGCGATCAGCTTCCAGGTTGAGCGGGCAGAGCTGCAGGCAGGTCGCCCGTTGCAGTGCGTGCAGGCTTCGAACCTCTCAGCGTCTCTCGCACCGTCCATATGCCCTCTTCCAACACCACCGGCCTCAGCTCGTGATGCATCGCTTACGCCTGCTGGGGCCTGCTCTTGCTTTGTGACCCGTACTCATGAATATCGGCAGACGCCTCGGCGGAAATAAGTGGCAGCCGCTAGGCTCCTTTGATGGGGTCCGTGTTGCTCGATGCGGCCGAACTCGAGGGCCGCGCTCGGCCAGGATCGGTCCACTGCGCCGGGTTCTGCCGCGAGCGTCCGCGGTGCCGAGCAGGCGATCGGTCGAGGCTGCCGGGCTAGAAACGATCCTGCCGCGCGGCAACGGCAAGGAGCTGGCTTCCACCGAATGGGCCGTACATGCCTCAGCTGCCGTCCCGGGCAGAGAGGGCCGCCTCGCCGGGTGACCACCCAGTCGCTCCCTCGCCTTCGGCGGCGACCTCGATCGCCTCGGCAGGAGCTCAGCGCTCCTGCCGAATCCGCCACGCTCGACCGCCGACGGTGAACCGGCATTGTGGTGGCACTACAAGGGTGCGTGGGATGATTCCGGAGTGACCGACGCCTAGCCGAGCAGGCCTCCAGCCAGGCGCGCCGACCCGCTAAGCATCCCCAACGCCCTGCGGGGCGTGGTCGACCCTCCCCTGGAGTGGATCGACGGTTTCTGTGCAACCCATCTGGACGAGGAATACGCCCGTCTCGGCCGCAAGATGGCTGCCAAGCTGGCGCGCAAACGACCGTCTCCCCTTCTGCGGGGTGACCTGCGCATCTGGGCCGCGTCCATTGTCTACGCGGTCGGCCAGGTCAACTTCTTGACGGACCCGGATCAGACGCCCCACATGACCGCAGACCAGTTCAGCGAAGCGAGTTGCGTCCCGAAGAGCACCCTGGCAAGCAAGGCCCGCTTCATCCGGGATGCCCTGAACACCGGTCAGTTCGACCCTGAGTTCTGCCGCCGGGACCTCCTGGCCCGCAACCCTCCGGCGTGGCTCATCGAAGTGGACGGGCTCATCGTGGATGCGCGCATGTTGCCGCCGGCACTCCAGGCAGAGGCTCGCCGCAGAGGCCTGATCCCCGACCTGGGCACCGACACGTAGGGCCAGCCCCCGTCATGAGCATCCCCTCGTCGACCGAACCGCCAGGGACTTGGGACGCGTCCGCCTTTCTCGATCGCCCGATCCGGGACCTGCTGAACGAGATTCAAGCCTTGCGGGAACGGGTCGGTGCCCTCGAGGCGGAGAATGCCCGGTTGCGGACGACCATGATGGGGAGGGATCAGCCGTCCCCCAGGCAGGGAACCTGCCCCGGCTCGCCAAGTGCTGGACGAAGGAGGGGTCGGCCCGCCACTTGCCCGAGGAGCGGAGCCGCTCCAGCCATACCGCCACTCGGCGTGGCGCACGAGCGCGGGGTGCCCCAGGGCGGTGGCCCACATCGCCGCCTCCTGCTCGGTGGCCCGGCCCGCTGTCCCGGGCGATCTCGCACCCGACGACGCTCTGCACGACTCTGAGCAACGTCGCGTCCACCCGCTCCCGCAAAACCGCGTCAAGGCGCACCAGGGGAACTCTCAACTGCATTGCTCAGCGACAGGATGCCGAGGAGGCGGTCCACGGCCAGACGCTCGTCGTCAGTGGGACTCCGCAGCACTGCGGTTACGCCGTCAATGCTGCCGCCGCTCGCCTCAAGCCGGCGGTGGGCGGCCCGAAGCAACCGGCTCGGTCGGGGATCGTCGGCGATGACCTGGGCGCCCGGGGCAAGGACCATCAGCCGAGGTTCGTCAGCCGGATCACACCCATGAGCCGAGACCCGCCAGGCTTATCGCGGAGGCCAGCAGCCGCGCCCGGGCGGGGGGTCCAAGGTCGTACTCATCAGTCGTCCCCGAACGGCCCTTCGGGTGACTCCTCGAACCCCTGCGCAAACAGGCCTTCGAGGGGGAGTTCCTGAGACTCAAGGAACGGGTCATCCTCACGGCGCGACCGGCCATCCCATACGAACCGCAGCGCCGCCACGCCCCGTTGACCCTCGGTCCGCTCCAGATGGTAGATGGCCACCGACGGCACCTGGGGATAGCAGCCCCACTCGTTGTAATTGGTGAGCACGAGGTCGAGGCCAAGCTCGACGAGCATCCCCATGCAGTCGGCCCGCTGGTCGTCGTCGATGCCGACGAAGGCCTCGTCGAGCACCAGCAGCCGGGGACACGTGGGCGCCGCTGAGGCGTAGTACCCCGGCGAACAAGGGGAGGTGGGCCAGCTTGGCCTGCTCGCCGCCGGATCCGAGGCCTTGCGTGCGGGGGATGAAGCGCTCCTCCCGGCCATTGGCCTTGCGGATGACGATGAAGCGGTGCCAGCGCCGGTAGTCAAGGGCCGCGGCCATCCGCTCCAAGGCGTCGGCGCCCTCGGCGTCCTCGCGGGCGGAGCGGACTCGGTCGGCGAGGAAGGCGGCCAACGTCGCACGCTCCGCGGCACCGAGCAGGTGAACCTCCCTGCGCAGCAGCTTGAGGGCCTCGCCAGCTCCTGCCCCCGCGCCGGGGTCAGCCTCCCAGCGAAGCTGCAGCGTCACCCCCCAAGAGCGTCCCGTGTTGGTCGAGCTGGTCGTTCATCCGGTGCACATGGGTCCACGCGGCGTGGATCCTCTCGCCAGATGACTGCCGACCTCGGCAAGCAGGCGGACACACCGTGCCGTATTCGGTCGGTCCCCGGGGCCACGTCTTACTCCGAATAGGAGATTTTCCAGCCCAGTTTTTCACTGAGCAAGCCGGTGAGTGCATGACCCTCGGCTACGAAATCCTCCTCCGTCCAGCTGCGCGTCCCGTGTTCATAGTCATCGACCCAGTCCGCCAAACGTGCACGAAGCTCGGGCGACACCTTGATCTCATCCCAATCGAGCCTTACCAGAAGTGGCAGCCAGAGAGGAGACCCTCCGTAGTCTGGGTAGAGTCTTGCCTTGATCACGCCGGTGTCCATGTGTGCTCCTCCATTGTCTTCGCAGTCAAGAAGTCTGCAACGAAATGATCTGCGCCGACGTTGGATGTCCCTTGAGGATGGCCGTCGCTGCCTGATCCTCAGCCAACGACGGCGGTCGACAGTCACGGCCCGGCTCGTTGTCCTTAAGCAGGTAGGTGGGGGCGGCCCCGAAGAGCCGCAGCGTCCCGTCGATGTAGGGGAGCGTGGTCGCCAGGGTGCGCCTCGAGGGCATGAACGGCGACGCGCCACAGTTCTATCGGCGTTGTGTGTTGGGGAACTACCAGCATCAGGCGAGGCGACAAGCCATCCCCCGCTCATTCCTCGTACGTAACCTCCCAGCTCAACTCCTTGCTCAAAAAGCGCGCCAGTTCGTGACCTTCGACCACGAACTCGTCCTCCGACATTCCGGCCGTGTCGTTCTCGTAGTCGTCGGCCCAACGTACAAGTCGTGACCTGAGCTGAGGGGTGATCTTAAGGTCGTCCCAGTCCAGTCGGCGACCTGGTAGCCAGACCGGGGAACCTTCCCCGTAATCTGGCAGCAGTCGTGCTCGAATTCCCGCAATCGCCATGGGCATCTACGTCCTACTGGGACTGCCAATCAAGTGAGACTTCTATTCACTCTAACGCAACGTGCCACCTCGGAGGCCCCACTTTCTACAGCAACCCAGGTGGCGCCAGGCATTGATGGCTATGGCTGGGCATTGATGGCTGGGCATTGATGGCTGGGCCCTGCCAGCGTGTCGCACGGGCCCCCCGTTCCCGCCCACCTATCCCCGCAGAAGTCGCGCGCGATAGTGAAGGCGTGAGCTCGGGGACAAAGCCACGGAGCCACCCGAGGGCAGCTTCGCACCGAAGGATTGGCTGCGCAGGGCGCGGGCGGGACCGAGACGGGCTGGTGGATCGATCCCCGGCAGGTCCGACCTGCCGACCCGGGGACGTGGGGGCGACCGAACCCTATGGCTTCCCGGGATCCTCCCAGCCGACCTCGGCAAGCAAAGGCGCCCGATCATCATCCTCCAGGTCGTCGATCGTCGCGCCGTATGGGACACCTCCGTCCGTGAAGCCGACCGGGAACATGAGCGTGTCTCCGAACAGGATCCAACCGGAGGCTCGGGGCGGCTCGAGCGCCATCGCCATAGGAACCTGCCGACGCCGAGGGAGCGGAGGGGGGCGGACGGCCCAGCGAGCGTCTGATGGAGCCGGCGGCACTCCCAGGGCCGCCAGCTCGCTGTAGGCGGTGAAGCGATCCACGCCGTAGCGCCCAGCGTAGGCCCCGACGTTGACCAAGGCCCCAGACTGGATCCAGTTGCGGGCGGAGTCGAAACGTTGAGGCCGCTTCATCCGGTGCAGGCGCGGCTGCGAGAGCCTCCCGGCCTTACCCAGACGCCTCACCGCCCAACCTGCTCGAGCAGAGCGAGGTCGGGGATCAGCCCCTTGCGAGACGCCACTTCCTGCACCTGCGGCGGCAGCCAGCGGGCATCGACGATGAGACCGTCCAATTCAACGAGCCAGGCCCAGGGGTGCTTGGCAAGCAGCTCTCGACGGCAGAAATCCGGATCGTTGGGACGGAGCTTCGAGGCGTCGCGGATCAGCCTCGACTTTGCCGTGATCGTGCTTTTGGGCGCCTGGTGTAGGCACCGAGCTGATCACCGGTCAGATGGGGGGTTGGGAGGGCTCGCACAAGAAGTTGATGGCTCCGACCGTGTAGATGAGGGCGGCCGCCCAGATGTTGAGGTTCCCGCGAAGGAGGGGCGAGGGACGCTTGCGGGCCAGCTTGGCCGTTAGCCTCCGGCAAAGCCCCGAGTATTCGTCGTCGAGAAACTCCGACCAGAACTGGTCGGTCAGGGAGAAGATCTGCTCGACATCCTCCCGGAGAGCGGCAGGGACCTGCTCGGTGGATCTGCCCAGGCCCGATCTCTCTGGATGTGCCATCGGCACGGGATACTCTCATACCCAGGGGACAACGGGATGGATTTCGGGCCCAACCCTACGGCCCAGACATCTCTGTCTCCGAAGGTAGCGCCTTGTCGCCGGAGTGCTGAGGGGCGGGGCCGAGCCACGACTCCCTTACCAACGGTTACGGGCTATCACGCTGAAGGTCCTAATCGCCAACGTGGAGGCGTCGCAGATCCCGGTGGTCGAGAGTGCCTTTTCGTGGTCTTGCCCCGCGGGGAGTGAGCGAGCTACGCGCTCGTCGCGCGGATCCGGGACTTCAGTCCCTCTGGAGCTTAGGTTCTACGACCCTGTCACCGGGCCGGCTGGTTGGAGCTTCAGACCATCACAGCGCTAGTCCAGGTTCGCGGAAAACGGCGATCGATCTTGGACGAAGGGGAGAAGCACCGCCACCCTCCTACTTGACCAGGTGATAGCCCGGGTGGCGCAGCCATGCCCGCATGAAAGCTCCGTCCACAAAGTGGTGCACCCAGACGCGGCCGTCTTCCTTTTCGTAGAGCCACTCGTGGACCGTTCCCGGAAAGCCGTGGACGAAGGCCGAGACCTCTTCGAGCGAATGCTGCTGATCGTCGGGAAGTCTCCGGCGGTTGGGTGGCAGCGGAGGGGTGATCGAGCCCATCATGTCGACGACACCGCCAAAGCGGCGCACAAGCGCATACATCGACCGGCCAAGAATCCGGTGAGAGGGAGCATCGTTGACTCCAGCCGACATTTGAATGTTGTCAGGATCCACCGCGACCAGTGAGGTCCAGAACGAACCCCGGCAAATGGTCGGATGGCTGTATGTTCCGAGAGAACCAGAGCCGGCCGGGATGGCGTCGAGGTCGTCCACGCACCGCTCGATTCCCGACGATCGCCGCAGGAGCAGCGGAATCCGGCTTACCTGTTCCGGAGCAAGCTCCCGGGGAAGAAGAACTGCAACCAGCGGACCCATGTACTTATGCTATCACTTGTCTCCCATTGTGTACGCTTATGAATAATGTGAGCGATGGCTCCAGCATGGCCTGACCGAGGCACTTCCGCGCGGCCGATCGCGAGGCAAGGCAGACGCGTGCAGGGAGAACGGCGACCCTGAACCCTCAGACGCAGTGAGGGCTGGGATCGCCGAGGTCCCCGCCAGTTAGCGCGCCGATCTCGAGGACCGGGCGGGGGCTGATCACGGGGCGATGTCCCCGCCACCAGGCCCATTCCTGCCACCAGGCGCATCCCCGCCACCAGGCCCATCCCGGCTGGCCAAGCCCTGGGTTGGCGGGCAGCCGGGTCCGGCTCTTATCCGCACGCCACCGAGCGAGGCCGGACTGCCCTCGAAGGAAGGGCTTCGAGAGCTGTTGCCTTCCCAATCTCCGTCAGCCCCGTAGTCGCGGTCTTGCCAAGGCTACGTCCCGTAGGAGGTTGCCCAGCCGCACTCCAGTGGACGCATGGCTGGCCCGCGTGCTCGCCTGAGGCTTCACGACGAGCCCCTTGCTCTCGCTCCCTGCGACCACGCTGGCGGCCGATCCTGGTTGCCGACGTACGCCTCACGGAGGAAACCATGGATGGCCTGGTTCGTGGACTGGCTGCAGCTCTGCGAGAAGGTGGGTCGCCTGACACGGCCACAACATCCTTGCCAAGACAATTCGACGGGACGGTCCGCAGCTGCTCCGATGTCTTGCACCGACTGCCGACCGGCCGTTTCGCCTCGACTTGTCGGGCGCGACTTTGGAACGAGACCCGCCAAGCCTTCGTGGGAGAATCTCGGCAGTGGGAGCAGGTGACGATCGCCCTCGACCGGAGGGTGACCACGTTGACCGATGAGCCTCAACCGGCTCGTCGAAACATGTCATAGCGCGTAGCGAGATACTCGCGGTTCGGCCGGAGTAGCTCCTTCCTCGGGACGACCATCCGAGCCCCCTGGAGGCCCTGCAGCCCGTGGGCAAGCATCGGACCGTCAACCTCGGCCAATACGTCGTCACGCACCTGCAGCACCAGGTCCGGGCGCACTCCGACGATGTTGGCGTCGAACGCCGCGTGGTGCAGCTTGCAGAGCGCCAGGCCGTTGGTGATCAGGGGTTCGCCGAGGGGATGGCTGTCGGGAAGGATATGGGCTGCGTCGAGCAGCTCCTCGTGGCGGAGCCGGCACATCGCGCATGCGCGCTCGTATGCGGTCAGAACCCGCTCTCGGAATGCCGCCTGGTGGATGCGCTGGCGGGCCAGTCGAGTGACATAGAGACGACGGGCTTCGTCACCGGCGAGATCCTTGTCTCCGGCTGAGGCTGCGTGCGGATCGTCGATGGCCACCGTGAAGCACAGGGCTGCCGGATCGTCGGCCACCACGAATGCAGGCCAATGAGCCAGGTAGCGCCCGGGTGTCAGCCCTGAGAAATAGAACAGGGGCGTGGCCGACTGCATCGCCCGGCGCAGTCCCACGTTGTCGGGATGCCCAGCATCGGTTCCCCGGTAGCGGTACCGCACGAAGCCCTCGGTAACCTCGTCTTCGTACGGGCGGGGCTTGCCTGGCAAGACGGGAACGGTCGTGATCGAGATCGGGATGCCCGTGGGGATGGCGGCCGGCTTGAAGATGCCTTGGGGGCCAATCAGGGGAACGCGCACACCCCGGCAGGTGAAGCCCTGTGCGAGGACACCCCTGGGGATCACCTCCCCGTGGGTGAGGACCCGCTCGGCGAGGAATTCGAATGCTGCCAGGCGCACTGTCCGGTCTTGGTCCTCCGCCTCGACCGTCAGGGAAGCGGCCGGCCACGCCGCGTCCGGAACTGGCATCACCACTCCCCCGCGCGGATCCGAGGGTCCATGAGGATGGCGAAGATGTAGGAGCGGCCCCTCAGATCCCGCACCGCGGCCGTGTTCGGAAGGGGCACTCGCTCGATAGCCCGGGCAAATTGAGACTTGCCGAGACCGTAATCTGTGCGGTCCGGAACGAGCACGGCTCCGTCGAGGCGGTAGGTGAAGGACGCTCCACGCACCTGACGGAAGACCTCCCCTTGGTGGCCTGCGATGGGTGTGTCGCGCAAAAAGGAATGCACCTCGCCGGGCCTTCAGCCAGGCGAGTGAGGCATTGCTTCGGACACCGGCCGGGTGAAGGCGCTGGGTGCACACTGAAGCATGTTGATCCTGGGAGTGGATCTGGCCTGGGGCGAGGGTTCGGTCTCGAAGGCAGCCCGGGAGTCTGGACTGGTGGCGGTCGACAGTTCTGGGACAGATCCTGGATGCAGGTTGGGCCTCAGGCCTTGCTGAAGTGGTCTCCTGGATGGCCACCTGGTCCAGGCCGAACACGTTGGCAATGGTCGATGCGCCGCTCGTGGTTGAGAACCCGACCGGACAGCGGCTCTGCGAGAAGCAGGTCGGGCAGCGGTTCGGACGTTGGAAGGTCTCGGCCAACACCACCAACCTGGGTTCCCCAAACCTCGCCGGCGTCCACCTGCGCGAGCAGTTGGAAGCCTCCGGTTGGCACTACGACGACGGTCGTGGCGGTCCGCCATCGTCGGGACATGTTCTGTCCGAGGTCTACCCCTTCACCACGATCGTCGGCGCTCAGGAGCTCGGATATGAGACCGAGCGGCCGAGGTACAAGCGGAGACCCAAGGGCATGCCGATTGGCCAGTTCAGGCCGATGAAAGCTGCGGCCTGTGACGGCCTGCTCGCCGAGATGGACGGCCTTCTTAGCGCCATCCCTCCGCTCGACCTTCGCTCCCATCCCGTGACGGCCAAGCTTCTCCAGGCTCCCTCCCCGGCCTCCGACCGGGAGTACAAGCACCGAGAGGACCTGCTTGATGCGGCCCTGTGCGCCTGGACGGGCCTGCTCTGGCTCCAGCGGGGACTTGATGGCTGCCAAGTACTGGGACTGACCAACGAGGCTGCCAGACAGGCGACGATCATCGCTCCGGCGCGGGGACGAACAGCGTGTTCCAGGGGCGTCGTCCGGGACACATCGATGACCGGACCCGACCAAGCATCGCCGGTTGAAGGGGCCCAGGAATGACACCCTCAAGACCGGACCGGATCCAGGGATGCCTTGTGGGCGGGCGTCGGCGACGCGTTCGGCGAGCCTGTTGAGTTCATGAGTGGCCGGGAGATCCTCGCCAGGTTCGGGCCGGAAGGCGTCGCCGGCTACGGCGGCGTCGGCAGGATCACTGACGACACCCAGATGACGCTGTTCACCGCCAAGGGGCTGATCCGCGCACACAACCGTTTCTCGGATCGGGGCATCAGCAACGTGCCCGCAGTGGTCCACTGGGCCTACCAGCGGTGGCTGTTCACCCATGAGGGTGATGCCGGCGCCGTGCCGTGGGACCCCGAGTTCCCGGCCGGCCCCAGCGCTTGGCTTGCCGAACAGCCCGTCCTGCGTCACCGGCGCGCTCCCGGGACGACCTGCCTGGCATCGCTGCACTCGGTGGAAGCCGGGACCGTCGAGCACCGTCGGAACGACAGTAAGGGCTGCGGGGCGTCATGCGGATCGCAGCGGTCGGGTTGCTGTCGGCCGATGCTTTCGACCTCGCCCGCGACATCGCGGCCCTCACCCATGGGCACCCTTCGGGATTCCTCGCGGCGGGTGCCTTTGCCGTCATGGTGGCGCAAACTCATGGCCGGAAAATCGCTGCACCGTTGCGTCCTCGAGGCGCGCCACAAAGTGAGCGGCCATCCCGATGGCGAGGAGGTGACCGCCGCAATTGGCCGGGGCCTTGGACGAGGCTGCCGGTAGCCTGGGTGACGCCGCAGGGGTTTCTCGGCTCGGAGAGGGCTGTGTGGCGGAGGAAGCTCTTGCCCTCGCCGTCCATTGCGCCCTGGTCGCCACTACGTTCAAGGTCGGGGTGCTTCTGGCGGTCAACCACGGTGGCGACAGCGACAGCACTGGCGCCATGGCCGGCAGCCTGCTGGGGACCGCCTTGGGGGCGTCGGCGATCAATGAGGATCTGCTGGCCGGACTGGAAGGTCGGGTGGTCATCGAGCAGGTTGCCGACGACTTGGGGGCCGTGCTTGACCG
>WNEZ01005776.1_pt1 | contig 10866 bp, 7 predicted proteins | sample 5400521 | NCBI WGS metagenome assembly WNEZ01 (sample SAMN13153339, study PRJNA577476) | soil metagenome | isolation source: 120 cm saprolite under Douglas fir tree site 2 hole 1 replicate 1 | place: USA:California | collected 2015-04-18
GCCTTGCTCGCGATGAACCGCTTCGAGGACGCGCTCTCGAGCTTCGACCACGCGCTCGCGGGCGAGCCCGGCCATGCCGAAGCGCTCTATCATCGCGGCCACGCGCTGGCCGATCTCGAGCGATACGACGAAGCGGTCGCTGCCTGGGAGCGGGTGCTGACGATCGATCCGCGCCATCCGCATGCGCTCGGCGCGCTCGCCTTCTACCGGCTTATGGTTTGCGACTGGCGGGATATCGATGCGTTCGTGGCTGAGCTCAAGCGCGCGCTCGACGAAGGCAGCGCCGTGGTCGAGCCGTTCACCCTGCTGGCCTATTCGTTCGGCCCGGCCGACCAGCTGCGCTACACGCGCCAGTTCGTGCATCAACGGTTTCCGGCGGCGCCGGTCCGCGTGCCGGCGCAGAAGCCGCGCGCCGGAGCAAAGATCAGGATTGCCTACCTCTCGGCCGATTTCCACCGCCATGCAACCGCTTGGCTCGCCGCCGAGCTGTTCGAGCTGCACGACCGGTCCCGATTCGACGTCGTCGGGGTCTCCTACGGCGTCGATGACGGAAGCGAGATGCGCGCCCGGCTGGTCAAGGCGTTCGACCGATTTCACGACGTCGCGTCGCACGGCGACCGGGCTGCAGCGGAGCTCATTTCCGACCTCGCGATCGACATCGCCGTCGATCTGAAAGGCCATACCAGAAACGCCCGGCCGGCGATTCTGGCTTATCGCCCGGCGCCGGTGCAGGTGAGCTATCTCGGATATCCCGCGACCATGGGCGTCGATTTCATCGACTACATATTGGCGGATCGGACGGTCCTGCCGATCGATCAGCAGGATTTCTACAGCGAGAAGATCGTCCATCTTCCCGACAGCTATCAGGGCAACGATTCGAAACGGCCGATCGCGGAGGAGGTGCCCTCACGCGCGTCCGCCGGCCTGCCCGAAGGCGGGTTCGTGTTCTGCAGCTTCAACAACGGCTACAAGCTGACCCCGCAATTCTTCGACATCTGGATGCGGCTGCTGCGGCACGTCGAAGGCAGCGTCCTGTGGCTGCTGCAGACCGGCGATGTCGCCGCGCGCAACCTTCGCCGGGAAGCGAGCGCCCGCGGGGTCGATCCGGCGCGCCTCGTGTTCGCGCCGAGAATCGAGCTGCCCCGCCATCTGGCGCGCCATCGCCTGGCCGACCTCTTCCTCGACAATCTTCCGGTCAATGCCCATACCGGGGCAAGCGACGCGCTGTGGACCGGGCTGCCGGTGCTGACCTGCATGGGCGACAGCTTCGTCGGCCGCGTGGCCGCGAGCCTGCTCCATGCCGTCGGACTCCCCGAGCTGGTCACCGGCAACCTCGACGACTACGACGCGCTGGCGCTGAGGCTCGCGACCGATCCGACGTTGCTCGCGGATACGCGAAGAAAGCTCGACCGCAAGCGCACAACGTCGCCGTTGTTCGATTCGGCTCGATTGTGCCGGCACATCGAGAGCGCCTATGCGACGATGTGGGAAATGTCTCGGCGCGGCGAGCGCCCCCGAAGCTTCACCGTCGAGGCGAGTTGAGCGGGGAGGGCGGGATAACCGTTGCCGGATCGTGTCGCCCGCTGCTAAATTCGACTTTGCGGGATCGGCATCAGCGTGGAGGCCGCCATGCGATTCATCCTCGTTGCGACCGCCATCGCGGCAGCGACGTTCTTCGATCTTCGCGCGAGCCGAGCCTATGAGGGACCCTGGTGCGCAGTCACCAATATCGGCCGCGAGATGTCCTGGAACTGCAGCATGCGCACGCTCGAGATGTGCCGCCAGGAAGTGATCGCGGGAAACCGCGGGTTCTGCAATCCGAACCCGCGCTGGGGTGGCGGTGTGCCAACCGAGGGCAGGCCGAGTCGAAAGCGGTCCGGTTACTGAGACCGCTTGCACAATGATGTGGGCCCGCTGGCGGCGCGGGGAAGCCTCGAAGGCCTTCAGCGTGCCGCCCCTCGACGAAACCAGCACGGTCGGCCCCTGACCCGCGCCGCGAGCTGTAACACGGTGCGCCAATTGGACTAGTCCGATGAGAGTCAAACGAGGTGGTATGATGCCTAGAGGCCGAAGCGTGCGAATCGCGCTCGTCGTCGCAGCGACGGCGACACCAATGTTGGTCGATGCTCCCGCAAGCCAAGCTTATTATGAAGGCCCCTGGTGCGCGGTGAGCAATATCGGCCATGACGTCACCTGGAACTGCGGCATGCGAAGCCTCGAAATGTGCGTCCAGGAAGTGATCGCGGGAAACCGCGGGTTCTGCAATCCGAACCCGCGCTGGGGTGGCGGTGTGCCAACCGAGGGCAGGCCGAGTCGCAAGCGGCACGCTTACTGAGCCGCCGCCCAAGTCTCGCCTCGCCCGAATCGAGCGCAGCGCGCTTGCGGTCGCGGCGGCCGCCGCAAACGCGCCGTCTTGCATCGATTTGACAATTCACCGCATTTGTCCGGACATTCGACCCCCGCGCACGGAAACCAGCACCGATGACCGCGTCAGCCCCCCGCCGCTCGCCGCCGAATATCGGGCAGGCGCTGCAAGAGGCCGTGACGCTGCAACGGCAGGGGCGCCTGCGCGATGCCGAGAAGATCTATGCCCGCGTGCTCAAGGCGGTGCCCGATCAATTCGATGCGCTCAACCTGCTCGGCACGGTCAAGGCGCAACGCGGGCAGGCGGGAGAAGCCTACCGGCTCATCACCGCGGCGCTCAAGATCAATCCCCGCGCTGCCGATGCCTGGGTCAATCTGGGTTTCGTGCTGCATACGCTCAAGCGGGATCAGGAGGCGCTCGAGAGCTTCGACAAGGCGCTGGCCTTGCAGCCCGGCGACGCGGAGGCGATGCATCAACGCGGCCATGCGCTCCTCAGCCTCGGACGGCCGCAGGAGGCGCTCGCGGCCTTCGAGCGGGTCTTGGCGCTCGTCCCGCACCATCCGGACGCCCGGCTCAATCGCGCAATTGCCTTGGCCGCGCTCGCGCGACACCAGGAGGCGCTCGTCGATTTCGATGCCGCCGTGGCGGTCTCGCCGGCCAATCCCATGGCGCACTACAATCGCGGCATCGCGTTGTCCGATCTGCAGCGTCCCGAGGAGGCGGTCGCGGCCTATGACCGGGCGCTGTCGATCGCCCCCGATCACGTGAAGGCATGGAACAATCGCGGCCTCGCGCTCGCGGCGCTCAACCGGCATCGCGAAGCGCTCGTCAGCTATCGGAAGGCGGTCGAAATCCGCGACGATTACGCCGACGCGCATTTCCACCAATCGCTGACGCTGCTGACGGTCGGCGACTTTCGCCGGGGTTTCGAGGAATACGAATGGCGCTGGCGGCGCGCCGGCATGCGGCCGCGCGGCCTCGGCCGTCCGCTCTGGCTCGGCGACTATCCGCTGCAACGCAAGACCATCCTGCTGCACGCCGAGCAGGGACTGGGAGACACCATCCAGTTCGCGCGCTACATCCCGTCGTTGGCGCGGATGGGCGCCAAGGTCATCTTGGAGGTGCAGCCGCAGCTCGAGGCGCTGCTGGCCGCGGTCGAGGGCGTCGCCCGCATCGTCGCGCGCGGCGACGAGCTTCCCGCCTTCGACGTGCATTGCCCATTGGGCAGCCTGCCGCTGGCGTTCAAGACCGAGCCCGCGACGATCCCCGCCGAGATCCCCTACCTGCAGGCGGACGCGGCGCGCATCGCCAAGTGGCGTGCGCGCCTCGAGGCGCTCGATCGGCCGCGCATCGCCATCGCCTGGTCGGGAAACCCCTCGCATCCCAACGACCGCAACCGCTCGATCGCGCTGTCGCGCCTCGCCGCGCTCTGGCCGACCGGCTGCGCGCGCTTCGTCAGCATCCAGCGCGAGCTGCGCGACGAAGACGCCGAGCGGCTGGCGCGCGAGCCGGGCATCGCCCATATCGGGGCGGAGCTCGAGGATTTCGCCGACACCGCGGCGATCGTCGCGCTCGTCGATCTCGTGGTCACGGTCGACACCTCGGTCGCGCATCTCGCCGGCGCCATGGGCCGGCCGGTCTTCATCCTGCTGCCGTTCGCGCCCGACTGGCGCTGGCTGGTCGCGGGCGAGACGAGCCGGTGGTATCCGAGCGCGCGACTGTTCCGTCAGCCCGCGATCGGGGACTGGGACAGCGTGATCGAGCGCCTGCGCGGCGAGCTTGACCGGGTCGCGGCCGATCGTGCGGGAGCCGGCCATCGCGACGAGCCGCGGAGCGTCGGATGAATCGCAAGCAGCGCCGCGCCGGTCGCAAGATCGGGGGGCGCACCGGCGCCCACGCCGCGGGACGGGCGGCGCAGGTTCGGCCGATGTTCGTCGAAGCGATCCGCCGGCGGCAGTACGGCTTTCTGGCCGAGGCCGAGGCGCTCTGCCGCGAGATTCTTGCCGTCGATCCCGATCATGCCGACAGCCTGCACCTGCTCGGCAACCTGGCGCTGCACGGCGGCCGACCGGATCGCGCAGTCGAATGGATGGGACGAGCGATCGCGATCGACGATGGCGTCGTCGCCTACCACGAGGATCTCGGTCTTGCGCTCCATGCGCTCGGCCGATCGGAGGAAGCGGTGGCGGAGTTGCGGCAGGCGGTCCGCCTTGCGCCCGACAACGGCGGCAACCATAACAATCTCGCGGTCGTGTTGCTTGCGCAGGGCAGGCGCGCCGAGGCGTCCGCGGCATTCGCGCGGGCGCTCGCCGTCACGCCCGAGCAGTTCGACGAAAAGTACCAGGACGCCTGCGCGACGCTGTGCAAGGTCATTCCGGCGCTGCCGGAGGCGCTGGCGCGCGCAGCGGACGCCTGGCCCCGGCGGCTGTCGCTCGAGGAGCTGTTCGGGTCTGCCGGCTTTGCCGCGTTCGCGGACGATCCGTTGCTGCGCTGCATGTTGGTATCGGCGACGGTGCGCGACGTCGCATTGGAACGGCTGCTGACCAACGTTCGCGGTGCGCTGCTCGAGCGAGCGGCGGACGCGACGGCCGAGACGGACGTGCTCGGCTTTTGCTGCGCGCTGGCGCGGCAGTGCTTCATCAATGAATACGTTTTCGCGACCACGCCGGAGGAGGCGGCGGCGGCGGAACGGCTCAAGCAATCGCTCGCTGAGGCGGTCATGAAAAAGTCCGCCGCCGAGCCGCTGCCGGTGGCATTGGCCGGCTGCTACTTCGCGCTTGCCGCCTTGCCCGATGTCGACGAGCTGCTGGAGCGTCCGTGGCCGGCCGCGCTCGATGCGGTCCTGACGCAGCAATTGCGGGAGCCACGGGAAGAGCGACGTTTGCGCGAGACGATCCCGCGGCTGACCCCGATCGAGGACGCAACGTCCGTTCAGGTCAGGCAACAATACGAGGAAAACCCTTATCCGCGCTGGGTGCTGGCGCCCCCCCGGCGCGCGCCGGCTCCGCTCGACGGCTATTTCCGCCAGCGATTTCCCTTCGCTCCGTTTCGCGCGCTCGGCAAGACCGACGTGGACATCCTGATCGCGGGCTGCGGCACCGGTCAGCATCCGATCGGCATGGCGCAACGGTTCGCCGGCGCGCGGTTGCTCGCCGTCGATCTCAGTCTCGCGAGCCTCGGTTACGCGCTGCGCAAGACGCGCGAGCTCGGCCTCGACAACATCGCTTACGCGCAGGCCGACATACTCAAGCTCGGCTCGCTCGGCCGCACCTTCGATCTCATCGACACGAGGGGCGTGCTGCATCATCTCGCCGATCCCGCGGCCGGGTGGCGGGTGCTGCTGTCGCTGTTGCGGCCGTCCGGCTTGATGGCGGTAGGCCTCTACAGCGAGCTCGCCCGCCGCGACGTCGTTGCGGCGCGCGCATTTTGCGCCGAGCGCGGCTATCGGCCGACTGGGCCGGGCATCCGCGAGTGCCGGCAGGCCTTGCTGAGCGGAGAGTTTCGAAGCTTCGAGCAATTCAACGATTTCTTCAGCGTAAGCGAATGCCGCGACATGCTGTTCCACGTGGAGGAGCACCGCTTCACCATCGCGGAGATCGGAGCCCTGCTCGACGCGCTTGGTCTTCGACTGATCGGCTTCGAGCTCCCGGCCCCGGTCGCCGCCGCCTATCGGCAGCGGTTTCCCGACGATCCCGGCATGCTGCGGCTCGAATACTGGGGGAAATTCGAAAGCGAGCGGCCCGGGACCTTCGCCGCCATGTATCAGTTCTGGGCGCAAAAGGCGTGAGCGCAGCCCGTCGGGACCGGTAGGTTGGGTCGAGCCCTTGCGAGACCCAACGGCCCGCGGCTGGCCAGGCGATTGTTGGGTCTCCCCCGGGTCAAGCCCGGGGTCGACCCAACCTACGATCGCGGCGAGAGCCCGCGCACCGCATCGGCGATGCGGGCAAAGACGCCGGGCCACTCGCCGGCGGTCGACTGGCGAAACAGCCGCGCGGTCGGATACCAGGGGCTGTCATCGCGATCGATGAGCCAACGCCACTCCGGCACATGCATCAGCGCCACGAAGGTCGGCCGCCCGAGCGCGCCGGCGAGGTGGGCGACCGCGGTGCAAGAGGTCACGACGAGGTCGAGGTTCATCATCACCGCGGCGCTGTCGAGAAACGCGCCGCTTTCGTCGAACGGCGCGCCCGGCGTCTCGATGCGGCCCTCGAACGCGGTCACCTCCTCTTCGCCCGGCCCCTTCTGCAGCGAGACGAGGCGCACGCCGGGAATCTCGCACAGCGGAGCGAATTCACGCAGCGGGATCGAGCGGAGCGGGTCGAGATAGGAGGCGCCGGCATTCTGCCAGGCGATCCCGATCCGAAACCCGTGCGTGCCCAGGCGCTCGCGCCACGCCGCGACCCGCTCGGGCTCGGCCGCCAGGAACGGCACGTTCTGCGGCACGGTCGCGGGCGTCGTGCCGAGGATGCCGGGCACGCTCATCATCCCGACCAGGCGAACGTCCTCGCGTCCGTGCAGCTCCTCGGGGTCGGTAATGACGCGCTCGACCCCGGGCACGGTCTGCAGCAGCGGCTGCAAGCTCGGCTTGGTCCATAGCGCGACCCGATGTCCGAGCTTCGCCAGGTGGGCGCCGAAGCGGGAGAACAGCAAGTGATCCCCGAGGCCCTGCTCGCCGCGCAGCACCAGCAAGTCGCCTTGCGGGCTCTCGCCGCGCCAGGGCCGCCAGGGCGGGGCGGTGTAGTTCGGCGGAACGCCGACTCCGAGCGCGATGCGCCGCTCGTATTTCGGCCAGGCCTGCGACCAGCGGCCGTGCAGCAATTCGATCAGCGAGATGGCGAACAGCGCCTGATCGTCATCGGGCGCCACCTCGAGGCAGCGTTGCACGTCGGCGAGCGCCTCGGGGAAACGGCCGAGCAGATTGAGCAGCTCGGCGCGATGGGAGTGCAGCAGTCCGCGCACGGCGGGATTGCGATTGAGCGCGATCGCGCGATCGAAACATGCGACCGCCTCCGCGAGGCGACATCGATCCCGGAAGACGATGCCGCGGCCGAACTCGGCCTCCGCGAGATCGGGCCGGATCGCGAGCGCGCGGGCATAGCTCGCCAGCGCCTCGTCGCGGCGGCCGAGTCGCGCCAGCGAATTGCCGCGGTTCAAATGGATCTCGGCAAAATCGGGATTTGCGGCCAGCACCCGATCGAAGCTCTCGACCGCGACGTCGTGGCGGCCCAGCGCCGCCAGCGCATTGCCCCGGTTGGCGTGAGCGGGGACAAGGTCGGACCGCAATGCGAGCGCGCGGTCGTGACTCGCGACGGCGTCGTCGAGACGGCCCATGGCCTCGAGCGCCACGCCGCGATTGCACCAGCCTTCGAAAAAATTCGGCCGCACCGCGAGCGCGCGGTCATAGGTTGCGACCGCCTCGGCGGGCCTGTTCAAGGCCATGAGCAAATCCGCGCGGTTGACATAAGGCTCCATGACATCCGGCTGATGCGAGATCGCGCGATCGAAGCTCTTGAGCGCCTCCTCGGCGCGGCCGAGCTCCTTGAGCGCCGCCCCCAGCAGATTGTGGGCGGGCGCGTGTCGCGGGGCCACCTTGACCGCCTTGCGCAGCACCTCGACCGATTGCGCGAATTGTTTTTGCTGGCTCGCCGCCATGCCGAGCAGGCAGAGCGCGTCGACGTTCTTCGGATCGAAGCTGAGGACCTGGGAATAGCGCGCCGCCGCCTCGGCGACGGCGCCGCGCCGGTGCATCTCCATGGCATCCTGGAGCAGGCGGGATGCAAGCGCGTTCGTCACGCTCTCGCCCGCTCAGTCGATCGGGGGCCGGTGCCGAGGTAGGACATGGCGCAAGTGTACCGGCCCGATCTCTCGAAGCAAGGAGAAGCACTCCTACCCTGGTTCGCGGATCAAGCGCCCTGCGGCGGCTTCGCAAGGCACGATCGTTACCGCAATGGTCGCCCTACGAATCGATCGGCAAGATTTCCGCGCCAAGAAGTCAGCAATGCTGTCATTTCCAAATGAATGACCTGTTAAAAGACCACAGGTGCGTCATCTTGCTCGTCGCCACGCCAGTCGCAGATCTTCGTCCCTGCACCGATACATGCCACAATAAGCGGGAGAGAACGGGTATCCGGCGAACGGTCGTTGAACCCGTCAATACGCAAACCATCCAGACGGGAACTGCCACGCCCAAGCATGCACTCGTGACCTGTTGAAGAGCTGCCGTTTGCGGGCGCGGCCGAAGTCATCGCGGGGAGAGAGATCGTGCCGGCGGCCGGCAATGCAAATCTCAGCAGGCCTCGTTTGCTCCGCGCGCTCATCACGCGGGCTTTCGCTGCTGCTGCAAGCAGGTTGTCGGCTCATGGGAGGAAAACATGAAGGCATCTTGGCGCTGGTCTACGATTGCGGGGCTGCTGGTAATGTCGGCCGCGGCGCAAGTAAATGCGCAAGCCGGCAACTACCCGAACCGGCCCGTGAAGATCATTTTGGATTCGGCTGCCGGGAGCACCCCGGACGTGGCCTTGCGGTTCGTCGCGGATCGGCTGAGCCAGTCGTGGGGCCAGCAGGTCCTGGTGGTCAATCAACCCGGTGCCGGCGGCAGCATCGCGGCCCGGGCCGCGGCCGATTCGGCGCCCGATGGCTACACGCTCTATCAGCCGGTCCTGTCGACCTTCGTGGCACTGCCGGGGCCCGCGCCAAATCTTCCGCTCGAGGTGCCGCGCGATTTTGCGCCGATCGGCTTCGTGGCCCAGAACCCGATGTTCGTCGCGGTCGTTCCCTCGCTCGGCGTCAGCACTCTGCCGGAGTTGATTGCGCTCGCCAAAAAGCGCCCCGGGGAAATCCCCTATGCGGTGACGGGCATCGGCAGGCTCACGCATCTGACCGGCGAGCTGCTGCAGATCCGGGCCGCTATCAAGCTGCTCTTGGTTCCGTATACCGGCGGCCCGGCGCACGCGCTCAACGACATCATGGGCGGCCGCGTTTCCCTCATCATCGAGGGCTATTCGGGCATCGCCGGCGCGATTCGAGGCGGGCAGCTCAGGCCGATCGCGGTCGGCTCCGCGCAACGTCTGTCCGACTTCCCTGACCTGCCGACGGTCGCCGAAACGCTTCCCGGCTTTGCGGCAACCGGCTGGCAAGTCCTCGTGGCGCCGGTCGGCACCCCCGAAGCGATCATACGCAAGGTCAGCGAGGATCTACGCCAAGTGGTCGGCGAAGCGGAGTTCCAGAAGAAGATCGCGACGCTCGGCAGCTATCCGCGTGCGATGTCGCCCGCCGAAGTCACTGCGTTCATCGCGGGAGAGCAACGGACGTGGAAGCCGGCATTGGAGCAGATCGCCGTCAGGCAGCAATGATGGATGTCGGCGTGAGGAGGAGGCGACTCGCGCTTCGGTAATGCTCGCGGGTTCAAAGAGTCGCAGGTCATTGCCGCCACAATGTCAGCACTCCTGACTTTTTGCGACGGGAAGGTCCATGTCATCGTGGTCCCAACAAAAGCCAGGAGGAGCAGATGAAGTTGACATCGTTGGTTGCCGCGCTCGCCGTGGTCTGCGGCTCGAGCGCGGCGCAGGCGCAAGGCTATCCGTCGCGTCCGATCACGATGATCGTGCCGTTCCCCGCCGGTGGCCCGACCGACACGCTCGGGCGGATCATGGCCGAGGGCATGCGCGCGTCGCTCGGGCAAACCATCGTCATCGAGAACGTGACCGGCGCGGGCTCGACCATCGGCGTCGGCCGCGCCGCCCAGGCGGCGCCCGACGGCTACACGCTCAGCCTCGGCAACTGGACGAGCCACAACGGGGCGGGCGCGCTCTATCCCATTCAATACGACCTGCTCAGGGACTTCGAGCCGATATCGCTGCTCACCTTTGCCCCGATGCTGATCGTCGCCAAGAACGAGGTGCCGGCAAAGGATGCGAAGGAGCTGATCGCCTGGCTCAAGGCCAATCCGGACAAGGCATCGGCGGCCACCGTCGGCGCCGGCAGCGCCGCCCATGTGTGCGGGCTGTACTTCCAGGACAAGACCGGCACCCGCTTCCAGTTCGTGCCCTATCGCGGCGGGGCGCCGGCGATGCAGGATCTGGTGGGCGGCCAGATCGACCTGATGTGCGCCGAAGGATCGCAGACGCTCAGCTATGTGCGCGGCGGCAAGTTGAAGGCCTTTGCCGTCATGGCCAAGACCCGCTGGCCCGCGTTGCCCGACGTTCCGACGACCGACGAGATCGGCTCGCCCGGGATGTACATCTCGTTCTGGCATGGCCTGTGGGTGCCGAAAGGCACGCCCAAGGAAATGATCTTCAGGCTCAATGTCGCGGTCGTCGACGCCTTGGCCGATGCGACCGTGCGCAAACGTCTCAGCGACCTCGGCCTGGTGATCGCGACGCGCGAGCAGCAGACGCCGGCCGCGCTCGCCGCCTACCAGAAGGCCGAGATCGAGAAATGGTGGCCGATCATCAAGGCTGCCAATATCAAGGTGGAGTCACATTGAAGTCGCGACCCGGGGT
>WNEZ01005780.1_pt1 | contig 10865 bp, 8 predicted proteins | sample 5400521 | NCBI WGS metagenome assembly WNEZ01 (sample SAMN13153339, study PRJNA577476) | soil metagenome | isolation source: 120 cm saprolite under Douglas fir tree site 2 hole 1 replicate 1 | place: USA:California | collected 2015-04-18
TTCCGTGCGGCGTGAGCGTTGATCTCGGGGACCACCAGCGGCACGTTCGGGTCCATGCGGAACGCGCTCGACTTGTCGATGACGACCGCGCCCGCCTGGACGAGCATGGGCGCGTACGCCTTCGACTGGACGGAGCCGGCGGAGCAAAAGGCGATCTGCACGCCCTTGAAGGCCCCGGGCTCGATCTTCTGGACGCGGACCGGCTCGCCGCGGAACGGCACGGTCTTGCCGACCGAGCGCTCCGACGCGAACACGCGCAGCTCCCGCACAGGGAACTTGCGCTCCTCGAGGATCCTGAGCGTCGTCTGGCCCGCGGCGCCGGTGGCGCCGACCACGGCGACAGTCATGCCGGATGCCATCAGTATTGGGCCTCCACTTCCCTCACGATCAGGTCCGCCATCTCTTTCGTGCCGACCGTCACCCGCGTCCCGGACGGAGCGATGTCGGCCGTGCGGTGGCCCTGCTCGAGCACTCTCAGCACTGCGCGCTCGACCCGGTCGGCGTCCTTCTCCATGTGGAGCGAGTACCGGAGCAGCATCGCGACCGACAGGATCGCGGCGATCGGGTTCGCGATCCCCTTGCCGGCGATGTCCGGCGCGGTGCCGTGCACCGGCTCGTAGAGCCCCACCGAGCCGCCGAGCGACGCCGACGGCAGCATCCCCATCGAGCCCGCGAGAATCGCCGCCTCATCAGATAAAATATCACCGAAGGTGTTCTCGGTCACGATCGTGTCGAACTGCGTGGGCCGGTGGACGAGAGCCATCGCGCAGTTGTCGACGAGCACGTGCTCGAGCGTGACGTCGGGATAGTCTCTGGCGACGCGCGTCACGACCTCACGCCACAGCTGGGAGACCACCAGGACGTTCGCCTTGTCCACCGACGCGAGGCGCTTCCGGCGCTTGCGCGCGACCTCGAAGCCGGTGCGGGCGATCCGCTCGATCTCGCGCGACGTGTAGGCCATCGTGTTGATCGCCCGCGCCCCGCCGTCGGCGAAGCGCTCCACCCCGCGGGGCTCGCCGAAGTAGAGGCCCCCCGTGAGCTCGCGGACCACCATGAGATCGGTCCCCTCGACGACCGAGCGCTTGAGCGGCGAGGCGTCCACGAGCATCGGGAAGCACTTCGCCGGCCGCAGGTTCGCGTAGAGGTCGAGCTCCTTCCGGAGGGCGAGGAGCCCACGCTCGGGGCGCTGCTCGTGAGCGACGTTGTCCCACTTGGGGCCGCCGACCGCGCCGAAGAGGATCGCGTGGGACTGCCGGCACAGCTCGAGCGTGCCCGGCGCCAGCGGGGCGCCGGTCGCGTCGATCGCGGCGCCGCCGACGAGCGCCGGCTCGAACTCGAAGCCGACCCCGGCGCCCTTGCCGACGGCCTTGAGGACGCGGACGGCCTCGGGCGTCACCTCCTGCCCGATCCCGTCGCCCGCGAGGACCGCGATCCGGTACGTGGCCATCAGGCGTTCCTCCTCAGGGGCCGACTTCCTTCACCCGCTGCACGGCGGGGTGCGTCACCCGATTGAGCGCCGAGAGGTACGCCCGCGCGCTCGCCTCGATGACGTCCGTCGAGGCCCCCTTGCCCCAGACCACCGTCCCGTCGAAGTCGACCTTCATCGACACCTCGCCGATCGCGTCCTTTCCCGACGTCGCAGCGCGGAGCGAGTAGTCCTGGAGCCTGCCCTTCATCCCCGTGACCGCGTCGATCGCGTTCAGCGCGGCGTCGACGGGGCCGTCGCCCACGCCCGAGTCCTGGAACACCTGCCCGTCCTTCTTGAGCTTCACGGTCGCCGACGGCACCACGCCCGTCCCGCTGATCACGTGCAGGTACTCGAGCTCGTACCCGGCCGGGCGCTGCGTCGCCTCGTCGGTGACGATCGCCATCAGGTCCTCGTCGTAGACCTCCTTCTTCCGATCGGCGAGGTTCTTGAAGGCCTTGAACGCCCGGTCGAGGTCGGGCCCGGCGAGGTCAACGCCGAGGTCCTTGAGTCGCGCGGCGAGGGCGTGCCGTCCGGAGTGCTTGCCCAGCACGAGCTTGTTGGACGGTCGCCCGATGTCCTCGGGCCGCATGATCTCGTAGGTGAGCTTCTCCTTGAGCACGCCGTCCTGGTGGATCCCCGCCTCGTGGGCGAACGCATTCTCGCCCACGATCGCCTTGTTGGGCTGGACGTGGATGCCGGTGATGTGCGAGAGGAGCCGCGAGGTCTTGAAGATCTCGTCCGTCTTCACGCGCGTGTCGGCCCCGAAGAAGTCCCTGCGAGTGCGGAGCGCCATCACGATCTCTTCGAGGGACGCGTTGCCCGCGCGCTCGCCGATCCCGTTGATGGTGCACTCGACCTGTCGCGCGCCGTTCATGATCGCCGTCAGCGAGTTGGCGACCGCCTGCCCGAGGTCGTTGTGGCAGTGGACCGAGAGGACGACCTTCTCGAAGCCGTGGACCTTCTCGTGGATCCGAGCGATGCGCTCCCCCCATTCCTTGGGAATCGCGTAGCCCACGGTGTCCGGGATGTTGATCGTGCGCGCGCCCGCCTCGATCACCGCCGAGAGCACGTCGCACATGTAGTCGAAGTCCGAGCGCGAGGCGTCCTCGGGCGAGAACTCGACGTCCTCGCAGTAGCCCCGCGCGTGGCGCACCGCCTCGACGGACGCCTGCAGCACCTCCGCCCGGGACTTCCGCAGCTTGTACTTCAGGTGGATGTCGGAGGTCGCCACGAACGTGTGGATCCGCGGCTTCCGCGCGTGCTTCACCGCCTCCCAGCAGCGGTCGATGTCCGCCAGCCCCACGCGCGAGAGCCCGCAGATCGTCGGCGCGTTCTCCAGCGTGCCGACCTGCTTGGCGACCTCGCGCGTCGCCTCGAAGTCCTCGTCGGAGGAGATCGGGAAGCCCGCCTCGATGACGTCCACCTGAAGGCGGGCCAGCTGCCGCGCCATCTCGAGCTTCTCCATCGTGTTCATCGAGAACCCGGGCGACTGCTCGCCGTCCCGCAACGTCGTGTCGAAAATGATGATGCGATCCATGTGACCCCCCTGACTCACGAGTGTTCCTTCACGGCCTGTTCCACAGGGAGCGCCGCAGGCGTCCGGCCCACGATCAGCCGCCGGATCGGTCCCGAGGCCGCGTACCCCGTGAAGATGAGGAAGAGGAAGAGCTCGTGGCGCGTGGCCACGATCATCACGCTCAGCACCATGACCAGCAGCGTCCAGAGCGGACGCCGCCGGACGAAATCGAACTCCTTGAAGCTCCAGTACCGGAACGTCGAGACCATCAGCAGCGCGGTCACGTACGTCCCGGCCGCGATCGCCACGAGGAGCCAGCGGGAGGCCTCGACCCCCTGGAGCAGGATCACGGCCGACGCCACCACCCCGGCGGCCGCGGGTGTCGGCAGCCCGACGAAGAACCGGCGGTCCACCGTCCCCGTGTGGACGTTGAAGCGCGCGAGCCGGAGCGCCCCGCAGATCACGAACAGGAACGCGCCGAACCACGCCGGGCGCCCGAGGACAGAGAGCGCGAACGAGTAGATCAGGAACGCCGGCGCCACGCAGAACGACACGACGTCGGCGAGGGAGTCGAACTCGAGGCCGAACTGGGTCGTCGCCTTCATCAGGCGCGCGACGCGCCCGTCGAGGATGTCCATGAGCATCGCGACGAAGATCGCGAGTGCGGCCTCGGTGTAGCGGTTCTCGACCGTGAGGAGGAGCGCGAAGAACCCACAGAAGAGGTTCCCCGTCGTGAGGAGGCTCGGGAGCAGGAAGATCCCCTTGCTGCGCCGTTCGCGCAGCTCGTGCCAGCGGCGCCGCCTCAGCCCCTTCCCGTGTCGTCGGATCACGTCAGGAGTCCCAGGACGGTGACGCCGCCGGTCACGCGGTCGCCGACGCGCACACGCACGTCCGTCCCCCGCGGCATCACGCAGTCGGTACGCGAGCCGAAGCGGATCATGCCGAACCGCTCGCCCGCGGCGAGCTTGTCCCCCGGGCTCACCCGGCAGACGATCCGCCGGGCTACCACCCCCGCAATCTGCACGACCGTGACCCGAGCGGTCTCGCCCTGCAGGTGAAGCGAGCAGCGCTCGTTCGCACCTTCGGCCTCGGACCGGTAGGCCGCGAGGAACCGGCCCCGCGAGTACACCGTCCCGGCGACGAGCCCCGCGACGGGCGCGCGATTGACGTGGACGTCGAGCGGCGAGAGGAAGATCGCGACCCTCACGGCCGGCCCCACGAACCGGTCCTCGACCGCGTCCACGGAGAGGACGCGTCCGTCCGCGGGCGACAGCACGCCCCCCGGCACCGACGGCACCTCGCGCTCCGGGTCGCGGAAGAAGCCGAGCGAGGCGAGCGACGCCGCGGCGAACGGCAGGGCCAGGGCGCGCCGGCCGGCGAGCACGAGGCCCACGCCGAGGACCGCGGGGATCACGATGAAGGGCCAGCCTTCGCGCGCGACGGAGACCTTCACGCTCATCCCATCCGTGGCGGCTTGATCCACGACATCATGGCGCGTAGCCGCTTGCCGACCTCTTCGATCGGGTGCTCGGCGTCGCGCCGGCGCATTGCGAGGAACCCCGCCCGGTTGGCCTGGTTCTCCAGCACCCACTCGCGGGCGAACTGGCCAGACTGGATCTCGGCGAGGATCTTCTTCATCTCGGCCTTGGTCTCGGCGCTCACGATGCGCGGGCCGCGGGTGTAGTCGCCGTACTCGGCGGTGTCGGAGACCGAGTAGCGCATGTAGGCGAGGCCGCCCTGGTAGAAGAGGTCGACGATCAGCTTCATCTCGTGCATGCACTCGAAGTAGGCGACCTCCGGCTGGTAGCCGGCCTCCACGAGCGTCTCGAACGCCGCCTTGATGAGGTGCGAGATCCCCCCGCAGAGGGTCGTCTGCTCGCCGAAGAGGTCGGTCTCCGTCTCCTCCTTGAACGTGGTCTCGATGACGCCGGCGCGGGTGCAGCCGACGCCCTTGCCGTACGCGAGTGCCGTGTCCCTGGCCCGGCCCGAGACGTCCTGGTAGACGGCGAGCAGCGCGGGGACGCCGGGCCCCTGCGTGAAGAGGTCGCGCATCACGTGGCCTGGCGCCTTGGGCGCGATCATCGTCACGTCCACGTCGGGCGGCGGCACCACCTGGTTGAAGTGGATGTTGAAGCCGTGGGCAAACATGAGCATCTTGCCCTTGCCGAGCCCGCCCTTGATCTCGCTCTCGAACACCTGACGCTGGCTCTGGTCGGGCAGCAGGATCATGATCACGGCCGCCATCTGGGCGGCCTCGTTGACGGTCGCCACGCGGAGCCCGTCCTTCTCGGCCTTCGCCCAGCTCTTCGAGCCCTTGTAGAGCCCGACCACGACGTCCTGGCCGGAGTCCTTGAGGTTCAGCGCGTGGGCGTGGCCCTGGCTGCCGTACCCGATGATCGCGATCTTCTTCCCCTTGAGCAGGCCGAGATCCGCGTCCTGGTCGTAGTAGATTTTCGCCGGCATCCTTGAGGTTCCTTTCCGTCGTCGACCGTTCCGTTAGTCCGCGAACCCGACCACCTTCGGGTCCTCCGAGACGCGCGTCTTCTTCGGAGCCTCAGCCTTCCGCGCCCGCGTCTTGGGGCCGCGGGCCATCGCCACCTTGCCCGTCCGCACCAGCTCCTGGATCCCCATCGGGCGGAGGAGTTCGACGAGCGCCTCGAGCTTCGGCTCGTCGCCGGTCGCCTCGAGCGTGAACGAGAGCGGCGTCACGTCGACCACCTTCGCGCGGAAGATGTCGGCCGTTCGCAGAATCTCCTCCCGGTGCTGCGGCTCGGCGTTGACCCGGATCAGCATCAGCTCGCGCTCCACGTGGTCGTCGTCGGTGAGGTCCGAAACCTTGATGACGTCGATGAGCTTGTGGAGCTGCTTCGTCACCTGCTCGATCACAAACTCGTCGCCGGTCACGACGAGCGTCATGCGGGAGACGGACGGATCGAGCGTCTCACCGACCGAGAGGCTCTCGATGTTGTAGCCGCGCGCCGAGAAGAGGCCGGCGACGCGCGAGAGGACGCCGAACTTGTTCTCGACGAGGACCACGATCGTGTGCTTTCGGGGCCCGCTCCCGTTCTGCATCTAGAACCCCGTCTGCGACTTCGCGGCCTTGTCCTTCGCGGCCACGGTCGGGTTTTCGAGGATCATGTCCATGTTGGCCCCACCGGCCGGGACCATCGGGAACACGTACTCCCACTTGTCCACCACCACGTCGACGACGACGGGCCCCGGCGTGGCGAACGCCTTCTCCAGCGCGGGCACGACGTCGGACGGCTTGCTCGCGCGGATCCCGACACAGCCGTAGGCCTCGGCCAGCTTGACGAAGTCGGGGCTCGGCCCGAAGTCGATGGCGCAGAACCGCCCCTTGTAGATGATGCCCTGCCACTGGCGGACCATGCCGTGGCCGCCATTGTTGATGATGATCGTCTTCACGGCGAGGTTGTTGTCGTGGCAGGTCGCCAGCTCCTGGCTGTTCATCACGAACGAGCCGTCGCCGTCGACGTTCACCACGAGCCGGTCCGGGTGGGCGGCGGCGACCCCCATCGCCGTCGGCAGACCGTAGCCCATCGTGCCGAGCCCACCGGAGGTGCACCACCGCCGCGGGTGCTTGAACCTGTAGTACTGCGCCGCCCACATCTGGTGCTGGCCGACGCCCGTGATGAGCATCGCCTCCTCGCGCGTGAGGTTCGAGATCTCCTGGATCACGTACTGGGGCTTGATCAGCTCGTCGTCCCACTCGTACCCGAGCGGGTGCCTGGCCTTCCACTCGGCGATCTGGGCGAGCCACTGCTTGCGCGCCTCGTGGGCCAGCGACGGGGTGTCGTTCCGCATCTCCTCCCGCACGGCATCGACGAGGGCGCGAAGCACGCGCCGGCAATCGCCGACGATGGGCACGTGCACCTGGATGTTCTTCGAGATCGACGACGGGTCGATGTCGATGTGGACGATCTCCGCGTTGGGCGCGAAGGCGTCCACGCGGCCCGTCACCCGGTCGTCGAAGCGCGCGCCCACGGCGACGAGCACGTCCGAGTGGTGCACGGCCATGTTCGCGTAGTAGCTGCCGTGCATGCCGAGCATGTCGAGCGAGAGCGGGTGCTCCATCGGAAACGCGCCGAGGCCCATCAGCGTCTGCGTCACCGGGATCTGGGTCAGCTCGGCGAGCTCGCGCAGCTCGGCGCTCGCGTCCGACGAGATCGTGCCTCCGCCGACGTAGAGCACGGGCTTCCGCGCGCGGACGAGCAGCTTCGCCGCACGCTTGATCTGGCCGGGGTGGCCGTCGTAGGTCGGATTGTACGATCGCAGCTGGACCTTCTCGGGCCAGACGAGCTCCCATTCTTTGACGAGCACGTCCTTCGGGAGGTCCACGTGGACCGGCCCGGGCCGGCCGGTGGCCGCGATGTGGAAGGCCTCGCGGATGATGGGCCCGAGGTCCTTGCCGTCCTTCACGAGGAAGTTGTGCTTGGTGCACGAGCGCGTGATGCCGACGTTGTCCGCCTCCTGGAACGCGTCGTTGCCGATCAGGTGCGTGGGGACCTGCCCCGTGAACGCGACGATCGGGATCGAGTCCATGTAGGCGTCCTGCAGCGCGGTCACGAGGTTCGTCGCCGCTGGCCCCGAGGTCACCAGGCAGGCGCCCACCTTGCCCGTCGTCCGCGCGTAGCCCTCCGCGGCGTGCCCCGCGGCGGCTTCCTGGCGGACGAGGATGTGGCGGATCCCCTGGAAGTCGTAGAGGGCGTCGTAGATCGGCAGCACCGCGCCGCCGGGGAGCCCGAAGAGGACGTCGACCCCTTCGCGCTTCAAGCACTCGAGCACGATCCGCGCTCCGGACATTCTCACCGCCCCGTCCTCCTACAGGAGCCCGGCCGTCGCCAGGACTTCCTTGATGTCTTCGATCGCATCGCCGTCGGGCGTCCCGAGCGGCGCCCGGCAGCGCCCGCCGTAGAGCCCCTGGAGATCGAGCGCCGCCTTGAGGCCCCCGATCCCGTAGCGCCCGGGGATGCCGCGGTCGGCCAGCATCATGCGCGCGGCGATCTCCCGCGCCTCGTCCCACCGCCCGCCCTTCGCGAGCGCGTAGACGTCGCAGAACTCGCGCGCGCAGATGAGGGCCAGCGCCAGGATCCCGCCCGAGGAGCCGATCGCCAGCGACGGCAGCAACGCCGACGCCGCGCCCACCAGGACGTGGAAGGTCTTCGGCGTCTGGTCGATGATCTGCGCGGCCTGTGGGATATTCCCCGAGGAATCCTTGATCCCGCACACGTTCGGGTGCTGAGCGATCTTCGCGACGGTCTCGGCCTCGAGGTTGATCCCGGTGTTGAGCGGAAAGTTGTAGATCATGACCGGGATGGGCGACGCGTCCGCCACGGCCAGATAATGGCGGATCTGCGCCGCGCCCTGCGAAAACCCCTTCGTGAAGTAGTGCGGCGTGATCACGATCGCGGCGTCGGCGCCGAGCTCGGCGGCCCGCTTCGTCTGTCGGATCGTGTGGAGCGTGGAGTTGGTGCCGGTCCCCGCGATGAACGCCTTCTCCTTCGGAATCGCCTCGCGCGCGGCGATGAGGATCTGGTCACGCTCGGCCTCGCTGAGCATCGGGAACTCCCCCGTCGAGCCGAGCACGACGTAGCCCTTCAGCGCGGTCGCGTTCCACCTCCGGACGTTCGCCTGGAGCCGCTCCGGCGTGACGTCGTCGGCGCGGAACGGGGTCGTGATCGGGATGAACACGCCTTCGAAGTTAGCCATTGGGGCTCCCTTCCGACGCCTGACGCGCCCGGATGCGGGCCTGCGCGGCGCTGAGCCGCGCGATCGGGATCATAAACGGCGAGCACGACACGTACGTCATGCCTACCTTGTGACAGAACTCGACCGACGCGGGCTCGCCGCCGTGCTCGCCACAGATACCGACCTTGAGGTCGGGGCGCGCGCGTCGGCCCCGCTCGATGCCGATGCGGATGAGCTCGCCGACCCCCTCCTGGTCGAGCACGGAGAACGGGTCGTTCGGCAGAAGTCCCTTCTGGAGGTACTCCGGGAGGAACTTCGCGACGTCGTCCCGGCTGTACCCGAACGTCAGCTGCGTGAGGTCGTTGGTGCCGAACGAGAAGAACTCGGCGGTCCTGGCGATCTCGTCGGCGATCAGCGCCGCGCGCGGCACCTCGATCATGGTCCCGATCAAGTACTTCACCGCGACGCCCATCTCCGCGATGATGCCGTCGGCGACCCGTTTCGTCTGCGCGTAGGTCAACCGCATCTCACCGACGGTGCCGGTGAGCGGGATCATGATCTCGGGCTCGACCGTCACCCCTTCGGCCGCCACCGTGCAGGCCGCCTCCATGATCGCCCGCACCTGCATGCCATAGATCTCAGGGTACGTGATGCCGAGCCGGCAGCCGCGGTGGCCCAGCATCGGGTTGGCCTCCTGGAGCGAGCGCACCTTCGCCATCATCTGCTCGAGCCGCTCGCGCCCCATGTGGTGCGCGTCGAGGCGCGTGTACTCCTCGAGGAGGTCCGTGTACTTGGGGAGGAACTCGTGGAGCGGCGGGTCGAGGAGGCGGATCGTGACGGGCAGCCCGTCCATCGCGCGGAAGATCCCGATGAAGTCCTCGCGCTGGAACGGCAGGAGCTTCTTCACCGCCGCGTGGCGCGCGGCCGAGTCGGTCGCCATGATCATCTCGCGCACGATCGGGATCCGGTCGGCGGCGAAGAACATGTGCTCGGTGCGGACGAGACCGATGCCCTCCGCGCCGAACTCGCGCGCCTTCTTCGCGTCCTCGGGCGTGTCCGCGTTCGCGCGCACACCCAGCGTGCGGGCCCGGTCCGCCCAGCCGAGGAATTCTTTGACCTCGTCGGAGAGCTGCGGCGGGATCAGCTTCACCGTGTCGACGATGACCTCACCGGTGTCGCCGTCGATCGAGATCAGGTCCCCCTCCCGGACCGTGCGGCCGCCCGCTTCGAACACGCGTCGTTCCTCGTTCACGACAATGTCGTTCGCTCCGACGACGCAGCACTTTCCCATGCCGACGGCGACGACCGCCGCGTGCGACGTGCGCCCGCCGCGCGCGGTGACGATGCCTTCGGCGGCGTACATGCCGGCCACGTCCTCGGGGGACGTCTCCGGGCGCACGAGGATGACCCGCTGGCCGTTCCGGGCGGCCTCCACCGCCCGATCGGCGTTGAAGACCACGTGTCCGACGGCTCCCCCGGGCGCGGCGGGCAGCCCCCGAGCGAGCAAGCGCCCGTCCGCGACCGCCCGCTCCGTGTCCTTCGGGTCCAGCACGGGGAGAAAGAGCTTTCCGAGCTCGCGCGGCGGCACGCGGAGCAGCGCGGTGTGCTGATCGATGACGCTCTCGCGCACGAGGTCCACGGCCACGCGCACCGCGGCGGCGGCCGCGCGCTTGCCGGAGCGTGTCTGCAGGAGGTAGAGCTTGCCCTCTTGGACGGTGAACTCGATGTCCTGCATGTCCTTGTAGTGGCGCTCGAGGCGATCGGCGATGTCGAGCAGCTCGTCGTAGATCGCGGGCATCCGGCGCTTGAGGTCGTCGATACTCTCGGGCGTGCGGATGCCGGCCACGACGTCCTCGCCCTGAGCGTTGGCGAGGAACTCCGCGTAGAAGTGGCGCGCGCCGGTGCGCGGGTCCCGCGTGAACCCGACGCCGGTCCCGGACGTCTCGCCGAGGTTGCCGAAGACCATCGCCATCACCGTGACGGCGGTCCCCCAGTCCCCCGGGATCCCGTGGATCCGCCGGTACTCGGTGGCCTTCTTGGCGAACCAGGAATCGAACACGGCGTCGATCGCGAGGCGCAGCTGCTCGCTCGGATCCTGCGGGAACGCCGCGCCAGTGCGCGCGCTCACGATGTCCTTGAACGTCTGGGTGAGTTTCCGGAGCTCGTCCGCGGACA
>WNEZ01013570.1_pt1 | contig 10865 bp, 7 predicted proteins | sample 5400521 | NCBI WGS metagenome assembly WNEZ01 (sample SAMN13153339, study PRJNA577476) | soil metagenome | isolation source: 120 cm saprolite under Douglas fir tree site 2 hole 1 replicate 1 | place: USA:California | collected 2015-04-18
ACGGCGGCGATACGCTCTCGCCCTCGCTGATGTCCGGAATCGACCAAGGTGCCCACATCATCACCCTCACCAACCTGATCCCGCCCGACATCTTCGTGCCCGGCAACCACGAATTCGATTTCGGCAAGGCGACCTTCCTGCAGCGCATGGCGGAGGCGAAGTTCCCGATCTATGCCGCAAACCTGCGCGGCCCCGACGGCCGGCCGCTGCCGAATATGAAGGACCGCTCGCTGATGACCGTCGGCGGCGTGCGCATCGGGCTCACCGGCGCGACCTACGACGACAGCGCCCGCGCCTCCGATCCGGAAGACTTGCGATTCTTGCCGACGGTCGCGACGATGAAGGAGCAGGCCGGGATGCTGCGCGAGGAGGGGGCCGATTTCGTCGTCGTCGTCACGCATGCCAGCCGCGAGCAGGGCTACGAGATTTTCGACAGCCGCGCGGCCGATCTGGTGCTCACCGGCCACACCCACGATCTCTTCATCAACTACGACGGCCGCACCGCCATGGTCGAATCGAACTACGATGCCCATTACGTGACCGCGATCGACGTCGCCATCGACGTGAAGGAGGCGGACGGACGGCGCAGCGTGACCTGGTGGCCGCAGTTCCGGGTCATCGACACGGCGACGGTGACGCCCGATCCCGAGGTCGCGGCGGTGGTCGCGACCTTCGAGCAGCAGCTGAGCAAGCAGCTCGACGCGTCGATCGGCAGCACCGCGGTCGAGCTCGACAGCCGCACCGCCACGGTGCGCACCGGCGAGGCCGCGATCGGCGATCTCATCGCCGATGCGATGCGCTGGTCCGCGCAGACCGACGCGGCGGTGACCAATGGCGGCGGCATCCGCGGCGGCAAGATCTATCCGCCGGGCGCGACCATCACCCGGCGCGACATTCTCGCCGAGCTGCCGTTCGGCAATCGTCTCGTCACGATCGACATCAACGGCCGCGATCTCGCGGCCGCGATCGAGAACGGCCTTTCGGAACTGCCCAATGCCGCCGGCCGCTTTCCGCAAGTCTCCGGCCTCAAGATCGAGGCCGATGCGAGCCGTCCCGCCGGACACCGCGTCACATCGATCAAGGTCGGCGATGCGCCGCTCGACGCGGGCAAGACCTACAGCGTCGCCATCAACGACTTCCTGGCGCACGGCGGCGACGGCTATGCCAATTTTCGCGACGCCAAGAAGGTCCTTCCCGTCGACGATTCCCCGCTGCTCGCGAATGAGGTGATGGATTATATCCGGAGCGTCGGCACGGTGCGCACCGGCGTCGACCGGCGCATCGTGGTGAAATGATCACGCCACCGGCCGCTCGTCGGCGATCACCTTGCCGTCGTTGGGGAGGCTCCCCGGCGCGACGAGCTTCACCTCGCCGCGCAGCTTGGTGGCGGATTGCAGCGTCGCCGCGACCGCGTCCCGCAGGGCGTCGTTCGGCCTCGCGCATTCCGCCAGCAAGGTCATCGCGTCCTGCTCGCCCGCGCGCGCGACGGCGAGCCGCAGCCGGCCGAGCTCGGGGTGACGGCGGCCGACTTCGGCGATCTGCGCCGGATGCACGAACATGCCCTTGACCTTGGCGCTCTGGTCGGCGCGGCCCATCCAGCCCCGGATCCGCATGTTGGTGCGCCCGCAGGGCGACGGCCCCGGCAACACCGCCGAGAGGTCGCCGGTCGCCAGCCGGATCATCGGATAATCCGGGTTGAAGGCGGTGACCACGACCTCGCCGACCTCGCCGGCCGCGACCGGATCGCCGGTGCCGGGCCGCACGATCTCGACGAGCACGGTCTCGTTGACGATCATTCCTTCGCGCGCCTCGCTCTCGTAGGCGATGACGCCGACGTCGGCGGTGGCGTAGCACTGCAGGACTTGAACGCCGCGCGCGGCCAATTCCTGGCGCAGCGAATTCGGCAGCGCCGCCCCGGAGACGAGCCCGCGCGCGAGCGAGGAGGCGTCCTTGCCCGATTTCGCCGCGGCGTCGAGCAGGACCTTGAGAAAGTCCGGCGTGCCGACATAGCCGCTCGGCTTGAAATGCGCGATCGCCTCGAGTTGCTGCTCGGTATTGCCGGTGCCGGCGGGAATCACCGCGCAGCCCAAGGCATGGGCGCCCGACTCCATGATGAAGCCGCCCGGGGTGAGGTGATAGGAGAAGGAATTGTGCACGACCTCGCCCGGCCGGAAGCTGGCGGCGAACAGCGCGCGCGCCGCCCCCCAGGAATCCTCGCCCGCGCCTTCCGGCTCGAAGATCGGGCCGGGCGACATCAACAGCCGCCGCAGCTTCCCTGGTGGCGTGACGTTCAGGCCGCCGAACGGCGGATGCGCCTTCTGCAGCTCGACGAGGGCGGACTTGCGCAACACCGGCAGCTTCGCGAGCGCCGCGCGCGAGGTCACCGCGCGCGGATCGATGCCGGCTAGCTTTCCGGCCCAGCCCGGCGCGCCCGCGGCAAGCGCCAGGAAGTCGGGCAGGCGACGGAAGACGTCGCGCTCGCGCTCATCGGGATCGCGGGTTTCGAGCGGGTCATAGTGATGGTCGTGCATGTCACGCCAGCCAGCGCTTGCGTCGCCGGTAATGCTTGCTCTCGCGGAACGACTTGCGCCGGCCCTCGGCGATGCCGAGATAGAATTCCTTCACGTCCTCGTTCTCGGAGAGCGACTTGGCCTCGCCGTCGAGCACCACGCGGCCGTTCTCCAGCACGTAGCCGTAGCGGGCATATTTCAGCGCCATACGGGTGTTCTGCTCGGCGAGCAGGAACGAGACTCCTTCCTTGGCATTGAGATCGCCGACGATCTCGAAAATCTCCTCGACCAGCTGCGGGGCGAGCCCCATCGACGGCTCGTCCAGCAGGATCATCTTCGGCCGCGACATCAAGGCGCGGCCGATCGCGCACATCTGCTGCTCGCCGCCCGAGATGTAGCCGGCGGTCGAGCCGCGGCGCTCCTTGAGGCGCGGGAAATAGTCGAAGACGAGATCGAGGTCGCGGCGGACGGCCGCCTGACCGTCGCGGCGCGTGAAGGCGCCGGTGAGCAGGTTCTCCTCGACCGAGAGATGGGCGAAGCAATGGCGCCCTTCCATCACCTGGATGCAGCCGCGCCGCACCAGCTCGTTCGGCGAGCGCGCATGCACCTCCTCGCCGTCGAACAGGATCGAGCCCTTGGTCACCTCGCCGCGCTCGGCGGACAGAAGGTTGGAAATCGCCTTCAGCGTGGTCGATTTGCCGGCGCCGTTCGCCCCCAGGAGCGCCACGATCTCGCCTTTGGCAACCTTGAGCGACACCCCCTTGAGCACGAGGATGACGTGGTCATAGACGACCTCGATATTGTTGACGGAAAGGATCGCGGCGGCGGCCGCCGCAGCCGCGCCGTTGCCGGAAGAGGGCGCTGCCGCCCCCTTCTCCTCGCGATCGGCCGGTTCCGGCATCAGTTGGTCATCAGGCAGCCCGGCGTGATCTTCTTCTCGGCCGCGTATTTGGCGGCCGCCTCTTTGACCATCGGAGCGATCACGCTGTCGTCGCTCTCATACCAATCGGAGGTGATCTTCCAGTTCTTGCCGTCCCAGGCCTGGATGCGGCCGGTGCGCGCGCCTTCATGATCCGCGCATGATAGTTTGACCGGCTTGACCTCGCCCTCGAAGCCAAGCTGCTTGATGCGGTCAGCGGTCAGATCGAGGTTTTCCAGGCCCCAGCGTACCTGCTCGCCGGTGAGCGGCTTCTTGCCGAACTTGCCTTGCGCCGCGCGGATCGCCTCGACCCCGAGCATGGCATTGATCAGGCCGCGGATGTACAGGATCTCGCCGGTCTCCTCCCATTTCGCGGTCCCTTGGCCTTTGTCGTAGACGTGCTTCTTGAGATCTTCGTGCAGCTTGAATTGACCGGAGGTGTGCTGCAGCGTGACCGAGTTGTAGCCCTTGGCGCCGTCCTCGGCCGGACGCACGTCCTGCTCGGCGCCCGACCACCACACGCCGTACATCTTCTCGCGCGAATAGCCGACGGCGACCGCTTCCTTGATGGCGGTCGAGTTCATCACTCCCCAACCCCACAGCAGCACGTAGTCCGGGCGATTCTGCCGGATCTGCAGCCAGGTCGCCTTCTGCTCGATGCCGGGATGGGTGACCGGCAGGAACAGGGTCTCGAATCCGTGCATCTGCGCGCGCTTCTGCAGGAGCGCGATCGGCTCCTTGCCGTACGGCGAGTCGTGGTAGATGAGCGCGATCTTCTTGCCCTTGAGCTTGTCGAACCCGCCTTCCTTCTTGGCGATGTGCTGCAGGAGAATGTCGGCCGCGGTCCAGTAGGTGCCGAGCAGCGGGAAGTTCCATTGGAATACCGAGCCGTCGCGCGACTCCGAGCGGCCGTAGCCCATGGAGATGATCGGGATCTTGTCGACCGGCGCCTTCTCGGTGAGGGCAAAGGTGATGCCGGTCGACAGCGGGATGACGTAGGCGGCGCCGGTCGGACCTCTGCCCTTCAGGCGCTCGTAGCATTCGACGCCGCGGTCCGTGGCATAGCCGGTGTCGCATTCCTCGAATACGATCTTGACGCCGTTGATGCCGCCGTCGCGTTCGTTGACGAGCTTGTAGTAGTCGGCAACGCCGTTGGCGAACGGGATGCCGTTCGGCGCATAGGCGCCGCTCCGATACACCAGGTTGGGGATGAACTGCTCGTTCTGCGCCAGCGCCGGTGCAGCCGTCGCCGCCGCGCCGAGCAGCGCCGCGAGCACGATCCCGATCGGTCTGCCAGTTCCGTTCATCGGCTTTCCTCCATCGATAACGCCGGGCGGTCCGTGCCGGACCAGCCGGGTCAAGCGGGTTCGACCCCGCGTCTGGGCCCGAGTGTGCCCGCGATTTGCCCCCGGCTCAATACGGGAACGGCCACAGCCGCAGCTTCTCCTTGGCGATTGCCCACAGCCTGGCGAGGCCATGGGGTTCGACGATCAGGAAGAACACGATGATGACGCCGAACAGCATGAATTCGATATGCGATATCGTCGCAGTCGAGATCGGAATCCCGAGCCAGGAGGGCAGCTGGTTGAGCGCGATCGGGATGAGCACGATGAAGGCGGCGCCGAGAAACGAGCCGAGGATGGTGCCAAGCCCGCCGATGATGATCATGAACAGCACCTGGAACGACCGGTTGACGTCGAACGCCAGCGGCTCCCAGGAGCCGAGCCGCAGGAACCCCCAAAGCGCGCCCGCCACCCCGATATAGAACGAGGAGACCGCGAAGGCGGAAAGCTTGGCATGAAGAGGCCTGATCCCGATGATCTCGGCCGCGATGTCCATGTCGCGGATCGCCATCCACGTGCGCCCGAGCCGGCCGCGCACCAGGTTCTTGGCCGCGAATGCGAGCACCACCGCGATCGCCAGCACCAGCAGGTAGGTCTTGCCGGGCGTGTCGATCGGGTATCCGAACAGATCGATCCGGCTGACCGCGACCGAGCCCGACGGCGCGTAATTGGTGAACCACTTCACGCGCGCGAACGCCCATTCGATGAAGAACTGGGCGGCGAGCGTCGCGACCGCGAGATAAAAGCCCTTGATGCGCAGCGACGGCAGCCCGAACAGGATGCCGACCAGCATCGCCATGAAGCCGGCGAACAGGAAGACGAGGATGATGTTCGTCTCCGGCAGGCGCAGCGCGAGGTTATAGGCGGCATAGGCGCCGACCGCCATGAATCCGCCGGACCCGAGCGAGAGCTGCCCGCAATAGCCGGTGAGGATATTGAGGCCGAGCGCCGCGATCGAAAGGATCAGAACCGGGATCAGGACCTCGGTATAGAGGTATTGGCCGGCGACGAGCGGCACCCCGACAAAGCCGAAAGCGATGAGGCCGATGACGAACCACCGATCCTGCGCGATCGGGAAGATCGCCTGGTCGGCGCCGTAGGAGGTCTTGAACTGGCCGGCCTCGCGATAGAACACGGCGTCACACCCGCTCGATGATGCGCTCGCCGAACAGTCCCTGCGGCCGGAACAGCAGGAACACGAGCGCGAGCACGTAGGCGAACCAGTTCTCGATGCCGCCGCCGGCGAGATCGAAGGCGCGGATGAGCACCGGGGCGAGCACCACCTCGGCGAGCTTCTCGCCGGCGCCGATGATCAGCCCGCCGACGATGGCACCCGGGATCGAGGTGAAGCCCCCGAGGATGAGCACCGGCAGCGCCTTGAGCGCGATGAGCGAAAGCGAAAATTGCACGCCGAGCTTGGCGCCCCACATCATGCCGGCCACCAGCGCGACGATCCCGGCCACCGCCCATACCATCAGCCAGATCTGATTGAGCGGAATGCCGACGGATTGCGCGGCCTGATGATCATCGGCGACCGCGCGCAGCGCCCGGCCGACCCGCGTCACCTGGAAGAACACCGCCAGCACGAGCACCATCGCGGCACAGATGGTTGCGGCAAAGAGTTCGGTCGGGTCGATCAAAAGTCCGCCGGGAAAGACCGACTCCAAGATGAAGATCGGATCCGTCGGCAGTCCCAGGCTGATCTTGTAGATGTCGCTGCCCCAGATCGTCTGGCCGAAGCCTTCGAGAAAATAGGCGATGCCGAGCGTCGCCATGAACAGGATGATGCCTTCCTGATTGACCAGGCGGCGCAGCACCAGGAACTCGATCGCATAGGCGAGCGCGATCATGATCAGGACGGCGAGCGCGAACGCGACGGCGAGCGGCATGAACTCGGACAGCCGCGCGAACGACAGCGCCGCGAACAGCACCATCGCCCCCTGCGCGAAGTTGAACACGCCCGAGGCCTTGAAGATCAGCACGAAGCCGAGCGCGACGAGCGAGTAGAGCACGCCGGTGAACAGGCCGCCGATCAGCGTCTCGAGGACCGGGCCGAGCATCTCAATGGCTCACGCCGAGATAGGCATCGATCACCGCCTTGTCGGCCTGGACCTCGGCCGGCGCGCCATCGGCGATCTTGACGCCGTGGTCGAGCACCAGGACACGGTCGGACAGGTCCATCACCACGCCCATGTCGTGCTCGATCAGCGCGATGGTGGTGCCGTAGTGATCGTTGACGTCGAGGATGAAGCGGGACATGTCCTCCTTCTCCTCGAGATTCATCCCGGCCATCGGCTCGTCGAGCAGAAGGAGATCTGGCTCCATGGCGAGCGCGCGGCCGAGCTCGACCCGTTTCTGCAGGCCGTAGGGCAGCTTGCCGACCTGGATCTTGCGGACGTGCTCGATCTTGAGGAAATCGATGATCTCCTCGACGCGGTGGCGATGCGCGACCTCTTCCGCGAGCGCCGGCCCGAACCGGATCAGCTGCCAGAAGAAGCCGCGGCGCATCTTCAGGGTACGGCCGGCCATGATGTTGTCGAGCGCGGTCACGATGCCGCCGCGCGCCGCGTCGTAGGGGCGCATCCGCGAGCGGGCCGCGCCCTTGAACGTGATGCGGCCGCGCTGCGGCTGATAGAAGCCGTTAATGACGTTGAGCATCGAGGTCTTGCCGGCGCCGTTCGGGCCGATGATGGCGCGGATCTCGCCCTTGCGGATATCGAACGACACGCCGGCGACCGCCTTGACGCCGCCGAAGGAGAGCGACACGTCCTCGACCGAGAGCAGCACCTCGCCGGCCGCGATCTCCTGCCGGCTCGGAGCCCTCATGCCGCCTTCTCCATGACCGGCGCCGGGGCGGCCGGCAGGTCGCGGATCTTGACGCGCGCCGAGAGCGTCCCCTTGCGGCCGTCCTCGAACGTCACCTCGGTGGAGATGTCGGCCTCGCTCGCGCCGCCATAGAGCGCATCGAGCAGCGGCGCGTAGCGCTCGGCGATGAAGCCGCGGCGCACCTTCTGCGTGCGCGTGACCTCGCCGTCGTCGGGGTCGAGCTCCTTGTGCAGGATCAGGAAGCGCCGGATCTGCGCCCCCGCCATCGCCTTCTCCTCCGCGAGCGAGCGGTTCACCTCGTCGACATGCCGCGCCAGCATGTCGTAGACCCGCGGATGTCCGGCCAGCTCCTGATACGATCCGTAGACGATGTTGTTGCGCTCGGCCCAGTTGCCGAGCGCAACCAGGTCGATATTCAACATGGCGCATACGAAATCGCGCTTGTCGCCGAACGCCACGGCCTCGCGGATATTCGGAAAGAACTTGAGCTTGTTCTCGATGTATTTCGGCGCGAACAGGGTGCCGTCGTTGAGCCGGCCGACGTCCTTGGCCCGGTCGATGATCTTGAGGTGCCCGGTCTTGGGATCGAGAAATCCGGCGTCGCCGGTATGCACCCAGCCGTCGGCGGTCTTGGTCTCCGCGGTCTTCTCCGGGTCCTTGTAATAGCCCACGAACACCCCGGGCGACTTGAACAAGACTTCGCCGGTCTCGTCGACCTTCACCTCGACGCCGATATTCGGCTTGCCGACGGTGTCGGCGTAGATTTCGCCGTCGGGCTGGGCGGTGATGTAGACCGACGCCTCGGTCTGTCCGTAGAGCTGCTTGAGGTTGACGCCGAGCGAGCGCCAGAAGCGGAAGATTTCCGGGCCGATCGCCTCGCCGGCGGTATAGGCGAGACGGATGCGGGAGACGCCGAGGCGGTTCTTGAGCGGTCCGTATACCAGAAGCTCGCCGAGCCGGTACAAGAAGCGCGCATGCACCGGCACCTTCTCCCCGTTCAGGATCTTCTCGCCCCAGCGCCGCGCCAGGGCGATGAAGTAGTGGAACATCGCGCGCTTGACACGGCCGCCATCCTCCATGCGCACCATCGTCAAGGTGAGCAGGTTCTCGTAGATCCGCGGAGGCGCAAAGGCGTAGGTGGTTCCGATCTCGCGGCGATCCTCGGCGACGGTCTCCGGACTTTCGGGACAACTCACGCAGAAGCCGGCCGTGAAGGGCTGCGCGTAGGAAAACACATGGTCACCGACCCAGGCGAGCGGCAGATAGGCGATGACCTGCTCGTCGGGACCGAGCCGGTCGAACAGATTGCCGTTCTCCGCCGAGATGATGACGTTGTCGAAGGTGAGCATCACGCCTTTGGGCCGGCCGGTCGTGCCGGACGTGTACAGCATGATCGCCAGATCCGGGCCTTTGCCTGCGGCGATCGACGCCTCCCAGCGCGCCAGGCAGCCGGGGTCGGCGACGAGCCGCTCGCGGCCGCGCTTCTGCACGTCGTCGATCCACTTCAATCGCTCGTGGTCGTAATCGCGCAGTCCCCGCGGCTCGTCATAGACCACGTGGGAGAGCCGCGGGAGCCGGTCGGAGACCGAGAGCAGCTTGTCGACCTGCTCCTGGTCCTCGACGACCGCGACCGTCACCTCGGCGTGATCGAGGATGTAGGCCATCTCGTCGGCGACCGAGTCGGCATAGATCGGCACCGGCACGGCGCCGAGCGCCTGCGCCGCGCACATCGCCCAGTAGAGCCGCGGCCGGTTGCCGCCGATGATGGCGAGCTTGTCGCCGCGCTTGACGCCGAGCTCGCCGAGCCCGACCGACAGGGCGCGCGTTTCCTCCAGCACCTCACCCCAGGTCCAGGCCTGCCAGATGCCGAGATCCTTGTGCCGATAGGCCGGACGGCCGCCATAACGGCGGGCATTGCGAATCAGGAGCTTGGGAAACGTGTCGGCGCGGGCGGCATCGGTCGCCACGGCACTCCTCCCAGTTCACCGGTTCCCCGCGGGCTTTGCGGCCCTCGCCGCCGTTGACCGGCAGACTGTTGTCCGCCCGTAAGAAAATGAGCCCGCGCCGAGGTCAAGTCAGCACTTGGTGTAGGGCGGAACGCATTCAGCCGGTAGGGTGGGCAAAGGCGCGGCCAAACGCGCAGGCCTCACCACACGACGGGAGCAGCGCCGTGCCCACGCGTCCTCTCTCGCGGCGTCGATTTCCGCGTGGGCACGGCGCACGCGACCGAGCTTGCGGTTAAGTCCGTCAGCGTTCGGCGTGCACCTTTGCCAACCCTACCTGCTATTCCGCCGCCTTGAGGAGCGGCGCCGGTCCGGCGCGGAATTGCTCGAGCAACGCGGCCTCGTCGGCCTTGGCGGCCTTGAGGTGGCGCATCTTGACGTGGCCGAAGCCGCGGATTTTTTCCGGGATCGCGGCGAGGGCGACCGCGACCGCATGGTTCTCGCCGTTGAGCTTCGCCAGCACCTCCTCGAGCAGGACCTCGTAGTCGCGAACGAGCGTCCGCTCGGTCCGGCGCTCGAGCGAATAGCCGAACGGATCGAAGGCGGTGCCGCGCAGGAATTTGACGCCGGTCGCCTTGTTCCTGCGGGCAAGGAGCGGTGGCGCCAGATGCACATGAAGGCGCAGCTGCTCGCCGCCGAGCTCGCTGTCGACCTGCTTGCGGAACGATCCGTCGGAATAGAGCCTCGCCACCTCGTACTCGTCCTTGTAGGCCATCAGCTTGAACAGATAGCGCGCGACTGCGTCGGCAAGCCCGCTCTTGCCGGGCGCCTTCGCCGTCTCGACCGCCGCCGCCTGCTCGACCAAGCGGCGATAGCGCGCCGCGTAGGCCGCGTCCTGATAGGCGGTGAGATAGGCGAGGCGCCGCGCCACCACCTCGTCGAACGACTGCGAGAGCCGGCGCGCATCGCTCGAGGCTTCCGGCCTGGGCTTGATCAGCGCCTCGACCGCGGCCGGATCGGCCGCGGCGCGGCGGCCCCAGTGGAAGGCGGCCTTGTTCATCTCGACGGCTTCGCCGTTGAGCTCGATCGCCTGCTCGATGGCGGCGGCCGCAAGCGGGATCGCGCCGAGCTGATAGGCATAGCCGACGAGAAAAATATTGGCGCCGATGGAATTGCCGAACAGCGCGGTCGCCGCCCGTGAGGCGTCGATGAAATGGCTCTTCTCGCGGCCGGCGTCGGCGACGATGGCGCGCTTGAGCCGTTCGATCGGCAGCGAAAAATCGGGATTGCGGGTGAAATCGCCCGGCAGGAACTCGGCGACGTT
>WNEZ01013813.1_pt1 | contig 10864 bp, 10 predicted proteins | sample 5400521 | NCBI WGS metagenome assembly WNEZ01 (sample SAMN13153339, study PRJNA577476) | soil metagenome | isolation source: 120 cm saprolite under Douglas fir tree site 2 hole 1 replicate 1 | place: USA:California | collected 2015-04-18
GCGACCAGGTTCATGTAGCTCGTGGCCGTGAACACGGCGGAGATGTCGACCTGCCCCTGCAGCATCATCTGCTCCTGCAGGTTGGGCGCCATGTTGACGACGTCGATCTTGGCGGGATCGAGTCCGTTCTTCTTGGCGAGCGCCGGCAGCAGCTTCAGCGCGGCGGCGCCGGCGGGCGAGCCCAGCTTCTTGCCGGCGAGATCGGCGATCGTGTGGATCGGGCTCGTGGCTTTCGTGAGCAAGGCGAACGGCGCCTTGCTGTAGATCATGTAGACCATCACCGGCGACTCGGCCGGCTTGAGCGCCGCGGTCTGGATCACCGCGTTGCTGTCGCCGAAGCCGGCGTCGTAAGCGCCCGATAGGATGCGGGTCACGGTCGCGGCCGAGCCCTCGCCCTGGTCGATCGTCACGTCGAGCTTTTCGGCGGCGAAATAGCCCTTCTCCTGCGCCCAGAAGTACCAGGCGTGGATCCCTTGCAGCTTCCAGTCGAGCGTGAAGCGGATTTTCGTCACATCCTGCGCGGCCGCGCCCGATAGCGTGAACGCGAGCGCCGCAAAAACGGCAAGTCCATATCTCAAACGCATGGCAGGCTCCCTTTTTCGATGACTCATCCCAATGCGAGTTCGTCCTTGCGATGCGCCCAGCCCGTGACGCGCATCTCGATGAAGGAGAAGATGACGTAGAGCGCGACGCCGAGCACCGCGAGCACGAAGAGGCCGGCAAAGACCAACGGCACGTCGAAATTCGAGCTCGCGATCATCATCAGGTTGCCGATGCCGCGATTGGAGGCGACCGTTTCGGAGATGACGGTGCCGACGAAGGCTTGCGTCACCGCGACCTTGAGCGAGGCGAAGAAATACGGCATGGCGCGCGGCAGCCCGACATTGAAGAGAATATCGAGCCGGCTCGCACGGAGCGAGCGCATGACGTCCTCGAGCTCGGGCTCGGTGGTGGCGAGGCCGGTTGCGACGTTCACCACGATCGGGAACACGCAGAGGATCATGGCGGTGAGCACCGCCGGAACCGTGCCGGCGCCGAACCACAGCACGAAGATCGGCACCACCGCGACCTTCGGGATGCTGGAGAAGCCGACGAGCAGCGGATAGGCCACGTCGTAGGCGAGCCGCGAGGAGCCGATCACGATGCCGATGAGCACGCCGATCGCGATCCCGAGGGCGAAGCCGACCAGCGTGGTGTAGAGCGTCTGGATCGCGTGCGGCCAGATCGCCGGCAGGCGCGCCACCAGCGTGACGAGCACGCGGCTCGGGCGCGGCAGCACCACCTCGCTGATGCCGGTCGCCCAGCACATGAACTCCCAAAACAGGAAGAAGCCGATGATGAGGGCGGCGGAAGCGAGGCGGCGGCGGAGTTGCGCGTTCATCAGGCGGCCTCCGGGGTCGCGCGGGCGGTGAAGATCAGCTCGCGCAGGCGATGGGTGAGCGCGACGAAGTCGGCCGCGTAGGTCATCTCGACCGTGCGCGGCCGCGCGAAGCGCACCGGGCTGTCGTCGATGATGCGGCCCGGCCGCGCCTGCATGACGCAAATGCGGTTGGCGAGGTAGGCCGCTTCCTTGAGATCGTGGGTGACGAGCAGCACGGTGGGTTTCCGGCTGAGCCACAGCTCCTGCATGATCGCCCACAGCTCCTCGCGCGTGAACTGATCGAGCGCGCCGAACGGCTCGTCCAGCATCAGAAGCTGGGGATCGTGCACGAGCGCGCGGCAGAGCGAGGCGCGCTGCATCATGCCGCCCGAGAGCTGCCAGGGATACTTGTCGCCGAATCCCTTCAGTCCCACCTGCGCGAGCAACGCCTCGACGCGATCGCGGAATTCGGTTTTGCGCTTCGCGCGGAACTCGGCGCGGAACGGCGGCACGATTTTCAGCGGCAGCATGACGTTGTCGCGGATGGTGAGCCAGGGCAGCAGGGTCGGATTCTGGAACGCCATGCCGACCCGCATGGGCTCGGCGCCGACCTCGCGGCCGGACACATAGACGTAGCCGCTCGACGCGCGCACGAGGCCGGTGATCAGTTTCAGGATCGTCGACTTGCCGCAGCCCGACGGCCCGACGAGCGCGACGAAGTCGCCCACGCCGATGCGCAGGCTCGTCGCCGCGAGCGCGTTGAGCGCGCGCGCCCCCTGCCCGTATGTCACCGTCGCGTTCTCCAGCTCGACGAACGCGTCGGTGTGCGACAGCGGCCCGGCCGCGCTCATCTGCCCCTCTCCTTCACGATGGCGCGCATGGTCTGCTCGGTGTTGCGCAGTGCCGGCGGCGGCATCTGCTGCTGCGGATGCACGGAGCGGCCCCAGCCGCGCGGACCGACGAGCGCGCGGTCCTTCATGACGAAACGCCCGCGCACCAGCGTGTGGATCGGCAGCCCCGTCACCGCGCGGCCCTGCCACGGCGAGATTTTCGAGCGCGACTGGATCTTCGCGTCGTCGATGGTCCAGCGTCGGCCGAGGTCGACGATCGCGATGTCGGCGTCGGTGCCCGGCGCGATCACGCCCTTGCGCGGATAGAGACCCCACACTTTGGCGGGATTGGCGGCGCTCCAGCGCACGTAATCGCAGATCGAGAAGCGGCCGTTCGCGCGTTCGGTGAGCATGAGCGGCATCTGCGTCTCGACGCCGGGAAAGCCGCAGTCGACCGTCCAGATGTCGTTGCGCGTCTTTTCCTCCGGTGCGTGCGGCGCGTGATCGGTCGCGATGATGTCGACCGTGCCGTCGGCGAGCGCGCGCCACAGCGGCTCCTGGTGATGCGCCTCGCGCACCGGCGGATTGACGCGGATGATGCCGGCGAAGCGCTCGTAGTCGGCCGACGACAGCATCAGATAGTGCGGGCAGGTCTCGCCGGTGATGTCGACGCCCCTCGCCTTCGCCTCGGCGAGCGGCCGCAGCTCGTCGGCGGAGGAGATGTGCAGGATGTGGATGCGCGCGCCGGTCCATTCGGCAAGGATGGCGGCGCGGCTCACCGCCTCGATCGCGACCACCGCGGGCCGCGCCGCCAAGTGCGCGAGCGGATCGCGCCGCCCCGCCGCGGTCATGCGGCCCTCGCGCCGCGCCATGATGGAGGCGGTCTCGGCATGCAGTGAGATGCGCTTGCCCGTCGGCGCCACCTCCTCGAAGGCTTCCAGCATCGCGCCGGTCGAGGGCGAAGGGATGTTTCCGAACGTGTTGCCCATGTAGAGCTTGAACCCGATGACCCCGCCCGCGACCAGCGCCTGTACGTGCGGGATGGTGTCCTCGCCGAGCAGGCCGTAGAGGCCGAAGTCGACATGCGCGCTCGCCGCCGCCATCGCCTGCTTCTGCGCGAGGATCTCGGCCGTGCCGGTGGGCGGGATGGTGTTCGGCATGTCGAACACGGTGGTGACGCCGCCGAACGCGGCGCCCGCCGTGCCGCTCGCAAAGTCCTCCTTGTGCGGATAGCCGGGATCGCGGAAATGCACATGCACGTCGATCGCGCCCGGCAGCACGTGCATCCCGTGCGCGTCGAGCGTCTCGGCCGCGGCCGGCATCGCGTCGGCCGCGCCGAGCGCGAGCACCTTGCCGTCCTTGATGGCAACGCTCGCCGGAATCGCCGCGTCCGGCGATACGACGGTGCCGTTGTGGATGACGAGATCGGCGGTCAAGGAAGCCCCTGTGGTCATCGCAACAGCCTCACAACATCGCCCAGCCGCCGTCGACCGGCAGATCGACGCCGGTGACCTGCCGCGACACCTCGCTCGCAAGAAACAGGCACGCATTGGCGACGTCGGTATCGGTCGACACCCGCTTCAACGCATAATCGGCGGCGTGACGCTGCATCGCCTCTTCGAGGCTGATGCCGAGCCGGCGCGCCATGTCGGCGCACACTTTCTCGCGCCACCCTCTCCCCTGCGGGGAGAGGGGAAAAAGAGAGTGCGCTGCGCTCGCTTCATCTTTCCTCCCCTCACAACATCGCCCAGCCGCCGTCGACCGGCAGATCGACGCCGGTGATCTGCCGCGACACCTCGCTCGCCAGAAACAGGCACGCATTGGCGACGTCGGTATCGGTCGACACCCGCTTCAAGGCATAATCGGCGGCGTGACGCTGCATCGCCTCTTCGAGGCTGATCCCGAGCCGGCGCGCCATGTCGGCGCACACTTTCTCGCGGAAGCGCGGTCCGTCGACCATGCCGGGCGCCACGCAGTTGACGTTGATGTTGTAGGCGCCGACCTCGAGCGCAAAGCTCTTGGTGATGCCGCGCAGGCCCCATTTCGACGCCGAATAGGCCATGCGGCCGGCGCGCCCGCGCATGCCGAACGTGCCGCCCACGTTGACGATCTTGCCGTAGCGCCGCGCGATCATGCCCGGCAGCACCGCCCGCATGGTGTTGAAGCAGCCGCCCATGTTGAGCTCGACGATGGCGTCGAACTCCTCCGGCGTGGTCTCGACGCCGGTCTTGCCGATCGGGCCGGAGCCGCCGGCCACGTTGACGAGGATGTCGATCGCTTCGCCGTAGCGCGCGCTGGTCTGCGTCACCGCGCCCTCGCAGCTTGCCGCGTCGGTGACGTCGCAGGCGATCACGATCGCCTCGGCGCCCTCCTTGCGCACGTCGTCCGCCACCGGCTCGATGGCGGCGACGTCGCGGCCGAGGAGCGCGAGGCGGCATCCCTCCCGCGCGAAGGCCTTTGAGACCGCCGCGCCCATGCCCTTCGCCGGCCCGGTGATGACCGCGACACGGCCCTTCAGATTGAGATCCATCGATTTGTACCCGGCACAAATCGATGATGCGGTCAGAACAACGTCTTCGGCAAGTCCGCCGTCGAGGGCAGGAACTCGTGCGTGAAGATCTCTTCCACCTTGGGCGTGCGCGGCAGCTGGCTCGCCTCGACCAGGATATCGATCGCCTTCTTCATGCGCGCGTCATCGATGTTGCCGAGACCGATCTTGGCGATTTCCGGATGGTTCATCTCCTCCTTGAGGGTGGCGTCGAACCGCTCGAGCTCGACCACCGGATTGATCAGCGGCTCGCGCTTGGCGACGGAGGCGACCGACATCTTCGGGTCCTTGAGCGAGTCGATCACCGCCTTGTTGAGCGCGCGCAGGAAGCCCCGCACCACCTCGGGCTTTTCCTTGACGAGCTTCTTCGAGAAGATGATGCCGTTGGAATAGAGGTCCATGCCGTAATCGCCATAATTGATGAAGCGCATCTGCTTGTCGGGATCGATGCCGGACAGCTTTGCGCTGAAGCGGATGGTGTTGACGTAGCCGAACGCGCCGTCGACCTGGCCCTGCATCAGCATCTGCTCGCGCAAGTTCGGCTGGAAATTGGTGATCGCGACCTTGCTGCAATCGATCTTCGCGAGCTTGCACAGGGCCGGGAAGAGCTTGAGCGCGGCGTCGTTGGCGGCCCCGCCGATCGTGCGCCCTTCGAAATCCTTCGGCGCCTTGATCGGACTGTCGGCCTTGACCGCGATGGTGAAGGGCGGGCGGTTGAACATTACATAGACCGCGATCGGCGCCTCGTCCGGCCGCTTGGAGGCGAAGTCGATGAGTGCATTGATGTCGCCAAATCCGACGTCGTAGGCGCCGCTCGCGACTTTCGGGATCGGGGTCGCCGAGCCGTCGCCCTGGTCGATCGTGACCTCGAGCCCCTCCTGCTTGAAGTAGCCCTTGTCCTCGGCGACGAAGAAGAAGCCCTGCGGCCCCTGGTATTTCCAGTTCAACACCATCTTGAGCTTGGTCTGGGCGGCGGCGGGCGGCGCGGCGGCGCAGGTGACCGCGAGCGCGGCGCCGAGCGCGATGAGCGCGCGACGAAGAACGGCTGATGTCATGGCAAGCTCCTGTGAGTGAGAGGACGAAGATTCGGAGCCGGCTCTCCGAGGGCTGAGATCAGCGCGTCGCCGGTCGCGACCACGCCGTAGAGCAGATCGACCAGATAGTGGACGGCGTCGGTGACGTAGGCGGGCGACGGCGTCGCGACGACGTCCGACAGCAGCACGCAGTCGTAGCCGAGGAAGCTAGCGTCGGTCAGCGTCGCGAACACGCAGCGGTCGGTGTTGATGCCCGCGAACACGAGCGTGGTGACGTCGCGGTTGCGCAGCACGGAGTCGAGTTCGTTATCCCAGAACCCGCTGAAGCGGTGCTTGTGGACGAGGAGATCGTCGGGACCGACGGTGAGTTCGTCGCTGACCGCCGCGCCCCACTGATCGCGCACCACGATGCCGCCGCGTCCGGAGGGCGAAGGCTCGCCGTAACCGGGACGGCCGCCATGCAGCCGGCCCTTCTCCAAGAGCCCGGGACTGAGATTGGCGCAGTCGGCGCGCACGCCCCAATTGACCCAGAGGACCGGAAGGCCGGCGGTGCGGCACGCGGAGGTCAGCCGATTGATCCGTGGCGCCAGGGCCCGCGCGGCGCTCGGATCGCTGCCGGAACGCGGGAACCAGCCGTCGGCATGCAAAAAGTCGTTCTGCATATCGATGACCAGAAGCGCCGTGCGGGCGAGGTCGACCTCGATCACACCCTGCTCGATGGCAATCGTCGCCAGCCGCTGCTGCTTTCGTGGGCGGACGAAGCTCAGCTTTTGCTCAACGCGCCGCCGATCCGACGACATGGCCCTGTTTTCCCCCGTCCGCGCACGCCCTTCGGGCATCGTGGTGCAACCGCCATGCCGTGGCCAGCATTTGGGGTGTTGCCGGGTGCCGCTGATTTCTTGTTAGACTGTTGCCGAAAAGGCATCACTCGGGACGGGGCTTCCATGCGCCACCTGCGGATCCTGCGTTACGTCGACGAGGTCGCGCGCACCGGCTCGATCCGCAAGGCGGCCGCGCACCTGCACGTCACCGCCTCGGCGGTCAACCGCCGCATCATGGATCTGGAGGACGAGCTCGGCGCCCAGCTCCTCGAACGCAAGCCGCGCGGCGTCCGTCTGACCGCCGCGGGCGAAGTCTTCATCCGCTACGTGCGCCGGCAGGGCGCCGACGTCGAGCGCATGAAGTCGCACATCGAGGACCTCAAAGGCCTGCGCCGCGGCACCGTGCGGATCGCCTGCAGCCAGGCGCTCGCCTTCGATTTCCTGCCGCGCGCCATAGCCGCCTACCGGACACGCTATCCACTGGTCGATTTCGAGGTGAAGGTGCTCGACCACGAGCACGCGACGGTCGCGCTAGCCGACTACGACGTCGATCTGATCCTGGTGTTCCGTCCCCCCTTCCTCGCCACCCTGCAGCCGCTGGTCAAGCTCGAGCAGCGGCTGGTCGCGCTGATGACCGAGGATCACCCGCTCGCGGCGCAAAAAACCATTCGGTTGCGCGACTGCGCCGACCATCCGATCGCGCTCGCCGGTCGCGGTTTTGGCGGGCGTCAGTTGCTCGACGAGGTGTGCGCCCGCGCCAACCTGCGCCTGAATATCGTCGCGGAGTCGAACTCGTTCGAGTTTCTGCGCAATCTCGTCCGCCACGGCGGCCTTCTGTCGTTCCAGATCGAGATCGGCACGCAATTCGGCGACGAGGCCCCGGACCTTGTCCGGCGCGCGATCGACGGGCGCGACATCCCGCGCTCCGACCTGGTGCTCGGCCAGCTGCGCGGCCGCAACCTGCCGGTCGCCTGCGCGGTGTTTGCTGAGCAGCTCACGCGCGAGCTGGAGGAGATGAAGCGGAGGTAGCACTGAATCTGCACCCCTCCCCCGCTTGCGGGGGAGGGGCGCAGACTCAGTGCAATGAGGACGTTGGCGTCCTACTTCTTCAGCCGATACCCCGTCCTGAACATCCACCACACCACGAGGAGGCAGATGCCCAGAAACACCAGCGTCATGGCGAGGCTCACGCCCACGTTCACGTCGGCGATCTCGAAGAAGCTCCAGCGGAAGCCGCTGATGAGATAGACGATCGGATTGAACAGCGTGATCTTCTGCCAGATGGGCGGCAGCACATCGATCGAATAGAAGCTGCCACCCAGAAAGCTCAGCGGCGTGATGACGAGGAGCGGGATCACCTGCAGCTTCTCGAAGCCGTCGGCCCAGATGCCGATGATGAAGCCGAGCAGGCTGAAGGTGAGCGCCGTGAGCAGCAGAAAGACGATCATCCAGAACGGATGGGCGATGCGTATCGGCACGAACAGCGCCGAGGTCGCGAGGATGATCAGGCCGAGGACGATCGACTTCGTCGCCGCCGCGCCGACGTAGCCGAGCACGATCTCGATCGCGGAGATCGGCGCGGAGAGGATCTCGTAGATCGTGCCGGTGAAGCGCGGGAAATAGATGCCGAACGAGGCGTTGGCGGTGCTCTGGGTGAGCAGCATCATCATGATCAGCCCCGGCACGATGAAAGCGCCGTAGCTCACGCCCCCGACCTCGCTGATGCGCGAGCCGATGGCGGCGCCGAACACGACGAAATAGAGCGAAGTGGAGATGACCGGCGACACGATGCTCTGCAGCAGCGTACGCGCCGTGCGCGACATCTCGAACACGTAGATCGCGCGCACGGCGAGGAGATTCATGGGTCCGCTCATTGTCCCTGCCTCACCAGGTCGACGAAGATGTCCTCGAGCGAGGTTTGCCGGGTCTCGATATCCCTGAACTGGATGCCGGCGCGCCGCACGTCGTCGAGGAGGTCGGTGATGCCGGTGCGGCCCTTCTGCGTGTCGTAGGTATAGACGAGGTCGCAGCCGTCGGCCGAAAGCGTGAGATGATGCGGCGCGAGCGCGGCGGGCACGGCGGCGAGCTTGTCGTAGAGATGGAGCGTGAGCTGCTTCTGGCCGAGCTTGCGCATGAGCTCGACCTTCTCTTCCACCAGGATCAGCTCGCCCTTGTTGATGATGCCGATGCGGTCGGCCATCTCCTCGGCTTCCTCGATGTAGTGCGTGGTCAGGATAATGGTGACGCCGGAGGCGCGCAGCGCGCGCACCACGTCCCACATGCCCTTGCGCAGCTCGACGTCGACGCCGGCGGTCGGCTCGTCGAGGAAGAGGATTTTTGGCTCGTGCGCGAGCGCCTTGGCGATCATCAGGCGGCGCTTCATGCCGCCGGACAGCGTCATGATCTTGGAATCCCTGCGCTCCCAGAGCGCCAGCTCCTTGAGCACCTTGGCTATGTAATCGGGATCGGGACGCAAGCCCCACAGGCCGCGGCTGAAGTTGACCGTCGCCAGCACGGCCTCGAAGGCGTCGGTGGTGAGCTCCTGCGGCACCAGCCCGATGCGCGCGCGCACCTCGCGGTAGTCGATGACGATGTCGCGGCCCTCGACCGTGATGGCGCCGCCGCTCGCGTTGATAAGGCCGCAGATGATGCCGATCAGCGTGGTCTTGCCGGCGCCGTTCGGACCCAGCAGCGCGAAGATCTCGCCCCGCCGGATGCCGAGGTTGACGTTTTTCAACGCCTGGAACCCGGACTCATAGGTCTTGGACAGATTCTTGATGGAGATGACCGGCTGCATGGCGCGGCATGACCTATGTGCTTTGCCGGTAAAGCGCAATCAGGATTGTGCTCAATAGTTTGTAGGGTGGACAAAGGCGGCCTATGCGCGTCTGTGGTGCACGGCCCAGACCCGCCGTGCCCACGCGGATAACGCCGACAGCGTGGGTACGGCGCGCACCCGCGTGCGCGCCTTTGCCCCCCTACCGGTTGCCCGAAAAATCCCGCGGCACCTTGCAGCTCGCGACCTGCACCTTGCGCGTGGTCGCCGGCGTGTTGCGGCTGCGGCCGACGAAGCGCGGCTCGCCGCCGGCGATCACGGCGCCGACCGCGGCGATGTCGCCGTTGCGGATGGCGGCGAGCGCGCTGTCCTGCGTGCCGCCCTCGGGCGCGTCGATGAGGACGATGTCGGCGGCCTTGCCCGGAGCGAGCAGTCCGGTGTCGAGGCCGTAGACGCGCGCATTGCTCCCCGTCGCGGCCGCGATGCAGCGCTCCGGCGCAATGCCGCCGAGACTCGCGAGATGCGCGATCGTATAGAGCATGCCGAGCGGCATGATGCCGCTGCCGGTCGGCGTGTCGGTCGCGATGAGGACGCGATCGAACGCCTCGTGCTGCTCGGCGAGCGCGGCGCAGAGCAGCGCGGTGCGCAGGTTGCCAGCGGTGCATATCTGCAGCGCGATGTCGCTCTCGGTGATGATGCGCGCGAAATCCTTGTCCGGCATGGCGGTCGGCCCGCCATTGACGTGGAACGAGACGTGCGGCCGCAGCGCGAGCAGGTGATCGCCCGTGATCGCGCCCGAGCCTGGAATCGAGGCGCCGCCGGTGTGCACGGTCGTGATCATGCCGTGCGCGCGCGCTGCCGCGATCAGCGGCGCATACTCGTAGGCGTTGGCGAAGGCGCCGAAGCCGGCCTTGGCGAGCCACACGCCCTGCTTGGCGATCTCGCCGAGATCGTTGCCGGAAAGCCCCGGCTCCAGGATGACCGAACCGGCATGCACCTTCATGCCGCCCGGCCGATAGGTCTCGAAGCATTTGTGCGCCGCGACCGCGAGCGCCTTCACGCCGTCGGCGTCGCGCGGCCGGCCGGGCACGTGCACTTCCGAGGCGCTGATCGCGGTGGTGACGCCGCCGTGCACGTAACTCTCGAGGTAGCCGACGGTCTGCTGGCGCGGCGTGTAGTCGCCGAAGGTGACGTGCACATGCGAGTCGATGAGCCCCGGGATCGCAGTGGTGCCGCCCGCGTCGATGACCACGTCGCAGGCCTCGACGTCGCGCGCCGCGGCGGTCCCGACGCTGACGATCTGATCGCTGTCCGTGACGATGGTGTCGCCGGCGGCGAGCGGCTTCTCCAGGTCGCCCGAAACGATCGAGCCGATGTTCACGATGGCGATACGCATTCTGGAAAACCTACGCGGCCTCTTCAGGCGCAGCAACTCGAAAACCCTATTCCCGCCTCATGGTGAGGAGCGCGGCCGCAGCGCGAGCAGGTGATCGCC
>WNEZ01005781.1_pt1 | contig 10863 bp, 13 predicted proteins | sample 5400521 | NCBI WGS metagenome assembly WNEZ01 (sample SAMN13153339, study PRJNA577476) | soil metagenome | isolation source: 120 cm saprolite under Douglas fir tree site 2 hole 1 replicate 1 | place: USA:California | collected 2015-04-18
AGCGCGATATGGCCGACGAGGTTGCGGAACGCCTGGGCCGTTCCCCAGTTGAACCAGCCGCCATGCAGGTGAAGGATCGCGGCCCCTTTCCGAGCCTGCCTCGGTCTGGCCCACCAGCCAGATATGCCTCCGACCGTGTCGGCCTCGAAGGTGACGCCATCCGGGGCGGCGACGCGCTCCATGATGCCGTTGAACGGACCGCGAGCCGCCGTTCCTTCGAGCTTGCCTTTCATGCCTGCCACTGCAGATCGCAGCGCAGTCATCGCGGCAGCATCTTCCGGGGTGAGAGGATGTATCACGTACCAGGCCGCCGTCGTTGTTGTGTTCTCACGAATTTCGGCTTGCATCGATTTCTCCTTTACATCTGTATTTAGCTTTACGAGTAATAAAGCATATTGTGTTAGATGTCGCTCTTTTGCTTTACGATTCGTTAAGATAATATTTATTCATGCCGAAACCCGCGAGTACGATACGCAGAGGCCGTCCCCTAAGCCAAGCCGCCGAATCGCATGCCGCGATCATGGATGCGGTTTACGAACTCCTGGAGAAAAGGCCGGCAAGCGAACTGACCATGGAGGCGATAGCCAGGCGGGCGAAGGTGGGCAAACCGACGCTTTACAAATGGTGGCCATCCAAGGCCGCCCTCATCATGGCGATGTTCTATGAACGGCTAGCCGGCAAGCTGGAAGCGCCGAAAGGGGCGACGGCGGAAGGGGTCATCCGCGCGAAGATGCGTCATTTAATTAAGGAGTTCAACGGATTATTCGGCAAAGTGATGGCCGACCTCATTGCCGAGGGACAGAGCGATCCGTCCATCCTGAAGGAATTGTACGAAGGGCACATTAAGCTGAGACGGGAGTCAACCGTGGCCGACATCGAGCGGGGCAAGGCGAATGGAGAGTTCGCCCCCGACATTGATCCTGAGCTACTGATCGATTCGATGTTTGCACCGGTATACTACCGGATGCTCTTGCGGCTGGGGCCGCTGACCGAACAGTTTGGCAGTGATTTAATCGGCCAGACGCTTCGCGGAGTGCGACCTGCTTCAACCAAATCTCACAGAGGAAAAGCGGCACGAGGCTAGACAGCGACGCCCAGAATGGCCGCGAACCGCCGCGCTTCGGCTTCTCTGGATTCTGCGATTGCTGAATAGCTTTCGTTGAATGCTTGCAAAACCTCAGCGGGAGTTGTTTCAGGCGTGCCACTGTGAAACACGGGGTTTGGCGCATATTGAATGCTCAATTGAATTTCCTGGGCAATTGCGTCCCCACGCAACAACGACGCGACAACCAAAGCGGCATCGACTCCTGCCGTAACGCCCGCAGCCGTGACCAGGTTGCCGTCAACGACGACGCGCGATCGAACGGGTATGGCCCCGTAGTATGGCAGCAGATTCCAGGCAGCCCAGTGCGTAGTGGCCTGGCGGCCGCGCAGAACCCCCGCGGCACCGCATAGCAAAGCTCCCGTACAAACTGAGAACGCCAGTTTGCCCGCCGTAAAGTGATTTCGAATAAGGGAAAGCACTTCTTCGTCGTTCCTTCTCCTCATATCAGGCGTCTGGCGCCTTCAACACCCCCAATATGGACTCGATTGGACACGGCCGCAATTACGTCTGAAGTAATAAAACATGGGGAAACGGAAGTACCGTGCAATCGGAAATAGTCTGCGCGTTTTGACGCTGAGTCCTGAGAAATACTCTTGCGACGCCTAAATTCCGAGTTGGCCACTCGGAAGTTGGCCCGAAACGGGCTTCGGGGAAGTCAGCGACCGCAGTGCAGGCCGGTTTGTCAGCAATGCTGAAGTTGGGTTTCTGCTAGCTGGTTGTCGTGCACGTCGAGAGCAATTCAATCGGTCAGTCAGTCAAGTTAAGTTCAGACTATTGCAGATTATGCGAAGCTGTCACTCTCTAACGAGCAGCCCATCATGCTGGCCCTAAAGAAGTTCATCCCCTGCTACGCTGCGGCACTCTGCATAAAGACGCACGCCGCATTACTGGCGGCGTGGATCGAGTCCAACATCCTGCTGCAACTGGCATCCGTGCCGTTCGACAAGCAGGATGAAACGCTGGTGCCCGAGGCAGGTTCGTGCGCCAATTGCCCGAAACGGACGGGCTTTAACAAGCTACTCTTCGCCGAGGTCCGTCAGGACAGTTGCATCGATCCCCAATGTTTTCGTCAAAAGCTCGACGTTCATATATCGAAGACGCTCGAAAGCAAGCCGAAGCTGGTGCAGATTTCTTCGGCGTGGAATTCCCGTGAGGGCGCTGGGGATACAACGGACCGCATAGCTCACCGCGCCACTTCGCGAATCTAGTGGTAGACAACGAAGAGAGGCGGAAACTGTGTCACCCGACGCTTTACCGACCGGCCAACGGCTTGATCTCAAACAAGTGAGGCTCGCGCTTTTGGACTCAAGCACAACGAGATAAGCTAATGTAAAGCGCAGACTGCGCCGCTCTGCGCTTCGCCGACGACATCAATCAACTCGTTGAGGCGTCGGTATACCGACGCGCGCACTCCAGAATTCTTGTACTGATGCTCTGTTCCCGGCCTCGTTAGTTGAATTGGGTCGAACGGCACCCGGTTGTCCGGTGTTGTCGGTACTCCGACGCTCTCAGTGCGCAACGCGCAGATGGGCATCACGACTCTCCTGACAACTCGACTTCTAACGATGCGCCAAGATCTACATTCAGCAACTCAGGATAAGCCGTGCGGTCCGAATGACTTCCTATACATTTGGTCACAGCAAAACTCGCTGAGCTGCCCATGGATACCCCCGGTCTTGGTCCGTCGGTGATCCGGCGCTAATTTTTTCTTGCTTCGGAAATTGACTTTGGTTCTACATTGCCTTTCATGTGGGAAACAGCGACGAAGTTTTAAGCGATCAGGAAGTTCGACATCAAAGCCCACTCGTCATAGGCACCTCAATGCACCATCTCAGTAGGTACCCGAAACAGGTCCTCTGTCTGCAGCGCTCCTTCGTCACTACCTACCTGCTTAGGAAGCACGGCGTCCACGCACAGATGATCCTAGGCGCACAGAAGCTACCCTTCAAGGCACACGCCTGGGTCGAAGTCGACGGGCGGGCTATCAACGAGAGATCGAATGTCCAAGCCACCTACGCTGTCTGGGATAGGTGTTAACAAGGAGGCCGGCATGAGTGTACAGGCGGGGATTTGGAACTTCGGCGGAAGGCCGGTGGACCGCAAGCTGCTCAGCGACTTCAGCGAGTCCCTGAAGCAGCAAGGCCCGGATGGCGAATCTTGCTACGTGGACGGTCCAGTCGCGCTTCTCTATCGTCCCTTCCACACCACCGCCGAGTCACGGCGCGAAAAACAGCCGTATTGCTCCCATAGAGGCTTTATCCTCACCTGGGATGGCCGTCTCGACAATCGACAAACGCTCATTGCGGATCTTCGCAGCGATCTCGACGCCAACCCGACTGACGTTGCCGTCGTCGCTGCCGCCTTCGATCGCTGGGAGACCGACTGCTTCCGCCGCCTGATCGGCGATTGGGCTGTTTCCATACCTTCCACATGTTGTCGGTGACATTTGCGGCCCGTGTAGATTCAGTCCGTTCCTCCTGGTTAGCCGACGGGACCTTCACGGTCGCGGGCTGCGTGCTTGCAGACTTTGCGCCGGTGGTTTGCTGCGCTCGCGCGCTTGTGGCAAAGAGGCCAACGACGACGAAAGATACGATCCGCATTTTCGCAACCAGAGAAGATGCCCGCCGCCAATCACTGTGACGGTATGCGAAGAAGCTCCTCGCAACCGACTGTCGCATTGCAGAAGGAATCCGATTCATGATGGCTGTCGCGTCCTCCTGAAATTGTAGGATAGATCGATCTTATTACGACACGAAGTGGACTAGCTTGGGGTCGCTCACGTTGGTGACAACATGATGTGCCACTAGTGGCTCAATCGATGAATATTTGACGCATCGATGCTGGAGACTCTCCGCTGAATGACCTTTTTCACGACGTAGTGGGGGCGTGCCTTGGCTTCCTCGTAAATGCGGCCAACATATTCTCCGATGATTCCCAAGAAAAAAAGATTGACTCCAGACAGAAACGTAATCACCACAATTAATGCTGTAAAGCCCTGGGGAGAGTGCAGCAAAAATTTGGCGTACACGGCGTACGCTGCAAAAAGGAGGGACGATACGATCGCACTTGCTCCGAGAATCGCTGCCGCGCGTAAGGGAACGATAGAAAACGCGAAAATTCCGTCGGATGCTAGCTTCAGCAATTTGAACGGACTGTATTTCGTGGTACCGGCTTGACGAGCCGCTCGTTCAATCGGGATTCCAATCTGCCGAAACCCGACCCAGCTGCGCATACCTCTTAGATAGCGGTGGTGCTCGGGCATTTTCCGGATCTCATCAATCACACGCCGAGACATCAGACCAAAGTCTCCTGCGTCCACCGGCAACTGAACAGGAGAGAGGGCTGCCAGCAAGCGATAAAAAAAGTAATAGCAAAGGCGCAGCCACCAAGCCTCTTTTCGATTCACGCGTCGCACATAAACGACATCGTAGCCACCACGATAGGCGTCGACGAGAGTTGGAATCGCTTCCGGGGGGTCTTGCAGGTCTCCGTCCATCATCACGACCAAGTCGCCTGAAACGTGGTCAAGAGCTGCTGCAAGAGCGGTCTGATGTCCAAAATTACGAGACAATGCCACGATAACCAATCGCGGGTCTTGTTCCGCTGCCGTTTCCAATAGTTCCAGAGTACGATCAGTACTGCCGTCGTCGACAATCACGATTTCGTGCGGACCTCCAGGAAGAGACTCCAAGACGGCAGTAGTTCGACTCAAGAGGCGGGGCACCACGGCCTGCTCGTTGTATATCGGTATAGCGACGGAGACGCGCGGCGGTTCGATCGTCATAAGGTTAGGCCAAAATCGAGATGTCCAGAACAGAAGGTTCGTTTTTATGACTGCTTCTCCGCGACGATCATCACGGAGGTGCCAAGCAAGTGCTGCGGGAGAGGCTCCATCCGCGATAGAATGCCGAGGAATTTATTGATTGGCGCCCACTTGGGATCAAAACCGGAGCTGCCATCGCCATTTCTTAAATGAATCGCTTTTCGAGCCAGGAGAAGAGGAACTAGTGGAAGTCCCCAGTAACTGTAAGATTCTATCCTAAAACCGTTGCGTTCTAGGACTCTCTTCAACTGACTCGCCGAATAGCGACGGACGTGTCCAGCGCAACGATCGTAATCTGATCGGAAGCGTTCGATCGCAGGCACATTAACAAGAAGAACTCCAGAATCAGCCAAATGGAATCTCACCGATTGGAGAAACGAGGACTCGTCTTCGATGTGTTCGAGGACATCGAACAAAAGGATTAGATCGAAATGTGCGCAGAAACGCGGCAAACGATCATGGATATCGTAGCAGCATAGTGGACTGCAGCGGCTTATGTTTTTTTTCAGAGCGAGGTCATTGAGTTCGAAACCGGCGACGGGAATGCCGTAGTACTCCTCAAGCCCCTTTTGAAGCAAGCCGTGTCCACATCCAACTTCGGCTACTCGCTTCGCACGTCGAATCATCGGATCTGCGAGTTTCTTCATTACGTCGAATCGGCGTCGAATCCAGAAATGATTTGAACAGGCCAGGTCAAACCACCAGTCGCCCATATTTACGGGCGTCGGCCTAGATAGGTATTCGATTCGTCGGCCACTGTCGCTCATTGTGGAGGGCGTTTCACCAAATTCGTTGGCCGTGAGGAGATTAATCTTTTCCATCTTGCAGACTCGGATGACAAAAAAGCGTCGCTTTGATTTAGCCAATTCGATCCAAGGTTAATCCTGGCCGAGTACCGACCGCGGCGCATACCAGTGGGAGCTTAACTGTTTCCTAAAACTATACTCTACCCACATCGTCTAGAATAGCGCAGGGATTTGCATTATTCTGAGTGTTCTCGACCGGGTCGCACTTTGCGCCCGCAACTTGCTTTGGACGGAAATGTTGGTTTCAGTTTCGTGAAGTACCTTAACATCCATAGTCTCCATGAATTCATCTATTGGAATTAGTTCTCCCATCGCCCCAACACTCCTTCAAGAGGCTCCAGGCGTGGAGGTGGGTACTCGTTTCAGCCGCCAAGCCGCTTACGTGGCCATCATCACCGCGATCTTGGCCATATACTCTTATCCGGCGTTGCGCAATGGGTGGACTCTCAAGTCTGCTCGCCTGCCGGCCGTTTCTGCGCCTGACTTGGGCTTGTATCTCACCCTGAGCATTCTCGAAACGGAGAACGGAGCTATCGAGAACTCCTATTACCATGTCAGCGTACCTGCGGCCTCTGTGGGATACCTAAAGTTCAGATCTGGACCCTGGGCATTTGGCATCGCTAATAAGCTGTTGAATAAAGGGCTATGGTGGACGTTGTTCCTGTGGAACCTGTTTTGGTGGTTCTCGTTGAGCGTCGCCACAGTCTGGTTTTTTGAGGTCTTCCTGCCTCGGCCCAACATCGATCTAATACTTGTCGGCCTTTGCCTCCTGCTGCTGGTAGATATCGAGGGGGTCGGGGACTTTTTGGCAGCCGTGATGCATCACGCACCAACGTGGCTCGTCGCGAGCCTGCCGTATCTGCGTCCTTTTTCCCCGCAAGTTGTGATGCCTCTGTTCCTCTGCTACTTGGGTCTACAGATGCGCGCGTTACGTGAGCCGGGGTTGACCCCCTGGGCAATCATGGCCCTTCTGCAGTTCATGGCGTTCACGGCCTTTCCATATGCAACACTGATGATGGCCGGAATAACTGCTGTAGCTATTGTGTGGTACCTACGGCATAAAAATTCCGCGTGGCGAGTGGTGGTAGGCTTCATGCTTGTGTGCGCCATAGCGGATATAACATTTGCTCTACATGGCTCCGCTGGATTTCGTCTAGGCTTCCCGGATCAGACATCATTACTGAAATTTGAACCTTCCTTGCTGAGCAAATCCATCGGAAGGCTTTGGGTATTAACCGGTTTGCTGACGACTGCGACAGCGATCACGCCAAAGCTTCGCGCTGAGGTGAAATGGCCTCTGGTTGGGCTAGGTCTCAGCAACATGCTATTCGTGCTCGGCGACGCTTTCGTATCAGAGCCGGTCTTTTTTCTCAGCGGCCACATCGGCTACTTCTACCAGACGACCGTAGTCATTCTTTTCGTGTTCCTGCTATCAGCCTACCTACCAGCCAACGCCCAATCATTTCGGCTGGTGCGAAACGCTTCAGCATCGGTGATAGTGGTCTGTTTGGTCTACGGGTTTCTAATGGCGGAAGGCAATTACAGAATCAATCTCCCTTTCAATAGAGTGCAGGCCGATTTGGCAAGCTGGTTTGCCAAGAACAAATTGGCCGCTAATGATCTAGTAATTACCCAGTTTTCACCAGGTGCGGCGTATGACGCGTGTGAATGGATACCCCTGATCTCGCAAGCGGAAGTGCTTTATTGCCGTAATGCTCAACTAGCACTGACGCCACAACAAAACCGTGAGCTACAGCGTTTTCGAGAAGTCTTGTACTTGTACTTCGATGGCAAGGATCAGCACTGGCTCGACTCTGCTCCTCAATTCGAGCCGTACGGTCTGTACGGTGAGGTTAGTTCATTTCGTTCGCAGGCGGCACGGACGCAGAGAATCTCCGACCTCCGCCGTGAAATGTCCCCGATCTTCGAACGGGTAGAGAATTTCGATCCGGCAACGCGAGAATTCATGCGGAGCTTCAGACGCGTGTTTATCATCCGAGAAAAGCAAAACCCCGCATTTGTAGATGCACGCTTAGACTCCTATCTGAAGCGGACGGCGGTTGAGAGTGAGGGCGGCTTACTGATAATTTCGGCCACACCTGACTGACATTCACAACTCAGTGCTGCCTCCGGTTCGATGTGGGACCATCCGGTTGATTGTCGAACACCAACGACAACCTTGTTGTTGGGTGCCATCGCGATCAGTTCGCAGAAATGTGCCCAGCCTAGACCTGGCAGTAGAGTGTAAGAGTAGCTGGAAAATGTGGAGAGAGGCAGGTTATGGGTGTGCCACGCGAGTGATCCACTCGAGTGCGAAGGTCAGAAGAATGCCCACCATAATGGTTACGATCACGAGTACCCATTCCGTCCGCTTCATTTAACTTGCCAGCTCAAGCGAGAAGCCGTCGTCAACCTGTTCGTCAAAGGACAACATGTCACCCACCTTCAGCTTCGCAGACTTCTCCGCAGAAGCAAATGCGTGGACTGTGCCGTTCGATCCCTGCAACTCGAGCAGTGTGCCGCGCTGATGGTTGCGCTCGATAGCGATGATTTCATATGTCCATTGCATGCTGGTTGTCTTCCTTACGTGTGGCACTCTGCCTTTGTTCGGCTCTTATCCGATATGCTGTACCCCGCACCTTTTGCAGCCTTCATGGCACTTTCACACCGCTTCTTTTGTCACTAACTTGGGCTCGCGCAGGCCACCCGTCGTGACCATCCCTCGGACGTTCATAGGCAGGCAGGTTAGCACCGTGCCGGCTGTGTTTGCAAGGGAGTGAAAAGGCACTGAAGTGCCCGAAGAAAACAGAAAACCTCCACTCCCAGTGAATATTTCGACGGGAAGAAAGCTTGGTAGCAAATGCCAAACGGTTGGTATACCTCAAGCTGATGGAGAAGCACCAGAATACCGACCCGTTCAAATTCATCATCTACTCTGGAAAGACCAGGGAACAAACGCCACAGATGACTGCGGGCAAATGAAGAGTAAACGCCGCTCAAAACGCCCATGTGGGAAGTTGCCTAAGCGCAACCGCAACATTTCTTATGAAAAGGTGTTCCGTTGTCAGGCCGTGCCGAAGGCTCTTATTCCCTAGTGCTCGGCTTCGAATTTTGAATCGTTGGATCGGCAGTCTCCTATTTGTTGTCGATAACGTTTGGGCGAGAAGCCGCTATCAGTGAATTACCTCGAAAGCCGCTGCGCCAGCCCATCCAACTTGGCCTTGCACTGTCTTAATTCGGACGAACATATCGGCATCGCTTATCAGTGTCACGACCTCTCCCGATTGAACATGACCACATACCTAATCTCCGTATTCGGTGGTAGTCAAATCCGACGCCCATCTCGCCTTTAGTTGAACAGACTTCGGTTTTGACTTCGGCGGCGATTGACTTTGGGGAGCTTTGTCGAACACAACTTGTGCAGGTGCGGGCGCTGAAGTTGGGTCTTGATCGCATCCAACCTCAGTAAATCTATCGACCTTCTCTCCCGCGGTTCTGAACCGTTCGAGGCAAGCATCCACATCTTTCTTGTGTTTGGCGGCTTCCGCGGCACTATTTGCCGCGATTTCTACATCTGTCCGGTGCTTGTCATACATTACCCCAAGCAAAAACCGCTCCCACAATGATGGCTGCTGCGATGGTATAGATGAATATCTTTCTCGCTGTCTTCCAACGATTGTGTTTGTCAATGAGATGGAGAACAAAGATCAGAAGCGGAATTGGTTTCATATTCGGCAGAATGCGAGATCAGCCGATGAATTAAAAAGAATTTCACAGAATTTTCTCTTGACGGCGAACTGTCGTTCGCGCTACGCTCCGCTCTCAATCCGAATGGAGATGTTTCCCTTTCGCAACTGTGTGAGAGAGTTCCCTCCGGATTCTTCCTCGTGGTTGCAGCAGCTTGCGTGTGCCCGGTGCGGGTATAGGGGTAAGCGTCCGCCCAACGGCTAAGTACACGTACATTCGCTCCGTTCACTGTTTTGCTGTCAATGGCTTTTCTTTGGGTTTGACTCCAGGCCACGATCCTGTGTTTGAAGGCCAGCACTCTCCTCAGCGCGTCCTGGCGTTATTCTCGCGAGTCATGGCAGAACCGCAGCGTGACTGGCCGCCGCAGACACTGATTACCGGCTTTGCTTTTTATGACCAGGCCGACCACGGGCAGGGACTCGATCCTGACTTGGAGCGTTTTCTTGACTCCGGTCCGCCTCCGATCGTATTTACGCTCGGTTCAGCGGCGGTGATGCAGGCGGGGACGTTTTACAAAGAGAGTCTTGCGGCCGTTCGGCATCTCGGTTGTCGCGCCGTTCTCTTGGCCGGAGACAATTCAATCCCCGAACCACTTCCTCCTGGGATGGCGGTGTTCTCGTATGCACCGTTTTCGAAGATTCTTCCTCGCGCATCCGTGGTTGTCCATCCCGGCGGTAACACCCGGGTCAAACAAGGGTCACGATACTGTTAACCTCCAGTATTCATGCGGCCCCGTGGGTTGTCATCTGCGCCACAAAGTAGTTGAATTTGCAGTTTCCCACGAGACTCATAAACCGAAGGTCAATCGGTAGGCTCGATACCCACAGCCCTTCAGTATCTCGCCACCCGTGTCTTTGCTTTGGGGCACCCACTCCGGGGCACCCATAAGAAAATGAATGGGAGCGACGAGCACGAATTGCGTGAGTTTGTACGGTTGAAGCACCACTCACATGAATTGAAAAGACATCACTTAGCCCAAAGTTCTTTGTTTCGGGACCAGGGGGTCAGAATTTCAACCTTGACTCCTCGGCCATTTCCAATCAACGGCTTAGAAACGTCATCCAAAAGTGGAGGTCTTCCAAATGGGTTTACGTTTGCTACACCTCCCGCTCAAGGTATAAGTCTTTCGGGCAGCCGCGTCGAGGAGGACGCAGGGGGCTTCGGCAGTACATGGCCGCGCGTCCCCCTCGCGCTCCAGGCCTTAAGCTAACCTTGAAGCGCCTGATCAATCTTGTCGGCGTCGAATCCCACGATGACCGAGCGATCAATGACAATCACCGGAGTGGTCATGTAACCAAGTTTCTTGAGATCGGCCAAGGCGCCAAGGTCTTCCGCTATGTCCCTCTCTTGAAACTCTATGCCCTTTTGCGAAAGATACTCTT
>WNEZ01005784.1_pt1 | contig 10861 bp, 10 predicted proteins | sample 5400521 | NCBI WGS metagenome assembly WNEZ01 (sample SAMN13153339, study PRJNA577476) | soil metagenome | isolation source: 120 cm saprolite under Douglas fir tree site 2 hole 1 replicate 1 | place: USA:California | collected 2015-04-18
CGGTGCTCGGGCTACTTGACACGTTCCACTTCTACCGCGGAACCGCGCGGGAAGAGGCGATCGGGATCACGTTCCACTGTCGAGCGACCGGCGGCGACCTGATGCTTTCTTCCGAACACGTTGAAGCGAAGTGGGTGCCCTTCGAACAGCTTCTAGACCTTGACTGCTCCGACTGGATGCGACGAGCTTTCGCGGCATTGCCGGACAGGAGGGCCCCCCCGTGGAACTGATCAGCCGGATGATGGACGGCTCGATTCCCTATGACCCCGAAGGCCGCCTGGAACCCGTCTTGTCCGGACCGGGAGCCAAGCAGGAGGACAAGATTGAGCGGCTCAAGGAGGTCTCGCTCTTTGAAGAATGCAGCCAGCGACAGCTCCGGAGCGTCGCCAAGATCGCACGGGTCTTCGACGTCGCAGCGGGCACTGTGCTGACCCGTGCCGGCGAGCCCGGCGACGAGTTCTTTCTGATCATTGACGGCACCGCTCGAGCCGACGTGTCGACCGACCGACACGTGCTCCTCCACCCGGGCGAGTTCTTTGGCGAGATGAGCCTTCTGGACGGGGGGCCACGGTCAGCGACCGTCGTGGCAGGCACATCGGTCCGACTGCTCGTGATCAGCCGCCGGTACTTCTCCGCGCTTCTCCGGGACGTTCCGGGGCTCACCCAGACCATCTTGGTGACGCTCTCCAAGCGCGTTCGGCAGGCGGAGGAGCGTGCCGAACGCCTCGGGTCAGCCTCGAGCGGGCCATGACCGAGAGCCAGGACAGAATGCCTGTGCGCCTTCCGGCGCCAGGTCGGACATGACGCCCAGGCCAAGTGGTCCGCTTGACGCCAACCTGCTGAAAGATCAGCCCTTGGGCGTGTTGCCCGCCCTGGCATCGAATAGGCACATCCGCCGCGTCGGGGCGGGTGCTTTGCGCGAGCTTCGCGAGACCATCGTCGGATTGCTCAGAGAGCGCGATCAGGCCCTGTGTGCCGAGTGCGTCGCGACGGTGCTCGGCCAGCAGGTGGGCACAGTCATGATGACCATGCTTGGACTTGACGACCGGGTTGCTTCATTCCAGGGGGTGTGCTCTACCTGTCATCGGCACGCGCGCGTTGTCAGGCGTGAAGCCCCTGGGCGCACTTAACGATGTGATAGACCTCCAGCGCCCGCGTTGGCTCGGAAGCTGATTGGCTTTGAGCTCTTGCGCGCATTCCTCCTTGGCGCCCGCACGAGGACCGGGATGTCTAGTCTCGCGTGCGCGGTGAGAGGTCGAAGATCACGTAATCCTCGGTCTCCTGAACTCGGCGATATGAGGTGGTTACCGCCCGGCCAAACTCAGGGTACTGGTCGAACCACCACATGGTGTTCCGGAGGAACACCAGATATCTTGCCCCCTCGCGCCGCAGCGTCTCGAGCTCCCGAATGGCCTCGGCGTCTTGTGCGACGGGGCTGCCAAAGTCGCGCGGAAAGTGCCAGCCCTTCCGTCCACTGTAGTAGATCGCCGTCGGGTCGCCCGCATCGACGACGGCGACCAGAGCGTCGCGCGGCGCAAGCTGACGCAACGCCACGCCGGCCTTGAAAGCCGGAAGCGCCAATGGCTGATAGAGCGGCGCGACCTGCATATAGGCGGAGAACCCCAGGCTGAGGTAGAGGACGAGTCCGGCACAGATCGCCGGGCCCCGTCCCCACGCGTGTGCCAGTACATCGGCGAGGCGGTCGAGTGCTGCGCCAGCAAGAGCGGCCGCGACGGGGACCAAGGCGAGGGGATACCACTGATGCGGGTGCCGCGCGGCCGTCACCAGGAAGAGCAGGACGCCGATCAGCCAGTAGTGAAATACGTGGCCACCTGGCCTCCGAGGTCGCACGAAGAGGCCGATCGACGCCAGGACGGCAACCGTCGGGGTCAGGCTCACGAAGACCACCTCCTCGGCAATCCCTGCGTAGTCTTTCAGCGACCCGAAGCCGACCCCGCCAGACCCGAAGAAGTGGTAGGGAGGGTTTGAGATGCTGACGTAATAGGCGTGGGCGTACCAGACGAGCGACGGGAGCACGGCGAGGGTGGCGAGAGTCCAGAGCCACGTGGCGCGTAACCAGCCGCGTCCATACTTGCCAATGGCGAGGTAGAGAAGCGCAAACCCGACGGTGGCTATGAAGGGCTTGACGAGGAGGGCCAGCGCCAGGGTTACCGCCACCCCGGTGAACACCAGGGGGTGCCTGTCGTGCTCGAGCCAGCGCGTGAAGAGATAGAGCGCAACCAGCGCCATGCTAAGGGACGCCATGTCCGGCATGAATGAGCGGCTGCTGAAGATCGAGAGAGGGACCGCGATGTAGACGCTCACGGCCGCGAGCGCAGCTCGCGCAGTATAGAGGCGACGGACGACTAGAAAGAAGACCGGCAGTGACGCCGCGAAGAACGCGACGGAGACCGCCCGGCCGATCCACTCGTGCACCCCGAAGAGCCGGTAGAGCAAAGCAGCGAGGAGTGGAACGAGCTGAAATTCCGTCCCCACATAGCCCGGGGTCGGTCCCGCCCAGTTGATCTGCGGGAAGAACACGTGAAACCCATTGCGGGAGAAGTTCTCCGCAATCATGGCGACGTCGCTCTGGCGCCAGCTCCAGAAATCGATAAACGGGTCCGTGATCCGGACGACTCGAATCGCTACGCCGAGGACAGCTAGGATGAAGACCCCAAAGCTCAAGTGCAGTTTTTTCAGGGAAATCGACTCAGCCGGAGTGGGTGATCCGTTACCCATAGCCGCTACTTGCTTTCGCCGCCTCGCGCTTCGCGTCCCGTAAGTGCCTGAGGTTTCGCGCATGCCGGGTTTGGAACGCGGCTTGCTCCTCTCTGCCCGACACGAAGTGAGAAAGGAGCAGCCCAAATGTTCAGCCGTCGCGCGTACAGCATCGAGAGTTGCTATATCGCCTTCGCGGTCACCGGTCGCCATCCGTGGGTGCGCCCGTGGTGGCAGTGGTTCTGGACGCGGTAACAGGCCTTCATGTGCGTCGCCTGCCAAGTCGATACGTCCTGTGAGCATGCGCTGAAGGATTGCGCCGCGATCGAAGGGGAGTACTGCATCGTTTGCCATCACCACTCATCGATGCCGAACCTCGCCCGCCGCAAGCCCGCGGCGCTCGGCCCGCGGAAGGCCCGGCCGAGCATGTCTGCGCTCCTCCGTGAGATTCGGCAGCGCCGAGGCCGCCGCCGAGCCTGATCATGCTGCTGCGAGCGCTGGCCCAGGTGTTCTCGGAGGACCTCGCCGTCGATCTCGGCACGGCCAACACGCTGGTCTACGTCCGCGGCAAGGGCATCGTCCTCAATGAGCCCTCCGTCGTCGCCATCAGTCAAAAGGATCACTCGCTTCTCGCGGTCGGCCAGGAAGCCAAAGCCATGCTGGGCCGGGCCCCCGGCTCGATCGACGTTCGCCGCCCCCTGCGGCATGGGGTGATCGCCGACTTCGACGTCGCGGAGAAGATGCTGAACTACTTCATCCGGAAGGTCCACCGCCGTCAGAGCCTGGCCCGTCCACGCATCGTGCTCACCGTCCCATCCGAGATCACGCAGGTCGAGAAGCGCGCCGTGCGGGACTCCGCGCGGGAAGCGGGCGCCCGCGAGGTGTACCTGATCGAGGAGCCGATGGCCGCCGCCCTCGGGGCCGGCCTCCCGATCGAGGCCCCAGGGGCCCACATGATCGTGGACATCGGCGGGGGCACGACCGAGGTGGCGATCATGTCCCTGGCCGGGATCGTCTACGGCAAGTCCTTGCGAATTGCCGGCGACGAGATGAACGAGGCCGTCATCCAGCACATGCGGCGGACCTACAACCTGCTGATCGGGGAGCGGCAGGCGGAGGAGGTCAAGATCAAGCTGGGGTCCGCCGGCCCGTCGGGCAGTGAAAGCGAGAAGATGGCGGTCAAGGGGCGCGACCTCATCGACGGCTTCCCCCGAGGCATCGTCGTCACGAGCGAGGAGGTCAGGGAGGCGCTCCGAGAGCCGGTCGGTGCCATCGTGGCAGCGGTCCGTACCTGCCTGGAGCAGGCCCCGCCGGAGCTGGCCGCGGACATGATCGACACAGGCATCACGCTAACGGGCGGGGGCGCCTTGCTCCGCGGCCTGGATCGGCTGCTCCGGCAGGAGACGGCCCTGCCCATCACGGTCAGCGACGATCCGCTGACCTGTGTCGTCCGGGGTGCCGGCAAACTGCTCGACACGCTCGACCTGCTCAGGCGGGTGGCGATCTCCACGTAGGTCGCGCAAGCCCGCGGCTTACGGTGCATCCGAGCGCAGGGGCCCCCGGCGGGCGCGAGCCCGTCGAGTGGTCACGGCGGCCTGATTCCGTTGCCCTGGCCCCGCCTTCAGGACGCCCAGGGCATCCCGGATCAACTTCACGGCTACGATTGCGCGTCGGCGGTAGGACTCCCGCGTGCCATCGAGGGTGCCAAGGGCTCGGCCGTGATTGTCGGTGTCCGCCGCGGTCGCGGCGAGCGGCAGCCACTCGTCCGCCAGGCGCGCCTCGTCCGCGAGGAGATGCACCTGCCAGCGAATGGCACTGAGCGCTTGCAGCTGGACGTCTCCGAAGCTGGGGGCGGGATTGGCAAGCAGGCCGTCCAGGACCGGCACCTGCACCTTGAGGGGGCGCGCTCGCTGCGCCGGCGCGAGCGTTCGCAGGATCTCCGCCGCGCCGTGATCGGATACGCCGTGCAGATGTCGCAAGGCCTCGATCTGCTCCGCGGTCAAATCGAGGACCCCGGTGCTGAGAATGCGCTCGGTCCCGAGCTCGAGGAGTACCTTGAGCTCCCGGACCGCGTCGGCGACGGTGTCGGTCCCGATCGAGAGGTTGACGATGATGGAGCTCAGGACCAGTTCCACATGGCGGAGCTCAGCCACCACGGCCCGACGCGTGACGGCTTGAGCCATCCTCCGGCGCCGGCATTCCGTCAGCTGGAGGACCCCCCAGGCCGCCAGGAACCCAGTGACCGTACCGATGATCGGCGACCACCAATCATGCACGATGGCGGGAGTCTAGCAGAGTCAGACTGCTCGTGTGCCGGGTGGATCTGGTCGAGCACGCCGAGCCGATGAACATGAGCCGCGCGCACTTCCAGATCGACCGCGACGGCGCCGGCTACGTGCTCGTGGATCGCGACAGCACCTGCGGCACGATCGTCGAAGGCGAGATCGTCGGCGGCGCCACCCGGGGCGGCACCATTGCGCTGCACGACGGCGACGTGATCATCGTCGGGACGTCGAACAGCCCGTACGCCTTCAAGTTCCGGCTCGAGTGATCAGGAGGCCATTGCCCACGCAGGTTGCTGGGTCTCGCTCCGAACGACCCAGCGACATTCGGCTACGCGAGGATCTCCCACTTGTCAGCCCCTCGGGGACAGGCCCTCATCGACCGAAGCGGCGTTGCCGGCGCTGATAGCTCCGGATTGCTCGCAAGAAATCGATCTTGCGGAAAGCGGGCCACTGGACATCACAGAAATAGAACTCACTATAGGCACTCTGCCACAGCATGAAGCCAGAGAGTCGCACCTCCCCGGAGGTCCTGATAATCAGGTCGGGATCGGGGCAGTCGTACGTGTAGAGGTACTTGTCCACAGCCTCAGGGGTCAGGGAATCGAGAATCTCGTCGGGTCGATCTCCCCGACTCAAGCAGTCGCGAAGATGCCCTTTGACTGCGTCCACGATCTCCTGCCGTCCTCCGTAGCCCACCGCAACGTTGAGGAGTCTCTGATCATGATGGCGCGTCGCGGCCTCGGCTGTTCTGAGCGCCTTGAGGGCCGAGTGTGGGAGCAGCTCTAAGAGACCGATCGGGCGGATCCGCATTCCCAACCGTCGGGCCAGGCCGCCCTGGACCCACTGGGCCACCTTCTCTTCGATTACTTGCAGGATGTCTGCGACGTCAGCCACCGGCCGGGCAAGGTTATCGGTCGAAAGCGCCCACAAGGTCACGGTAGGGATGTCCAGATCAGCACACCACATGAGGACCTCTTCGGTCTTCTCTGCCCCGATGCGATAGCCTTGGGACAAATTTTCGAGTCCCACATCCCGCGAGTATCGTCTATGTCCGTCCTGAATCAGACCTATGTGCCGGGGCAGTTGCCCGCCGAGGACGTCGGTCAGGAGCTGGCGCTCGTACAGCCGGTACAGGAGCCGTTTCAACATGCGTCTGCCCACTGCCGAGCAGGCTTCAGAATGTTCCCCATGAGGCGATATTAGCGTGGCAGGAATTCCTTCCGAGCATGAATTCCCCGAGGAATGTGTCCCTCGAATCTCGGTTCGCGAGACTCGGCCTGTCTCATACCCTTGGAGGTAGCTAGCGGCTACGCGGGGGATGGTGCGCAACGCGCTTGAGCGTACGACCGCATGAACATGTCGCGAGCGCCGAGGGCAGCTGTGTGTCACGGTGCGCCGATTCGTCGGCTTGATGCCCATCAATTCGCCCCGCTGCGTGCCGGTCGCCGTCCAGCGGGTAGTTGAGTATGGCGCCCGGATCGGAGCGGCGCGCGTCCTGCGCCCCTTCGACGACTACGACGTAAAAGCGACGATCTACGCCTGCGATCGGGCCCTGGAACGTAACCCCGACATCGCCCGTCCGGTCCTTGACACGGTCGCGCGCGCGGGCGCAGGATCGCCCTGGCTGGAGTTGGCGTTAAGGGCGCCGTGGCAGGGGGACAGCCGGGCGGGCACCGTGGAAGGAGCCACCGAAGGCTGCGGACCGCCGACCGCTCGGGCCGGGCGCGACCGAGGGCCCAAGGGTCTCGGGGGTCTGCAGGGTTCTCTGATCTGAACGGAGGCAGCCATGTCCGAGCAAATCCACAGCTCCGCCTTTCACGACGGCGACGCCGGCAAGGCGGAAGCGATCACCGAAGTCCGACGCGAAGCAGCTCTGCTCAAGACGGGGGCCTTGCAAAACGCGATTTTTAACAGCGCGAACTTCTCCAGCATCGCCACCGACGAGAAGGGCGTCATTCAATTATTCAATGTCGGCGCCGAGCGGATGCTGGGCTACACGGCCGCCGAAGTGATGAACAAGATCACGCCGGCCGACATTTCCGATCCGCAGGAAGTGATCGCGCGCGCCAAGGCGCTGAGCCTCGAGCTCGGGACCCCGATTACCCCGGGCTTCGAGGCCCTGGTCTTCAAGGCCGCGCGCGGGATCGAGGACATCTACGAGCTGACGTATATCCGCAAGGACGGCAGCCGTTTCGGGGCGGTCGTGTCGGTCACGGCGTTGCGCGACGCTCAAGAAACAATCATCGGCTATCTGTTGATCGGCACCGATAACACCGCGCGCCAGCAGGCGGAAGAGGCGCTGCTCCAGGCGGGGGCCCTGCAGCGCGCGATTTTCAACAGCGCCAACTTCTCGAGTATCGCGACCGACGAGAAGGGCGTCATTCAGATCTTCAATGTCGGCGCCGAGCGCATGCTGGGCTACACGGCCGCCGAAGTGATGAACAAGATCACGCCGGCCGACATTTCCGATCCGCAGGAAGTGATCGCGCGCGCCAAAGCGCTCAGCGTCGAGCTCGGAACCCCGATTACGCCGGGCTTCGAGGCATTGGTGTTCAAGGCCTCGCGCGGGATCGAGGACATCTACGAGCTGACCTACTTCCGCAAGGATGGGAGCCGGTTCCCGGCGGTGGTGTCGGTCACCGCGTTGCGCGACGCGCAGGACGCCATCATCGGCTATCTGTTGATCGGCACCGATAATACTGCGCGCAAGCAGGTCGAAGCGGACCAGAAGCAGCTCGATCAGCGCCTGCGCGACCAGCAGTTCTACACGCGCTCTCTCATCGAGTCGAACATCGACGCGCTGATGACCACCAATCCGTCCGGCATCATCACCGACGTCAACAAGCAGATGGAGGCGCTCACCGGTTGCACGCGCGACGAATTGATCGGCGCGCCGTTCAAGAACTACTTCACCGATCCGGAGCTGGCCGAGACGGGTATCAAACGGGTGCTGAGCGAAAAGAAGGTCACCAACTACGAGCTCACCGCGCGCGCCCGGGACGGCAAGGAAACCGTGGTGTCCTACAACGCGACCACCTTCTACGATCGAGATAGGAGGCTGCAGGGCGTGTTCGCCGCCGCGCGCGACGTCACCGAGCGCAAACGCTTGGATCAGATTCTGCAGGAGAAAAATGTCGAGCTGGAGAGCGCCAGGTCCGCGGCGGAAAAAGCCAATCTCGCGAAATCGGATTTCCTCGCCCGCATGAGCCACGAGATCCGGACGCCGATGAACGCCATCATCGGCATGGCGGACCTGCTGTGGGAGACCTCGTTGGCCTCGGAGCAGCGCGAGTACGTCCGCATCTTCAGGAAGGCGGGGAGCCAGCTCCTGGACCTGATCAACGACATCCTGGACCTTTCCAAGGTGGAGGCCGGCCATCTGGTGCTCGAGAGCATCGACTTCGATCTCGGCGAGGTCCTCGACAAGACGCTCGAGATGATGGCGATTCGCGCCCACGAGAAGGGGCTCGAGCTGGCGCTCCGCATCGCGCCGGAGATCCCCACCGCGCTGGTCGGCGATCCGGCCCGGCTGCGGCAGGTGCTCATCAATCTCATTGGCAACGCGATCAAGTTCACCGAGCAAGGCGAGGTGATCGTGCGGGTCGAGCGTGATCCTGAGGACGCCGCCGCGGGGGCCCTGCGGTTCGCGGTCTGCGACACCGGGATCGGGGTTCCCGAGGAGACGCGCGAGGTGATCTTTGCCCTCTACGCCCAGGTGGACACCTCCACGACGCGCAAGTTCGGCGGGAGCGGCCTCGGACTGGCCATCTCGCGGGAGGTCGTCGAGCTGATGCAGGGGCGGATCTGGGCGGAAAGCAGCATCGGAGCCGGAAGCACGTTCTACTTCACGGCTCGGTTCGCGGTCGGCAGCAAGCCCGCGCTCAGGGTCCTCTCCGGGCTGATGGATCTAGAGGGCCTGAAGACCCTGGTCATCGACGACAACACGACGAACCGCTTGATCCTCAGGGAGATGCTCTCGCGCTGGGGCGCCGTGGTGACGGAAGCGGAAGGAGGCGAGCAGGGGCTCTCGGAGCTGCTGCGGGCCCAGCAGGCCGCTGTCCCTTATGCCCTCGTGTTGCTGGACTGCCGCATGCCCGCAATCGACGGGTTCCAGGTGGCCGAGCAGATTCATCAGCATCCGACCATGGCCGGGACGACCATCCTGATGCTCACGTCAGACAACCGCGCCGGGGATTTCGCCCGAAGCCGCGACCTAGGGGTGGCGGCGTACCTGGTGAAACCGGTGAAGCGCGCCGAGCTCCTGGAGGCGATCCAGCAGGCCCGCGCCGGCGCGGCCGCTCTAGTGGAGCCCGCAGCGCCTGGAGGCGTGCGGGAAGACGCGCGAGGGCTGCGGATCCTCCTGGCCGAGGATTCCCTGGATAATGTGCTGCTGATCCAATCGTACCTGAACGCCAGCGGGTGCAGCGTGGACCTGGCCAGAAACGGCGAGGTCGCCCTGCAGATGTGCATCTCCGGCACGTACGACGTCGTACTCATGGATGTCCAGATGCCGGTCATGGACGGTTACTCCGCCACACGCGGGATCCGCCAGTGGGAAGGCGAGCACCGCGCCAGGCCGGTTCCGATCCTGGCCCTGACCGCTCACGCGCTGCCGGAGGAGGTCCAAAAGAGCCTCGAAGCCGGCTGCACGGCCCACCTCACCAAACCCATCCGCAAAGCGACGCTCCTGCGCGCCATCGAAGAGCACACCCTGGGACGCGTCCGCGTCCGGGTGGACTCGGGTCTCGCGGAGCTGGTTCCCGGCTTCCTGGAGAACCGGCGGAGGGACGTCGAGGCGATCGCGGCGGCGCTCGCACACGCGGATTACGAACACGTTCGCATCCTGGGCCACAACATGAAGGGAACAGGCGCCGGCTACGGCTTGAACCGAATTACGGAGATCGGCGCATCCCTGGAGCAGGCGGCCGGACGCCGTGAGCCCGAGGAGATTCGCGCGCAGGCCGCGGAGCTCGCCCGGTACCTCGACGGTCTCCACGTGGACTACGAATAGCTGACCCTGGCGGGAGTATGCGAGTACGATTCTGGGGCACCCGGGGGTCGATCGCCACGCCAGGCCCGGGCACCGTCCGTTTCGGCGGCAACACTTCGTGTGTGGGAGTGACGACGAGCGGGGGCGCCTGCTTCATATTTGACTGCGGGACGGGCGCTCGCCCGCTCGGCGCGGAGCTCATGGCGCACCCCCCGAAGCCCGTCTCGGCAACGATCCTGCTCAGCCACACGCACTGGGATCACATCCAGGGCTTTCCCTTCTTCGCCCCGCTCTTCGTTTCCGGGAACCAGATCACGGTTTGCGGTCCGGAAGGGAGCGGACATTCTCTGCGCGAAGTTCTCTCCGGCCAGATGGAGTTCACGTACTTCCCCGTCGAGATCGACCACCTTCCGGCAACCATCACCTTCCGAGAGCTCGGAGAAGGAACGCACGAGATCGGCGGCGCGCGGATCGTCGCGCAGTACCTCCATCATCCGGCCATGACGCTGGGCTACCGCGTCGAGGCCGACGGCGCGGCTGTGGTGTACCTGTGCGACCACGAGCCCTTCTCCGAAACGCTCTGGCACGAGCACCCCGCGTCCAGCCACGCCGAGTCCATCGTGCACGAGGGAGACCGGCGCCACGCGCGATTCATGGCCGGCGCCGGCCTGGTGATTCACGATGCGCAGTACACTCCGGAGGAGTACCTAACCAAAAAGAATTGGGGCCACAGCACCTACGAGTATGCCGTGGCGCTGGCCGCCGCGGCGGGGGTGCGTCAACTCGCTCTCACCCACCACGATCCTACCCACGACGACGCTTTCGTCGAGGCGATCGAGAAGCGCGCCCGCGGGTACGCCGAGCAGCT
>WNEZ01014319.1_pt1 | contig 10861 bp, 10 predicted proteins | sample 5400521 | NCBI WGS metagenome assembly WNEZ01 (sample SAMN13153339, study PRJNA577476) | soil metagenome | isolation source: 120 cm saprolite under Douglas fir tree site 2 hole 1 replicate 1 | place: USA:California | collected 2015-04-18
GAAAAGCTTCGGTTCCATTTGTGTCGCGAATTCCTTGAACACGCGCACGGGCCGCGTGATGTAACGGTTGCCCAGATGAACCAACCACAGATTGAAATTGCAGAAATGCCAATTCGGCATGACCTCGACGAGCCGGCCGCCGCTTAGCAACTCAGGCTGCACCAACGGCGGAAGATCGCCAATGCCCGTGCCTGCGAGCAGCGCGGACGCGAGGCCCGCGTAGTCGTTCATCGCGAGGAAAGGCTGGAACGTTAGCGTTTCCTTTTTCTTTCCGTTCGCCTGAGCGAAGTTCCAGGCATTAGTGGGCGTCCAAAACGAGAAAGGCAATAGCCGATGTTCGAGCAGGTCTTGGGGTTTTTGGGGCGGCTTGCACTTTGCCAGATAGACCGGGCTTGCTACAAGCTGATGCCGGTAGGTCAGGATTCTGCGCGCGACGAGCGACGAATCCTTGAGTTGCTCTCCAACCTTGAACACCAGGTCTACACCCTCGGCGATTTGATCGACAATCCGGTCGGTGATGAAAACCTGTACCCGGACCTTCGGGTAGGACGCCTGAAATGCGCCGACCAGCGGCGCGAGCAACGAATCGGAGATGCTTGGCGGCGCAGAAGGCCGCAATACGCCCGAAACGTTCGACAGGTGGTTCGAAGCAATGTTGTCGACCGCTTCGCTGAGTTCGGCGCTGTGCTGAGCGTGCTCGAACACTTCGGACCCAACATCGGTAAGCCGCAGGCTGCGTGTCGAACGCTCGAGCAGGCGGACGCCGAGTTGCTCCTCGAGGTCGGCAACGCGACGGCTGACGGTCGATGTCGGCATTTTGAGCCGGCGCGCCGCTTCTGAGAAGCCTTTCGCCTCAACTACTTTGGCGAAAATCATTAGCGAATTGAGGTCGGTCATCGTTAGCCTCCCGCTCTTACAAGTCACCGATAACCCAATACCCGTCGCACGGGACGGGGTGCCAGCCGAATGGTCATGGCTTCAGGAATTCGAGGCGGAATTCGAGGCGATCGACCTCGCCGACAGGTCACTCTGCTCGAACACGCAGGTCCTTGAACATTATCCCAAATTCGGGAAATACATTTGCGGTTTCGCCCGCTAGTCGAGCAGACGGGATAAGCCTATATTCCCATCCGAGGGAGTCCTAAATACGAAGGACCGAAACCATGAATGCAAATGAGAAGGCAGTTGCCGCTACACTGGCGAAATATCAAGACGCATTGAATCAATCTGATACCGATGCAGTGATGGAGCTTTATGCTTCCGACGGCGTGTTCATGCCGCAGACCAGTCCTTCCAGTATCGGCGTCGATGCGGTCCGTAAGGCATATGACGCGGTATTCCAAGCCATCAAGCTCGCCGTCAAGTTCGACATTGCCGAAGTTGTTGAGATGGCTCCCGACTGGGTGTTCGCGCGCACCAATTCGGCCGGGACGGTCAAGGTCCACGCGACTGGCGCAGGCGGTCCGGAGGCCAATCAGGAGCTCTTCCTGTTCCAGAAAATCGACGGTGCTTGGAGGATCGCGCGTTACTGTTTCTCCACCACCAACCCGCCGCACGCATGAGGAGTTAAGAGAGCGAATGATGACCACGATGAATGCAGCGGTGATTCACGAAGCGGGGGGGCCGGAGGTTCTCAAAATTGGAAGCCTTCCGATCCCCACACCGAAGAACGGTGAAGTCCTGATCCGCGTGAAGGCGTTCGGGCTCAACCGCTCCGAGCTGTTTACCCGGCAGGGCCATTCGCCCACCGTCAAGTTTCCGCGCGTCTTGGGCATCGAGGCAGTCGGTGTCGTTGAGGCAGCGCCAGGAGGTGAGTTTCGCAAGGGCGATATCGTCGCCACCGCGATGGGCGGCATGGGCCGGCAGTTCGACGGCGGCTACGCCGAATATACTTGCGTGCCGGCGAAACAGGTGCAGATCATCAAGACCGAACTCCCTTGGGAAACGCTAGGAGCCATCCCGGAGATGCTGCAGACGGCGTGAGGCTCGTTATTCAAGTCGCTGCGTCTCGAGAAAGGCGAGCGCCTGCTTGTCCGCGGCGGCACGACATCGGTCGGGCTGGCGGCCGCGGCGATTGCCAAAAAGCACGGCGCTTTCGTCGCTGCGACAACGCGTAATCCGGATCGCGAAAAACTGCTGCGGGCAAGCGGCGTCGATCAGGTGTTCATCGATACCGGCTCGATCGCCGAACAGGTCAAGGAGGTCTGTCCAAACGGGGTCGACAAAGTGCTCGAATTGGTGGGCACGACCACGCTCAAAGACTCGCTGCGTTGCGCCAAGCAACGCGGCATCGTTTGTATGACTGGCATTGTCGACAACAAATGGTCTTTCGACAATTTCGCTCCAATGGATGCGATTCCCACTGCGGTGAGCCTGACCACCTATGCCGGTGAATCGGAAGATTTCATGCGGACGCCGATCGAGGATCTGGCCGAGCAGATTGCGGGGGGCACACTGCGCGTCCAAGTCGGCAAAACGTTCCACCTCGACGAAATCGTTGAGGCGCATCGCTGCATGGAGGAGAACAAAGCAGGTGGGAAGATCGTGGTGCTGACCTAGCGACACCCGGATGCGCCCGGCCCTAAATGAATGAGAGCTGCCTCACGGATCTTCGGAAGCCGCGTATCGGCGCTCCGACCCGGTCGGTTTTACAACGCCCGGAAGCGATTCATCGATCTGGATAATCGACCGTTAGCTCACTCGAGTTGTGGGTGAATTATGAAGAAAAGGGTGCAATAAAAATGGCAGGGCTGCGTTCGACGACTGATTTTCGGATCGAAGATTAAGAAGGTGTGTGATCGCTATTGAGGGAGCAATAGATCGAAAGCCCACCGCCAACGAGGTAGCGCGCCTGGCTGCTAAGCAGGCGTGCTATCCACAACAGGTTTGCAAACAATTGTTCTGAGTACATTGGCGTGCCAACCGTTCTACTCAGTAGCGGCGGTTTCGGAAACCGCCGCCAAGAATCAAGAGGCGCGGAATCGTGGAACGATACCTCCAGCGCGTCTTGCAAACCCGCCCTTATCGTTGCGTCTCTTGTGACGATCGCTTCTATCGCAGGGACACGGCAGTGCAGCAAATAACTCCGAGAGCCCCCTGACCGCTGACGGAAGGACCATACCGACCGGCGACTTGGAACCGCGTTGGAGTCCGGATTCTGCGCCAATTCGCCTCCCAAGCATTCAGAGACGACTGGCCCAAACCTGTTTTGCCGCAGGGCACGGTTTGCCTTCGTGTCCCTTCGCCCTGTGGTGCTTAATCTCGGCGTATAAGTTCTCACGTTGTTGTTGCACTTCCGCGCGTTCTTCGTCCCCGTGAACCAGATCAGGACTGAGCAGATTGAGTTTGTTATTCAAAGCGACGAGCTGACTGACCAGCTGGTCCTTCACTTGGCAGTTCATCGATTCATTGTACTCTCCTATCCAAGCCGGGGATTGAGTGCCGGAACGATTGCCGGAATTGTGCAGCGCCAATCAGAAGCAGGAAGTCTGGATTCAGCAATTGGCTTCGCGACAGGCTCGGAAGTTGGTGCGGGCGATTGAAAAGCGGTTCGTGGAAACGGGGATTTTGGAACTTCGACCAGAGTGCGGCGAGAGCTGAACGCGAACAAACGCAAAACCCTACCAGTCAGCGGCGCGAAGCTCTACTCCTATCTTAGTGCCACCATGGGATCAACACGCATTGCGCGGCGAGGCCGGTTCAGCCCCGGCCCCGCCACATGGTTGGAGTCTAGGAAGATTATTGCTGTGTGTCGGCCGAGGCTTCTTTTTCCGCCTGCTTCGCGGCCGACTTGCTGTCCGTTGTGCTCATAGTCGGCTTAAGCGTCTGAATCGCCTGCCCCAAGTGCGAACCCTTCGCCGGCACAGTCATTCCCGGGCAAGCATCCGCTGTCATCGAACGGAATCCCCAAATTGTGCGAGACGTGCACCGCCGCCACAAACTGCCCGAGGTTGCGGAAACCGCTAGCCGCAGTTTGCAGATTCGTCCCCGCCGGCAGCAGCGCGCCCAGTTTCGAAGAAAGCTGCGTGTTCTGCGTCAGCAATTCTCCCGGCGTGTGTGGGCCAGACGGTCCGGTAGCATCCACTCCATGCCCTCCGCCCATCGAGCCGGCAGCCGAACCGCCGCCAGGGTGATTCTGGCTGCGCCCCTGTGCACCGGCAGGAATTGCCAGAATCAAAGCCGCCGCGGCCACTAGCGTGATCGTCACCAATGTTCGTTTCATGTATTGCCTCCTTGAAGGAACCACAACGAATGAATACGTCGTTTACAAATTCTAGAAACTCGAACGGCTCAAGAGCGTCCGCATGTTCACTGCAATACCAAAAGAAAATATATTGAGATGGTAATGCGTGCTCCGGCTGTAGCCGGCAGTGAAATCAATGGCTCTCACCGGCGAAACACTAACGCCGGCGCTAAATCCGTTGTCCACCGCCAGGCTCGACGCGCCCGTCGTCTGATGGCCCTGCAAAAACGGAGGACCGTGACCGCCCGATCCGCCAGACCCACCAGTTCCACCAGATCCTTTCCCAACAATCCGGCTGTCAATGGTCTGCGTTCCCCATGGTGCTACATCAAACGCCGATGCCGCCGCGCTCAGCCAACGAACAACGCGATACGCGGCACCGGCCTGGAAGTGTGCGAGTTCTCCGTAAGACGCAAAAGGCCGCCGATAAATAAACGCATCAGGTATAGAGTTCGCGACGCCCGCCTCCAGAAACGGAGTCCACAGACCGAAGCCGCGATCGATTCGATTCGTCCAGTCATACGTCGCGTGCCCGGTCGAGATTCCGTCGGAGGTGCTGCCGGTTGGCGCTCGTCCCGTAAGCTGGGTCTTGAAATTCAGTGCAGGATTGGGGAACGACAGCCGAACCTGCCCGTAAACATCGCCCAACTCGGCGAACGAATTCGTCGTCGAAACTCCAGAACTCGTCGTGGTGTTCGCGCGAACGAAGTAAACGGGAACGCCAGCATCCACCAAAATATGCCGCCCAAACAAGTAGCCTGCCGAAGAGTCCAGCAGCATCACTTGGCCTTCTGAATTCGTACTTCCGCTAAATTGTTCGATCCAGGAGAAATGGTCTTCGGAGCGCACTGCAGGAAGTGCCGACGGCGACGAATTACTATTTGGCACCGTGCTGTTTGCCTGAGCGCGTAGCTGCGCCACCAAAAATAGCGGCGCCACTACCATAAGCAATGAACCGCGCAACCTTGTCGCCTTCAAGTAAGACTTGACCTGAATTCTCATCGAACTGGGCACCGCCAGTAGCTTCCGCATTCCCACAGGATATGACGTTAATTGGGCACGAGCCGACGCCAAACTCATGGCACATCCCTGGTTAGGTGGTGCAAACAGGCCGCCAATCGACTGGGCGCCTTGAACGGATGATAAGTGTTTAGTTTGCTGAATGTTAGAAGGAAAAGTGACGTTTTGTTTGTGTGGCATGCAGCTTCTCCGCTCGCATTTCTTACATGGTACTAGGACGAGAATTCTGCTTCGGTTCGTGCGAGTGGGGACCAGCGCCGACAATCTCAATCGAGCCCAGTGGTCCAAGAGTCGTCGTCACAATAGCGCAGGGTTGGGATTGTCCTCGTGATTGCGCTCACTTACATGTATTCGGGACAGGAGGGCCGGGAGCCAAACCGAGACAGCTGATCTTCGACAAATAATCGACCCGGAACAGGACAGGCGAAGACGAGGAAGAGGATTCTCAGGTTGGCATAATACTCGCCTCGCAAATTTCACCAACAACCTCCGTTATCCATGAACGGCGGTTCTCTTTGCCCGCGTCGAGTGGTTCTGCTAAGCGAGCCTGAGGCAACTGTCTACCTGTTGTACTGAAGCGACCGTGGGGCGCCGCTTGGGAAGAGCTTTCCAGACTTAGGCGCAAACGTTAAAGGTGCGATTGTAATCCCTCCAGCAGACTGACGGCGAGCCTCTGCCACCCTCGGCGTTGCTCAAGGCGAACCCGGTGAATACTCAATATTTGTATGCGTCATCTGGGGCATCGCACCTGCGCGATCTCTTCAAGCGTGGGAAGTGCCCGGAGGTGATCCTTCCGATGTGCGTCATCAGGCGCATGCCCTCCTTGCCTGCTACGTGCCCGCACGCCGCGGAGCGGGTCGACCCCATGGTGGCGGCTGCGGTATAAGTAGGAGTCGAAAGCGAGGATGGCAGGACTTCCGCTGCGAATAGAGTTGACCGAAATGAGTAGCCTGCTTCAAGATCTGCGCTTTGCAGTGCGGCAGCTCCGCAAGAACCCGGGCTTCGCCGCCGTGTCTATCCTGACCCTCGCATTGGGCATCGGCGCCTCCACCATTATTTTCAGCGTGGTGTACAACGGCGTGCTCTATCCATTCCCTTATCGCAGCGCCGAACGGCTCACGGCTATTGAGATTCAGGATCTCGAAAATGGCGACCGAGGCAGCCGTGGGATGTATCACCTGGACGAGGTTGCCGCCTTCCGAAACGGCAACCACACGTTCGAAGACATCCTTGCCTACGGGCTCTTTCCATCGCTCGTGTACACGCGGCGAAACGTCAGTGAAATGTTGCACGGTGTCGGCGCAACACCCAATGCCATGGAATTCTGGGGTGTGCCGCCGCTCCTTGGGCGTGGGTTTGGCGAGCAAGACCTGCAACCCGGAGCGCCCCTTGTCGCGCTGCTCAATTACAGATTTTGGAACCGCGAATTTCACGGCGACAAGGCTGTCCTCGGCACCACGATTATGCTGAATGGGAAGACGCGAACCATCATCGGAGTAATGCCGCCACGTTTTCAGGCCGTCGGCTCCGACGTCTACATGCCAGTGTCGTGGACTCGGCTCGAGCCGGCCCGCGGTAAATTCGAATGGGACGTTGACGACCCTTTGTACTTCTGGGCCACAGGAATTCTGAAGCGCGATGTCAGCTTCGAAACCGCTGCCGCCGACATTGACGTGATCGCTCGCCAACTTTCGTCCATTCATGCCGGCGAGTATCCCAAGAATTTCCGCGTGAGCATGAAATGGCTCAACGACGTGATCCTAGGCGGATTCAAACAGACGCTGCTCCTGCTGTGTGCCGCCGTTGGCTTGCTGCTGTTTATTTCCTGCAGCAACGTCGCCGGTCTTTTGCTGGCACATGCCAGTGCGCGCACCAAAGAAATCTCCCTCCGCGCCGCGCTGGGAGCCAGCCGGCTGCGGCTGGTCCGGCAACTGTTGTCGGAGAGTTTGGTGATGGCGGGCGCCGGATCCGCGGTGGGCTGCGTCTTCGCTTATGTGGGACTGAAAGGTATCATGCTTACGAACTTGGCGCCCCTGCTATGGGAAGCGGAAATTGCAGTGACCCGTCTCGTGCTGGCGTTCGCGGTTGGCATCTCAGTGTTGTCGGCCCTGCTGTGCGGCATGGCACCGGCGTTCAATGCCGCGCGCGGGGATTTGCAAAAGGGACTGGCCAGCACGGGCGTAAATGTGAATCCCGCTTTCCAGCACAGCCGCTTCCGCTCCGGGTTGGTAATTGGCCAGGTGGCGCTCTCCTTGCTCCTGCTGACGTGCGCTGGTCTCGTAGCGCGGAGCTTCCTCGCACTCACGCGCGTGGACCTCGGAGTCCAACCGAAGAAAATCTTCACGGCTGAAGTCCACTTCCCGCGCGGACGTTACACGAAGGCAGAAGAAAAGAAGGGCTTTTTCGATCGTTTGCTTCCGCAGCTCAATTCCATGCCTGGCGTGGTCAGCGCTACGGAATTGATTGGCCTGCCGCTTTTGTTCGCGCCGCGCAGCGACGTCACCATCCCCGGGAAACCGCACCGGGAGAAATGGACGACGACCATTGAGTTGTGCAGTGAGGGCTATTTCCAGACCCTGGGTCAGCACTTGCTGCAAGGCCGCTTGCTGACCCCCGACGATACCTCTCCCGGCCGCCAAGTCGCCGTGGTGAACGAAAAACTGGCCCGAAAATACTTCGCAGGCGAGAATCCCATTGGGCGACAGATCAAGTTCAACGTGATGGACGAACTTCCCCAATCCCCGCACGATGCGTATTTCGAAATCGTCGGCGTCGTGAACGATTCGCGCGGCTACGAATTCGAAGGGGGCACGATGATACCCAAGGCGCCCGATATGACACTGCCCGAAGCGTTCCTGCCGTATTCAATCTCCGGATTCGGAGATCGAGCGATTGCAATGCAGACACGAGTCCCCCCTGCTTCGCTAGTAAACAGTGTCAGGCAGATCATGTGGTCCTTGGACCACGATGTCGTTTTGGTTCAGCCCAACGTCGCAGGAGCCACAGGATTCTCGCTTGACGAGATGATGCAGGGGCTCGTGTATGGCAAGCAGGAATTCGCCGCGATGGCGTTCGGCTCTTGCGCCCTGCTCGGATTCGCGCTCGCGGTCGTTGGCCTTTTCAGCGTGATGACCTACATCGTCTCGCTCAAGAGCCACGATATCGGAATCCGGTTCGCTCTCGGCGCGCCGCCGGGCGCCATCCTGCGCATGATGCTGAAACAAGGGCTAGTGCTGATTGTGACAGGTATTGTCATCGGTGTGCTGGTCAGCGTCGGGCTCACACGTTATCTGTCGAGCCTGTTCCGCGGCGTTTCTGCTACTGATCCGCTGACCCTTATTTTGGTGGTCGTCATCATCATGCTCGCGGGCTTGTCTGCCTGTTTCTTGCCGGCACGTCGCGCCACGCAGGTGGACCTGATGGCTAACCTGAGGAATGAGTAGGTCAGTTGTAAAGCGCACTTTGGGGGAAGGATCTACACGACGATCCCGAATTTCAGGCGTTACTTGAATCCAAAGCTGATCGCCACGCTTAGTAGGGATCAAAATTTTTTATAGCGAAGCTCTGTCGCTGGCATGGCATCCCGTTACCCGGCCGTGGCTAGGCAGCGGCGCTGTAGGGCATCGCGGAAATTAGACCAATACAGCATCCGCTCCTTTGCTTGGAATGCGAGGACATCCTGAACAAAGGAGGAGAGACGTGGAGGTAGAGCACCTGCTAGAGACCCGATTTGATCGGACACTACCAGCAGCCAACTAGCGACGCTTCTCCCTAGCGTAAATTCACCTGAAAACACAGGCGGCCTGGACGCTCGCAAGGGTATCCGGGCCGTTTCATCCCGTGCCGTGGCAGAGTGTCTTAGATGATGAATTATCCTGCAGAACGGTTACGCCAGCAGATGCGATGCTTGGCCAGGGTCTTATGAAGCGGTCCCCAACTCCGCTTCGGGGAAGTTTATTGGAGCGTCTGGTAGGTTCGCCTCGCTGCGTCATATCCACGGGACCAGCGTGAAGAACGGCCGTAAACTGGTGCGGAGGAGGCGCAAATGGATAGTCGTCATCCCCTTGTCACCCGCCCGTGGAAAATCCAGCAGACCCAACGAACCAAATGCAGCCTACCGCCGATCAAAACGGGAAAAGAGCACCGGCGTGTCGATTCGATTCGAAACCGCCAAAAATCCTTTATTCTAAGAAAACCCGCGAGCAGGGTTCCAAGAAGACGGTTTGAGATTGACACATTCAGGAATCACGACAACGGGAATAAAGATGTCCGAACGAATGTTGCTTGAATTCTTCGGCTTGACACCTCTGCGAGCACGGGAATAGGCTGCAAGCGAATCTTCGAAGTCTCCCAAAATTTCGAAGGAGGTAGATCCCCATGCGTCGATTTTTCATCATGGCCGCTGCGGTGCGGTTGCGTAGGCGATCGCACTGAGCACAGCCTTGGCGTGAGGTTGACGGTGAATACCAGCTCGCGAAATAGCGAAGAGGGCGGGCTCAGTTGGTTAGGCCGGCAAGGCAAGATGTCGGAGGTACAGCTTGATTTTCAGGAGGTGCGTCGCAAATGTTGAGACTCAGTGACAGAATCAGTTCGGTTTTGAACCGCAAAGGCAGGGAGATCTGGTCGGTGACCCCCGAACAAACGGTCTATGAGGCCATCGAAAGGATGGCCGACACGGGAGTCGGGGCATTGTTGGTCATCTCCGAGGGCAAACTGCTAGGCATCATCTCGGAGCGAGACTACGCGCGCAAGGTAATCCTTAACGGAAGATCGTCGAAGGAAACCCAGGTTAAGGAGATCATGACGAGTCCGGTAGTTTTCGTGACGTCAAAGCACACTCTGGACGAGTGCATGACCATCATGACCAGTCACCGTATACGGCATCTCCCGGTCATGGAAGATAAGAACCTGGTGGGAATCGTCTCGATCGGCGACCTGGTGAAGTGGATCATCTCAGAGCAGGAGGAGACCATCCAGCATCTGGAGAACTACATCGCCGGCACGTACCCAGCCTGAGGCGTCTTCCGTTGTTGCCGACCTGCGGTCAATGGCCTTCAAACCGATGCGGCAGATCGAGCACGCTGGCCGACAAATCAAATCGAGGGAGCAAGGGGTGTCCGCCATTCTCTTTGCTTCCTTCATCCCACTGAAAATGTAATCTCTAGAACGGCTTGGGGTGTGCGGCGAGTGCCTCGCGATAGAGCTTGAGATTACTCTTGTCCACGATCACCGTGCCAGTATCCACGAACGTCGGCATCGGCGCCGCCAGTGCGGTGCGCCAGTCTTTGAATTGGTGTACCGCATTGTGGTGCAGGTCGTCGAGGAACTTTAGCCCGTAGTAACTCATGACGTAAGGCTTTTGCGTGATCGTCGCCGTAATTGCGCCCACGTCGATCCAATCAAGTGTCTCTGGATCGCCGTCGAATGCCACAATCCGCAGCGTGCCTTCCATGCCTAAGCGGTGCAGCGCTTGGGCGGCGCCAGAACCCCCTGTTGCCTCCAAGCAAATGATTCCGTCCACTTTTTCTTTCTTCTGTATCAGCTCGGAGACCTGGTCAGACGCACTTCGCGCATCGCCTTTGTCGTCAAGTATCTTTG
>WNEZ01005791.1_pt1 | contig 10858 bp, 10 predicted proteins | sample 5400521 | NCBI WGS metagenome assembly WNEZ01 (sample SAMN13153339, study PRJNA577476) | soil metagenome | isolation source: 120 cm saprolite under Douglas fir tree site 2 hole 1 replicate 1 | place: USA:California | collected 2015-04-18
TTACCCCAAGGCCAAGGATCACGACCTGATTATAACACCGCGTATCGCAGCAGGAAGCGGTCACTCAGCTATGTCCGCTGAGGGTCATCGCCATTTCGGGCTGGGTGGATTGGCCAAAGAAGATCTAGAAACTAGACAGGCCGACGGCATGGGCCCTGCTGGAGAATGTTCGAATCCCACTCCCTCCGCCATCGCTCAAAGAGACGTCGTTTCTCCGCCCGTCAAGGACGATCTGGAAATCTTCCGCCGCGTCATCGCTGCCGCCAAGTAGCGAGACGGCGCGATGCTCGACTATGGCTATACGGATATAGACGCGCGAATGGTACGCGATGCTATGCTGAGCGCAGATTTTGCCGGAAAGGATCGATCCAATGTCGAGGCAAGTTCGCGGCGTGATGGTCACCTGTTGGACCGCAATCGGCATGGCAGCCCTTGTGTCATCCGCGGCGGCGCAGTCGGCGCCGACCGCGATCAAGCCGGACGTCACGTTGGGTTCGCGTCCGGATACCGTCATCTGGGGATATCTTTCGGCGCGTGTGGCGCCGGTGCTGCGCATCAAGTCCGGCACGACGGTGCGGATCGATACGATGTCCCACCAAGGCCTGTTGACCAAGGACGATCCCGTCACGTTCTTCGGCACCGCCGGCATCAAGCCGGAGGACGTGCTTCAGGATGCCAAGGACATCTACGCAAAGGTGCCCCATCCCAAGGGGCTGGGCGTGCATGTCCTGACGGGACCGATTTACATCGAGGGGGCCGCGCCCGGCGACGCGCTCGAAGTGCGCGTTCTCGATCTCGAATTCCGCGTCCCCTACGGCGTCAACAATACCGGACCGCAGTCGGGCGTATTGCCTGGTCTCGTTCCGACGCCGACGCCGCTGATCATCAAGACCGATCTCCAACGCAAGGTCGCGCTCCTGCCCGGCGGGATCGAGCTGCCGCTGTCGCCCTTCCTCGGCATCATGGGCGTTGCGCCGCCGCCCGACCTCATCATCGTCAGCTCCGGACCGCCGGGACGATGGGGCGGCAACCTGGATCTGCGCGTGCTCACCGTGGGGTCGACGCTCTATCTTCCGGTCTTCAATAACGGCGCGCTGTTCTACACCGGTGATCCGCACGGGGTGCAGGGCGACGGGGAAGTCGATGGCGGTGCGCTCGAACAATCCTTGACGGCGACGCTGCAGTTCATCCTGCACAAGGGCGTGGGCCATTCCATGCGTGGACCGCGCGCCGAGGATGCGGCGAACTATTACGCGCTGGGCCTGGACGTCGATCTCAACGTCGCGATGAAGAACGCCGTGCGCGAGACTGTCGAACGCTTGCAGGAGAAAGCCGGTCTGACCGCGGTGGAAGCCTATGCGGTCGCGAGCATGGGCGTGGATTTCCGGGTGGCCGAAGCCGTCGACAGCGTGCAGCTGATCTACGGCACCATACCCAAGAAATTCTTCAAGCAGAACCCGCCCTACTGGTCGAATAAATGAGGCGCCGCCTCGCGCGCGGCGACCAGCTCGCAGTTGATATCCCGCGCCACGCCCCATCCGCGATAGACGAAGGCTGAATAGATGTCGACGCAAGCTGCGCCGGCGCGCAGCATCGCGAGCGCGTCGGCGCCGGTGCTCACGCCGCCGTTTCCTTTGATCGCGATGCGGCCGCGCGCGATGTTCGCGGCGCGCTCGACGTTGGCCAGCGCCCGCTCGAATATGGCGCGGCCGTGCAGGGTGCCCTGCTTCACGCCGAGCCGCGGCTCGGGCACCGGCCGTCCGCCCGCGACCTTGATGCCGGCGACGCCGGCTTCGATGCAGCGCTCGATCAGTTCGGCGAGGCGATCCGGCGCGACCGCGGTGTCGTTCGGCACGCGCACGATCGCGGGCTTTTGGCGGCCGGCGATGCGGGCGAGCACGTCGCGCAATAGCGCAAGCTCGTCGAAATGCTCGCCCGGCTTCAGGTTCGGGCACATCAGGCTGATCTCGACGCCGTCCACGTGGGGCTCGACCGCAAAGAAGCTCTCCGCGATCTCGGCCGCCGAGAAGCCGCCGATATTGGCGAACAGCGGCGTCTTCGCACGGCGGTAGGCGCGGAGCCGCGCGACGCAATAATCCCGCCCGTGGCTGGGCACGCCCATCGCGTCGGCGAGCGACCGCGTCTCCGCATACCGCACGAGGCGTGGAAACGGATTGCCGTAGCGCGGCTGCGGCATGATCGAGCCGACCGTGACGAACCCGAAGCCGAAGCAGGCGAGCGCAGCCATCAGCTCGCAGTTCTTGTCGAAGCCGGCCGCAAGTCCGATCGGGTTCGGCAGGTCGACGCCCGCGAAGCGCACGCGCAGGCGCGGATCGTCTAACCGCCAGCGGCCGAGCGCCGCCGCGGCGCGCCACGGCGCGGTCACGCGCAGCGCCGACTGCGCGAGCGCATGGCTGCGGTCGGGCGAGAGCCGGAAGAGCAGCGGACGTGCGACGTGTTGGTAGAAGGACATGGGAACAAAGTCGCTCACTTGCGGTTGCGGCCGCATTCGTTGCGACGCGCGACGGCGGCATGATAGCGTCGATCCCGCCAGCCGACACGGGAGTCCTTGCTTGTCACTGCAGATCGCGCGCCTTTTTGCATGCCTCGCCGTCATCACGTTCTGCGCGGTCGCGAGCGCGCGCGCCGACGAATGGCCGTCGCAGCAGGTCAACATCATCGTGCCGTTCTCGGCCGGCGGCTCGACCGATATTCTTGCAAGAGTCGTCGCCCAGCATCTGCATGCAAAGTTCGGCCAGCCGTTCATCGTGCAGAACAAGAGCGGCGCGGGCGGCGGCATCGGCAGCGCCGCGGTGGCGAAGGCCGACCCCGACGGCTACACGCTCCTGATCGGCACCGGCGGCTCGCAGGTCACGGGGCCGCTCACGGCGAAGAGCAGCCCGTTCGATCCGGCCGAGCTCACGCCGGTGACGCTGATCGCCAAGCTGCCGAGCCTGCTCGTGGTGCATCCCGGCATTCCGGCAAAAACCGTCTCCGAGCTCGTCGCTTATCTCAAGGCCAACCCCGACAAGGTGAGCTTCGGCTCCGCGGGTACCGGCACGGCCTCGCATCTCGCGGTCGAGCTGTTCAAGACCGCGACCGGCACGCGGATGACGCATGTGCCGTTCCGCAGCACCGGCGACAATGCGAACAGCCTCGCGGGCGGACACGTGCAGCTCGCCATGGACATCATCTCGGTGCTGCTGCCGCAGGCTAAGGCCGGGACGCTGCGCGCGATCGCGGTGACGAGCCGTGAGCGCGTCGCCGGCGCGCCCGACATCCCGACCGTCGGCGAGACGTTGGCGGGCTTCGAGGTGGTGGCCTGGGTCGGCATGATGGCGCCGGCCGCAACGCCGCGGCCGATCGTCGACAAGCTCGCGGCGGAAGTGAAACGCATCCTCGCGCTGCCGGACGTCAACGCCAATCTCGATTCGGTCGGCGGCGTCGCGGCGACGACCAGTCCCGAAGCGTTCGGCGCCTTCCTGAAGGAGGAGCGCGAGCGCTGGGAAGGCGTCATCAAGGGGCTCGGGCTCCTGGGGAGCAACTAGAGCATGTCCCGTTCCTGCGGAATCGGGACACGCTCTAGATTCATTCGTTGGCGCATGTCCTTTTCGGCGAACCGGTGTCCACTTCGCCGGGACATGCGCTAGGGAAACCGTTGCCGATGACTCGCGAGGTGGAAATCGAGGTCCGTGACGTCGGCGAAGCGATCGTCGCGGCGCTTGCGCATGGCGGCGTCGATCATCTCTTCTTCACCTCCGGCACCGAGCTCGCCTTCTATCAGGAGGCGATCGCGAAGGCGCGCGCGCTCGGCCGCCCGGCGCTGCGCCTCATCACCATGACGCACGAATATGTCGCGCTCAACGCCGCGCTCGGCTACGCCGCGGTCGCGGGCAAGCCGGCGGTGACGAGCGCGCATGTGGACGTCGGCACCCAGCACCACGGCGGCGCGTTGCACACCGCCTGGCGCAGCGGCCTGCCGGTGCTGATGACGGCGGGCGCGCCGGCGACGAGCGCGCCCGGCATGCGCGGCGGCCGCGACTCGCCGCATTTCTGGACGCAGCAGACGTTCGACCAGAACGGGATCGTGCGGCAGTTCACCAAATGGGACCATCGCCTCGAGGCGCAGGACAATCCGGGACTGATCGTGAGCCGCGCGCTCCAGGTCGCGCAGACCGAGCCGTGCGGGCCGGTCTATCTCAGCCTGCCGCGCGAGGTGGTCTATGCGCCGCTCGGCAAGACGCGCTTTGCGACCGCGGCGCACCTCGGCATCCCGCGGCCGGCGGCGCCCGATGCGGGCGCGATCGAGGAGATCGCCGAGCGCCTCGCGCGCGCACGCGAGCCCGTCATCGTGGCGGGCTGCGGCCGCAATCCCGCGGAGGTGCCCGCGCTGACCGAGCTCGCCGAGCTCATGGGCGTGCCGGTGGTCCAGTGCGCGTGGCACGCCTACCAGTCGTTCCCGATGAACCATCCGCTCTATGCCGGCAAGCGCAGCGTGGCTGATGCGGACGTCGTGATCGCGATCGAGGCGGACGTGCCGTGGCTGCCGGGGCCGAATGGCCCGTCGCCCGACGCCTTCGTCGCCGCGATCGGGATCGATCCGATCAAGCACCGCATCCCGACCTACGAGTTCACCGCCGATGTGCGCCTGACGAGCGACGCGCTCTCCGCCATCCGGGCGCTCACGGCGGCGCTGCGCCGGCGGGTTGCTCCGGGCGACGCCGCGATCGCGGCGCGCGCGCGGCGGGCGGCCGAGGCCGCCACGGCGCGGATCGCCAAGGTCGAGCAGGAGGCGCGCGCGCTCGCCGATCAGCCGATGATCGATCCGCGCTTCGTCTCGTATCAGGTCGCGCAGCTGCTCGACGACAATTCGCTCGTCATCGACGACACGACGCAGGATCGGCTGTTTCCCTATCTGCGGGTCGCGCGGCCCGGCTCATACTTCCACAATCCGGGCAGCACCGGCGGCTGGGCGCCGGGCGCGGCGCTCGGCGCCAAGCTCGCGGCGCCGGAGCGCGACGTGATCGCGGTCACGGGCGACGGCTTCTATCTCTATGCGACTCCGACCGCGGCCCTGTGGGCGGCGGTGCGCCACGGCGCGCCGTTTCTCACCGTCGTCTATCAGAACCGCAGCTACACGACCGGCACCGTCGCGGTCGCCAACGCGTATCCGGACGGCTACGCCGCCAAGGCGGACTTCGACGGCGGCTATCTCGAGCCCGCGATGGATTTTGCCAAGGAGGCGGAGTCGGCCGGCGCCCATGGCGAGACGGTGCGCGATCCGCGCGAGGTCGGCCCGGCGCTTCGGCGCGCGCTCGCGCACACGCGCGCCGGCCGGCCGGCGGTGGTTGCGATGTGGCTGCCGCGCTTGCTGCGCGGGGACTAGATTCATTCATTGGCGCATGTCCTTTTCGGCGAACCGGTGTCCACTTCGCCGGGACATGCGCTAGGCGCGGTCTCTCGCCGTCACCTTGCGAGTGAGCGGCGAACGGAATGGGCCGACCAGCTCCTAAAGCCGCTCCGCGACCAGACATGAGACCCGAGGCGCATTCTCGGGGGGGAAGGGGGGTGAGAAAAATGCGCCCCGGGCCCTGTCATCCCGATGCGTGGATGTCGGGATGCCAAACGAAGCTTGGCGATGATAAGCCGCCGCGCGCCGCGATCCATTGGACCGTGGTCCAACAAGCCATGCGCGTGACGGGCCTCAGCCCACCGCGATCGACATGCCGAAAAATGAGGCGCTGATTGCGGACGAGTCGTCACGAATCCGACCCAAGGCCCGTCATATAAACTTTTTCACAGTTGGCCGCTGTCCGCTGCAAAAGGTACGCCGCTACGCGCCGAAAGCGCGCAGAAGACTTTCTTCCATTGCTGGCGTGTAGTATCATTGGTCTACGTAAGGTAGTGTGCCCGAGGCAGTGGCCAGCCGGCGGGGGTCGGCATGGATCAGGTGGTGGGCGTCACATCGAGTGCGGCATTCGCGTTCACACCACGCGCTGCTCCTCCTGTTGCTATCGCTCCGCTTCGCACCGCCGCCTGCGCGCCGTCATCCCCGGCACAGCGCGTATCCAGCGACATCGCGCACGAGTGTCGGAGGCGTCAGCCATGACCGCTGACGTCGCAGCGCGCTCGGTCCGGTGGCCATTGCAGCCGCTGCGCGACGTCGGCGGCATGCCCGTTCTGTTCGGCATTGCGTATTTGCTCGGCGCGGAGGGGGCCTTCCTGGTCGGCACGCTGTCCGACAAGATCTTCGCGCCCTTCTGGCCGCCCAACGTCATCCTGTTCTGCGGCTTGCTGCTCGCGCCCGAGCGGCGCTGGTGGCTCTACATCGCCGCCGCGTTCCCGTTCCATGTTCTGGCCGAGCTGCACGTCGGAATGGGCGCGCCGCAGTCGCTGGTGGCGTTCGCCACGAATTGTCTCGTCGCGGTGCTCAATGCCGCGGTCGCGCGGCGCGTGCTCGGGGAGCTGCCGTGGTTCGGCAGCCTGCGCAAGGCCTCGTCCTATATCGTGATCACGGGGGTCGCGATGCCGGCCATCGCGGCGCTCGGCGGCGCCTTCGTGCCGATCCTGGGCGGCGGCGACATCTGGCGTTATCCGGTGTTCTGGGCCCAGTGGTATCTCTCCAACGCGCTCGGCTGGCTCACGCTCGGGCCGATCGTCCTGATCTGGCTCGGCCGGAAGCCGCAGCCGTTGCACTTCGTGCCCATACGCCGGCTCATCGAGGGCGCCGTGCTCGGCGTGTCGCTCGTCGCCGTCTGCACGCTCGGTTTCCAGCTGAGCGCCGAAACGGCCGCGATCGAGTTCGTGCCCGCGCTGCTCTACTCACCGCTGCCGCTCATCCTGTGGTGCGCGATCCGCTTCGGCGAGAGGGGTGCGAGCGGCGCGATCCTGGTGGTGACCGTCGTGCTGCTCTGGCTCGCACTGAACAGCACGAGCCTCTTCATCAACGACAATTCCGAGATGAGCGTCTTCGGGCTGCAGGTCTTCCTTGTCGGCCTTTCGATTCCGGTGCTGCTGCTGGGCGCCGCGATCGACGAGGCGCGCCGCGCCGGGCAGGTGACGCGCGAGAGCGAGGAGCGGATGGGATTCGCCGCCGCGTCGGCGAATATCGGCCTGTGGTACTTCGAGGCGGCAAGCGACCGGCTGTGGATGACCGAGCACTGCCGCTCCATGCTGGGCATCGCGCCTGAGGCGCCGCTTACCCTGACGGCGGTCCAGCAGGCGATCCATCCCGACGACGGGCAGGCCGCGATCGAGTCGATGCGTTCGCCCGCCTATGGGGGCGAGGACGTCGCCAGCGAATTCCGCGTCGTCCTGCCCGACCACCAGATCCGCTGGCTGCGCGTGCGCGCACACGCGGACCACGACGAAGAGGGCAATACGTTCCGCGTGAGCGGCGTGTTCACCGACATCACCGCCGGCAAGACCGCGGAGCACGACGCCGCCCAGCAGCGCAGCGAGCTCGCCCACCTCATGCGCGTGTCGGCGCTCGGCGAGCTGTCGGGCGCGATCGCGCACGAGCTCAACCAGCCGCTCACCGCCATCCTCTCGAACGCCCAGGCGGCGCGGCTGATGCTCACGCGGGACTCGCCCAACCTGGCCGATATCGGCGATGCGATCGACGACATCGTGCACGAGGACAAGCGCGCAAGCGAGGTGATCGACCGGCTGCGCGGCCTCCTGAAGAAAGGCGTGCATAGGCTGGAGGCGGTCGACGTCAACGAGCTGATCGGGTCGACGCTGGAGCTTCTGCACAGCGAGCTGATCAGCCGCCGCATCAGCGTGAGAAAGAAGCTGGCCGACGACCTGACGCCGATCTACGGCGACCCGGTGCAGCTCCAGCAGGTGCTGCTCAATCTCCTCATGAACGCGATGGATGCGATGACGGCGACTGCGCCGGCGCGGCGCATCATCACCGTTAGCACGCGCTTCACGGAGGCCGACCAGATCGAGATCGTGGTCGCGGATCGCGGGCACGGCCTCGAGCCCGAGCAGCAGGCGCGGATCTTCGAGCCGTTCTTCACCACCAAGATACACGGCCTCGGTCTCGGCCTGTCGATCTGCTCGACCATCGTCAGGGCGCACGGCGGACAGCTGAGACTCGCCAACGATCCCGAGTGCGGCGCGCGCGCGACCTTCACGTTGCCGCGCCAACGAATCACGGTGGCGGCCAAATGAGCGACGCAGATTTTACTGTTTTCCTGGTCGACGACGACCGCGGCGTGCTCAAGGCGCTGTCGCGCCTCCTGCGGGCCGCGGCCTACGAGACCCGCACCTTCGCGTCGCCGCGCGACTTCCTCGCCAAGCACGATCCGTCGGTTCCGGGCTGCGCCGTCTTCGACGTGGGGATGCCCGAGGTCGATGGCCTGCAGCTCCAGCACGCGCTCGCCGAAGGCGGCCTCGACCGGCCGGTCATTTTCATTACCGGCAACGGCGACGTACCGACCAGCGTGCGCGCCATGAAGGCCGGGGCGATCGACTTCCTGACCAAGCCGGTGAGCGGCGACGATCTTCTGGCCGCCGTCCAGCGGGCGCGGCAGGCGGAGACGCGCGCACGTGAGACCCGCAGCGAACGCACCGCGATCGAGGCCGGCCTCGCCAAGCTCACGCCGCGCGAACGCGAGGTCCTGACCCATGTGGTCGCCGGCCGGCTCAACAAGCAGATCGCGGGCGATCTCGGCACGGTGGAGAAGACCATCAAGGTGCACCGTGCGCGCATGATGAGCAAACTCGGCGTGCGCACGGTGCAGGACCTGGTGCGGCTCGCCGAGCGCGTGGACATCCGGCCGCCGGGCGGTATCGGGCAACCCAAGACATCGTGAAGCCGGATCGGGATGGGGCTATTGGACCCGAGGCCAACTCGACCGCGCCGCCAAGCCGCGAAATCATGCACCATGCCCAGGGTGCCGGCGCTGTACGTGGCGATCGTGGACGACGATGCGTCGGTGCGCAAAGCGCTGGCGCGGCTGCTGCGCGCTTTCGCGATCAATCCGCAGACGTTCGGATCGGCGCGCGAGTTTCTCGATTCGCTGCCGTCGGGCGTGCCCGAATGCCTGGTTCTCGATCTGCACATGCCCGACATGACCGGGCTCGAGCTGCAGAGCGAGCTGGCGCGCGTCGGCGCCCGGATCCCCACCATCGTCATCACCGCGCACAACGAGATCGGGTATCGCGAGCAATGCCGGGCCGCCGGCGCGGCGGCCTACCTGCTCAAGCCGCTCGACGAAAGCACGCTCATCGCCGCGATCGGCTCGGCGATGGGAGGGCGCTGACGCGGAAGATCCTCGGACGCGTCGCCGCGATCACCAAAGACGGAACGTTCGTCCGACGCGAAGCGCGCCGTACTCTTGCGGCACTCCCTGGAAGCGAGCTCGTTTTCCGTCAGTGTAGGTATCGACGACCTCGTTATTTTCGGTTGCGAACACGTGGCCGATCGATGCGCCGTCGTCGCAGAAGACGAGCTCGAGATTCCTGCGGTTCTTGCCGGCCATCCACGACTCGATCGTGGGCCGCTCGGAAAAGGAAATCTCCGAGTAATCGTCTCCGGGCGTGCAGTTCCCGCCGAGAAAGTTCGCTATTGCGAGCCAATCATCGACGTCGTCGTCGGTTCGCAGCCGCTTCGGAAGCTTTCGTCCATGGAGCCCGGAATGTACAAGGCGGCCAATGTCCTTCTCCGTCCGTCCGGTTATTGCGGCGAGCGTTAGTGAGACGCAATATGCATTCTTGTGCGCGCCTTTGATGTCTCTCAACGTGAGCGGCATCGGCCCCTCACGAGCGCCCGGCGCTCCGGAAATCTTTCGCGGCCTTTCCGGCAGCTTCGAATGTTGCCGCAGCCTCCTTCGCGGTCATGGCGACGGTGGTTTCGAGGTCGGACAGGCTCCCTCCCGCAGCGGCCGCCAGGACAGCGGAGGCTGCGGCCTTCTCATCGGGAAACTCGCCGATGGCCAGCCAGTCGTGGCGGCCGAACGTCAGGTACCACCCGACGAGCCTGCCCCCCACGCTCTTGAAGAGCCTCGCAACGGCGTCCTCGCGATTTTCGGGCTTGGCCAACATGCCCTTGAGGGCGTCCGACGTAAAACGACCGCGCGAGATGTAGATCGGCATGGCATCCTCCGCAAAGGGCGCTGTGTATGTCCTCTGTTGTCCGCACCTTCGCGCGATCGCGCCCTCAGCGCGCTAGCGGAGCGTCAGTTGGGCAAAACACGTTCCTATCCAGTGGCGCGGCTGTTGGCGCACCAATGCACCGAGAGCCGAAGTGCAGCCGGACAGCGTGGCCGGCGACTCTTGCGCCTCGGGAGCGGTTTCCGAAGACACGGGCTTGCTGCGCGCGATCGAGCGCGCTGGTGACAGGCGATCCGTCCTCGCCGAGCGATCGACCGTGACGCCGATCGACCCTGAGGCCCGAGTGGCGCCGGCGCTTTCGAATTCACCGGGCGCGACGACCAGCGCCCAGGCCGCGGTGGCCGCGAGTCCGCCGAACAGCAATGCGGTGATGCCTGTCATCGGATCCTCCCCGTGTCCCTTCGACGCTGCCTCGCGCTTTCACGCGATCATCTGCCTCAATGCCTGCGGGTTGCGCAGCACGACCCGTCGTGAGGTCGGCAGCGCGATCACGCCTTCGCTCTCGAGGCTCGTGAGCGTGCGCGAAACGGTCTCGATCGTGAGGCCGAGATAATCCGCGATGTCCTGGCGCGACATCGACAGCTCGAAAGAATCGCCGTCGGGCGCGCGCCCGGCCATTTCGAGCAGGAAGCCGGCGACACGCTCCTGCGCGGTCTTGACCAGCAGCAGGACGTGATCCTGGGCCCGCGCGAGCTCGCGCCCGGCCAGAGTCCAGAGTTGCCGGGCGACCGCGTTG
>WNEZ01012973.1_pt1 | contig 10856 bp, 9 predicted proteins | sample 5400521 | NCBI WGS metagenome assembly WNEZ01 (sample SAMN13153339, study PRJNA577476) | soil metagenome | isolation source: 120 cm saprolite under Douglas fir tree site 2 hole 1 replicate 1 | place: USA:California | collected 2015-04-18
TGCCACCTTCTCCGCCAGGCAGTTCTCGCAATAAATCACGCCCATCACCGGGCGGGTGCAGTTGGTGCAGAGCGGTTTGCCGCAAGTGCGGCAATATGCCGCTGCGGGAGTTTGCTGATGGTTGGCGCAGTTCATACGAGCCTCCTGTACGTGGCCCCAGTCACTACAGGTTGATCGTCGGGAAGAGAAGCAAACACCGGGTGGTTCCCTTCCCGGCTGTAGTTACGTTCCTGTTTTTGATCGGGTTGTCCACTGGTATTGTTCTTGGTTTTATCCTTCCGGTCGTTGATGTCGTTCTGTGGTTCGGGCGGAGCCTGCGCCGGAGCGGTAGCCTCTTTGAACTGGCGCACCCGCGCTTGGATCTCATACACGAAGCGAATGTTCTCGTAATATTTCACGACTCGGCCAGAAGTCTCGTAGTAGCTGCGGCGAATGGCGCTGGGCCGCAGGTCAACATGCCGCAAGTCTCCCAGCCTTACGCGCAGGTCAACGTGCCGCAAGTCTCCCAGCCTTACGCCAGCAAGACTCAGAGTCACCGATAGGGTGAAGAATGCCATTCCGAATGACATGGCAAACCTCGGCTGCCGTGCCGCTGCGACCACAGGCGAGTAAATCATTTCTGCCCACTCGCGCACGCGGTCCATCCAGGTCACAGTCGTCGCGCCAGTCGCAACATGCGAGCGCGACGTAACCACACCGCTCGTCCGCAGCAAGATGTTGGTGACCAGATTTGCCGGAGGCTCTGCTTCCTCCAAAGCCTTCAGCCAGCCATGACCGGCCTCAGCCTCACTCAGCAGGGGGCCGCAGAGCTGGCACACCCGCCCGTGGGCTTCGAATGCCGTCAATCTCTCGCCAGAGAGGGTGCCGTCAATGGCCTGACTCAGCAGAGCATCGAACTCTGAGCACTGCATCCCGTTATGTTCTTTTTCCTTCATTACATTACCTGCCTATATGTACGTTGGAGGAGGCGCGCAAGTTCCGCTCGCCCCCGGTTAATCCTGGACTTCACGGTCCCTTCGGGAACCTTTAGTACCGTAGCGATTTCACGATAGTCCATGTCCTGTAAGTCCCGTAGAATCACCGCCTCACGCAGTTCCGGAGAAAGCTTCTGCAGGGCCAGGTGAACAGTTTCTCCAGTTTCCCGGCTTTGTACCCTGGAATCCTGCGACAGCCCCCGGTCAGGAATCTTTTCCGAGAGCGCCATCGCGTCCTCATGATCTGAGGAAACCGTGTCCAGAGAATCGGTCATGCGCTCCTGTTTCGTCTTGCGGAAATGGTCCACCAAGAGATTGCGAGTGATGGTCGTGACCCAGGTCATGAAGGCGCCGCGGTCAACATCGTAGGAATTGAGCGTGCGATACATCTTGATGAAAACCTCCTGCGTCAAATCCTCGGCATCATCGCCCGATCCGGCGAACCGGTAACAGATGTTGTAGATGCGCCGGTGATATTTTTGGACGATCTCCTCCCAGGCGGCTGCATCGCCCGAAACGCAGCGACGGACCAGCAAAGCAGCCACATGGGCGTCTTCCAAATTACACTCCCCGGGAATCTGTTGCGGATGGGGTTTTTTAGCTGTCAGCCATCAGCCCTCAGACATCAGGTAAACCAGCTTTCCTGACGGCCGACGGCTGACGGCTGAAAGCTGGTTCGCTGAGACCACCCCAACCTATCTCGCACAAAGATACGCGCAGTCAGCGCTGGAAGTTCAGACTGGCGAGAACCAGAAATTGTACATGTAGGGGCCGGAGTCTACCCCTGACCGACATCAGGCAAAGGGCGGAGCGGAGCGTTCCAGCCCCGCATTCCAGACGGTACCAATTAATAAATCCAGGCCGGATTAGATGGGTTCGGCGTCAACCCGAGTGGCGTCGGCTACGTTGGTTGACGGATCAGAGAAATTCGTGCCCGGTTCGTGAGCAACCTTTTCGTGTCCGGTGCCCGCACGGCGTATAACGTCACGCCAGCCGTCATCCCAAGTGACGCGGGCCTCCCCGTCCACTACCGACCACGTTCCATGACTCGATCCGAGTGTTTTTGTGGCTTCGCCATCGGCCTTCAACGTGATAAAGAAGTGGCCTCCCCCGTCACCTACACCCACTTTCCACTTGCCGAGGAAATGGTTCTTGCCCATGAATGAGCCGCTCATAGCAGAAGTGCCGAACTCGATGCGCGATGTGTCAGCCAGCACCAGGCTCTGCTGATGGCCGTCTTTAAAGACGATTTTGGCGGGGGCGCCAAAATCGATGCGAACGATGTCCGCCATAGAAAAACTCTGGCTGTGGCCATCCTTGAAGACCACTACCAGCGAGCCGCGCGCGTCCTTCGACGCTTGCGTCTGTCCTGAACTGGCAATGGCAGATACAACCAGGAGTACTGCAAAGAAAATCGCTGTTGCTGGTTTTCGCATGTTCCCTCCCCGGAATGTCACGGAACCGAATACCACGGAATCACGAAGCAATGCTTCACTAGCAACATACGTTCTTTCGGACAGTTTGGTTCCATGAAAGGGAGGTTCGGCCAAAGGATCAGCTACGGCAAAGCTCGGTCGCCAGGACTTCGCGCCGCTCCATTGCGATCCGGTCTATGCGGCTGAGCATGAACAAGTATCCCGCGATCGAGGGGATAGATAGCGCCAACAGAACCAAGGTCGCAATCCACAAATTCCCATAGTGCGCCCCCACAAAGACCGCCAATACTCCCGTCCCGCTCATGATCAACTGCACTCCCAGGCTTACAAAGACAGTGCTCGCAGAGGCGCGTTGGCGGCCAAAAGTCGCGTAGTCAATGCGCTTCGGTGAGTACATGGAAAGCAGATCTCCGGCGGTAAAGTTGAGGGGCGCCGCAAACAGATACCAGGCGAACGTCAAGGCCAAAACTGCGAAAGGCGGGGGCTGATAAACGATCCGAACTCCCAGCCACAGAAAAAAGACCTCAGTAGCCACGATCGCCATGTGAGCCAGATTCTTGCCAATTAGAATCTGGCGAAAAGAAACCGGCGAGCACAGAAAGAACTGAATGCCACCCCCATCTCCGCCAAAGTTGTTGTACACGAGATTGGTCATGACCAACAGGCAATAGGCTGCTCCCGCCGGAAGCGCATAAGCCGCCTGCTGCCCCAGCAAACCCCGTCTTCCGCTCCACAGGACGAACACCACAACCATGGGCATGATCAGGGTGAAGAGCATCGGGCCACTGCGCGAGAGGTAGCGCAGTTCTTTCTCAAAAATCGCCGACACCGGTTCGGAAAACAAGGGCAGTTTCCAGCCGCGGCGGATGGCGCTCTTCTCCTGCGGAGTCCGGCGCTTCTCCGTTCCCGAGGGGTTATCGCCCAAGTACTGACTGCGCAAACGCAAGTGCAGCACCCAGGCCGCAATTCCCGCACCAGCCGCGAGCAGTACAAAGGAAAGAAGGGCGGCCGACACCCTGCCCTGCGCGGCGTTGGTCAGGCAGGAAGCAGCCAAGCCTGGAGGTAGCGCTTGCTCGAGCGGAATTAGTCTGGCCAAGACATGTAGAGCTTGCGGCGCCGGCTTCCCGTTAAAACGTCTCAGCACAGGCGCAATCATTTGAAAACTGGCCATGACCAGCAAGAAAAGCACGCCTAGAATTTCCCGGCTGCGGCGAAGCGAGAGCCAATGCTCGATTCTGGGTGAAAGCGGTGGCCATCACCGGGAAAAGCTGCCAGAACAGAAAGACAATCCAGAACGGCACCGCCAGCCATTGCAGGTGGTCATGGTCTCCCGTGGTCGCCCATGCCGCGGCAAGAAATAAGGCAGAACCGCCTATGACTCCTGTGCCCAGCTCCAGCAATCCGCCGAAAGCACGCGAAACCAGATTCAGGCGTCCACGGACCGAGCGCAGCGAATTGACGACCAAATGCCAGCGCAGTAGAGCAATAGCCCGCAATTGCGCGCCGGATGCCGGTTTCAGCCCAGCCATGAAAGTTCCTGTGCTGGGTTGCGCGATCCGCCAACGGTTTGCAGGAAATATTGTTCCAGAGTCATTCTTTCGCCCGGCTGTGTCGCGCTTCCCGCCAGCACTCCCGAACGCAATTCATCCAGCGAGCCTTGCGCCACTAGACGCCCGTTATTGATGATCCCCACGTGCGTGCAGAGCCGCTCCACAATCTCTAGTACGTGAGAGGTCAAGAAAATGGTTACCCCACGAGCGATCATGCGCTGCAACATCGCCTTCAGGGTCCCCGATGCAATTGCGTCCACACCTTCGAACGGCTCGTCGAGAAAAAGTACCTTCGGTCCATGAATCACCGCCGCCGCCATAGCCAGCTTTTTCTGCATACCGTGGGAATAGTCGGTGATCAAAGTTTTCGGCTGGCTTGCCAGTTCCATGAAGTCCAGCAGCTCAGCCGCACGTTGCGCGGCGGTGTCGCGATCCAGCCCATACATCCGTCCCGCGAAATTCAAGTACTCGGATCCGGTCAGGCGGCCCAACAGCGCCATCCCTTCCGGCACCACGCCGATCTGACTCTTCACCTGAGCAAGGTGGGAGGCGAGATCGAGGCCGAGGATCTGCATTCGACCCGCAGTCGGCGCCATTAGGCCGGTAAGCATTTTGATAGTGGTGGACTTCCCGGCACCGTTCGGACCAAGAAACCCATCAAACTGTCCGGCGGCCACCGATAGATTTACATCCTCGACGGCGGTGAAGTCGCCAAACCGGCGGGTAAGGCCTTGGGTAAGAATGGCAGGAGAGTCCACAGAATTTTGACTCTAACACAGGTGCAGAATCACTCGGTTGGGTGACTCTTATCAAGTCTCAACCCATGAAGTAAATGAAATTGAATGGGAGGCTAAATTTCGTGGCGGACCTAGCCAACATCCTGCATCAAAGGTAACGGGATTCTAAAGGCAGGATTATGAAAACAAAGTACGCAATTGCAGTTTTCGCCGCACTGGCCGCTGCCTGCATTCTGGCGGCAGCCCAACCGCAACAGGAACCGTCCCCAAAGGCAGTGGAACGCATCCAGAGAGAGGTCCGACATGAACTCCTGATGCTGCCCTATCTGGGTGTTTTCGATAATCTCGCCTACAAGGTCGACGGCTACAACGTGACTTTGATGGGACAGGTCACCCGCCCGGTCTTGAAATCGGACGCTGAAAACGTGGTCAAGAGAATTGAGGGCGTAGAGAAGGTTGACAACCAGATCGAAGTGCTTCCAACCTCTCCCATGGATGACGAACTGCGCCTAAAACTCTATCGCGCAATTTACGGGTACGGGCCGCTGGAAAAGTACTCCCTGGGTGTGCAGAAGCCCATCCGCATTATCGTAAAGAACGGGCACGTCACTCTGGAAGGTGTAGCGGACAACGAGGGTGACAAGAATCTGGCGGGCATTCGCGCCAATGGCGTTTCCGGAGTTTTTTCGGTCACTAACAATCTTCAGATCGCGAAATAGGGGATTCCATGAACCGCGAAGAAATGGTTCTTACTCGCTGGTAAAGTAGTCCACGGTGACGGGATTCTCAAACAACGAGTAGTCACGTGTCACTACCGTGATGCCGCTGTCAGTCACAAAGTATTTCTGCCGGTCTGAATCAGGGTCGAAACCGATGGTGGTGCCTTCCGGGATGTGCACGTCGCGGTCCACGATGGCGCGGCGGATGCGGCAGTGTCGCCCGATGTTGACGTGGGAAAACAGAATGCTGGAATCCACTTCAGTGTAAGAGTTCACCCGCACGTCGGGCGACAGTACCGAGTAGCGAACTGTACCCCCGGAGACGATGCAGCCCGCGGAAACGATAGAATCCAGGGCCTGCCCGGTTCGTCCCGCCTCTTCGAAAACAAATTTCGCCGGCGGATACTGGCGTTGATGGGTCCGGATGGGCCAAGCTGAGTCATACAAATTAAACACCGGCGACACCGAAACCATATCCATGTTCGCTTCGTAGTAAGCCTCGAGCGTACCGACATCGCGCCAGTAGAGCGCCTCTTTCTTGTTTTCGTCTACGAAGTCGAATGAGTACACCCGATAGTCATCCACCATTTTCGGCAGGATATCTTTGCCGAAATCGTGGCTGGAATGCTCATCCTCGGCATCCTTGAGAAGAATCGGAATCAGCACGTCGGTGTTGAAAAGATAAATTCCCATCGAGGCCGAAACTTTCTCCGGATTGTAGGGAGAACGCAGCGCGGTGAATGTGGGCTTCTCCTGGAAACCGACCACACGATTGTCGGGATCTACGTCAATCACTCCGAAACGGTAAGTCTCGTCGGGATCGATCTGAATCGTGCCCAGAGTCACGTCTGCGGCAGAATCCAGATGCTGCTTGAGCATCAGCCCGTAATTCATCTTGTAGATGTGGTCGCCGGAGAGGATTAGCACATGCTTGGGCTGTTCCGAGCCAATGGAATAAATGTTCTGGTAGACCGCGTCCGCCGTGCCCTGGTACCACTGATCGCTGACCCGCTTCATGGGTGGTAGCACTTCCACGAACTCTCCCATTTCGCGGCCTACGATGTTCCAGCCTTCGCGAATGTGCCGATTCAGCGAGAGCGCTTTGTACTGGGTGAGAATGTAAACCCGCCGCAGGTCGGAGTTGATGCAGTTGGAAAGCGTGACGTCGATAATGCGATAGATCCCGCCAAAGGTGACGGCAGGTTTAGCCCGGTCACGAGTGAGTGGGTAGAGCCGTTCCCCAGCTCCTCCCGCTAGCAGGACTCCCAAAGTGTCTTTCATCACGATCCGCTATTGAAGCAGCCGGCGCGTTCCAAACCCGATGAGCCGCCTTAATTAAACCTCACATCGCGGGTAATACTAGCACAGCGAAGTGAGCCGCGACGACCGCTTTGATGTTGCCCGGAGATGGTCTTGCAACCATTTATCTTTTGCTATCCGGAAGACTGCTGATTACGATTCAGTAAATGCTTTTCGCACCGACGACTGCGACGGGATGGGCCCGCATGGCGCTGTGTTTGCTCATTTCATGCTTGGGGATGTTGGCTGAGGGCTATAGTCAGTCGGGACGCTCCGTCCAGGTCCAATGGCAGGCCGCCAAACTGGTGAACGGTTCGCCAGTCTTGTTCCAGGTATCAACCTCCACCGGAGTTCAATCGCTCTCTGGCATTTGGTTCGGACACAACCTCATCTTTTTTCGTCCTGGCAACGGAAAGATTTGGTACGCGCTCGCTGGCGTCCCCGTGGAAACTACTCCTGGACGTTACGCTCTGACGATCAAGCAGATGCTGGTCAGCGGAAAGTTTACGGAAACCTTGGTCAAGATCAAAGTTGCCAGCGCACCGTATCCCAAGATCACAATCAAGGTCGCCAAACAGTTCACCGAACCCGACCCCGAGCAACTAAAGGAAATTGCGGCTGACAAGGAAGTGAAACAGAAGACCTTCGCTGTAGAAACTCCGCAACGGAGCTGGACAGGACCGTTCCTGCCTCCGGTATCGGCGGCAGTTTCCGATGTGTTCGGTACGGCGCGCGTAATCAATCAGGAAGTTAAGAGCCGGCACCTGGGCTTGGATTACGGTGTCCCAACGGGCACTACTGTTCATGCGGTGAATCACGGGACAGTGCTCTTGGCTCGACCGCTGTTTTTTGAGGGAAACTGCGTGGTGCTCGACCACGGCCAGGGGCTTTTGAGTCTGTATCTGCATCTCTCGGACTTCAACGTAAAAGAAGGCGACGAAGTCGCTCCCGGGCAAGTTATTGGCCGGAGCGGCGGCACCGGGCGTGCCACCGGACCCCATCTTCACCTTGCCATCCGCTGGCAGGGAGTCTACCTGAATCCGGCTACCTTATTGAAAATGCGGCTGCCTTAGCCAGTTTTCCCACAACCTTGTTCCGTTTTCGTAACAAAACTGAGTTCATCGATCGCGAATCCTTAAGAGCGCCCTAGAAACTACTGTCCTGTCGTCCCAAAGAATGTTGCTTGCCCAGCTCTCTTCGACCCGAGTGTTCTGTTTTCGTAACAAGAGTGAACTGGTCAACAGCGGGCCGCAAAAGCCGTGCTAGAAAGTAGCAGCTCGTTGTCGGCGTTGGCGTGGGGAAGCGCTGAAGTTCTCGCCGGACGGGCATATCGGGACTTGGAGGCCCCCCCTTGCAATGTCCCGATATTTTTGCGTCAAATTGCCGCGACTCGAGATTGCAGGCCTGGCTCCTCCTCCAAAGCAACACCGTCCCGATAATTGACTGTCCGGCCTGAGATTGCTGGGATTCGCTCGCCCGGCACAATTACCCCCACCAGGTTCAAAGGATCGGCTGCAGAAATCGTGATCACGTCGCCACTGGGTGGAATCTTGCGCGTGGCTCGCAACGATTCGATGGCCACCGGCAGCGCAAACTTTTCGCCTAGAAACCCATACACAAAACGTCCACCGCGAATTTCGCCGCGAGCCTCCAGCCTGCGAAATGCGATTTGCAGTTCACGCCATTTGGGAAGATTGGCCTCCCGGACTAGCAGATCGCGGAAGACGACTCCGTAGCGTTTCAGCATCATCCAGCAAGTGGCTTCGACCACGCGATCACGCTCCACCGCGGAGTCCGTATGCAGAATCGCCCAGCGTCCTGAGCTGTGCCGTGGACGAGTAGTGCGGCCGCTTCCCTGCCCGGCGCGGCGCTTGGGGTCGATCAGCGAACGCAGGTTGTCGAATCCGTCAGCCGTCACCACCCCTCCGGCCACCAATTCCCACAATCCCGTTTCGATCTCGGCTTTGAGCTTGCCCGTGGCCCGCACGATTTCGGAGAAAAACGACGCTCCGCGATGGCGCAGATATTCCAGCACTTGCCGCGCGGTATCGCTAAGCCCCTGCGCGCCCGCGATGGAGTCGTGCGGAGTCATCCAATCCGCATCTTCGCGAACGAAAAAGGTAATCGGCGCTACACTGGTCGGGATCACGCGCCGCCTACTGCGCTGTTCTCCATTGCCATTCGCTGACTCGATGGTCGCCGGATGCGGCGACAGCCGTCCCCAGCCCACGGCTCCGGTAAGGCAAAGCTGGTCCAGCCACTTGGGATCGTAATCCGCGACGCGGCGTGCCAGCACTTGCCGCTCCCAAGCATTGGCCGGAACTTCAAAACCCTGCAGCTGGCGTAGCACTTCGAGAGTTGCGCGTTCACCCTGCACCTGCGATCCGGGAGCCACATGCTGCCAGCGCAGCAGCCAGCGCATGAACTGCGCCGGAGTCACTGGCTCAATCTGCTTACGCAGTGTAGCCACAGTCAGGCGATGAATGCGCGCCAGCAGGCGCCGGTCGCACCATTCGTGCATGTGTGGCGCGGACACTCCTGTCCGCGAGGCAGCCCCCGTGAACATTCCCCTTAGAATTGCCCCGCTGCCCTCCATCCGCAAAAGAGCCTTCTCGATCTCCGAAGTCGAGACTCCAAGCAATTCTCCCAACTCGTCCGCAGTCGCAGGACCAAGATGAGACATCCATCCGGTGACGCAGGCAAGCAAAGCGTCGTCAAAAGAAAGATTCGCGATTCCGATTTCTTGCGCTGCTCCTTCAAATTCGGCTCCCGGAAACAGCTTAGCGAAAGGTTTCCTGCGTTCGGATGCGACCCAGTAGGAACGATCGCCGACGCTTGCAACCGCAGCGCGACCTTGTGCCGAAAGTTGAGCAAAGAATATCTGCCAGCCAGTCGAGCTGCGCACAGCCGGACGGACGGGGACGTCCGTCCCTCCATGGTCTGAGTGAGGGGCTGAAACCGGAAATGCAATCAGCGTGTGCAGCACATCATGCAATTCATCCGCGTCGCGCACATCCGGCCACGCTTCTTGTCGCACTTGCTCGATCGCCGCCGGATCCAGCTTGCCGACTTCTTCGAGAACTGAGTCAGGCAGAATCCGCCGCATCTCGACCGCTCGCGCTCGGCGCTCTTCTAGAGGAGCATCGTCGAGATACGCATATGGATTCGCATTCAAAATCTCATGGGAAAACTGCGACGGAACCGGCGTGTCCACCGCAATACAGCGGATGCGGCCATCCTCCATGCGGCGCAGCAGTTCTTTTACGCCTTCAATATCCATCGCCTCAGTCAGGACGTCTTTCATCACCTCTTTCACCAGAGGATGGTCAGGAATCTGAATATCGCCAACAATGTTCTCCTGGCAGGCAGCCACGTCGGGGAAAACCGAAGCCAGCAGGTCGTCAGAACGCATGCGCTGAATCTGCGGAGGAACTTTCTTTCCGCCCTGGAAGCGCAGAAGCGCTAGCGCACGATTAGCGTCCCAGCGCCAGCGCGTTCCGAAAATTGGCGAAGCCAGTGCTGCCTGCTCAAGGATCGGCTGCACTGTCTCTGCGTTCAAAAAATGAAACACATCGCCCAGCGGAAAGCTGTGCTGCTCGGCAAGTGCGATATTCAGACCGTTATCAGTTGCAGCAGCCTGCAATTCGAAATTAAAACTGCGGCAGAAACGTTTGCGCAGCGCCAGTCCCCAGGCTTTGTTGATACGCGCGCCAAAAGGCGCGTGGATGACCAACTGCATCCCGCCGCCCTCGTCGAAAAAGCGCTCGGCGATGACGGTGCTCTGCGTCGGAACCTCGCCCAGCACCGCCCGCCCTTCGAGAACGTATTGGATGGATTGGGAGGCGCCGGATTCATCTAGCCCGCACTCTTGTGCCAGCCACGTGATCGTCTCCGATACCTGAGGAGTTTTTGGCGACAACGCTGCCGGAGAAATTCCCTGGAGCCGTTCACTGATCTCCCGCCGGAGTTCCGCCACATGAAATGAGAGTTCTTCCGTGCGCGCTGGAGCTTCTCCTCGCCAGAACGGAACCGTAGGCGGCGCTCCATGCGCGTCCTCGACCAGCACGCGTCCCGACTTCCCTTCCACGCGCCGGATGCGCCACGAAGTATTCCCTAGCAGCATGATGTCGCCGGCGTTGCT
>WNEZ01007588.1_pt1 | contig 10855 bp, 8 predicted proteins | sample 5400521 | NCBI WGS metagenome assembly WNEZ01 (sample SAMN13153339, study PRJNA577476) | soil metagenome | isolation source: 120 cm saprolite under Douglas fir tree site 2 hole 1 replicate 1 | place: USA:California | collected 2015-04-18
CCCGCCAATCTTCTCTTGCCCTTCTCCGCAGGTTCGCCTAAACTCTCCTTGCCTGCCATAGGCCCGCCCCAAGGCTCTGTATGTCATCCACTACTCTGTACGATTCCTTCTTTCTGCACTTCGGCTTGCGTGAAAACCCGTTCCACGTTTCTCCGAACCTGCACTTCTACCACTCATCGCCCCAGCACGATTCCGCTCTCGCCGAGTTGACCTTCGGCATCGAAGCCCGCAAGGGATTCCTGGTCATCACCGGTGAAGCAGGCACCGGCAAGACCACCCTGCTGAATCACCTCCTCGACTGGCTGCGCCATACCCGAAAGTCCAGCGCCTACGTCTTCCACTCCCAATTGGACCCCACGGAACTCTTCGAATGTATCCTTAGCGATTTCAGCGTTCCCTGCTCCTCGCCACGCAAAGCCGACATTCTTCAAGCCCTGCGTCAATGGCTCATCGCCCGCCACTCTGCCGGCGATTCTCCGGTGGTCATCATTGACGAGGCGCAGAGCCTCTCTATCCGCACGCTCGACGCGCTTCGATCGCTCCTCAATCTCGAACTGCCCACCGGCAAGCTGGTGCAAATCGTTCTCGCCGGCCAGCCTGAGCTTGGGGAAAAACTGGCCCGGCGCGAACTTCGCCAGTTGCATCAGCGCATCATGGTTCGCTGTACGCTCACCCCCTTGACCCTGGCCGAGACCAACGCTTATCTTCGCTCTCGCCTCGCCGGTGCCGGCGTCTCTGATCATTCGATCTTCCCTGCGGAGTCTGTCTCGGCTATCCATGCTTATTCCGGCGGCATTCCTCGGATCATTAATCTGCTGTGCGAGCAAGGCCTCATCGGGGCCTTCGCCGATCAAAAGCATTTCGTCTCAATCGAACACATTCAACGGGTCGCCGCCGATTTCGATCTTACAGCCGCGGTCACGACATCCCGTTTACCTGCCATCACCGTCGTCGACTCTATTTTCCCTGCGCCCGACTTCGAGATTTCTCTCGCGGACGTCGCACAAAAGCAGAACCCCTCGGCTGTCGCAGGGGTCTCCCCCGCTGGCCCGATGTTCAATACCATCCTCGAGCAATCCATACCTCTGGAACCTACTTCCTCTCCAGTGCTGCGCGAGCCCATCCCGGAAGCTATGGCAATTCCTGTCGCAACAGAGAAACCGCAACATCGCCGCAGGGTCTGGCGATTGCAGCGGCACCGCTCCCGCATCTATCTCCTTCTGAGCGCTCTCCCAGCTGCCTTCTATGACTATTGGACCGGCGTCCTGCATTCCTTCCTTCATGATTGGAATAGATGGGTTCACTCCGCTTCACCTCGCCGTTTGGCCACACCGGAATCCGTCGCCAGGGCCCATCCGACAAGTCCCTCTCCGCATCGCCAAAATGCTCTCGCCCCCGTTGCCAAGTGGCTCCGCAAGCCGATCTCCCCCTCTCCTCGCCCCCAGATGAACAGGGACTCCCGCGAAACTCAATAGCTCTGCCCTTGTGGCAAGGGCTGTCTTCTCAGAGTCCGCCGCCAGTACCGAACGCTATTCGCTTGCCGTCATCACCGATGACGCTGAATTTCTCCCCGAAATCCGCAAACACCTCGCGGGCCACTTCCGCACCTCCCTCGCTTCCACCGAGGACGAAATTAAGTCCACCCTCGAAATGCCGGATCTCCACGCCATCCTCTTCAACCTCGATTCCATCGGCGACGGCGCCATCGACGGCCTCGATGTTCTCGAGGAAATGCGCAAAGTCCGCGAGGATGTCGTTCTTGTCGCCTTCACGCGTTCCAACAGCCGCTCTATCCCACTCAAAGCCAGCCAGGCCGGCGCCGATGAGTTCTTCGTCTTCCCCATCAATTTCGAGGAGCTGCGCATCGTGCTCTCCCGCGCCATCGAAAAGCGCGCGTTGGAAATCGAGGGCCGCCGTCTGATCCAACAAGTCGAAAGTAAGTCCGCCTTTTATGGGATCGTCGGCGCCAGCCCCGCCATGCAGAAGATTTATCAATCTATCGAAGCCGTCGCTGCCACCGGCGCTTCGGTTGTTCTGCGCGGCGAAAGCGGCGTGGGCAAGGAACTGGTCGCCGGTGCCATCGTCCAGTGCAGCAATCGCGCCTCGCAACCCTTCGTCTGCCTGAACTGCTCCGCGCTGCCCGAATCGCTCATGGAGTCCGAACTCTTCGGTTACGAAAAAGGCGCTTTCACCGGCGCCGACGTTCCCAAGCCCGGCCTCATCGAGCACGCCCATTCCGGAACACTCTTCCTCGACGAAATCACCACCCTGCATCCAAGCCTGCAAAGCAAACTCCTGCGCGTCCTCCAGGAGCGCTCCGTGCAGCGTCTCGGCGGCCGCAGCGCCCGTAAAATCGATTTCCGCCTCATCACTGCCACCAACGAAGATCTCGAGGACTGCGTCAAAAAAGGCCGCTTCCGCGAAGACCTCTACTTCCGAATCAATGTTGTGCCTATTTTCATTCCCGCTCTGCGTGAACGCGACGGCGACATCGCTCTACTTGCGGACCACTTCCTCCGCATTTATTGCGCCTCCGCCAAGAAGCCGCTCAAGACCCTGAAGCCCGACGTCATCGAAATTCTTGAGGAGTACAGCTGGCCGGGCAATGTGCGCGAACTGGAGAACGTAATCCAGCGACTGGTGGTCATGATCAACAGCCCAGTGGTCACTTTGGAACACCTCCCGCAACATCTCCTCAGCCACAGCGCCACAGGTCAGGAAGCAATCCTCATCCCGGAAGAAGGCGTCAACTTTGATTCCGAATTGGAACGCATCGAGGTAGCCTACCTCAATGCCGCTTTACGCCGCACCGGTGGGAAGAAAAGCGCCGCCGCCGCGCTCCTCCAAATCGACGGCCAGCGAATGAAATATCTCTGCCGCAAACACAAAATCCAGTAACTCCTCCGAACTTGCTGTGGCCGATCTTCAGATCGGCGATTGTTTCCCCACTTTCAAGTAGCGCCGGCTTACCCTGAGGTACGAAGGGCTTCCGGCCGGCCTTCCGAGACGTGGAAATGGTCATTTTTTAACCCATCATCGGTTAATTCTTAACCATCGTTGAATTTCCCACCCATTCCCCTAATCCCGCTCACTGGTACTTTGGTACTAACCGCCTTCTTTTCTTCACTCCAGCTTTTCGGCGAGGCCACTCCGCCCTTTGGCATACCCCGTGCAATATCAGTCTGCGTCTGCCAAGACAAAAATTTCCTAAAGAGGAGCGTTACCAGCCATGTCCATCGAAAAGAAGAGCCTGATTAGCACTCTCAAGACCACCAAAAAGGCCAACGCCGTAATCTCCGCTCCAGCCCCCGAAGACGCCGCTGTCAGCAAGGCCATCAACAAGGTCCACAAAGTGCATAAGGTCCATAAGGTTCACAAAGTGCACAAGGTCCACAAGGTCGCCAAGTTTTAATCTACAGGCTTTTGAATATATCTGTTGTCAGGAAGGCTGCCGGAAGGCAGCCTTCCTTTTTTTGTCTATCGGGCATTGTCTTACCAGAGCTTGCGGCCCCAGAAGTTCTTTATCTCCTCGAACGCCATTCCCCCGAAACTCCGCCGGCCCCCATACACCCGCGCGACACCGCTCATCCCCGGTTTCAGTACGCCTTCCGGGTTCTCCATCACGATATAGGCGAAATAATACTGTTGCCGTTGTGTGGCGTTCGATTCGGCCTCCGGCTGCTCAGCTCCCCCCAGTTGAGGTCCCGTAGGGCGCGTGGACACCAGGCTTACGTGCCCAACTCGTCGCCGCAGCGTTCCGTCAAGCTGCAGCTTTGCTGTCTCGCCCGTCCGAATCTTGTACAGTTCATATTCCGAAATATAGATCCTGGCCCTCATCTGAGTCATGTCGGCGATTTCCAGAAGTTCGTTCCCTGTTTTCAGATAGGCGCCCAGTTGATCCTGAACTCTTGGCGTCACTACCGTTCCTGCAATCGGAGACCTCAAATCCAGCGCCGCATTCATTTCCGACAACTGCCCGTACTGCTTCGCCGATCGCTCTCTTTCCATCAGCGCATCGCCGTATCCCCGATAATTCAGCGCCGCTTCCTTGGCTTGATCCGATGCCAGCACCAACTTTGCCCTCGCGTCATCCAGACCGGATTGCAGCGGCACGTTGCTTAAGGTGGCCAACGGACTGCCCTGCGAAACCAGTTCTCCTTCCTGGACATAAATCCTAAAGACCGTTCCTGGCACGTGCGCCCGCACCACCGCCTTGTTGACCGGCTCCAACACGAATTTGCCAGCCACCGACTCCTTCCACACGGGAATGGCCAGCACCAGCCCAACAATTCCGGCTGTCATGGCCACATGTCTTGGCGTGAACCACGCCAGAATGCGGTCCTTCTTGTCCAAATAGAGAAATTTCATAAAGTTCACCAGTAACCGAATTCGAGAGCGAAAAATGAGCAAAGCCACGCCAATTTCCGGGATGAATCCCCACTCTGGACTGAAATTCCGGACAAAATTCCCCGTGAAACGCGCCAGAATGTACAGCACCGTATAGCTGTACGCTCCAGACACGACTGCGTAAACGACAAATCCGAGTCTCCGCCGTTTTGGAACGTACGGCACTTCCACCGGCAATCGCCAGAGGTGTTTCTTCACCCAGACCGACGTATACGCCGTCGAATCTTCTTTCAGATTGTTAATCCCCACAAACTCGGCAAGCATGTAATAACCGTCAAGCTTGATCAAGGGGTTCCAATTGAGGATCAGCGACATCATGCCGGAGGTCATCATGATGAAGTGGGCGCTGTTGTGTACCAGGGTTTGCGGCGGGGTTCCCCACCAGAGCGGCGTCACGATGGCGCACAGAACCATCTCCGACCAGACGCCCGCAAAGGAAATCACCAGTCGTTGATATTTCGTCCCGTGGACGGCTCCTTCGGTTGTATCCGTGTAGAACGCCGGCATGAGGAGCACCAGTGCAAATCCCATCGCCGGCACCCGCCCGCCATAGTGCTTGCAGGCGTGCGCATGGGCAAATTCATGCAGCGCAACCGCGGACATTCCCAGGGTATAGAGCGAAACGACGTCAACCCAGGTCCGTTTCGAGAATGTGTAGAAGTCGATCGAATCCTGCCAAATTTCCGACCAATGGGCGACCGTGATCCCTGCGCCGATCAGCACGACGATGACGCTTAGAATCGTGAACCACGGCGTATAAATAAAGCGCGTCTTATCGTGCACCCAGGTCACAAAGCGATCCGGATTGAACGCTGGAAAATCGACATCCGAAAGATCCGCCCAGATGCTTCTCGTCTTGAGTTTCTTCTTTCTCTCCTCCATGCTCAGACGCATCAGTTGAATGTTTTTTTCTTGCGATGTTTTGTACCAGAACTCCGCCGATTCCAGACTGTCGGCGAATTCCCTCACCGACTCCGCGTCATAGTGAATCCCGCTCTGCTGCGAGTAGAGTTTGGCGATCTCTTCGTAACTTCGTTTCCCGTCAAAGAGCTTTGTGAGTTCCCAGTTTTGCTTCTTGAAGGTATACATTCCGCCGACGCTCGGAACATAGATACGAACCACGGGCTCTCCGTCCTCAATGTGCTCTCGGAACGTCGTGCCCGGATCCAGCCGTGGATAGCTCTCCGCGAGCTTCCGCGCCGGTATTTCCGGCAGGGCCACTTCCAATGCGCGGGTCAGGTTCATGGTTTCTTCAGTGGGGATTTTCCAGGTGCACCGAGGCGGTCATCCCGGGCCGCAAGGAGCCGCGTTCGCCCAACAACTCCACCAGCACTTCAAACGTGCCGCTCGATGGGTCCACCACCGGGCTCACCTGTTTCACTCTCGCCAGGTGCTTCTCGCTGGTAGCGTCCGCGGAGGTGACTTCCACCTGCTGTCCGTTGCGCATCTTCCCGAAGAATTTTTCCGGTAGGGTGAAGCGCATCAGCAGCGGCGACTCCGCGGTCACCCAGAACAGCCGGTCGTTCTTCGCCACGTTTTGCCCTTCGCGCACGTACCGTCGCGCGATCAATCCGTCGAACGGCGCGGTTACCTTGGTCTTTTCCAGTTCCAGTTCCAGCGAATGCTCTTCTTCCTTCGACGTGTTCAGCGTCTCCGTCACCCGCAGGATATCCCACTGGTCCGATTCCGCCTTGTACTTCGCGTGCTCCAACTGCTCCTGCGAAGTCAGGCCCAGATCCATCAGGCGTTTCTGGCGCGCGTAATCTGACTTCAGCACCTCCGCCTCGGATTGCCAGTTTTTCAGGTCCGCCGCAATGCTGCGCGTCTTTGCACGCGCTGCCGCCAGATTCGCTTCAATTTGCCGTCCATCCAGTTCCGCCAGCAAGGTCCCTGCCCTTATGCGCGCCGGTGCATCCAGATAAATCTTTTTCAACAGCCCATCGCGCTGGGCCATCAACTCCACCTGGTGCTCCACGATGATCGGCCCCGAAACGGCCAGCGATGGGTCGTTTGTTTCGCCTCCCGCTGCAATGGCTGGCTTCGGTTGCACGGGGACCGGCGCCGCAGCGTTGGTCACTCCTCCACCGGGCGCTCTATCGTCTCCGCACCCAGCCGCAAGGAGCGCCGCGCTCAGTCCAATCCAAAGAAACTCTTTTCGCATACCTTCTCCGTGCTCCTACCAGCCCAGCCAATACCAGATCTTCGCGTACACCCACAAAAATGGCCGCCGGAAAAACACATACCCCGCAGGAGACCATCCGATGCGCACCTTGCCCCGACCTTCCATCCCCGCCCGGATCGTACCTTGCTCGTTGGGCACCGCCACGCGCGCATAGAACACTTCCCCATCGTGCAACATCGTTCCCTTCGGACTGACTATCGCGACTTCGCCGCGAAACGTACGCGTGGGATAGCTGGTGAGCTTGACCACCGCCTTCTGCCCAGCCTTCAGCAATCCCGCATCGGCATCTTCCACGGCCACGTCCACCATCGCTTGCGACGTATCCAGTACCTCCGCGAAGGAATCTCCCTGCTCTAATTTTCTTCCGGCAAACTCTTCCACATGCGGTGTCGCCACGACTCCGTCAATGGAGGATCGCAACTCCGTCTTGTCGAGCGACTCCTTGGCCCGGTCCACTTCCGCCTTCCAATAATCCGCCTGCACACGGCGCACGCCGGCTTCGGTCCCATCGTTCATCGCCAGCGCCTTGTTCATCTCCAGCATCGCTGTCTCGTATTTCGACTCCGCCGCCGCCAGCGCGGACCGGAAATTCCACGCTTCCATCTCCGCCAGCGCCTGCCCTTTTTGAACACGTTCCCCTTCACGCACAAATACCTTTCCCACCACGCCCGCAACCTCCGGTTCCACCAGCGCCCGCCGACCGGGTGACACCACCGCATCGCCATCCACCCGCATTGGCAGCGGGCACGCCACCAGAAACAGCAATCCAATCGCCGCCAGTGTCAGGATCGCCGTCCGCTTCCTCTTCTGCATGGCCATGAACTTCCGCTTCCTGACCAGCACCGGCTCCAACACCGAAATGAACGGCACTTCCTTGTACATCTGCGCGTTGCGTAGCGCCACCGTCGCTTGTCCGGCTAGCACTTCGATAATCTCCAGGTGCGCCGGGCCCAGAAAATCCGGGTCGCTGCTCTCCATCGCCAGAATTCCCACGCGCCCGGTGTCGTCATTCAGCGGCCGCGCGTAAAATCCGCGCATTTCGGATTCCCCGAAATACTTCCTGAATTTCGCTTTGGTCTCTTCGCGTTCAGCATCAATCTCTTCGCCGTGCTGCCGAACGTGGATCACCTCTTCCGAGAGGGAAGCCCATTGCAGGATCTCATTCAGCGGCGCAATGTCCGGGTGGTCGGCTTGCACCTGGGTCAGCCCGGTCACCGCGCTCAGCTTGAACCGCCCGCCATGCTCCAGCGCGATCGCCGCACGTTCATACGGAATCACCGCCTGCGGCGCATTCACGATGGTCTGCAGCATGCGTTCCAGATTCAATGTCGAGGTGATTTCATGGCTGACCGTGTTCAGCGTCTCCAGCACTTCCACTTTCCGCTCGGCCAGCAACAGCCCCGCGTTATGCAACGCGGTGGACGCGGTCTCCGTCAGGCTGCTCAGGGTGAACAGATCGTCTTCATCAAAGGGCCGTCCATCCACTTTGTTGACCGCTTCTACCACTCCCACCAGCGCCGACCCATCCAGAATCGGCGCCGCGATTAGGGACAAAACTCCTGAGTCTCCGGCGCCCTGATTCCGTTGCACCAACCGCTCATCGTTTGCATCCACGATGCAAACCGTTTCTCCATCGTCGGAAATCGTTCCCGCAACGCCTTCATTCGCCCGCAACTTCTGCCCTTTGAAAGTGGTGGCGTCCTCGCCCTCCTGATACATCAATTCCACCGCTTCGTCCGGCAACAGCAGCCAGATGTTCACTGCCCGGCAACCCAGAATTTCCGAGAACTTGGTCCCGATCCGAGGCAGCAGTTCGCTCATCTCCAGCGTCGAGGAGAATACTTTCTCCAAGTCATACAATTGCGTCAGCCGCGAGATCGAACTCAGCGTCCCGTGGCGCTCCTCTTCATACGTTTGCGCCATCGATAGCGCTGCCGCCGCCACTCCTGTCGCTGGTAGCAGCGCCTCCACCAAGTCGTAGGAAATTTCTTCTTCGAACGCCAGGATCTCCAGCGCGCCCATGATGTGCTGCTGATGGATTAGGGGAATGTAACAAAGCGAAAGCAGCGTCTTGCGGGTATCAATGTGCGGATAATCCTCGCGGCGCAATTCCGCCGCGGCACGCAGAATCGCTTCCCCGTTTTCCGCCATCTGCCCAAGCAATCCCGATCCGCTGGGAATTGCCTGGCCATGCACCGTAGCTTCGCCCACCGTCGCTCGCGGCACCCAAAAGTGCTCATGACCCGACGCGCCCAGCGTGTAAACGCTTGCCGCGCTATCCGGCAGCAATTCCGCGACGAACCGCGCAAACACCCGCGCCCTTGGCACGACTTCCTGCTCTGCCAGAAGCTGGGAGGAAAGCGGGGCAATATCCAGAATAGATTCCTGTTCCTGACTTGCCAATTTTCTGCTTTCTGTCCGTTGACTCCACTGCGGGGAGATTCGGCGGCGGACTGGCTTCCTTGCTTTTTCCGCAAAGATTAACTAACTTGTCCGCGCACTCTAACAAAGGCGGTATGGGGTGTCAACGATTCGCCGCAACCGCAACTACCGGGAGAAGTGCCTTGGAAATCGAAACCAAAACTTTAGATGGAGTAAAAATCGTCAAGCTTATCGGCCGCCTAGCCATGGGACCTCCACTCGACAAGCTCAATTCCACCATGAATGAACTCCTCGCCCAGTCCCATAACAAAATCATCCTCGATCTCGAGGAAGTCCCTACCATCGACTCCAGCGGTATCGGCATGCTGGTCCGCTACCTCACCACAGCAAAACAAAGCGGCGGCAACATTCGCCTCCTCAAGCCCTCCAAGTTCACTGTGCAAACCCTGAAAATGGTCGGTCTTCTGAACCTTTTTACCACCTTCGACGACACCGCCCTGGCCGTCGCCAGCTTCCAATAACCTTTAGCCAGCGTTGCGCTTCCGCTTTTCAGCCGCAGGTTTTCTTTACGGACCAACTCCTCCCCGTTTTTTTGATTTGACCCGCCCCCGTTCTCGGCGTAGCGTTATGTTTGTCGAAACTTTCTATGCGCATCGCTTTCTTGGTCTTCTCTCGAACGCTGGCCCTGCTTCTGGCTCTCTGCCTCGCCGCCTCTCCGCTCTGCACTTCGCTTTGCGCTGCTCGAGCCTGTTCGTCCGCGGATCCCGCTAATCCTGCAACGGAATCCTGCCACCACGCCTCGGCGCGAAGCAATTCTTCGGGCGTCAAGTCCATTTCCCCAAAGACTTTTTGCACCAACGCCGAGTTCCTTATCTCTTCCCTTCGCCTGGAACCCCACTCTGTCGTGTCTACTCTGCTGGCCATTTCGCCACCCTTGCAGTTTGCTGTCGCCTCGTCAGACCACCGCAAAATCGACCGCGTCCCTCCGCATCTCCGCCAAAACGCGTCCTCCTCGGACGTCGCTTCCCCGCTTCGCCTCTGATCACAATTCCTGTCTCGAAACTTTTTGCGCTTCCCACACTCTAACCAATGCTCCGCTCCAAAGATCCCGTGTTCCAGTTGTCTCAAGTTTGTTTTCCAACTTTACGGAGAGAAAAACATGAACGGCACGCGTAGAAAATTTTTTCAGGACGCCACTATTCTCGGCGTCGGCCTCTTCGGCCTCAACACTAGCGCCCAGGCCCAATCGTCGCAAGATCACGCGCATCATCCCTCTGTGACGGCCTCGCATCACCCCCCTGCGCCACACGTCCCCGTTCTTGCGCCCGATATTGAAAATCTTCCCTTCGAAATGGACGGCAACGTAAAAGTCTTCCATCTCAAAGCCGAACCCGTGAAACGCAAAATCGCTCCCTTCAAAACCATCGACGCCTGGGGCTACAACGGCTCCTGCCCCGGCCCCACGATTCAGGTCACGCAAGGTGACCGCGTACGCATCCACTATGAAAACGCGCTTCCCGAAAGCACCACCCCGCACTGGCATGGACTGGAAATTCCCATCGATCAGGACGGCGTGCCCTACATCAGTCAAAAACCGATTCCCCCCGGCGCTACCTACACTTACGAATTCAGCGTGCATCAGGAGGGCACTTTTTTCTATCACGCCCACAGCGCTATGCAGGAAATGATGGGCCAGCTCGGCCTTCTCATCGCCCATCCTGCCTCTCCCTATTCCCCGCACACCCATCACGATTTCGGCATCATCCTGCAAGAGTGGGCCGTGCTCCCCGGCAACACCATTCCCAACACCTCTTCCATGGAATTCAACTGGCTCACCTTCAATGGAGTCTCTGCTCCCGCCACCACTCCGCTGATCGTCAAGCA
>WNEZ01015659.1_pt1 | contig 10854 bp, 7 predicted proteins | sample 5400521 | NCBI WGS metagenome assembly WNEZ01 (sample SAMN13153339, study PRJNA577476) | soil metagenome | isolation source: 120 cm saprolite under Douglas fir tree site 2 hole 1 replicate 1 | place: USA:California | collected 2015-04-18
GCCAGGACTGGGCCGTGGACTCGTTCCCGACCATCGTACTGCGCGCGACGGGCTCCAGCGAGCGTTGGACGCTCAAGGAGCAGACCTATGACGCTGCCAGGGAGACGCCCATGTGGCGGTATGAAGTCCAGGCTGTCTCGGACCTCGACCTGGTCGTGGACCACATCATCCACGAGCTCACCGACGCGGTCCTCCTGACCGAGCTGCACACCGTGACCGAGGACGCCTACACATTCGGAAGCATGCAGCGAGATCGCCCGGAGAAGCAGAAAGACACCGCCTCACACACTTCGACAGCCCCCCCACCCTCACCCTCCCCCTCACGGCCCATTGCACGGGGAAGAGCAATGGGCGCCCCGGAGGGATGGGTGGGGGTGAAGCAGTTTTTACTTTTGCTGACCGCATCGGCTCTGATCCTGTGCACCGCACGAGTCCAGGCGCAGGAGCAGGCGAAGCCCGCGCCGCCGCGATCGCCCGAGGCCGCGCTCGCAGTGGTCGCCAAACATCTCTCGGACCACTACGCTCTCTACCTCTACGAGTCGCTGACTGCGCAAATCTTGTTTAACGAAGGGATTCTCGAACGTCCCAACTCTTCAAGCGCTCCGAAGGCCAAGGATTCCCTCTGGGCGCTGGGGATTATCTCTGATTCCATCCTGGCCGAGGAAGAGGACGGGGAATACCTCAACATCGATAAAGTGCCGGAGTTCTTCGAAGACGTCGTCCACCGATACCTAAACGCGTCGCACTACTGGCCGGATCGGGAAATCACGAAGGACACGCGCCGCGAGCACCTGGCAGCTTGGTACTCGATCTACCTCATGCTGCTGGTCGGAAACGCGACGCAGGAAGAAATTGCGAAAAAACTTCGAAACGGCGCGTTCACCCTCGACCCCGAAATGCTGAAAACCAGAGGGCCGTCTCTCGTGGATCGTCTCAAGAAGGATGGGGCGCTGACCAAGGAAACGTACGCGCTCGTGCAGATCAAACGAGCGGGCCAGGCAGGCCGGGAATCGCTGAGCTTCCCGTCCTATATGGATCGCTGGAAAGCCAAGATCGAGAGCGCGTACGACCTCACTCCCTCACCATAAAACGGTCCCGCTCGTCCCACCGGGGCGTCGTCACGACTAAAAAGACGGCAGGCGCCGGGCCCGTATTGGAGAGAAGTGGGGTCAGAGTCGATTTCCAGGCCACAATTCTCATCGAAGCAATCTCTCTTGGGAAATCGACTCTGACCCCAGTTCTCAGTCGGCGATGTCGGGAGGGGCAGGATAGAGTTTGCCCAAGCGTTCGACCAGGGGCAGGGCCTCTGGGGTCGTCTGCCGAGTGGGCGCGCTGGGAGGATGGTCCCAGGACAGTTGCGTGATGCCATGCTCGGCGAGCGTGCTTTTGATCACCGCCACCATCGCCTCGAGCGTCAGCTCCGTCCCGTCGCGCATGTCCAGCACGCGGTCCTCTTTTCGATCGGACGGCGGCGTGTCGTGCATCAACGCCCAACAGCGATCGAAGACGGTCCGGCGCACGGCATCCGGCAAGTTGAGCGCCTCCAGATCGGAAGTGCACAGGGCGAGCACCATCAGGACGAACTGCAAATCCGGCAGGCCAGGGTTTTCGACGTCCAGCGTCTGCATGGGGCCATTATAGTGAGACTGCTGAAAAAGCTCCAGATGCGAGATGAACTTTTGCAGCAGCCTCAGACTTGGGCCGGCAGGGTCTCGGGGAGATGCTCCTCCTTGCGGGGGAAGCGCTCTTCCAGAATCGTATAGAGCGTCGGCACGAGGAACAGTGTCAGCGTTGTGGACACCAGGAGCCCGCCGATGACGGCCCGGGCCAGCGGCGCGTTGGTTTCGCCGCCGGTGCCGAGCCCCAACGCCATGGGCAGCAGGCCGAAGACCGTGGCCAGCGAGGTCATGAGGATCGGCCGCAGCCTCGTCCTGGCCCCCTTGACGACCGCCTCGTGCAATTCGACCCCCCGGCGACGGAGCACGTTCGTGTAGTCCACTAGGAGCACGCCGTTCGAAACCACGATCCCCAGCAACATGATGACGCCCATAAAGGACGTGATCGACAGAGTGGTGCCGGTCAGGAACAGCATCACGATCACCCCGGGGAACCCCATCGGGATCGAAAACATGATGATGAAAGGATCAACCAGGGATTTGAATTGGGCGGCCATGACCATGTAGACGAGAATGAGCGCCAGGGGCAAGGCGAGGTAGAGCAAGTTCTCAAAGGCCTCCTGTTGCTGCTGGATCTGCCCGGCGAGCCGGATGCTGAAGCCTTCGGGTAGCCGCAGGCTGGCGAACCGCGACTCCAGTTCATCCGCGATGGAGCCGAGGTCACGGTCCACCGGATTGGCCGTGATGTGCACCACCCGCTGGAAGTACTTGCGGTCGATTTTCACCGGGCCCGAGTTGAGCTTGAGACTCGCGACGTTCTTCAGCAGGACCGGACTCCCGGACGGCGTGGTGAGGAGGACCCGCTCTAGGTCGCTCAAGTTGCTGCGGTACGGCTCGGCCAGCCACGCGCTGATGTAGTACTCGTTCCCGTTCGACGGGTCGGTGTAAATGATCGGATCGGTCTGGCCGTTGCCGTTGAGCGAATACAGCACCGCGTTGGCCACGTCCGTCTCGCTGATGCCGAGCAGCGCGGCCTTTTCCCGATCCACCGCGACGTTGACTTCCGGATAGTTCTCCTCCCGGCTGATCTGGATGTCGGCCAGGCCCTTGGTCTTGTGCATGACGTCATCCACCTCACGAACGACCTGGCGGGCCTTTTCCATGTCGTACCCGTAAATCTCCACGTCCACCGGAGCCTGCGAGCCGAAGCTGGTGACCCGCTTGACGATCCCGCCGGGATCGAAGATCGTCAGCACGCCGGGGAAGAGCTTGACCACCTTGGGGCGCACCTCGTTCATGATCTGGACCTGGTTGCGCGTCCGCTTGTCCGGCGACACCAGATAGACTTGGATGAGGGCCGTATGCGGTCCCGTATTGGGATTGAAGAGAGACGACCGCCCCTGCTGCAGAACTCCGACGCTGGAGACGACCGTCTCCAATTCCTTGGGCTTGATCGTCTCGCGGAGGACCCGCTCGATCTCCGCCACCTGCTGCTCCGTCTTCTCCACCCGCTGGCCGACCGGCGCGCGTACGATGATCCGGAACTGACTCTCGTCGGTGATGGGGATAAACTCGCTCCCGATCAAGGGCACCAGCGCCAGCGATCCGACGAAGACCAGGACGACCGTCCCGATCAGAGTCCTGCGATGGGACAGCGACCAAGTCAGCAGCTTCTGGTAGCCGGCGTCCATCGTCTCGTACTTCCCGCGGCTCCACTCAAGGAACCGGGCCAGCCAATCCGGCAGGGACCGGATCGCCTCGTGTTCCGGTTTCACGAACTTGTAGCAGAGCGCCGGGGTCACCGTCCGGGACACGAAGAAGGACGTGAACAGGGCGATCGTGATCGTGAAGACCAGCGGGATGAACAGGAGCTTGGCGATGCCCACCAAGAAGAAGATCGGCAAAAACACCACGACAGTGGTCACGGTCGAGGCAAAGATCGGCATCGCCACCTCGCGGGCCGCCTCCAGGACAGCCTCCCACCGCGACTGTCCGATGTTCAGGTGCCGTTGGATGTTCTCCAGCTCGACGATCGAGTCGTCCACCAGCCGCCCGATGCCCAGAGCCAATCCACCCATCGTCATGATGTTCAAGGTCTGGCCGGTGAAGTACAGCGTGATGAAGGTCACGAGCACGGAGAGCGGAATGGCCACCGCGATGATCAGCGTGCTGGTGACGTTGCGCAGGAATATCAGAATGACGGCGGCCGCCAGGACCGATCCTTCGATGGCCTGATCGATGAGGTTCTTGATGGACTGCCGAATGTACACCGACTGATCGAAGGAGACCCCCAGCTTCACGCCCGGCGGAACGCCGATCATCTTCGGCAGCGCCCGGCGGAGCGCATCCACCACTTCGACCGTGTTGGCGATCGGCTGCTTGTTCACCCGCAGGTAGACTGACCGTTGACCGTCAGTCCGCACGATGTTCGTCTGGATGTCCGAGGAGTCGGTCACGGTGCCCAGGTCCTTCACCCGCACCGGCGTGCCCTCCGGCGTCGCCTTCACGATCACGTCGTTGATCGGCTCGACCGTCTTGAACTGATTGTTCGTGAACACGTTGTAGTCGAGGTTGCCGGCCTTGAGGTCGCCGGACGGGAGGATCAGGTTCGACGCCTTGACCGCCTTGACGACGTCGAGGATCGAGAGCCCCCGCGCCTGCAGCATCGCCGGGTCCAGATTGATGTTGATCTGGCGGACCTTGCCGCCTTCGACCGTCGCCGCGGCGACGTTGGGCAGTTGCTCGATCTGTGGGGCGATGGTGTTGAAGGCCAGGTCGTAGAGTCCGCGCTCGTCCAGGTTGCCGCCGGAGACAGTCACGAACGCGGCCGGGATGTTCGACACGTCGAACTTGACGATGAATGGCTGGAGAATGCCGGACGGCAGTTGGTTGAGGATCTGGGTGACGCGCTGCATCACCTCCATCTGGCCGACGTTGATGTCGGCGCCCCAGTTGAACCACACCTGGACCGCCCCGATGCCCTGCTTGGAGAACGACTCGACGTGCTCCACGTTCGAGGCGGAGCTGACCGCCTTCTCGATGGGATAGACGACGCTCTGCTCGATGTCGATGGGCGGCGCGCCCTTGTAAATGACCCCGACGAAGGCGACCGGCACCTGGATGTTGGGAAAGAGGTCCCGCGGCAGGCGGTTCAGTGACGTGGCGCCCAGCACGACCATCGCGAGCGACAGCATCAGAATGCCGATGCGGTTGCGGAGCGCGAGAAGGGTCAGCCACATATAATTAGAAGACTCTGCAAGCGGGTGGCATCGAGCGGGACCTGGGCGGAGCGGAAGACGGCACACCCGAGTCCGCGGGGCTGCGACGGGGAAGCCGCCTGAGCACGTCCGGGTGGCTCGATGACAGGACCCGCTGTGCAATCATTGGGGCGCGGGCTTCGCCACGTCCATCGGCGTGGGAGCAACCTTGACGCCGTCCGTGACCAGGTCTTTGCCGGAGACGATCACCGGATCGGTGCCGGACAGTCCCTTGGTGATCTCGATCAGCCCGTTGCTCCGGATACCCAATTCGACCGGCACCTTTTGGGCCTTGCCGGCCTGCACGGTGTACACATACTGGTCGGCCTCCAGGCGGGTGACCGCGTCAATCGGGATCTGCAGCGCATTCACATGGACGCCGACCAGGAGTTCCACCCGCGCGAACATGCCGCCCTTGAGGGCGCGATCCGGATTCGGAATGTCCACTTCCACCGTCATGGTTCGCGTGCTCGGGTTCAGAGCCTGGACGACGCGCGTCACTTTGCCGGTAAAGACCCGGCCCGGATATGCATCCGCACGGAGCTCGGCGGGCTGGCCGATCTTGACAAGCGACACGTCTTTCTCGACTACATCTACCAGGACGCGCACGGTCGTGATGTCCTGCATGACCAGAATCCCTCGCGATAACGTGGAGGTGCTACCGGTCGAGCCCGAGACGAAAGCGCCCCCGTCCAGATTCCGAATGGAGATGGACCCGGCAAACGGCGCCCGGATGTAGGAATATGTAAGGTTCGTCTCGGCCTGCTGGAGCGCCACCTCCATCTGGTGGACCTGAGCTCGCAAGGACTCGATCTGCGCGACCGCCACGTCATAGGCCGCCTGCGCATTGTCCACGTCCTGTTGCGAGACATATTGGTCCTTGATGAGCGTCCGCATCCGGTCCAGATTCAGCTTCGCGTTGCGGATGGTGGCCTCCTGGCTCACGACGTTAGCCCGTGCGGCCTCCAAGTTGGCCTTGGCGCGGTTTACAGCATGCACGTAATCGGTGTGGTCCACCTCGACGAGCAGCTGATCCGCTTTCACATAGTCGCCCTTGTCCACATAGATCTTGGAGATGTAACCGTCCACTCGTGAGAAGATGTTGACCTGCTGGTACGGTTGAATGTCCGCGGTGTACATCAGGCGCACGTCGAGGTCCTTTCGGACCGGCATGATCGTGCCCACCGTGATCACGCGCTCCTTGCGGGGGTCTTTTTTGGCCCCGCTGCTGACGAGACGGAAAGCCACGAGCGCGACCAGCGTCAAGACAAGGATACCGGCGAGCGTGAGGACGGGATGGCGCTTGAAGCGGCTCATTTTCGCAGACCCTCGAGGAAGACATCCACATAGCCGGCGACGGCCTCCTCCGGCGAGCAATGGGGCGGGACCTTGAAGATCTCATGCAGCAGCCGGTGATACACGATCATGCCGATGAAGGACTGGGCGGCGAGCAGCGGGTCCACCTTCCGGAACGCGCCTTCCTTGGTGCGGCGGGCGATGTAGCCGGCCAGGAATTCATAAAACACCCGGTGCCGGTTCCGGAAGAACATGTCCGAGAGTTCGTGTCCTTCGAGTGCGCTGAAGAGCAGCAGGCGGAGCAGAGACGGATCGGCGCCCCGATGGATGCGGAAGCTGGCGATGAGCGTGAAAACCCGCACGTCCTCTCGCTTGTCCGCCGCTTCCTCGATGGACGCCATGAGCTGGGAGAGCTGGCTCCTCGCGGCAATGATCGCGGCGTACAGCGCCCGCTTGGTCGGAAAGTACCGGAACAGAAGCGCCTCGCTAATCCCGGCGGTCTTCGCGATCTCGCGAGTCGTCGTGCCGTTGAAGCCCTTCTGGGCGAACAAGGAGGCCGCGGCCGCGATGATGCTGGCCTGACGTTCCTGGCCGGTCGCCCTCTGCGTTCTGGATTTCTGGATGACGCTCATGTACCCGCCATGTAAGTAAGTGCTCACTCACATAATAGGTTGTACGCTCATTGACACAACTACGGTCGTTTCCAGCTCGCGTCGGGATTGAACGTCGTCATCTTGGAGGCTATCGCTGCGGTGTTCTTGCCCAGATCTTTTTCATAGACCACTCCATCGTGATTGACAATAAAGCTCATAATGCCTGACGCACCGTACCGAGCCGGATAGGCTATCACCGCGAAACCGCCGATCATCTTGCCATTGACAAAATAGTCGTAGGCCCCACCCGGAGCGTCCTTCCCCTGTCTGGTGAGAATTCTATAGAAGTAACCATGATAGGGCGCAAACGGCCTGGAGGCTGAGCGGGTATAGCCCTCTTGGGTCGCGGTCGCCAGCAGCGGGCCGAGTGGACTCAGCGGCTCGTCCATCTTGGTCTGCCAATAGAGCCCATCGCGCCGACCAGGCGCGCTCACGAATTTCGGGGCATATTCCGGAATACCATCGCTATCCAGATCGAGCGTCGCGTATTCGCGTTCGGCGTCGACGATCGCGAGACAAACCTGGATCGCCGCCAGCTCATCGCGGCCGATGCGGCGGGCGAGAATTTCTTTTTCGCCTTGCTGGGTGTCGAACCGCCAACCGACATTCGATTTCACGAGCGGAATCGGCATCGGCCACCCGTCCTGACCGATCACGAGCGTCGCTTGCGCGTCGCCTTCGAGCACGAGCTTGTTGGCCTCGTCATAGGCCTTGAGAAACGCTTCGCGACCTTGCCGATCGGCCACGGCGTCACCCGAACTGATCAGCTTGCCGCCGTGAGGACCGAGAATCGCACGCAACGTCGGTTGATCGTTCACCTTGACGGCTTCAACCAGCGCGGTGATCCCCGCCTCCGGCGACGCAAAGCTCTTTGGCCCTGCCGTCGCCGCCAGGGCCATGGATGCGATACCCAATAGCGCCACTGCGCAGATTGTCCAGCACAGCTCGCCCCGCCAGTCATGCGCACACCAACCTAAAGCTTTCCTGGGCATGTTCGCCATCTTTCCCTCGACGCAAGCTAATGTTGAAAAGGTTGTGAGAGCACTTCACTGCTGCTAGCGGTGGGATATTCCGCCACCGCCGTGAAAGCCGCCGGAAGATCGGGGCGCGGATCCTTGGGAGCTCGCGTGCCCGCGCGCGCTGAAGTTACGCACGTCCGCTCCACGGCCTACGCCCTCGAAGGCATGGGGCCGCTGTTCAAAATGAGGAGGACTGACTCCGCTTGGCACACTCGGGCGGCTGGGAGCACTACGAATGTCGGAACGCCTCGCATCGGGCACGTTCGAGCGACCGGGCGGGCTGCCCATATTCGGACGGGCGCCAAGACCACCGGGGCTGCCACGCTCTTCCAGGCGGCTGCCAGGGCCGCCCCGCGTCTCCGGACGAGTGCCAAACCCGCTCCGACCCGCAAACGAAGACGGATCGTGTCCGCGGAAATCGCGTCGCACCTCGGGCGACGCGCTCATGCGCCTGAATTGTTGACGCAACGACGCATCCCGATAGAGCACACCCCGGCGATGGATTGGATCGTGTTGCCACACAGTCACCCGGTTTACGTTCACCGTCTTGAAGTAGAAGTTGTTCACGTTGACGACGGTGACGTGGCGGTGCGGCCAGTCGAAGGCGCCGAAGAAGAATCCTGCACCCACCGTAACCCCGACGCCCCACACGAACCCCACTCCGAATCCAGGGCCCACGAAATAGCCGGGCCACGGCGCCCAATAGACCGGCGGGTACGCCGGCCACCACCACGGCCCGTAGACCACCGCCGGATCGTAGTAGGGGACGTAGATTACATCTGGCCTCGCCGGCTCGACCACGATGGTCTGCCCCTGCTGATCCACGCGGACCTGGTCGGTCGACTTGAGATTACCGGCCTCATACGCCTTCTGACGCAGATTCTGGACTGTGTCCATCACCTGTGTCTGCTGGGCGAGAAACGCATCGCCGAGCCGTTCCGTCCAGCCCAGCTTCTCGTCCATCATCTGGAGGATCTGGGGAAACGCAACGAGCGATTTGACGCTGGGATCCCAAGTATTCTGTTCGACCGCCCTCACGGCTTCGTCGCCTTTGAGGTTGGGATTGGCCCTGGACCAACGCGCGGCCTCAACGACCTCGAGCGGATACGTCGATGCCATCAAAATCTGCGACAGGAGCGAGTCGGGGTACAGCGCGATCGGCGCCAGCATCTGATCGAGTTCCTGCTGCGTAAACGCACGCCTACTGGGAGCCACTTCGGACAGTGTCGTCGTCGAGGAACTCGGCACAACGGTGACGTCGGCCGCTGCCTGGTACTGCTGGCACGTACTGGGGTCCGTCAACTTGTCGGTGAAGACGTCTGAACCATCTGCCTGGTGGCAACGCCAGAGTTCGGCGTGAGCCGAGAGCGGCGACAGGAGCAGCGCAAGGATGATGGCGGCACCGAGGCGGAGCATATCAAGCCTCCTTAATCCTAGTTCGGTTTCCTCACTTACTATGACACCACTCACTGCCAAAAGTCACTTGCCGCCTTCGAATGGTTTGATCACAATATGGCCAGTGGTCCCACTGAGCACCACCAATAGTTGGGGTGTTGCTTGGTCACCCACGGACGCTAGCGCTGGAAGGATTTGCTCTCTTGAAACTGTTAGCCTTCTTTATCAGGAAGATCGTGGGGGACAGCCATTAGCGCATCCCTATCCTCTTCCGAGTGTAAGCCTTCTGCGTGCCTCTCTCCGGGCCTCGCCATTCGGATGGCACGCCATTTCTCGCGCTGCTCCGGCGTCAGAACAGCGGCCGCCGCACGCAGAGCCTTTACCCCATCCAGACGCAGGGCCGTATGGGTGCTCTCGGATTTCTTCAGAGCTGTCTCGATCGCAGCTAGCTCGGCCTTCTCATCGTGGATGAGTGTCCGGACATCCACCTCAGCCAGTTTCAAGTCGGCTTCCTCTCGGATACGAGTCTTCGTATAGTCAGTCACGATGGCCTTGATCTTGGCACGTTGCTCCTGTGACAAGCCCAGGTCCTTTCCATGCCGGAGTAACCTGTGGAGTGAGTGGCCGACAAAGTCGTGCATGGCCCTGCCATGTTCGGGATGCCCTCCCCTCGTCATCATCTGGCTTGGGTCGTCAGCCCGAACCTCGGTAGGAATGCAGACGACCCATGTCAGCAAGGCACCGATAGCGAGGACGACCGAAAATCGAGAGCTTATTGCCTGTGTCATCTTAGACATCTGGCCCTCCTTGTATGAGTCGAGAACATTCCAGGCTGTTCTCCTTGGCCTGCCTTTACTCTGGATATGACACTTCCGAATCAGAAAAGTTACATTTCACCGTCAAGGAAAGGAGTTCTCGTGAACTGGCGGGCCAGGAGGGGTAGATACCGCTTTGCTGACTTGTATTGTGCTGAAAAGATTATGAAAACCCGTTGTCTCTTCGATCAGTGCCGGGAGGCGGCGCGTTTGCGGAGCAGGAGCTCCGCGGCTCGCTCGCTGGTCTCTTTCACAAGAATGCCCATCTTGGGGTGGGAAGGCTCGAAATCCACCGGCAACTCGTAGCTGCGCAAGCGCTCGGCCACGATGGGCCCGACGACCGAGACCACCACCTTCTCCAGCACCTGACGCAGCCGATCGGCGCTGTCCAACCGCTCGGCCATCTGCATGACGTGATCCACCTGCACCGCGTTGGTGAACAAGACGACGTCCACCTCCCCGCACAGGATTGCGCGCACCGCGTCGGTGAGCGGGCCGGTGTCTTCGGGCAGCCTCCACTGGTACACCGGAACCCGCGTGACAATCGTCCCGCGCGCCTCGATAGCTTTCAGCAGTTCGACGTTCGGCACTCCATACTCCTGCACAGCTACGCTCATCCCTTTCAGCGACCGTCCGAGGTCATCCAGCGCCTTGATCAGATCCCGCCACGTGTTCGGCTCCGGCACGGCGAGCGTGGGCTGCAGGTTATTCTCGCGGAGCACCGCCAAGGGCTTGGGCCCGCGTACGACTGTGATGGTCTTGCCGAGGGCGGCCAGTATCTGCACCCGGGGCCAGTGGGTGTC
>WNEZ01022522.1_pt1 | contig 10854 bp, 11 predicted proteins | sample 5400521 | NCBI WGS metagenome assembly WNEZ01 (sample SAMN13153339, study PRJNA577476) | soil metagenome | isolation source: 120 cm saprolite under Douglas fir tree site 2 hole 1 replicate 1 | place: USA:California | collected 2015-04-18
GGTCTCGATTCGCTCCTCTCCATCGCGCAAATGCCCACCGGAGTTCCTGTCGGCACGCTCGCCATCGGCAGGTCCGGCGCGGTCAATGCCGCGCTCCTGGCCGCCGCCATCCTCGGCGCCAAGCATCCCGCCATCCGCGAAGCTTTCCGCAAACTCCGCGCTGAACAAACCGGCCGTGTCCTCGCCAACCCGGATCCCTCCGTCGCCCCGCCACCAGCCAAGAAGAAAGGCAAGCGCGCGTGACCATCGGCATCCTCGGCGGCGGACAGCTCGGCTACATGCTCGCTCTCGCGGGCTATCCCCTCGGCCTGCATTTCCGTTTCCTCGATCCCTCTCCCGAAGCCCCCGTCGGCCGCATCGCCCAGCGCGTCACCGCCGATTACACCGACCAGGCCGCCCTCGAAAAGTTCTCGAGCGGCCTCGAGCTGGTCACTTACGAATTTGAAAACGTCCCCGTCGAAGCCGCCCGCTTCCTCGCCGACCGCGTTCCCGTCTATCCCCCGCCCGCCGCGCTAGAAGCCGCCCAGGACCGCCTCGCCGAAAAAAATCTCTTCCGCAAACTCGGCATCGCCACCACCGAATTCGCTGCTGTTTCGAATCCCACCGAACTAGAAGCCGCCGTCAAAACGCTCGGCCTCCCCGCCGTCCTGAAAACCTCTCGCATGGGCTACGACGGCAAAGGCCAGTGGATTCTTCGTACCGCCGAAGACGTCGCCAAAGCCAAGTCCGAGCTGCCTCCCGTAAAACTGATCCTCGAGCGGTTCGTCCCCTTCACGCGCGAACTCTCCGTCCTAGCCGTCCGCTCTCGCAATGGGGAATCCGCCATCTACCCGCTCGTCGAAAACCACCACCGCAGCGGCATCCTCCGCCTCTCCGTCGCGCCCGCCCCGCGCCTCGATGCGGAAATCCAGCGCGCCGCGGAAAGAGCCGCCCACCGCATTCTCGAATCCCTGAAATACGTCGGCGTCCTCGCCATCGAATTCTTCGAACACCAGGGCGAACTCCTAGCCAACGAAATGGCCCCCCGCGTCCACAATTCCGGCCATTGGACCATCGAAGGCGCCGTCACCAGCCAGTTCGAGAACCATCTCCGCGCCGTCCTCGGCCTCCCCCTCGGCTCCGCTTCACCCGCCGGCCACTGCGCCATGCTCAATCTGATTGGCGACCTCCCCGACTCCTCCGAAGTCCTCGCCGTCCCCGACGCCCACCTCCACCTCTACGGCAAATCCCCCCGCCCCGGCCGCAAACTCGGCCACCTCACCCTCCGCGCCGCCTCCCCCGAACGCCTCGCCCTCCGCCTCTCCGAACTCCCCGCCTTCTTCCACCGCCCCGACTTCTGCCTCGACGCCGCCCTCGCCCCCTCCGCCTCCCTCCGCGCCTGACCATCATCCCGGCTCGTCCGCTAATGCCTCTTTCTCTTTTCGTAGTGACGAGTCTCGCGTTGTCTCAGCCCAGAGAGCAAGCCATACTGGTGCAAATCTCGCGGAGGTTTGACTCCCATGATTCTTCCTCGATCGCATAGACGGCTCCCGGTGATTATCCTGATCCTGTCAGCCTTCGCGGCAATCGCCTGGTCCGCAGTGAGTGCTCAGGAAGCCGTGAGCGTGACCGAAATTACTCCCCAGTTGCTCGTGTTTGCGACTACGGCGGGCAACGTCGTCGCGTCGGTCGGCCCAGACGGCGCCTTACTTGTTGGAACACCGGCGGCTGCAAGCACGCCTTACATCAGCGGCATCCTTGCAAGTCGAACCAAATCGGCCGTCCGGTACGTGGTAATTGGACCGCAGGACATGGCACATTCCGAGGGTGACGCCGGATGGGGGCGGCGCGGAGCGTTCGTTGCCATGCATGAGAATGCGCTCCAACGTATAGGGGGCAACGCGATGGGCGCTCCGTCACCAATGTCGCAACGGTTTACCGAGCTAGGGGTCGACCGCCCTTCATCAAAAGCCGGGTTACAGCAACGCGGACGCCACCGTGCATTTTCACGTGGCCAAGCTGATCTATCTTGGCGATGTATTTCCCGGCGATGGTTATCCGACCGTTGATCCGGCGCAAGGTGGCACGCTGGACGGTCTGCTGAGCACTCTCGGCGGATGGGCCGATAGTGCGTTCCGCATCGTTCCGGCGCGCAGTGCAGTGACTAACGGCGCGAGCGTGAAAGCCTTTCGCGATATGATCGTAATCGTTCGTGACCGTGTGAAGCATCTGGTTGACGCGGGCCGCACCGAGGCTCAAGTCCTTGCCGAGCATCCAACGGCAGACTTCGACGCCCGCTGGGGCCGTGGACGTGTGCCGCCCGATCAGTTTGTGCACGAAATCTATGACGCGATTAAGACGGGTAATCAGAATTGAGTCCGATTAGACGCGCGGGTGCCCCACTCGCCGTTGTTGCGAGTGGGCTCTCTCGATTTGGCTTCGGTTTTTTTTTCCTGTGTCCTCTGTGTCTCTGCGTTAAACCTTTCTTTTCTTCCGTTTGCGACGCCTCGTCCGTTCGAAAGTACCACACATTCCATTCGAAACTAGTACTACATCGTAATAGTATTTGACAAACTAACTTTTCCATGCTACCCTGTCTTGTGAATTTTCGATTGCAACTCCGTCACGCTTCTCAGCTTTGCGGTCTTTTCCCATTTTCTCCTTACATCCTTACCGCTTTGCTTCCTTCCTTCCCTTTTCCATCGTCACGTGACGAAGAACCCGTCACCGCAACCCCTTTACATTCTGTACTTACGCCCTATTGCTTTAAGTCCTTTAGCTGCAACACTTATGGATCTCTCCGCAAGTGTTGCAAACAAAAGACTTACCGGTTGGCTAAGCCCTTTAGCTGCAACACTTACAAAAAACAGGTCTCGGTTATGGTTAACCAGGTATCCGATAACGATCACCGTCCGGAGCGACCATGCGGAGCGAAGATCGACCTGTCCCGACAATGCCGGGCCACGAATCACGAATCACCAGTCACTTCTCCACTGGTTGCCGCCTTCCCTTCCGAATGCTACGATTTGGTGTTCCATGACCCCTGCTAACCCCCAACTGAGCAACGCCTCTCGCCCCCGTGTGGGTATCCCCTGGCGCACTTCTCACGAAGAAGCGAACCAGATCACGAACAAATTCCAGTATTACTTCGCTGCTGTCACCGCCGCCGAAGGCGAGCCCGTCTCTGTGTCTCTCCAACTTTCGCCAAACGAGCTCGCCACACAAATCAAAGATTTGGACGCTTTCGTTCTCCCCGGCGCGCCCACTGACGTGAATCCCGGGCTCTACCGCGCGCCTCGCCATGCAAAGACGCACGACGCCGATGCGAACCGGGAAAAAACTGATTTCGCAATCATCGGGCACGCCTTTGCTTCCAGCAAACCCGTCCTGGCCATCTGCTACGGCTGCCAGAGCCTCAACGTTTGTCTTGGCGGCACTCTCTACCAGGACATCGCTAGCGAACTGCACACCACCATTGAGCACAGCAAGGAAGGCCTCCCGCCGGATGCGGCCGATCCCATTCATCCCGCGCGAATCGAACCAGGCGGTGAAATCGCCCAGCTCGCGGCAATTTCCGGCTTGGCAAAACACAACGCCGGATTCGACGTCCAAATCAACACGTCGCATCACCAATCCGTGCGGGATCTGGGCCAGGGTTTGCGCGTCGCAGCAGTCGCTCCCGACGGCGTAATCGAAGCCGTCGAGCACGAGCCGCATAAACACTGGGTAGTGGGTGTTCAATGGCATCCCGAGCGAATGAAAGGCGACGCGCTTGCTACATCGCTCTTCCGCGCTCTGGTGCAGGCGACGCGCGCCGCAACCGCGCGCCAGTGAATTTTTTTCAGCGGAGTTGACAGCCGTACCCGTGCATCAGGCACTGACTTTCAACTTTTGACTTCTTGGGGGCTTGATGATTTCTCTGGCAGGCAAGGCGGCACTCATCACCGGCGGTTCACGCGGCATCGGCGCGGCAGCCGTCAAATTATTCGCGCAGGCTGGCGCCGACGTGGTCTTCAACTACGTCAAAGCCAAAGACGCCGCACTGCAGGTCCAGCAGGAAGCCGGCAAGCACGGCACTCGCGTTGAAGCGTTCAAAGCCGATGTCGGCAAGCACGCCGACAATCAGAAACTCGTCGAGCACACCATCGCCCGCCTCGGCCGCCTCGATATTCTCGTCGCTAACGCCGGCGTCTGGAACTTCGACGATCTGCCCATCGAGAAAATGACCGAAAAGCAGTGGGACGATATGATCCGCATCAACCTCAAGAGCGTCTACTCGATCATCCACTTCACGGTCCCGCACATGATCAAGCAAAAGTCCGGCAAAATTATCCCCATCAGCTCCACTGCCGGACAGCGCGGCGAATCCTTTCACACCCATTACGGCGCTTCCAAAGGCGGCATCATCAGCTTCACCAAGGGCCTCGCCACCGAACTCGCCCGCCACAATATTCTCGTGAACTCCGTCGCTCCGGGTTGGGTCGCCACCGATATGTCCAATGCGGTGCTGGCATCGAAAGCGGGGCAGAAGATGGCCTCCACTGTCATTCCACTCGGCCGCGCCGCTACCGCCGAAGAAGTCGCCGGCCCCATCCTCTTTGTCGCTTCCGACCTGGCCAACTTCATGACCGGAGAAGTCATCAATGTAAACGGAGGTTCGGTCTTGTGCGGGTAAAGTACGTCCCAATCGCGGTAGCCATCCTGTTTGCATGTGCGCTGTTCGCTCCACACGTTTCCGGGCAGAATCCCGACACCCTGATGCCGGAGCAAAGCACTGCCAAGGGCAAGCAGATTCTCAGCGACCTCATTAACGCGCTGGGCGGCCCAGGCTATACGGAAGTCCGCGAAAGCCAGTGCGACGGACGCCGCGTGCTCTTCGGTCACAATGGCGAACCAACCGGCAATATAGGTTTTGCCGACTACCGCCGCTATCCGGATAAAGACCGCACGGAATTCATCGGCAAGGGCCGCAATACAATTTTTCAGTCGCTGATTGGATTGGACGGCTTGGATTTTTCCCACGGAGGAATTGTGATCACTCTGTTTAACGGCGATCACGGCTGGACATACGATCGCAGCGGCGTCAACGAATTGCCGGCCACCTCCATCAGCGATTTTCAGGAGCAGACCAAACGCAACATCGACAATCTCTTGCGGCTGCGACTGAAAGAACCGGGCATAGCCATCCGCTTCGGCGGCAACGACACTGTAGACCTCAAGCAGGTGGATTGGGTCGAAATCACCGACAGCCAGGAGCGCAAATTCCGTCTCGCCGTTGACCGTTCCACTCACCTCTTGGTTCGTAGTGCGGTCATCACCAAGGACGAAGAGACACAGCAGTACAACGAAGACGTCTCCATCTACTCAAGCTACCACTTAAAAGACAGCGTCTGGACGCCGCTTCAAGTTTCCCGCGAACATAACGGCCGCCGCGCCGTTCAAACCTTTTACGAAACTTGTAAATTCAATCCCGGCTTCTCCGACGACATCTTCGAGAAATCGTCTCTCTCCAAGCAAGCTGCCCAAGCCCTCGCCAAGAAGAACAAAAACTAAGAAATCGGGCCTGAGCCTGAAAAAAGGAATTTTTGCCGAAAACAATCTCAGCGCCAGTTCTAATTACTAATACTAAAAATTACTCCTCCGAACTACTGTCTGGAAGCGCTTCGTTTGAATTTGTCACATTTCTACCCATTCTCTGAAGCCTGTAATAAAATGTAACGGTCCTTGTCCTCCAAAGTACTATGTTTAGTGGCAGTTGCGGCCGGCTGTCCCCTGGAAGTGCAACTGCATTGGATTTATCTCTTAGCTGCCCGGATGGACTGGATCGCTGGTCCAGCCTTTGAATGAGGAAACGTCCTTGTGTAAGAGTGCCCCAAAGCCCCGCACTCGCCGCAGCCGCATTAGTGGATTCAGCATGGTCGAATTGACGGTTTCCATGACCCTGCTGCTGATTCTGACGGCGATCGCGATTCCTTCGCTCATGCACTCGCTTCGAACGTACCAGCTGAACGATGCGGCCGCGCGCCTGTCCGACATGCTGAAATTTACTCGATTCGAAGCCGTACGCCGGAACACTCAAATTAATTTCCTGATGCTGCCGAGCGGAACGGGCTGGATTGTGGGAACCGATTCGAATAACAACGGATCGATTGATACCACGGAGAAGCAGCAACTGATCGCGGGATTTGCCACTCTGTTGTCGTCGGGCGTGGCCCCGAGTCCGACAGCCATTTCGGCGGCCTTGGGTGGCGCCGCGCTCACCACGTTATCGGGGAGCGCGGGATCGGTCACGTTTGATGCGCGTGGCGCGATTCGCACCGGCATCGGCGGGGCTATTTCTGGCAGCGTTTATGTGTTCTACGTGGGCGCCGCGGCCAATCCCGACAATTTCGGTTATCGCGCGGTAGTTCTGCTTCCTTCGGGAGCGACGCAGATGTGGACCGCTCCGGCCGGCGGACCTTGGCAGCAAACCGCGTAATTGGCACACAGGAACTGACGAACGGAAATGCAATCTGTATTCACAAAACGCCGCAAGAGCGAACGGGGCTTTAGCATCCTGGAAATGATGTTCGCCACCATCATCTTATTGGTGGGCCTGGTGGCGATCGCGCAACTCGTGCCGGCCTCGATTCTCCTGAATTACCGGAATCGAATGGACTCGTCCGCGCTCGTCTTTGCGCAACGCCAACTCGATCAAATGCTAGACCAGCCGTTGACCAAGCCTTCCTTCCTCGATTCGCTGGGAAACACCTGTCAGCTTGGCAACCCGACGGTTACCAATGCCGTGCAGGGCAGCGCCGTGACGACCCTCAACAACCAGATGCTCATTGTTTTCAGCTCGCCGAATCCCTCGCCCGCGCCCACGAGTGGGTACGGTTTCACCTACCAGGACCCCACTGATCCCAGTGGCACGACCTACGACGTTCGTTGGGCAGTGATCATCACCGGGAACGGCGGTACAGCTTCTTCGAAACGATTTATCCTTGGCGTACGGCAAGCGGGCGGCAACGGTTATTTCCAACCCATCACCCTCGATACCATGGTGGGAAAATGAGTGTTGCGCCCGGCGTCAAGCGACAGATAGGGTTCACACTCATCGAGTTGCTGGTGGCCCTGGGTATTTTTCTTGCGATTACCGGGGCGGCGTTTACTCTGTTGAGCGCTTCTCAACAACGCTATCAAACTGAGTCGCAAGTGCTAACTTCGTTTCAGGAAGCGCGGCTCGGCTTGGACCAGATGGTGCGGGACATCAATGACGCGGGGTTTCCCCCACCGACCTTCCTTTTTTCTTCGAAGCCATGGTTGTCCGCGAGCCGCCCTTTTGCCTGGAGCCTCGGCTCCGGCTATCCTGGCGCTGGCTGTCAAATCGGCACGGCGGGAGGCGGGACTTGTACCACGGCTACGGCGGGTGATAGCGCCCCAGGCGATTTCGACCTCATCATCGAGACTAATCCCAATCCTCAAGACGCCGGGAGCCAAGTTCAATGGATCCGCTACCAATTGCAAGGAACCACGCTTATGCGGGGAGTCGCCAACAAGGTTTCTGGTGATGACCCGGATACAGATACGGCTGCGGCAGGCCTGCTTGTGCCGTTCGTGCAAAATGTAGTAAATAATACCTCTGCGATAGTCCCCCTGTGCCGCAGTCACCACCTCCGCCAACTGTTCGCTGTCCGTTGGCTGGAGGAGACAATTCACCGGCGAACATTCGGGATGTCGCTATAACTTTGATTGTCGCCGCGCCGCTGCCGGATGCGTCCACGGGCTTGCCGCGTCTTGTACAATTGAACGGGCGCGGCCGCCGCATCAATCCCAATCAATGAGGTTCATTCACGAAACGTGAGAGCACGGAGACAAATTCGAACGAAGCGGGCGGAACGAGGGATCGCCCTGCTGATCTCGATTTTCATTCTGCTGCTGATCAGCATTGTGGCCATAGCCCTAATCGTTTCGTCCGGAACGGAATCCGCACTCGCCGGCAACTATCGTTCCTCGACTGGCGTGTACTACGCCGCGATCGCGGGATTGGAAGAGGCACGCAGCCGGCTTCTGCCGAAGAATCCTAGTTACTTCGGGAATACTTCTCCGGGATTCCTGCCGTCTCCCGGAACACCGTTAGCCGTGGGCTCTCCCGTTTACGTAATCAACCCCTTGAACGCCGAAGTCGTGGCGCCGTGGGATCCGGCTTCTACCTATCCGGATAACCAATATAATCAAGAATTTGCCAGCAGCGGCCTCCCAAACCCCTCACCGTGGACCTTCTCGGTCTGGAATACCAGCCCGCTGAACGGACTCTCGTTTCCGGGCCCGCTCTACAAGTGGGTGCGCATCAACGCCGTTTCGGAGAAATCCGTGGGTGTAGACGCGGACGCGGACGGCCTTGCGGATTCGATAACGCCTTTGTACTTCGATGGGGTGAACTTCAGCAACAACCCGTCCGCCGGCTCACAAGTTCTAGAGCTCACTGCTCTCGCGGTGCTGCCGAATGGCAGCCAGAAGTTGGTACAGTATCTGGTGGCGCCCACGCCACTGAATCTGACTTTTAACGCGGCGTTAACGCTGGATGGCAACAATGTGCAGTTTACCGCACCTAATTCGAGTAACTTCTGGGTCAGAGGAAATGATCAATTTAGCGTTGGGAGCTGCAATCCCGGGTCGCTCCCGGTAGCCGCCGTCGGATATACCAACACTTCAGACTCGAGTCAGTCGAACATCACCTCCGCTATTCAGTCATCGCCCCCCGCCCAAGACCGGCGAGGCAACTATACGAATAATCTGGCTCCCAACCCCCCCGCAAACGTGGTCCCCGTAACTCTCTCTGGGAATCTGCAGACCGTGGCAAGTCTGAACGCTCTGGTGCAGACGATCACGCGAAACGCGGATGCGGTGATTAACGGGCCGGTGACGCAAAGCGATTCCAGTAATGTTCTGCCTTCAGGGATGTCAGCGACAAATCCGATGACAGTTGTTGTTAATGGTGACTTCAAAATCAATTCCTGGCACGCTCAAGGCTATGGCCTGCTGCTTGTGACCGGGGAATTTACGTTCGACCCGGACGCGACGTGGAATGGGATAGTGCTAGTGATCGGGCTGGGCAAGGCGTATTCGACTCAGTCTGGTCCCGGTCAGATCAATGGGGCTATGTTCCTAGCGAGCACTAATCCTCTTGTAGCCCCTTTCTTCGACTTCACCTCGTCGTCAGGAGGCAATGGCATTTACTACAGCAGTTGCTGGGTCCAAGCTTCGATGCCGGTTTCACCTTACAACGTTCTCTCCTTCCACGAAATCTCCCAGTAAGAGTTTCTCAGTCAGATACATTCGCGGCGCAATTCTAGCTGCGGTGCCCCGGGCTTTCCCTGAATTTTGTCAGCGTGGCTCACGCCGCGCTTCTTCCCTTTTGGCGCGCGGACTCTTCGGGCGCTATAATGAGCGGATGCGTAATGGCCAGGAAAGCACACTGATGCACGGCACCACGGTTCTGTGCGTGCGCAAAGACAATAAAGTGGTGCTAGTCGCCGATGGCCAGGTGACCATGGGCGATCACGTGATGAAGCACACGGCGCGGAAGACGCGCCGACTTTACATTCGAGGGCAAGCTGCAAGAGTTTTCCGGCAACCTGCAGAAAGCCGCGGTGGAGCTGGCCAAGGAATGGCGCAAAGACCGTGCGCTCCGCCATCTGGAAGCCCTGCTGATCGTGGCCGACTCCAAGGGCACTTTTATTCTTTCCGGCAACGGCGACGTCATTGAACCCGACGACGGAATTGTTGCCATTGGTTCGGGCGGCACGTATGCTTTGGCGGCTGCGCGCGCGCTGGTGAAGCATTCGAAACTCAGCGCCAAGGATCTGGCCATGGAAGCCATGCGCATCGCCAGCGAGATTTGCATTTTCACGAATGAAAATTTTACAGTCGAAGAACTCTAGCAGGTTTCCGAAGAACTCATCTGGAGAAGCAATTGGCAGTCGCTCATTAGAAGCATTCGAACTCCAGGTGGGTGGTACAGTTGAAATTGAGATTCCTCGCGCCACACCGGCGCGGTGAGAAAGCGGGCTTCGGGCATGGACGCCGGACGCTTTCAGAATGACCAGCTTGAATTTTTGAGCAGCATCCTCGGGGGCCGGCGTAAGAGCGCGGTAAGCTGTTTTCGTGCATCAAAGGAACTGAGCAAGTCATGACGAGCAAGTCCGAAAAAGAATTAGTCTACGTGCCGGGAGGCAACGGCGCCGAGCCGGTCGAGGGGCAGGAGCTGCTCCCCGCCCTCGATGACATGACTCCGCGGGAAATCGTCGCGGAGCTCGACAAGTACATCGTGGGGCAAAATGCCGCGAAGCGCGCCGTGGCCGTGGCCCTGCGCAACCGCGTGCGCCGCCAAAAGCTTCCTCCGGAAATCGCGGAAGACGTTTTACCGAAAAACATTCTGATGATTGGACCGACCGGGGTCGGAAAAACGGAAATCGCGCGCCGCCTGGCGCGCCTCGCGGGGTGCCCGTTCGTCAAGGTCGAAGCTTCGAAGTACACGGAAGTCGGGTACGTCGGACGCGACGTGGAATCGATGGTCCGCGATCTCGTGGAAACGTCCATTGACATGATCCGCGAGGAAAAACTGGACGAAGTCGCCGACCGCGCCGAGCAAGCCGCGGAAGAGCGGGTACTCGATCTGCTGCTTCCGCCGGCTCCGCCACCGGTGCCCGGCACACCGGAATCGGAAGTTGCCGCACAGCGCGAACAGACGCAGCGCACTCGCGAAAAACTGCGCATCCAGCTTCGCGAAGGCAAGCTCGACCAGCGCATCGTGGATCTCGAGGTGCGCGAGCGCGCCATGCCGCCATTCGAAATCATCTCCAATCAGGGCGTCGAAGAGATGGACGTAAACAT
>WNEZ01005798.1_pt1 | contig 10852 bp, 7 predicted proteins | sample 5400521 | NCBI WGS metagenome assembly WNEZ01 (sample SAMN13153339, study PRJNA577476) | soil metagenome | isolation source: 120 cm saprolite under Douglas fir tree site 2 hole 1 replicate 1 | place: USA:California | collected 2015-04-18
AGTCACTTTTCTTGGTGCTGGCAGGAAGCAGGCGTGACGGTTGCTTCTATCAACGTGCAAGTGAAGACCGAGCTGGTGGTGCTCACGTACAAAGCTCGGTGGCCCGGGCAGGAATGGCAAGACATCGACGAGCGCATCGGTCTTAGCTTCAGTTCGTGTCACTATGGAGGACAGCGCCCGTGGTTCGTATGCCCGACAGCGGAGTGTGGCCGAGCGGTCGCGGTCTTGTACCTATCCGGCCTCCTGCTTTTGACAATCCGGTGTGGCCCACTTTGATACTTAGATTTGGCCCACCCTCTGGGGTTTCATGATTCTTGTTCCTGATAGATTTTAATCGTCTGATGCTTTCGCCGGTGCGCGCTAGGTGTTGTGCGCAGCACGTACCTTGCGCGATTAGCGTTACTAGCGCGCTCGACCATAGTCGGCATTTAGTTATCTCTTTTCTCCGCCGCCCGGCGCAGCGGAGGTCATGTTAGCCAGCGCAGTTCGACCCTTGCGTTTTTCGAGGGTTCGGCGGAAGCGGTAGGACTCCGCGCCGGTCTCGATGATGTGCGCGCGGTCGGTAATGCGGTCGATCAGCGCCTTGCACAGCCGGGCATTGGGAATCACCTGCGTCCATTCCGAGAACGGCAGGTTGGTGGTGATGATCACCGCCGCTTTCTCAGCGCGTTCGGCGATGACCTGGAACAGGAACTCCGCGCCCACTTCCGCCAGTGGCACGTAGCCGACCTCGTCGATGGCGATAAGGTCGTAGCGCGCCCATCGGGCCAGTACGCGGCCGAGTTGCAACTGATGCTTGGCTTCCACCAGTTCATTGATCAGCGCTGCAGCCGTGGCGAATCGCACCCGGCGCTTCTGCCGGCAGGCCGCCACCGCCAACCCAGTGAGTAGATGGGTTTTGCCGGTGCCGCTGTCACCGATGAGGATGATCGGCTCCGCCCGCTCGATATAACCGCCCTCGGCGAGTTCGTGGATCTGGTGCGGCGAGATCTTCGGACATTGCGCGAAGTCGAACTCCTCCAGCAGCTTCATCCGCGGCAGACGCGCTTCGCGGATGCGCCGCTCAACCAGCCGCTGTTCGCGTTCCTCGAGTTCGGCCTGGAGCAGCGCTTCGAGGAAGCCCAGATGTGAGCGCCGTTCGCGCAGCGCCTGTTCGGCGAGTGGAGCGCATTGCGCCGCGACCGTCGGCAGATGCAAAACCTTGCACTGCTGCCCGATGGTGGCCGCTTCCAGCGCCGCGGTCTGCGCACTCATGGCGCCACCTCCTGGCCGAGCAGCCCGTCGTAATCGGTCATCACCGGCAACGGCCGTTCAAAGCGCGACAGCGCGCCCAACTCGATAATCGCGCTGCGCGCATGAACCAGCTCGGCCGCTCCCGCGAGATGCCGGATAGCGGCGGCATCCGAACAGCCCAGGGTGATCGCTTCCTCCACCGACGCTCGCACCCGCTCATGTCCGTACTGTTTGATCAGGCTTAGCACCTGAATCATCTGGCGCGTGCCGCTCTGCTTCCCATGCCGGCGGATCAGCTCGTCGAGCAGTCGATCGTAACTGGCAGGCCACAATCCTCTTTGGCGCCACACTGCAAGCGGTTTCGACCCGGCCAGGGCGCCCGGCTTGCGCTCCAGCACATCCAGATAGTGTTCCAGCTCCAGCACCTGCTGATTACGTTCGTAACAGCGCTCGTGCCGCGCCACGCAGCGGCCCTCATCGCGAACCTCCACGTGGCTCGGATAAAGACGGACCTCGACCGTCTTGCCTACTTCAGCCGGCACCGAATAGAGATTGGTCCGCACCCGCACGCACCCGAGGCCATCAACGCGCGGGAAAGAGGTCTCCGCCAGCTCGAAGCCGTGCTCGACCAGCGGCAACAGATGCTCTCGTTCCGCAATCATCGCCACGCCCACCGGCTGACTGCGTCCGGCGATCTGGCGCCGTTCATCCTCGCGACAGGCGGCGAGCAGCTGCGTGTTGAGATCGGCGAGGTCGCGCGCCTGCGGCATCGGCACCCAGTGATTGCGCCGGAAGTAGCCGGCCTCGCTTTCGATGCCGCCCTTTTCGTGAGCTTCGTAAGGCGAGCAAAACTCGCTCGTAAATCGCCAGTGCGAGCGGAACGCGATGAAGCGCGCGGTTTCCTCGCGCCGATAGCCGCGCAGGATCTTCTTCACCGCGCTTTTCAGGTTATCGTACCTGAGGAGCCCAAAAACTCCACCGAAAAAATCGAAGGCGTACTCGTGGGCCTCAAGGAAGGCCTGCTGGGTCGCCCGTTGATACGCGCGATGGAACGCCGCTCCACTGGCCATGCTGCGCATCGTAAACACCTGCAGCAGGACTTGCTCGCCGCTCAGCTCCGCCCACGCCTCATACCAGTCAACCTGGCCTTCCTGTCCCGGCCCGTAACTCTGCGGCACGCAGGTCGCGCGCGTCGCCCAGCCTAACTCCCGTTTGCGCTCCCGCACGTATCGGCGAATCGTCACCTCCGCCACTTTCCGCTCCGGCAGTTCCTTTGCGATCCGCTGCCAGATGCGATGCGCGGTGTGACGCTGCTTGCGCGGCGCGTTGCGGTCGGCTTCCAGGATGGCATTGATAAAAGGGATCAGCGGTCCCAGCGCCGGCCGCTCACGCTGCGTCCGCTTGCGCTCCGGCGGCGCGGCACTCGCTAGCGCCTGACGAACCATTCGCCGGTGTACTCCCAGCTTGTGCGCCACCCCCTTCACGCTCCCGATGCCGAACTCGTATTCCCTCCGGATCTGCTCGAATAGCTCCACCTTCGCTCTCCTCTCCATCCCAAGCCTCCTGCCTCTTCAGCAGGATGCTCCGGTTTGTAGGGGTGGGCCATTTCTGAGTATCGAAGTGGGCCATTTCAGATTATCGAAATCATTCGCAACGGTGGCTTGGCTCACCTCGATGCCGAGCTTGAGCAACTCGCCGTGGATTCGAGGTGCACCCCAGAGCGGGTTGGCAGTGCTCATCTGCCGAATCAGTTTACGAACTTCCCGATCTACCGATGGTCGTCCGGACCTTGAGCGCCAGCGCCAATAGCGCCGAAACCCTTGACGGCGCCATTGGATCACCGTTGCCGGCTTGACCAAGACCATCACCTCCAGAGAGCGCGGCCACAATCGGTAGAGCCAGACCCAAAGCAAGCGGTCGATCGCGAACAGTCGGGGGCGACCCGGCCGCTGGCGACGAAGAACGTGCAGCTGATGGCGCAGGGCGAGGTTCTCTAGTTCAAGAACCGCCCGGCTACGGAATCGGCGGACAAGAACAGAAACGATAAAACGCAAGAGTGTGAGCATGCCCGCGACACTACGGCTGGCCATCCCAAAACTCTAGACTTTTCGACGCGTTCGGAGTTTTCAGTAGCGACACGCTAGATAACCGGACTGGGGCTGCTCTTCCGATACGAAGTCCGCCGCATGAAGCTTGGGCGTCGCCATCTCAAGCAGCGCGGGATCAAAGACGTCACCTTCGTGCAGAGTCGCGTCAGACTTTATCAGGTCTTAAGAGCGTCGACACTACGAATTCATCAGCAACGCCACGACCCGTCCGCGCCACTCTTTGCGTCCCGTTCGCGCGGATGAGGTTTTGAGGAACCACACCCGCCAAAAAAGGCGAGTGCGGTGAACCTCAATAATAGGCGCCAACCAGGAAGCGGGTACATGGCTAGTCCCAAGACGGCAGTGAGATGTATGACGACGAGCCACACAAAAACCAGGAATCCACCGAACCCGCTCGGCCACAATGAGCTTTTCAGCGCCGGTACTTCGCGCCGCTGCGGCTCTGCGCCTAGCCTGGTGAGGGGCATCGTCGAGTCAGCTCTCTAGTGCGGGAGCCGTCCTGCCGCAGCTTGCGTGGATGGGGGCTGCATGGCCTGCGCGCTAGTTGCCGCAGGGCGGTAATTCGCGAGGAACTTGAGGGCCCGGATGCCTGGGAGAAAGAAGTAACCGCCCCCCTTTACCGTGACGAAGCAAGGGAGTCCATAGACGTGCCTGTCCAACGGCTCTGCCTGGATGGTAAACTCACCCCGACCGCTATTGTCGCCGACTATCGGATCCTTGTCATCGTCCAGGCCATTGAACGCGGGATTGTTAAGCCAAGTTTGCTGGATGAACTCGAACTGCCGACGCAGGTCCGCATTGATAGCGATAAAGCACAACCCTTCGTCCAACTTCGGATTATCATTAGTTGATCCCTCGAAGGGCGCTCCATACTTTCTCCCGCGCCGGATAATGCGATGGCGCCTGGACGCCACAAGCGATTTCGACCTCCCCACTGGCAACGCGTCTCGCGGATTGGCGCGCCGGATATGCGAACCGATAGGGCAAGCAAACCCGTTCGGGTCGGTGGAGTAAACGAAGCTGTTGTTATCGCTCATGCCGGGATCCTCGTGGGGTGCGAGCACCAGCGGAGCACCGCTTGGCCACCGGCCCACGAGCTTTGCCGCGAATAGGTTCCTGCTGTTGGGGTCGGACGGATCCCGAGAATTTTCCTTGACGAACTTCCAGAAGGCGTCGACGTTCTGTGAGAGTTTGCGGAAGACCAGGTAGGTGCCATTCCGGCCAAAGGCCCTTTGTTCCTTTGGGTTGTCCGGATGCTCTGCAAGGTAACCGTATGGATCCTGCCTACTATGAATGCTCGGCAGGCGAGTCCTCGAGCCGAGTTCATTCTCGTAGCCGAGCACAAACTCGCCGGTCTTGATCAGCTCCCCAATTCGCGGCGGCGGCCTAGACTTCAGGCCCATCACCTCGGGCTGTGAGAGCCCGTCGCGAAAGCCAAACGGTTCTCTCCGATCGTCGTGCTCTCGGAACGAATCCTGCTCAAAATTGACACGGAGACCATGCGTGACCGCGTCCCCTCCCCACATTTGTTTGGAGAAGTCGTTCAGTTCTTCCTCCGTCTTTGCGTAGAGCAAAGCGAGCATGTGAAGCGGTGTGGTTGGTTCGGTTCTGCATCCTCCGAACTGCCAGTGCTCTTGCGCGCTGGCGCCCGTGTCACCGAGTATCAGGGCGGCTTCTGGCCGATTCATGCCCGCAACGAATTCATGAGGAAAGCCGTCGATCAAATCGTTGGGGATGCCCAACGCCCCGATCCCTTTCCACGTGAATGCGATATTCAGGCAAGTTCTCGGCTTGTTCTCGCCCGGGTGCTGGGCGTTGGTCACATTGTCGAGAATCCTCCGCTTCAGCCACTCTCGCGCCAGAACAGAATCGAGGACGCTTATGAAAACGAAACGGGCGTAATCCAGATGTTTGTATCCGCTCGCAACGATTCCCTGGAGGTCGTCACGATCGACTTTCTCCGACACGCTTTTCGCTCCTTCCTATTCGCCTAAGCAAGGGCTCCTGCCAGAGCATCGCGATAATCGAGATAGCGTTTTAGATTTTGAACAGGATATTCGCCGTAAGCCGTGTAAAATAGCTCCGCCGGCTGGAAGTGTCTCAAAACTGAATCCTCGAAAGGTTCGAGATAGTAAGCACCGCCCCATAGCATCCATTTGGTAGGAAGAAAACCCACGGTGTTGCCCCAAATCGCGTTGATGCCAAATCCTTGGTCGGAGAAATCACTCAAGTAGCCCGACCAGCTCCCATCGTAGTTGCTGAGGAACAGCAATCGCTTGCCTTTGTCAATTAGGATCCATCGCGCGAAGTGGATCGTGGAAATACTGCCCAGGTTGCCAAGAATAAAGAATTTACTAGCTGCTACTTTCATTACGAACAGGACCATCTTGACCATGAACACCCTTAAACGGCTGGCCCTCACCGTTGCCAAGGTGCACAGATGGTTTTGCGGACCCACATTCAAACCGTCGTACACATCTTGGTCAACCGCACGCACGGTCGGGTCATGTGGTGCGCTGGAACGTGCCTCTATGACCTCGCACAAACGCGCAACCAGAAGGACGGCTCCCAATATCAAAGGGATGAACACTAGAACCGCCAAAAGTGCTCGCGCTCCTAGTTTGATCGCAAACGGCCAACTCACCTGCTGGAATAGCACCGTGAGAAGAGGAATGGCGAGAGTAGGAAGGACGAATACCACGCCTACGAGAAACAATAGATGGAGCCAACGTAACCGCTTGAGCTTCCTCGCGGTCACGGGCGATCGTTGAGGCCGTACCGAACTGCGAGACCGAAAATGCTCGACGAGTTCTTTCCAGACCTGGTTCGTCGTCTGTGTGACGGACGGCCGAGAGTAGCCGTCAAGAAAACGTTTAGCTTCCTGGTACACCTCAATAGCATTGCGGATATCCTCGACAGATCGTCGGGGAAACGCAACGAAGAAGGCAGACGACGTCTCTGAATGGTTCTTGAAATACCGCTTTACCCCTTCCGCATCTCGAGTGGCTCCAGCAGGAGGGTAGTCTTCACATGAGTCATAAATCTGGTCAAGTGCCAGTGCTCCGTGCGTAATCAATTCGTCGAGATGCGTGCAAAGGTCGCCATCATAGTTGGTCTCCAGCACTAGTCTTTGAGGACAATCATCAAGGCACGGGAGCACGAGAAAAGCCGCGTAGTGCACGGTGCTAATATTCTGGAAAGGAATTGTGGTACCGATAGTTGCGAGCGATCGGCGTAGTGCCGCCAACCGACCAGGTCTGATCGCTGTGATGACGGTCAATCCGCTTTGTTCGACGGCGTCCGACCGGACGGACTGACGGCTACAACCCACAGTATCTCCTCCGGGAACGTTCGACGTTCACGGGTTCTAACGGGTTCCTGGATGACCACAACCCTTTACAACCGGTCCGCTTCGGAAGCTGCCTAGTTCATTTCATCCAGCAACACCTTAGCGTTGATCAAGTCGCAGGTATCGAAGCCCTCGACGAAACTGGCGTATAGCGGAGCGAGGAGTTCAAGCGCCTCCGCTGAGCGACCGGAAGATTTGAGCAGCCGGCCGAGGCTGGTCGCCGCGCGCAGCGCGTACGATCTTGCACCTATGCGGGTCGCGAGCGAGATTGCCTCGCGAAAACTCCGCTCTGCCGAGTCCGCTCCCAATGAGCCGCCCGAAGCGCTGATTTCTGGTGGGGAAGGATGTCGGCCAGCCTTTTGGACGAGAAATTCACCGCGTAACCATAGGAGGTAGGGCCGATCCATCAGCTGGTCCGGGGCTGCATCTAGTGCCTCTTCAACAGTGGCTAGGGCCTCGATGAGTGCACCGGTACGCGCTTGGGCCTCGGCCAAGAAACCCAGGAACGAACCAATGGCGATTCGATTACCCGCTGCCATGAAGCTCATGAGTCCTTCACGAGCGAGTCCTGCGCCTTCATCGCAACGAGCCTGCTCGGCGAGCGCCCAACCGTCAAGAATCCTGCCGGCGTCGAAAAAAAGGGGAATCGACCGTTCTCTGGTCAGCTCGATGACAGCCTCTGCGAGCCCCTGGGTCATCGGTGGGTCACGTAAGAGCGCGCACAGGTAGGCGCCGAAAAAGAGGTTGTGTGCGCGCGCGTACGGCTTTCCAAGGCGATCGGCCAGCGCGCTAGCGTCACTCATGCGAGTTCGCGCTGAATCGGCCATGCCGAGTTGCCAAGCGGTCAAAGCCGCGTAGTCCAACGTTTCGACACCTGGATCCTGAGGATTACCCCGATGATTTTCTTCGCCATAGGCCGCAATCGCTCGTCCGAGCCACTCCGCCGCTTGCACCAGATCGCCACAATGGTAACGCACAACACCCTGCAGTTGGTGACCCCACATTAGCGTCGCCGGGCTTCCCGCCCGCTCGCCCTCAGTTAACACTCGGTCGGCCAGGGCTTGAGCCGCCCGCATTTCTCCTCGAATGAGCGGCAGCGCAGCGAGTGCTGGGAGTGCCAGTGCTTTCCGGGTCGGGTCGCCCAGCCGTTCGCCCAGAGCACTCACCCGGCCATAGGCTGCTGCGCTCTCGGCTGCCAGGTATCCCCGCGTCGCAGCGGACACCCGACCGAGCGCCAGGTGCAGCACGAGTTCGCGCTGATCGCGCTCCGGCGTTTCGGGGATCCTCGGGAGCGCGTTGAGCGCCTGCTGGTACTGGCCTTCAGCTTTGGTCAAAGCGCCTTGCTCGCTCGCGCGCTTTGCGGCTAGCGCCAAGTACCGAACCGTCCTCTCAGCATCGGCGGCAGTACCTGCCTGGCACAAGTGGTACGCGAGATCATCGGCGCGGTTCTCTAGGGCGCTTGCATAAAGACGCTCCATCGTATCGGCCACGTCTAGATGAAGCCGTTGGCGTCGCGCACTTGATAGCCCTCCGATCACCGCCTGGCGGATTATCTCATGGGAGAACCTAAATTGCGCCTCGGGATACTGTAGGGTAGAGGCTACCAACCCCGCCCTTTCCGCTTCTTCGACCCAGTCTAGTAGTGAATACGCATCTGCCTGCGTCGATCCTTCGAGAAGTTCGAAGGTAAAGGACCGTCCGATTACCGCTGCGGTACCAAGAATTTTCTGCGCGTCATCGGTTAGCCGGGCCAGCCTTCGCCTGATTACTAGCCGTAAGCTTTGCGGTACGTCCAAGTCACCAAGTTTGAGGTCTCGGCGAAACTTACCACAGGGATCAATCAGTCTACCTTGCTCGACGAGATGCTGAAAGAGTTCCTCTATGAAGAACGGGTTACCTTCCGTTTCAGAATAGATAAGGCTCACTACCTCCTCGGGCGGCTCCCGTCCGCTCAGAACCCGCAGCATCTCAGCAACCGCGGTCCGCGGGAGGCCGCTCAAGCTGATCTGCTCGACAAGGTGGGAGCGAATCAACTCATCGATGGTCTGAGCCAATGGGCGGGTGGGTTGTAGCTCGAAATCGCGGTAAGTCCCGACGATAAGTACCGGCATTTTCGAGACCAGTTGTGCAAGGTGGTTGACCAGCGACAGCGTTCTCTCGTCAGCCCAGTGCAGATCGTCCAGTAGCAGAAGAACTGGTTGGTTCGCGGCCGTCCGGGCCAAAAGCTTCGCGACGGCGCTGAACAGGATTCTCTGCGACTGCTCTGGTGACAATTCCATCGGCGGCGGAATATCATGAAACAGGCGACGGAGCTGTGGCAGGAGCCGCGCGATCTCGGCGGCATCATCGCCGAGCACGTTGCGGAAGACGTCGGGGCTTGGTGCTTGTGCCAGTGCTGCCTCTAATATTTCTACAAACGGGAGGAAGGGAACTGGATCTTCTCGATCGAAGCAACTACCCACGAACGTCAAAATACCCCTCTGCGACGCCTCCACGCCGAATTCTGCCGCGATTCGCGTCTTGCCAACGCCTGCAGCGCCCGCAATTAGCACCACCGCACCCGCGCCGCGTAGGACCTGTTCCAGAGAACGGTGGAGCATCGCGCGTTCCCCTTCCCTTCCGACGAACGTGGTCCCCTCAGTAAATGCGCGCAGAAAGCCTGTCTCGCGCCTGAGAAGAAACGGCGCCGCGGTATCAACTTCATCGGAACGCTTGGGGCCTTCTGATGAGAATTGCCAGGATACGAGCATGCGCGGATCGGGAACGTAGGAACAGAACGAACCTGTTCTGATGGAGCGCTCGAGCAGTTCTCCGAGGGTACTGTGATGTTCAGAAATCTTCCGCAACCCTGCTTTGATCGCCCGGGTGACGTTGAGCCGGGCGCGCTCGGAGGTGGACCCCGCGCGCCGGTCGCGCCCGCGGTGTCCGACCGCACGAACGATTTCGCGCTCGAGAAAATCGATCTCGGATTCAACCTTCAACGCCAACTCGTCAGCACCCCGTTCGCGGAGGTCTTCGAGCTCTTCCGCGAGTTCGAGAAGCCTGCGCTTGTAATTCTGCTTTGCCTGGGCATCCAGCATCTCTCCGGAATCACCGAGTCCTCCGATGTTGACCGCTGGATCGTGCAGCACTGAACCTGTGTCGGCGCTTCTGCTGTCGGACGGCATCCTCGCGCCAGGTACGTCTAGAAGTTCAAGAGCATGGAACTCCTCGCCGGGATGCTGCAGCAAACACTGAATGTAACCGAGTCCTTTGAGATCCCGCAGCGAGAAACTGACGCTACCGTAACCGACAGTCCAGTACTCGCCGCCTCTGACGAATATTCCTGTCTGGGCGGGCGGCGTGCCCCGCGATACCGAATCGTCCTTACGTTCGGTGGCTCTGCGGAGTGTCTCTGCCAATGGTACCCCCAGATCAGCGAAGCGCCCTCAAATCCTGCCTAAGTCGGGACCCGAACTTTCCCGCGGCTCCGTGTTCGTGTCGCGACCCTACCACTACATCGGATAACTGTAAATCCTCGCGCGAGCCGAGAGTTACTCTCTTAGATCATTGTTTCAATACTATGCTCAGGGCTGTAAGTGGGTGGCGGACCGTTCCGCCGGTTTCGCGAAACCGGCGAAGTAGCAACGTGCTAATTCAAATTCGGGCCCACGCCATCGCTGATGGTCACGTTCTATTTCAACAGAGTGTAGGACTTGTTGCCGAATAGTCCGATGGATGGCAGCCGCGATTACATATTCGTTGGTATAGTTCCCGCGATCGGTACAATTACTGCCGACAATGGATCAATTACGGGAACAGTCCTCGCGATTTCCGGAGCACGCCAGTCCTTTCTTCCGGTAATGCGGCGGATGGTAGTTTCCACGTTGCGCTCTACAACGGCCGCGATTGTGTGAGACGGATTCACCCCGTCGCAGAAGGTAAAATCGAACCATCGAGCACATAGAGAGACCGGGATATCCGTAAACTTCGCCATTCGGATCCGTAACTCCCGCCTCCCGGGAGTCGGCCATGAGGCACCCGCCTATTGAGACTTGCATAAGATAGTGACAAGGGCTCTGGATTCTGTTAATGTGTAGGGCATGGGTAATCCAGCGGGTGTGCGGCGGGATTTCGCAGCGTTGGAAGCGCGGCGGATGGAGGCGGCGCGATTACTGCGACA
>WNEZ01018320.1_pt1 | contig 10852 bp, 8 predicted proteins | sample 5400521 | NCBI WGS metagenome assembly WNEZ01 (sample SAMN13153339, study PRJNA577476) | soil metagenome | isolation source: 120 cm saprolite under Douglas fir tree site 2 hole 1 replicate 1 | place: USA:California | collected 2015-04-18
CGCTTTGTTTTTCGGAATAGTGGTGTCGATCGGCTCTTTTATGTATTTAACCGCAATCATCCTCACACGTGTATTTCTCCGTATGCATCTACCGGGCTGGCCGGCGATCATGGTCACCCAGCTTTTTCTCGGGGGTGTAATACTCATGACGGTAGGAATACTGGGAGTTTACGTCGGCCGCATCCATCGAGAAGTCAAGATGCGCCCGAATTTTATCGTAGAAAGCGCAGTAAATTGCGCATCTCCGGAAAGCAGGCAAGATCGAGATTCGGTGCCCGCGGAGCGGGGACTACATCATGCCTCGCCGGAATGATGTGTGCCCATACCCCGGTTCACAATCCGCGGCATCCTCCGAATGAGGCGGTCCTGCCTGCCCTTCAAATGTCGCTCGGTGCGCAGTTTTCCCGGAGTGCTCGACGCCCCTGCGTGGTAGGGTCGCGCTTTAGGATCGAAGGATGAATGTGGCCCGGATTGAGACGCCGGAACGAATCGCCACCATTCGGCAGGTCGTTGCAGTTTTCGCTGCAGCACTCGTTACACTGTCGGTGGCTCAGGCCCCAGCGCTGTGGACGGTCTTCGCCCATCACGATCAATATCGCATGTTTGCCGAGACGTTAGGCGATCCCGCGATCAAAGAGGCATGCGAGGCGGACCGCCAATACCTTTGGCTGTATAAGATCGGTCGTCCGCTAACGGCGGAAATCGAATGCACAATTTTTCGCCACGCGGACTTACCCGCCGACCTGACGCCTTACCGGTGGGCCGTAGTTGCGTTGCAAGCTTTGGCGGCAGCAGTATTTGCGATGCTCTTACGAGAGTGTGGCCTCCAATGGATGACCGCAGGAGCCTTAGGCATCGGCGTCTTTCTGTTGCCCGGCGAAGAGAACGCCGTGCTCATGGCCAACTTCGCAAACGTCCTCACTCCTATCCTCGCGCTGGTGAGCCACGCACTGGTCGAAAAGGCCCGCAGCGACAGGAATGTATGGCCGCGCGATCGCCAGGGATTTGCGTTATGGATCGCGGCATGGATATGCCTTGCTGCGGCGCTTCACCTTTTTTTCGCTCTGGCAGTCTTCTTTTTTACCGCTACCTTCGCACTCGTTTTGTTTCGGGCTGATTATCGCGGATGGGGCACGGCGATTAGCGACATACTATTTTTTGTATCCGTAGCGCTTCCCTACTACCTGCTCCTGACCAAGTGGTACGAGCCGAGCTTCGATCCTACGCAAGCCGTACCTTGGAATTATGCGATCGGGATTTCTGCATGGAACATTTTCATCGGCGTAGTTAAGGCGCTGTATTTTCTGTCGGCCATGCTGAACCTCTGGAATATATACCCTCTCAGGTCCGCCTTCTGGGCGGGTGTCATCGTCATCGTATGGGCGCGCGTCTCGGCCCTGGGACGGCGTCATCCCAGTCTCAGCGGAATCGGGGGAGCTGGAGCAGGAAGGTTTGTCTTGTTGATGGTCCTCTTTGGTATTTCAAGTCTTTTCGTTATCGCGTCCCCTGTTCGGCTGGTCTATCGAGTGCTCGTAGCTCAGACCTCGATCCTGCTGCTATGGCTATTCGCTTCGCTGGCGGCTCTCCTCGAGATCTACTCAATTCGACAACGCCTGAGAGCGCAACGATCGGTTGCCATTGCGATGCTTGCGTTGGCCATGATCCTTGCCGGCTGGACAACGACTGAAAATGTCTTCGCCAGCGCAATGGAACGCGGCTATGTGCGAGCGATCATTGCCAACGCTCCCGCCGGAAGTTTTGACCAAGTCGCCATAGTTGAACCGCCGTGGAGCGCCTACGGTCTCAATCGACGGTCTATGATAGGTGATGAGTTCAACATGCCCAGTACACTTGGCTCTTCGAATCTGGGTTCCGACGTGCCGGACATGGTGGGCGCCGTAATGAGCGAATTGGGGCGCCGGAACCGCCCCGTCGTTGACGCAGCAAATCCCATGCGGAGCGCCACGGGGGAAGTGCGCATGACCATCGCGCCCGATGACCGTTTCGGAGTACGCGCTGGCAATGGCTGGACATCGCAAGGGTGGATTCGCCGCAACCTGGTAATCTTACCAATGGGAGTGATCGGCGTGCTCTCATCGGACCACCGAACTATCACGTTTAATACAGGCGTTGTGTGGCGCAGCGGGTCGACCCAGCTTGGTGGGATGTGGACTTCCGCGCTTGATCCCTCCGCGATCGCAGTAACTCGTCTTAGGGCAGGAGAAACTCCGAGGGCTCCCCGGACGCTGGTGGTCGACATGGGCAAAGCGGCATTTCCAGGCGTGCGTTGGTGATGCCGCCATAGATTTCCGGCCAGCAATGGTGTCTTTCCAGAAATGACCGAGTGTCGCGCATATCCACCTGGGCCGGCCTCTCTTAATACGATGACGCGGGCGGACCTTCAGGATGATCCAAAACACGCCAACCACACTTGCGCCACCAAGGACAAAGCCAGCAGCAAGGCAATGCCGAACATGGCCCGCTCCCCGACCAGCGTTCCGAGCACGATCCACCCACACCCCCGTGCAAGCAGGACCGGCAGTCTCATCGAACCATTCATTAGTCAGCGGGTCGGGCGCGAGTACAGCTCGCGCCCGACCCGCACTCATGGTCTTGGACATTCGATAATATACTTACCGGATTGACTACGTTCGCTGTGCGGAAAGAGCGCAGTAGCAACGGTGTAGCGCTGGTGCTCTTCGAGGGCATGCGGAGCGAACCATGAAAGGTCGAAGAGGCTCGAACAGTCCGGCGCGAGGGAAAACGAGAAATCGGGCTCGCCACCGTGCCGTGCTTCGACGACCTCGATACGTCTGAATAACTCCCGCATAGGGCCGGAGTAAGTCGCATACATGGCACGGTGTGTGAAGTAAATTCGCGACCCGCCGGTGAGCGCGATTCCGCCGAGTGCTGCGAGGAGCAAGCGCCGCACAATGATCGCGCGCTTCTCGGTCGCAGCCACTGAGGGCGCTACTACGAGATGAAAGTAGGCCATCAAACAGAAAAGCGTGAAAATGTAAGCGTAGTAGCTGTTATTGGAGAGTGCCCAGATGACTCCGGAAGCCATGCCCCGTTCCATGACGATGATTCCAGCGTAACCGAGAGCGAGAACCAATGCTATTGCCGCACGGCTCCAATCGTGAACTAGGTCTAGTGGAAACCGGCGATGCCGAATTTGCCAGACGGTGCACGTAATAACGAGGAAGGCCAATGCGCTACTCAGGAACGATAGAGGGTCGACTATCGGAAAGGGCGGTGCCACATGGATCCGTGAACCCGGCGCCAGATGGAGTGTGGCGGGGAAGAGCGACACGGAGAGCCAGAAACCCACAGACTTCGCGAAACCCCACAGGAACCGACGAACTGCAAACAACTCCGCTCGCTGGGGAATTGGACCAATCTTTGCGGCGTAATCCGTATAACTCCAGACAACATAGAGAATAGGCAGCCATAACAGAAGGGACGTTACGACAAAGAGGATACCATGTGACCCTAGGTTGTTGCGGCTTGGCTCAGCAGTTCGACGCTCGGATGTGATTGTGAAGAGCAGCCCTGCGGCCATCAGCCAGGCCATAAGGTTTCCAAGCTCGTAGGTGAAGCAGGCTAAGCCCACGATCGTGAACAAAAGGGCCGCGCGTGTCGCGTCACGTTTCTCTATAAGGCTCTGATAGGCAAGGGCGCCCTGAACCGCAAGCAGGCAGAAAAGCAGATAGCCGACGATATGATGCCAGGCAACCATCTCTGTGCCCGCATACAGAAGCGCGAAAAAAAGAGCGATGAAAAAGGGAGCAAATGAGGTCTCGCCTTCGGCGAGGAAACGTCGGCATCCGCGGTGGCAATAAGTAAACAGGCTCAGGACGACCAATATGTGAAGATTAATGCTGGTGGCCTGCCATAACGTGAAATTATAGCCCCACAGCCAGCGCTCAAGGCCTAGTAGCATATAGAGGAGAGGGCGAAAGAGAATAAAATCGCCAATCGAATTCGTTCTGTTGAAGTCGTATGCCCGAACGGTTAAGTTCCAGAGGCCGTGAATTTCAGATGTGCGGTATAGGTAGATCAGCTGATCCGCACGGGCGACGTCGAAGAATGCATAGTAGTACGCGACGAGTGTGACGAGTACGAGTATAATAGCCTGCAACCCTGGCTGGACGAGTGAGCATCCTTGCTGTACCCAAGAGCCGGCATGCAAATGCACTCTCTCCGGCGATACGCTAGCGCGCTTCGGATCGCTCAAACCGATCGCTCGGGCAGAACGCGCTGGCCTGCGTATGCTAACCACATCTGTGCTACCAGGGAAAGTGTTAGGAGCACGTCGAGAAAGAGCATAGCACGCTCCCCGACTAGCGGTCGGAACACCAGCTCTACTCGATGAGTGCCGGGCGGCACGAGAAGCGTCTTGAAACCGTCACGGTTGCGCCCCGTCGGTACGGGCGTGCCGTCGACGGTCGCGTGCCACGCCGGCGTCCAGGCGTCGCGATAGGTCAGTGTGCCGCCTACAGGGGTCTTGACCGCGACCGACGCCTCATTGGCGGTAAACCGTGTCATCTGCACACTGCCGGTCGGGTCGTCGATGGTCAGCTTCGGCTGGCTGGCCCTCTGAGAACTCCAATGGCGTCACCCCGCGTTGTTCCAACGCCTCGGCGATCCATCGCACGTAACTATCCGATCGCGTTGTCGGGATACACGGGTCGACGCCGAGAAAGGACCAGACGCCATGATAAAGGTTCTCGTAGTTCTCGTACTGCATGTATCGAGCATTAAAGGGAAGTACTGGAGGAAAGGGAGCGGTCGGGAACCTCATCGCCTGGTAGACCATTCGGCGCGGCCTCGTGTACCAGGGCTCGACGGGGATGACGTCTGAAAGTCTCCTCTTCGATAGGGCTTCGACGTACAAATCATAGAAGCGGGCGTCGACAGGGCTCCAGGGCCCGACGAGGGCTACGTCTTCCGGCCCGAACGGCAATTTGTGTTCGGCGAGCGATGCATCGAGGGTTGCTTCCAAAGCAATCTGATGAACTATGATCTCGCCGCCGAGGATAAAAACGAGAAGCAATGGAGCCCAGCGCTCCCAACGTCGTCCCTGGAAGACCACTAGCGTCACTAGCAGAATGAGCAACCCGACCATCGCAATCCATCCATAAATCAAAGAGTCAAAGTAAAATATCACTGGTATGGGCAAACACAGGAGAACGCCGGCGCAGAGGGTCACCGCCACAGTTACCTTGAGGAGAAAGCGGTGGCTCCCTTCTTCAAGAATCATCGGATGGGCGAGAACACACACAACGGCCAATACCGCAAACGGCTTGGCAAATATTGAGGCAAAGTTGACCGGCCGAAACAGGCGAATCCCCGGGGCGCAGTAATATGCCCATTTGGCCAAGGGAAACAAAATCGGAAGCGAAAAGGCGGTTATCAACAATACGAGAGTCAAAAGTTCGGGCACGAACTTTATTCGCCATCCGCGGAATAGGGTGAAAAACAGCACGGATAAGCTTGTGGCCCCGAAATAAAGGCAGATGTCGGGTGTGGTGATAGGCCGGCCCGTGAACAAGTCCGGCAGCCTGCGGAAGGAGGTCATGTCCACGTAGTACAGAAAGACCTTGAGCGATGGCTGCAGGGTATGGGGATCGCGGTCAAGTGGCGTGAAGGTGACGGCCTGCAAGATCTCATGGTCGATGAGGACCAGGCCGAGCAGCAGCATCGCGGTCAATGCGGCAATCGCCAACGACGGAACGGTAAACAAGCTACGGATGATACTGCGCCATTCGGTAATCAACTGGTCCCGGAAACGCAGTCCCGTCATAAGGAGGAACAGGACCGCGAGGTACGTTTCCGGAATCACCAGGTATTGCGGGTTGCCATAGATGTTGGCGACTAGAGTCAGCCCGGTCGCGGCGAGGTAGATGCCACGCCGCGTTTGCAGGAATCGCAAAAGAAAAAGAAGGACGAAGAGCATGGTTAGCGCGAAGCCGTAAGTCCAGTTAGGCGCGGTTCCCATATTGTGGGCTAGCGGCATCAGCACCGCGGCGAGGCTGACGTGCGGGCCGACTTTGCTCGTAAGGTCGCGCGCGAGCCAAGCGGCCGCCAGCCCGATCAGCGAGAAGTCGACTCCGACCGCGCCGAAGTACAGCGCCTTGATATCGGTAATTCGGAAGAGGAAACCGAACAGCGCGGCCGCGGCCTTGGTCGGGCCGAAGGTGAAGGCGAGTTCGAACGCGCTGGGAATGCCATAACTCGCGTAGGGCTCCCACAGCGGGATTTGACCGTTGAGCAGAACGGAAGAATAGGTGTAGTGGAAAAGCTGGTAGTAGGAGAAAACGTCGTTCTGTGGAAAATAAAGATCTGTGTAGCCGGCCCACGCCATCGCCACCCCACACACCACCGCGAGCAAGACGGGCACTCTCATCGAATTATTTGGTCATTTGCCCAGCTTCGGCCGCCAGTACCAGAGTTCGCGCCAGAATTGAAAATAGTAGGCGCCTCCCCATCGGAAGATTTGCAGCTTGCGCGTTCCGCCGAGACGCGCCGGCTCCCCCGCTGGCACTTCGGCGATCCGCTTGTGGGCCTTGACTGCCCGCACCGCCATGACGGGTTCCCAACTGATGACGGTGTGGAACAGTTTTTCGGGCAGGGTATAGGTTGCTTCTTTGGCGAGGTCGAGCTCGTCAACCAGTTCGCGCCGGAAGGCGCGGTAGATCCCCATCGCGTCGGTATAGTGCCCCCCGTGCAGCAGGTTGACGGTGCTGGTGAAGAGCCAGTTTCCGAACCGGGTGACAACGTCGTCGTCATCGCTATGCGCATCGCCGAGATAGCGCGAACCGATGACAAGGTCGTAGCCTTCGCGGACCTTGGCGATCATCTCGGGGATGAACTCCGGGGCGCAGTTTCCGTCGGGGCTGAGCGTCAGGATGATGTCGCCGGTCAGAAGAGGCAGGATGTCAAGATAGGCATAACGGATGCCCCTACGCTGTTGTTCAAATACTTCGTACCCCCGCTCCCTGCACCATTCGATCGTGCCGTCGCGCGAACCGCCGTCAACGACGATAAGCTGGTCGTACCATTCCCGCCGAATGGCCGGCAGGATGACCTTGACCCCGTCAATCTCGTTCAGGGTCAAGGCAACGATCGAAACGTTCATTTTAGTCTCCCGCCATCCGCCACATCACAACGGCCCTGCGACTACCCGTTCCGGCGCTCCGGTTGCTCTGCCGAGCGTTGGAACGCCTGTGACATTCGCAGCTGCAACGTCTCACCCGAGATTACGGAGCGCGTTTGCCCGCGCGGGATTCTTGCGCGCAAAATTCTTCGCTTTGGCAATCAATGTCTATCATTCGCCCTTAATGCATTATCATTTATTGATTTGAGCCGGAAGTTGGCAGTGACGAGTGCTTTTCTTCGTTATGAAGCGAACGGCTTGTCTCTCGAAAGGACGGTTGGTATCATCCGAGCGATCATTAGACTATTGAGGTGGGTGGACCAAACGAGGGTGGGAGTAGCTGGAATCATGGGGGCTGCAGCAACTGTAGAATCTGCTACGCTCGCGGACATCGAAAGAATCTTCAGATCTCTGCTCCTGATTCGACGCACTGAGGAGAGAATAGCATCCGTCTATCCAACTGACAGCATCAAGAGCCCCGTCCACCTGTCGATTGGACAAGAGGCGATCGCCGTTGGAGTGTGCGATGTACTGCGTCCCGATGATGTCGTCGCGATGTCCTATCGGGGGCACGCCGCTTACCTGGCGAAGGGCGGCGACCTCCGGCGAATGATCGCCGAACTATACGGCAAGGTCACGGGATGTGCGCGCGGTAAGGGAGGATCGATGCACTTGGTTGCGCCGGAAGCCGGCGTGTTGGGAGCCTCGGCGGTCGTGGGCACCCAAGTTCCGATCGCGACCGGCTGGGCGTTGGCTTTCCAGAAACGTGGCGCCGGCCAAGTCGTCACGTGCTTTTTCGGCGACGGGGCGACCGAAGAGGGGAGCATGGCTGAGAGCCTCAACTTCGCGGCTCTCCATCGGCTACCGATTCTGTTCATATGCGAGAACAATGGCTACGCGATCCATGAGCCGCTGTCCAAGCGTTGGGCGACGGAGCGTCTATGCGAGCGCGTGGCAACCTACGGTATAGCTACCTGTCGCATTGTAGATCAGGATGTTTTCGCCATCCGCGACGCAGCCGACCGTGCGGTAAAGGCTATGCGAGCGGGCAATGGACCTGCTTTCATGGAGTGTCTGACGTATCGATGGCGAGAACATGTCGGCCCGAACGAAGATTACGGCTCGGACTATCGAAGCCGGAACGAACTCCAACCTTGGCTTGCGGCCGACCAGGTCGAGCGGCTGGCGCGGATGATGCCCGCAGATATGGCGGAGCGCGTTATCGCTGGCGTGACGGGTGAGGTCGACGACGCGTTCGAATTCGCCGCCGCCAGTCCTGCACCGGATCCTCAAGAGCTGCTCGAGCATGTCTATGCTCGCTGAATCGAAGAAGAACAGCCGCGTAACGACCTATGTCGACGCGCTCCGTGAGGCCGTCGGACAGGAGATGGAGCGGGATTCATCGGTCTTGGTGTTTGGCCTTGACGTGGACGACCACAAGGGCATCCAAGGTTCGACGCGGGGTCTGTTGCAGCGTTTTGGCTCCTCGCGCGTGTTCACGACGCCGCTGTCAGAGGACGCAATGTGTGGCGTCGCGATCGGTGCGGCTATGGCAGGTCTGCGTCCTATCCATGTGCACATTCGCATGGACTTCCTGATGCTCGCGATGAATCAGCTCGTGAACATCGCAGCCAAAACTCATTACATGTACGGCGGGGCCTATAAGGTGCCGATGGTTGTGCGCTGCATGATCGGCAAGTCATGGGGCCAGGGCGCGCAGCATTCTCAGGGGCTCCACTCGATGTTCATGCACGTGCCGGGGCTCAAGGTAGTGGCCCCCGCCAACGCTCACGACGTGAAGGGATGCATGATCGCCGCGATCCGAGACGACAACCCCGTGATTTTCGTCGAGCATCGTCTGCTTTACGGCACTGAGGCTAATGTCCCGGCTGAGCCCTACGCTGCGGAGATCGGAAAGGGCCGAATAGTTGCGCCCGGCAGCGATATCACCTTGGTCGGCATATCCAACATGGTGATGGAATGCCTGCGAGCGCGCGAGTTGCTGGCCGAAGTCGGTATCTCAGCGGCGGTTGTCGACCCCGTCTGGTTGACCCCCTTGGACATGAATACGATCACGGCTTCGGCTTCTGATACAGGCCGCGTGTTGGTCGTAGACAGCGCCTGGACCTCCTGTGGCGCGAGCGCGGAGATTGTTGCCCGCTTGGCCGAGAGCGAGGCGCGGCCCCGTCTGGCCCGCATGGGCTTTGCGCCGACGATTTGCCCCACAACGCCTTGGCTCGAAGAGCATTTCTATCCGAACCCGGCAACCATAGCAGCGAAGGCGTCGGCGATAGTTCGCGGTGGAGATTGGATGCCGGACCGCGAACGCGCGCACCTCGTTTATCAGACCAAATTCCGCGGGCCTTTTTAAGCTTGCTCAGTCGGGCCGGATTATAGAGAAACTGTGCCCATGTTCTACGAGCTGGCAGTGTCTACTTGGGGACCGGAAGAGACGGAAGCCATTATTCGTACAGTCGCCAGCGGCCGCACGACGATGGGTGAGCAGGTCGCTGGTTTCGAAAGAGCCTTTGCCGCGTACCACGGTAAACAGTACGCGGTCATGGTCAACTCCGGTTCGTCGGCTAACCTGATCGCTATCGCGAGCCTGTTCTTTCGACGCGAGCGGCCCTTACAACGCGGAGACGAGGTGCTGGTACCAGCTATTTCCTGGGGCACGACTTACCATCCGCTCCAACAATACGGCCTGAAGCTGCGAATCCTTGACGTCGAACTCGACACCCTGAACATGGACGTAAGCCAGCTCGACCAGGCGCTAACTCCGCGCACAAGAGCGATCATGGCGGTCAGTGTCCTGGGCAATCCTGCGGCGTTGGATGTGTTGCGGTCCTTCTGCAATCGGCACGGCCTCTATCTCATCGAGGACAATTGCGAGAGCATGGACGCCGAGCTCAACGGCCGCAAGACCGGCACGTTCGGCGACATCGGCACCTTCAGCCTGTTCTTCTCCCATCACATCTCGACGGGCGAAGGCGGCGTTGTGCTGACTGACGATGAGGAGATTTATCACCTTTTGAAAGTTTTGCGGGCGCATGGATGGACCCGCGACTTGCCTGCGGAATCGCCGGTGTACGAGAAGCGCGATGACGATTTCCTCGAGGCGTACAGGTTCATTATCCCCGGCTACAACGTCCGGCCGATGGAATTTCAAGGTGCCGTGGGCGTTGTCCAACTCGGAAAGCTGCCGTCATTTACGGCGCAACGCCGCCGCAACATGACGGAATTCCTTAAGCTGTTCGGGTCCGATGAAAGGTTCATCATTCAGCGCGAAAACGGGCGGAGCTCCAGCTTCGCCTTTACCATCGTGCTTAATCCGGCGACCGGGCTCCATCGGGAAAAGGTGACTGCGGCGCTGAAGAGGGCCGATATCGGATACCGCATCATCACGGGTGGCTGCATCCTGCGGCACGATGTGATGCGGCATTACGACTACGACACTATGGGAGAAGTGAAGAACGCTTTCGTGGCCCATGACCATGGCTTTTTCGTCGGCAATGCGCCGATTGACCTGACCCCGCAGATCGAACGGCTGCATAATGTCCTCGACCGGGAATGCCGTTGAAGGAAGGAAAAGCGGCAGAATGAATACCTCCCCATCGATCCTGGTCACTGGCGGGGCCGGTTATATCGGCTCGGTTCTCGTGCCCGAACTGCTGGCTCGCGGTTACCATGTCA
>WNEZ01005799.1_pt1 | contig 10851 bp, 7 predicted proteins | sample 5400521 | NCBI WGS metagenome assembly WNEZ01 (sample SAMN13153339, study PRJNA577476) | soil metagenome | isolation source: 120 cm saprolite under Douglas fir tree site 2 hole 1 replicate 1 | place: USA:California | collected 2015-04-18
GCGCGCCTCTAATGCGCTGGTGGAGACTTTCGCCTGGCCAATGGTCTCAAAAGCTTTCTGCGCAAAGGGCAGGGGTGGCGTATCAGGGGACAGGGCCAGTGGTCGCGAGATGATGCGGCGGGCCAGTTCTTTGGTCCCACCGCCCGCCGGAATGAGTCCGACACCGGCCTCCACCAGCCCCATGTACGTCTCGGCGGCAGCCACCACGCGGTCGGCGTGCAGGGCAAACTCGGCTCCGCCTCCCAGCGTCTGCCCGTGGGGCGCGGTCACTACCGGTTTGGGACAGAAACGCAAGCCCATCACCAGGTTCTGGAAGGCCACTACCGTTTCTTGCAGTTGCTCGAACTTTCCCTGCCGGGCTGCCATGCCAACCATGAGGAGGTTGGCTCCCACACAGAAGTTGTGGGCCTCGTTGCCGATCACCAGGCCAATCCAGCGGTCGTTCTCCAGTTCACGGAGCGCTCGCATGCCCATTTCGACGACATACTGATCGATGGCGTTGGCATGGGAGTGAATCTCAAGGCAGAGCACGCCATCCCCCATGTCTAGCAGACTGGCAGAGTCGTTGCGGGCGATTTCTTTGCCTGCCTGACGCAGCGCTTCGAAGGAAATGCGCTCTGGGTCAGTGCGTACCGGCTCGTATGACCCCGAGGTCGGATTATAAACCAGCTCCCGGCCATCCTGAATGCGATAGAAAGAGGTGTTGCCTTGCTTGAGCATCGTCTGCACCCAGGGTGGGAGCGTGAGTCCGAGTTGCTCCATCAACCCGGCAGTCTCCTTGACGCCCAGCATATCCCAGGTGCGGAAGGGTCCGGCTTCCTGTCCGAAGCCCCACTCCAGCGCGTGGTCAATGTCTACCAACGAGTAGGCTATCTCCGGCGCACGCCAGGCGGCGTACATCAGAGTTGGCAGGAGCGTGTCTCGTATGTAGCGAGCATCGCGGTCCTCGTCGGCCTTGGAGATGAGGAAGCGCAGCCGCGCACCCAGGTCTCCCTGCGCCTCCGCTGCCTTGACGATGGGCAGCTCGGGCTGTTGTGCCGGTCGGTAATCGAGTGTCTCCAGGTCGATCACGTCAAAGACGGTTTGTCCATCGCGCTGGGTGCGTTTGTAGAATCCACTGCCGGTCTTTAACCCAAGCAGACCGGCCTTCGCCATGCGCAGCAGCGGTTCGGGCGAGACCAGTTCCTCGCGGAACTGGTCATCGGGAATCAGGGTGTAGAGGTTCTGTGCGACCCCGAGTGGGATGTCCAGGCCGACCTGGTCCATGAGTCGGAAGGTAGCGGTATTGGGCCGACCGATGAGCGGCCCGGTCAGCGCATCCACCTCCTCGATGCCATAGCCGTTCTTAAGCGCATAGCGTATGGCCTGCTGGCCGCTGTAGCTACCAATCCTGTTCGCGATAAAGTTCGGGGTATCTTTGGCGATCACCACCCCTTTGCCCAGCACTCGCTCCCCAAAAGTGCGCATGGTTTCCAGTACCTCGGGGTCGGTGTCTGCGGTCGGGATGATCTCCAGCAGTTTGAGATAGCGCGGCGGGTTAAAAAAGTGTGTCCCCAGGAAACGCCGTTTGAATTCCTCAGAGCATCCCTCGGCTACGTTGGCGAGTGGAATGCCGGAGGTGTTGGAGGAGATAATAGCCCCAGCTTTGGCGGTCTGCTCGATGCGAGCCATCAGCTCCTGTTTGGGCTCCAACCGCTCGATGATGGCTTCGAGGATCCAGTCAGCTTCTTTGAGACGCTCAAAGTCGTCCTCGAAGTTGCCGAGGCGGATGTGCTCTGCCAGGCTCTCGTGCATCAGAGCAGCAGGCTTGGCTTTGAGCATGCGCTCAAAGCCAGCCTTGACGATGCTATTGCGCTCCTTCCCCTTCGCTCCTGGGGGGACGATATCCAACAGGTCGACTAACAAACCGGCGTTGGCTGCGTGAGCCGCGACGGCTGCTCCCATGGTTCCGGCTCCCAGCACGGCCACGCGGTGAATGTGATGGGTCATAACACAACCTCCAGCATCAGAATCTTCGTTCATTCAAATAATGAAACGCGCATGTTTCGCGGTCTAGCGGTGCGCGAAGGCCTGTATACTTCATTTTCGCCAGCGTGCCATCGCGTCCGTCATCCTACCCTCATTCTGCAGCTGGCTGAGCCGCAGGCACAGCAGTTGCATCGTCGTCATGCTAGCTAGTATAGTCGACGAGCGTTAAGAAAAGCGTTTATCGAACTATCCCAGGAGGCAGACAAGCGTTTGTTGTGACCTACTTGTCTGTATGAAGAAGAAAGTTGCCCACTTCTCAAGCTAGTTACCACTCGCAATCAGTGACCTGAATAGTTACGAACAAGCTATTACTGGGAACGTATCTCGTCCCCAAAAGTGATGAGCCGGGTACCACGTTGGAACGTCGTCAAGTACACTAGCCATCGGAACCCGAGCACCAGGCGGTTGCGAAAGCCGATCAAGTACATGAGATCAGGGACTGCCATATGAACCATCCCAGCAGATAAATTTTATGCATTACGGATGGGCAATTGTGCGTCGGCACGCAGGTAGAGTGGAATGCGGTCCAATGGTGCCTCAGCTACGATGCGCTGACCGCCGTCAAAGGTCTGCCTGCTCCAGGCATCGGTCCAGGTTGTTTCAGCGGGGAGGTACACCTCATGAGTGCGCACTCCCTCCGTTAATATTGGGGCCACCAGCAGGTCCGGGCCGAAGAGAAACTGATCATCAATGCTTGCACACTTCTCATCCCTCGGAAAATCGAAGAAAAGCGGGCGCATAGGCGGAATTCCTTTCTCATGGGCGAGGTTCATTTGCTCCAGGATGTATGGGCGTAGTCGCTCACGAAGGAAGAGGAGATCTTTGATTATCGTGTATGCTTCCTCACCGTAAGACCAGGCTTCGTTTGGTCCGCCAGTGCTTATCATCGTTGACGCCTCTGGTGTCGGAAGGCGATAGCCGTGCAATCGGAACAGTGGACAGAAGGTGCTGTACTGGAACCAGCGGATGAGGAGTTCGCGAAAAGCGGGCGACTCAGGATCGCCGCCGTAGAAGCCGCCGATATCGGTGGTCCACCAGGGAATGCCGCTCAGGCCAATATTCAATCCGGCACGGACCTGCGCCTGGAACGCCTCAAACGTACTGTTGATATCGCCCGACCAGACCGCCGCACCATAACGCTGGCTCCCTGCCCAGGCGGAACGGCATAAATTGAGGATAGCTGTCTCACCGGCATCGCGCATGCCCTCGTAGAAGCCACGTGCATGCAGCAGAGGATACGCATTGGCGACGGCCAGCCCGTTCCCCAGGTGGAAGCGTAAGTTATCCGGGTCCATGGGAAACATCTCCGGTTCGCACGCGTCAAGCCACCAGACCTTAATTCCGTACCGGTAGTAATGCTCACGGACCTGCTCCCAGATGAACTGTCGTGCCTCAGGATTGGTCGAATCGTAATAGTGTATAGAGACAGGGCCTTGAGGGCGGTTATCCATGAAGGTCATGAGCGCAGGAAGGCCACGTTCCGTGCGTATGAGCAAACCGCGTCGCTGCATAATGGGAAAGTTTTCGCTCACGGGGTTGACGGTAGGCCAGATCGAGACCATCAACTTGACTCCCATCTCCTCCAACTCGCTTACCATCCCTGCTGGATCAGGCCAGAGTTCTGGATCGAAGCGCCAATCTCCTTGCAGTGTCCAGTTGAAAAAGTCGATAACAATAACCGAAAGTGGCAGACCCCGCCGTTTGTATTCGCGTGCTACCGACAGGAGTTCATCCTGGGTACGATAGCGGAGTTTACATTGCCAGAAGCCTGCTGCCCATTCAGGAAACTTGGAAGGATGGCCGGTCGCATCGGCGTAATGTTCCATAATCTCAGCGGGGGTAGCGCCAGCGGTGATCCAGTAATCGAGTTGCGGCGTAGCCTCGGCCACCCAGCGCGTCCCGTTGTAGCCTAGTTCGACACGGCCGATACCAGGGTTGTGCCACAGAAAGCCATAGCCCCGGTTGGAGAACAGAAATGGAATAGATACTTCTGTATTCCGTTGTACCAGGTCGATAGTGCAGCCCTTCTGGTCCAGTCGTCCATGCTGATGTTGTCCTAGCCCGTAGAGCCGCTCGTCGTCATAGGCCCGCAAGCGCACCTCCAGGTGAAACAGGTCGCTATGCACAGCCTTAAAGGAGCGCGGAGGGAGGCGAGTGGCACGTACTGACTGCTCCTCTGCCAACAGTTCAGTGCCGTTGGCAGTGTTGGAAAAACGGATGAGCCCCTCTGGAGAGATGCTGGCAGTTAGAGCGCCATTGCGTATGATCGCACCTTCTGCCCCAATGGTGATCTGTGCGTCCGTCTCAGCAGGAGGAAGTAGGACGCTCACCAGGTCATCGCGAATCCCCGCACTGATAGTTGCACGCACTCGCAGGCTATCGCGCCCCCAAGGCTCAATTTGCATCATCTCGTGGTTCTGTTCCCACAGTAACAAGTTATTTTGTCGACGAAATCCCTGCATAAATAACCTCTTGAGCGTCTCTCTTATCGCTAATCCATTGGATAAAGACTGCAACCGCCGTCGATCAACAATACTGAACCAGTCATGTAGTTCGCCATGTCAGAGCAGAGAAAGAGGAACCCGTGTGCCACACTCTCTGGGGGCTGCATAAAGCCCAGGGGAATAGCTTTACTTGCACGAGCACGATAGCTAGGGTCAGTGTCCCATTGACGTTTCGCCAGGCCGGCGGCAACGATACCAGGAGCAATAGCATTGGCACGGATGTTTTTGGTACTCAACTCACGGGCGAAGCCACGCATCATCGCTTTCATCCCGGATTTACTGATCGCGTATGGCGTTATCTCCGGCCAGGGCACATCTTGAACCCAGGAGGTCGTGAAGATAAGATGTCCTGCTATGTTGTTCTCGATCCAAGAGCGGGCCGCTGTCTGGGCCACGATATACGCTGATCGCAAGTTCAGGTTGAGCAGTTTATCGAATTCCTCCAAAGGGTAGTGCTCAACCGGGTAAGACTCGACCATACCGGCATGGCAACAGACCACGTTGGGGAACTCCCAGGTGTCTCGCACCTCTTTAAACAGCGCATCTACGGATTGCTGCTGTGTGGCATCAGCCCTGAAGTAGGTAACATTGGGTCCGGTCGCCTTGGCTGCAACTAATACCTGGGTAGCTTCATCTTCAGGGATAATATCGTTCACTGCCACCCTGGCTCCATGTTCAACCAGGACCCGCACAACAGTGCGGCCAATTGCTCCACACCCACCCGTGATCAAGATGGTTTTGCCAGTGAGATCGAGGACGTTCATTGCTTGCGCAGCTCCTTTTCAAACTACATCCAACTCGATTTCTTGTAGGCACATGGCATATTTGCTCCCCGGAGGATCAGCGGGGAAATTCGTACCCAAATAGGGATTTGTAAAGTTTGCCGAGTAGCACAGCCACATGCTTGTCCCGCTGGAGCTGATGAATTTCGATGGAATATTCACGAAATAGCCCTGCGCCCCGAATTTTTCCATGAACGTGACGAGTTTCCACGGACCGGTGATGGTACCGGATTCCAGAATATACGTGTTCATGGTGCTGATAGTTGGCCAGCCATCGGTCACACATAGGAGGTATTTCTTCAAAGCGGGATGATAGGTCATAGTTGCATGGCCAACGCGCCCGTTCCATTCTATCAATGGCTTGATACGGCTGAAATCGCTGGTCCAGATGGGCACCCCCTGAGTGGTGTGGCCGCCGAAGAACTCGTACTTTGAAGCATCGTTCATACTTTGGAGCGAAGGCGTTACCCGGATGAGATAGGCCTGGTCTCCAGCGATCCAGCCCAGGTTCGCATCCGGGCGGCTCGCTCCATGTCCGACAAGATATGCCTTGCCATCTGGCGAATATTGCAGCTCTTTGCCAAAATCCACGAAGTGAGGCGCGCCGATCTTCACTTTCCGGCCATCCTTGCCGGATTCTCCGAAGATCGGCTCGGCCGGAGTATGCGGAGTATCCATCCAGGTTTTTCCATAATCCGTTGAAATACGGAAGCCTACGAAGGGACCTAAGATATCCCAGTTGAGCCCCCGGTCGGATTCGTCTAAACAATACGTGCCATAGTACCACACGCCAGCATGAACCAGGCTCCCGCAGGGATAGCGACCGCCATAGGGAGCAGTGGGAGCATAGTGGATGCTCAGCGGCTCAATCTTCAAGTTGAGAGGATCATCCCCGATGATCCTGGCCTGCCCGGTTCCTGATTTGCCACCTCGTCCTGCATTGACAGGATTTCTAGAATCCGATGAGCACTCAATTTCACTGAGCGGCGCCCCCTCTCCACGCAGTTGACTGACATTCCCGTCGGTCCAGGGAGAGTACATCGTATCGTCAGCTGCCCACGAGGGGTACCATGTATCTGCTTCTGTATAGGCCACATGTCTACCCGTAAAGATCAGTCCGACAATCTCCTTTGATGGTTCAAAGGGACAATCGATTGGCGGTTGTGATGGCCATTTTCTCTTATCCATTGGCATGAACTCCTTCTACCATACAAAAAGACAACGTCATCAGGCAGAGGGAGTTCTCGTGAGATTGATCCACTTGAACTCCCTCTACCAGCCGCCGATTCATTTTTTATGATGAGGACTGTACAACCTATGGGTAACCAATGAGAGCACAATCACGACACCGTAGATAAACTGCGTCCAGTAACCAGTGAGACCAGCAGCCACGATGCCAGACTCAATGAAACCAACCGTGAAGGCCCCAATGATACCTCCTGCAACGGTGCCGATGCCCCCAATCCCAGGGGTGCCCCCCACAAAGATTGCTGCCAGCACCGTCAACAGATAGCCGTCTCCGACTGTGGGGTAAAAGTTGTTATTGATCAGAATCGCCAGAACACCCACCAGGCCCGAGGCGAGCCCGACATACACGAAACTGACCACTTTGACCAGGCGGACGTTGATACCCATCTCCTGAGCCGATTGCGAGTTGTCGCCGACAAAGCGGACGTATGCGCCGAATTTGTGGTAGGTGAAGAGCACTATCCCGATGATGGCAAAGCCGGCTGCCCAGAGCATCTGCACCGGGATGATGCCGACCTGTCCCACGAACACATTATGGAATGAGGTATTCTCCAGGAATGCCAGGGGAGCGCCACTACCATTGGTGATAATCTGGATGAAGCCGCGCCAGAAAAAGTTCATACCCAGGGTGACGATCAGCGCCGAGAGCCCAAAATAGGCCACCAGAATGCCGTTGATGAGCCCGGCAATGCCGCCGGCTAGAATCGCCAGCACCAGGCACAGGTAGGGGTTCCAGCCGACCAGGACGAACTCGCTGAACACCAGGGCTGCCACGCCTACGACCGAGGCGAATGAGAGATCGATTTCGCCCGCCACGACCACGAACACCAACGGAACAACGAGGATGATATAGATCGGCAGGGAGACAAAGACCGCTGTATAGGACAGGCTGTTAAGCCACACTGAGGGGCTGGCGATGGTGAACACCAGCATCATGAGCACGAAGAAAGCCAGGGCACTGGCCAGCTCCCGGTGCTGACTGAGGAATGACACCACTCCCCCTGGGCGACGAGTCAGCTGTTCCTGCGGCGGAGCCTTCTGGTCAGTAATCACGCAAGTGACCTCCTGTCTGTTTGCGATGAGGTTATCTCGCTCGTCTCCTCCAGTGAGATGGCGTCGCCCTTACGTGCGAGAACCTCTCTTCCCTTGGCCAGGTCCTGCATCAGCTCCGTTAGTTCGATGGCGGAAATATCCTTCTTACCCATTTGGGCCGCAATCCGCCCGCGATCCACAATTACAATGCGATCAGCGACCTGGTGCGAATGGAAGATGTTGTGTGAGATGAACAGGACTGCGGAGCCTTCCTGGCGGGCTCTCTCCACGAAATTAAGTACTTCCTGTGATTGAGTGAGAGACAGCGCCGTAGTGGGCTCGTCAAGAATGATGAGGTCGGCTTTGAAGAACATGGATCGTGCGATAGCTACCCCCTCGCGCTCGCCGCCGGACAGGCTCGATACAACCGAATTGGGCGACATGACCTTGGAGGTGAAGCCGATGCGGCGCATGAGCGCTTCGGCCTCCTGGCGTTGCCTCCTGCCGTTGATGAATCCTAGCCTGGTGGCGATCTCCCTGCCCATAAAGATATTACTGATCACATTCTGATGTTCTGCCAGGGCCTTGTCCTGGTAGACCGTCTCGATGCCCATGAGACGAGCCCTGGCAGCATTCCAATGCACGACCTTATTCCCTTTGATATACAGCTCACCTTCGTCGGGGGAGTGCACGCCCGAGATAATCTTGGTGAGGGTCGACTTACCGGCACCATTGTCGCCCAGCAGGGAGACAATCTCTTTTTCATGAAGAGCGAGGGTGACATCCCGCAGAGCGTAGACGCTTCCAAAGGACTTGGAGACGTGGCGGAGTTCTACTAGGGGTACAGCCATGACTAGATAGCCTCCAGTAACTGTATCATTTGACATGGTTATCGGCGCGTCTGACAGATAATATGCCGACCAATTTCCTGGCTTTAGGCAAGCAGCCAGTGCCACTGATCAAGTCAAACCACAAGTAGGGTACGTTTCATCGTATGCCTTCCTTCACGAGTTCGGTAAAGGGTTGATAATTATTGTTGGTCACGAACGAGGCGGACGTATCGTAGCTCAGGGGAGCAAACAGCCACTTTTTCGTGAGGCAGAGGCTCAGGATCGGCAGATAGCCTTGCAAGAATGGCTGCTGATCAGATGTAAGCTGAACGTACCCGCTCTTGATAGCGTCAAGAACGGAGGGGTTGAGGTCAAAACCGATGTTGTAGACCTGGCCAGGCCCCTTGCCAATCGCCTGCATATATTGCTGAGTAGCTGCCAACGTCTGTCCGCCTGCCTGTACGATCAATTTGGTGTCAGGGTTGCGCCTGAAGGCGCTGGAGAGGATTGGCGTGAGCGTGTTGGGGTCGGAGGCAGCAGCCGGTGGCGACACGATCCGCGTGACAATCAGCCCTGCCGCCTCCAGCGCTCTGGCTGTCCCCTCCTCACGAATGTAGCGACCGGGCTGTCCCCATGCTCCGAACACGATGGCCTTGTCACCGGCCTTAAGTCCAAGCATACTGATGGCTTGCTGACCTAAAGCCGCCCCCTGAGCGGCAAGATTAGCGCCAATGTACCCTCCACCGAATTGGCTGCGTACCTGCGGGACATCGACATTTTGATACTCCATCACGACCCCCAGGCTGTGCGCTTGCTGGGCCAGGGGCAAAATCGCTGTGTCGCCTGGGTGGCCCATCATAGCAATACCATCGGGACGGGCTGCGACGGCCTCGCGCAGCTGGTTAGTCATCGTCTCGACGTCCCAGCCGGAGAAGATATAGTCGACCGTCGGGCCCAGGTCAGCCTGGGCCCGTTTGGCCCCGTTGAGCACAATCGAGGCAAAGGCATCCCCTGGGTTTCCCCCAACGAAGAAGCGAATGTGAATGCCCTTCGCCCATCCAGAGCTACTCGATTGATTGGAAGTGGAAGTTTGGCCTATTGTCCCGCAACTAGCGAGTGCTGCCGTCACACCAGCCAGTCCGGCGATCTCAAAAAAACGACGACGATGAAATACGGGGAAGACCTGGTCAGCGGCCTGCTGGGGGGACCGCTCTTCCCTTTGACCCTCTTGTGTCATGAGCATTTCCTCCAAGACTCTGAACTGCCGATACACTATCTGGCACTAGCCAGTGAACAAGCACGCCTAGCAAGGGATTCACTCTTCACATCTGGACGTAGAGAGCTTCCTCTTAGGGCAATGCGTTAAACACAACTTCTAACTGAGATCATTCCCTGGTTCAATCGATCCTGGTGATCCGGTGATGACCCAGTGGGGTAACTGCTCTATGGGTCCTCGTGGTCCTATCGGACTGTCCCAGCTCTCACCAGTTTAGCCGGGCTGCTCAGGTGCTGATGGAAATCGTCCCTGTATAGGGACAGAGGAATGTCAGGCACATGAACACAACGATAAGTTTGGGGATGTAATTCATCCTTTCCTGGTGGCAAATGGTACTCAACAAATATCTTTCCTTAGTATACATTAAGTCATCTGATAAATCAAGTGGTCATCTGATGATTTAATACCTAAATTCTGTTTGCAGGCTTCTCTCTCCTTGCTCCGCTACCTCTTTATCTTCTGAGGTAGGAGGAGTATACAGGCGCCTGAATACTGCTACATTATCGTCCATATGTTCTTGCATCAGCACCCGTGCTAACACCGGTTTGTGCTCGTCTATAGCTGAAGCAATAAGGAGATGGAAGCGACAGGCGCGTTCACTGACCTGGTGATCACGCATAGTCTGGCGTCGACTATCAACTAAAAGATCGTTGACCCGCTGCAGCATGCCCTCAAGGACCGAGTTGTTCGCCGCCTCGTAGATAGCTGCGTGAAAGCCAAGGTCAGCCTCCATCCAATCGCGCCCTGCACGGAAGTTCCGATTCATGCGCTCGGCATAGTCTTGAATGCGCTTGACATGGTCCAGAGAAGCGCGTTCCGCAGCAAGAGCAGCAAGTTCAGGTTCGATGATACGGCGAGCTTCCATGAGGTGCCCGAGCGAAGCTACTTCCGTCGTTGTAAAACGCTTACGCAGTTCATCTGGCGGTGGAGGCTGTGGACTCACGAACACACCACTGCCCTGCGCGATCCGTACCACGCCGGCAGAGGCTAGCACGCGGAGCGCTTCGCGAACCGAAGATATTCCAACATGTAATTCTTTTGAGAGCTGCTGATTACTAGGCAATCGTTGCCCTGGGCGCAACTCAGCATCAGCGATGCGGCGTTTAATCTCATCAAGCACCACTTCATAGATCAACATCTGCTTTGGCATA
>WNEZ01067204.1_pt1 | contig 10849 bp, 12 predicted proteins | sample 5400521 | NCBI WGS metagenome assembly WNEZ01 (sample SAMN13153339, study PRJNA577476) | soil metagenome | isolation source: 120 cm saprolite under Douglas fir tree site 2 hole 1 replicate 1 | place: USA:California | collected 2015-04-18
AGATTGATTGTAAGCCGTGATCCGCACATCCGCCGAGGGCAGACTTTCGTAAAGGCGCAACAAGATCTCGACCGGATAGATGCGCGAGTCGATCGCCGGCGCGAGCGCTTTCCAGTTGGCTTCGGTCTCGCGAATGAACTGCGTTTGCGGCGCTTCGCGCGCAATCAGGCGATCGAGTCGCGCAATGGCAAAACGCGCGTAGGCCAGGTAAAGCAGAAAGAGCAGGAAAATCGCCGCGTAGGTGCCGCCGGCTAAGGTGAGTCGTTTCTGCCACTCGCCGCGCTTGGCAAGTTGCGCCCGCCGTTGCCGCCAGCTGTCCGGCAAGAGATTGAGTTTAACCGAGGCGGGCGGCGTCTCGATTCCCATTAGCTCAGTTCGGCTCGCGAGAATACCTTGGACGGTATCGCGAAGTTCGTAACAGCTTTCATCCAGCAAAACATTTGGAAACGAAGCGTTGATCCCTTGCAATTCGGCACTCAGCGCCAGTTGCGGCAGCTCCATTTGCAATTGCTCCGGCGCGACGCCGTCGAGCGTGCGTGCGAGGCTGACCTTACCGTTTTCGGTGACGGCCGAAACCAGCACCTCGCCTTCGGGATAAATGAATAGCGCTCTGCCTTCGGGCGCATGTGTCGTCGCGCGTTGCGCAGCGTAAACGGTGACCTGGCGCGGGATGATGCCCTTATCGAGCAGCGGCGCGGCGATTTCCGCCAGTCGTTCGTTCCTCACCGCAATCGCGGAAATGACGCTCTCGGTTTCATTTTGCTCGATCAACTCGAAATCGGTCGTCACTTCCTCCGCCGAAAAAGGAAGGGCCTTCTCGATTTGAATCCGGACCATCTCCGGAAATTCCGTCGGATCGACAGTCGGTAATCGAAATCGCTGCGCTAGGACGGCCGAGACCGGCAAGCTCAGGACGACATCGTCCTGTGTGGACACGAGCGGCACGGCTTCGTCGAGCGTGTGCAGCAAACGCACATTCCACGAGCCGTCGCCATCACGCACTCGCAAAAGATTCCAGCCGTGCGCGGTCGGCGTGATAAAGACCGGGGTCGAACTTGTCTCGATGACTAAAACTCCTTCCAAGTAATGAGCTGAGGAACGACGCCCACCCGGCGAAACACCATTTGCACCGTGCGCCTGGCTCTTCCGGCTGTTCCGACGCTGACGACGCGCAACACCGGGTCCTTGAACGAAACGAGTCCGTTGAGTTGTTTGAATTGTTCTTCGTTCAATCCAAGCACAACGCGGACCTCGTCGATTCCTCTAAACTGCATGTCATCGTCAGTCCCATCGATTCCATCCGGCCCTTGTCGCACCCGCAAGAACCGATCTACCGCTTCGGGTGTTATCCCTGGCAAAGCCAGCAACACATCGCGCGACGCCCACGCCAAATCCACCGGGCCGCTGCTGTTGAGGGTAAAATCATCATCCCAACCGGGAGTGGACGTCGTTCATTGAGATCGACCCCTTTATGCTCCAGATATCTCCGCAAAATTTCCAAACGATCCGGGGCTTCGCCGGCAACAAGCCAGTTCAAGTTCAAACGACCGCCCTCCCCTGTGAGTCGCGCTTCGTAGGTTGCGCCGTCGTCCAATTCTCCGCTCAGATTTGGCGAACCCGGCTTGACCGCCGGATGCAATGCTACTTCTGCGCCGGAACATGCTACCGCTTCCGCTTTCAGCATCCGCGCCCCGTCTCCTGAAAGCGACAGCCGCGAGTCGATGTCCAGCGCCCACGAAATCACCAACGCGCTCAACAAGAACAATGCCCAAAGCGCGAGCATGATCGCGGCACCGGAAATTAATTTCGAATTCGATGAAGGCGTCCTCATAAGATCGACATCATTACATCGGCGTCCTGCCGAGAGGGATGATCGCCTCCCATGGCGCGGCGGCATCGGATCGATTCACAGTTACTTTCACCAACCGCGGCAATGTGCCGGTGTCGGTCCAGCGTTCCACCCACACATTCAAGCGCGCGTCAAAATAGCGGACTTGTAAACTGCGCACATCTTCAATCAGTGGAATCCAGCTTTCATTCACGTTCGTGAGCGATGAATCGTCTTTTGGCTTGCGCAGAAAACCCAGATCGAGCCGATCGCTGTCTTTCTTTTCCGATTGCAGCCGCAACGCGACCACGAAATCGCCGGCGGCATATCGCGTCATCAAGCCCGGTCCCGCGCCGCAAATCCACCGAACTTCGTCCCGCTCGCGATCGTTCAACTTGAACGCATCGCCGAGCAGCGCCCCCCTTCCCGAAGGCAAGCTCTGCCACTCGTTAGCCAGCACTTCGCGCAAACCATCGTAACGCGCGTCGGCCGCGGTCGCTCCAGAAGAAAGACGAATCGCGACCAGGTTGGATTGAACGAAGCGATAGATCGCCAACGCCATCGTGGCCAAAATCGCCACCGCCATAATGATTTCCAACAAGGTGAAGCCGCGTCGGCGATTAACCGGGACGATAAACATAAAATTCGATCTGCTGCGATTGCTCGGCGCCGCCGCGGGTCCACTTTGCCGTCAACGTTACCCGATTCACACCGGCGAGCGGCACCCCGTTGTTTTCCTCCAACCCAGCCGGCGCGCTTTTCTGGATCAGCTTCACCATCCCGTAACCGGTATCGACGGTAAATTCCTTTCCCACATCCGGAAATCCCGGCGTGGCCTGCACTTCCGCCATTCGATTGGACAAAATTTGCCGAACGCGATTCTCCTCCGCGTTGAAGGTGCTGGCGTTCAGGCAATTCTGCACCGCGCGACCAAGCGCGAGCACGCCGAGGGCGAAAATCGCCAGGCCCATCAGCACTTCGTAGAGCGCGAAACCTGTTTTACTTCGCCGCATAGTTTGCCAACTCGCCGTGGCCGGTCAGCGGCGAATAGTTTGCCGTCCACGTTCCAGCCCTTCCCTCAAAGCGAACGATCGCTGGCTCGCACGTGCCAGTCGGCCAGAAAATCCATTCGCCCGCCGGCTTAGAGGTGAGTGCGGCCGGCAAAGTGAGCGTCAACACCGTTCCATGTGCCAAAGCGAACGTTGCCACCGCTTTTTTTTCTTCGTCTTTGGCAAAAGCCTCCGGTTGCACAATCACGTCTTTATCGCCCCAAACAATCAAGTAGGCGCGATGCTCGGCCACGCTTCGTTCCTGCGCCTGTCGAACGAGGTTGTTAAATTCATCCAACGATGCGCGCAGCCGCCGATCCGCCAGAACGCCGCTTAAACTGGGTACCGCCACCAAAAGCAAAACCGTCAAAATCGCGACCGCGATGATGATCTCAATCAATGTAAATGCCCGGCAACGCTGCACCAACGAAGTTACGCTCCCTGCGCGAAATCACAAGACACCGAGACCGAGGCAAACCTCAAGATAACGTGGCTTCCAAATTGCCTTGCAAGTTTGGCCAACGAGTCTGAATGTTGTGACTTAGATATGAGCGTGCTCGCCAGCTTCATGAACCTCGGCGGCCCCGATTTGATCATCATTCTGTTGATCATTCTCGTTCTATTCGGCGCCAAGAAATTGCAATCAAGGAATTCCAAAAGGCCAAAGACGAATTCAGTGACGAGCTGCACAAGGCCGGCAAAACCGACACCGCAGCTAAGGGAAATTTGCCACCGTCATCGACCGTCCCGCGAACTGACGCCACAGCTAGCACCGCAGCTAGGCCCGATCAAAATCAAGCGGTTACTCCCGGCGATAAAGCCGATCAGGTGTGAGCTTGCAGGGCGTCGCGCTGTCGACGCCGGCTTTCATTAATGGACACGACGGCTCGTGTCCCTCCAATCACTCGAGTGTTGACCGGCAGGGCCGATTACGACAACTTCGGCGCCGCTGACTTATGTCTGATGCTGACCTACGCGCGCGCATCAAAGAAATGCTGGTCAAAAATTTGATGCTGCAAACCACTCCCGACCAAATCGGGGACGATCTGCCGCTTTTCGGGCCAAACGGCCTCGGATTGGACTCGATCGACGCCTTGGAACTGGTGGTCAGCATGGAAAAAACCTTCGGCGTGGGCGTGCCGAACTCGGAGGTGGCCGGCAAGGCCCTCCGGACGGTTAATACGATCTACGATTATATTCTCGAAAAACGCGGAGAAGTCAGTCACACTGGCGAAAAGGTCGATAAACCCGCGTGAATTTACTTCATCTTGAGAGCAGTGGCAGTTGGGGCGGACAGGAATATCGCACCTGTCTCGAAATCAATTGGCTGAATGCAAACGGCCACCGCGCCTGGCTGATCTGCGACCCCACCAGCGAAGTGCTCACCAAAGCGCGCGAGCTCGGCACGCCGATAATTCCGATGTCGCTCAAGCATCGAATCAATCCACTCGTTTCATTGCGCATCTGGCTTTTCTGCCGCCGCAATCGCGTCGACCTGATCAAAAGTTACAGCTCAAAAGACCACTGGCTCTGTCTGCCGCTCTTTCTTTGCGGTTGGCCGGTGACGCGCGCCCGCTGCATCACTGATCCGCTCGGCCAAAAGAACCGCGCGTTCATTTACCGACATGGTTGCGCGAAAATTGTCGCTGACGCGCAGGTGATCAAAAAGGAATTCATCGAGCAATACGGGATCGCGCCCGAAAAAATCGAAGTGATCGGATCGGCGGTCGATCTCGAAAAATTCTCGCCGAAACGCGACCCGATGAAATTCCGGCGAGAAGTCGGCCTTTCGGCGGAAACACCGATCATCGCGAACATCGGCATGATTCGGCCGGACAAGGGACAGTTCAATTTAGTCGAAGCCGCGCGAATCGTGCGTCACCAGCGGCCGGATGCGCATTTTGTTTTTGTCGGCGAAGCAACTGGCGGCCGGAGCAGGGAAAAATGGGTGCGAAAGGCGATCGATCGCGCTGGCCTGAACGGCAACGTCCTGATGATGGGATATCGCTGGGACATACCGGACATTCTTGCGGCCGCGAATATGGTCGTAATCGCGTCGCGCCACACCGAAGCGTCGCCCATTGTTTTGCGCGAAGCGTTTGCCAGCGGTCGGCCGGTCGTAGCGACGCGCGTCGGGGACGTGCCGGAAATCATCGTTCACGGTGAAAACGGATTGATCGTTCAACCGAACGACAGCAACGCTTTGGCTACGGCGATCCTGCTCTTTCTCTCCGACGAGAATTTGGCCGCACGCTGCGCCGACAAAGGTCTCCGCTACGCGCGCGAACATTTCTGTTTCGATCGCATGATGCGCGCGAAGCTCGATGTCGATCTTGCCTTGGTCGTAGCGAACAAGAAGCGCCGTGTTCGAACCAATGATCGCGCCGAAACTGCGCCGCTTACATCAATCGCAAGTCCCGAGCCGATTTTACCCGACTGACGCGAGATTGATCGCGTCGATCAACTGGCGTAAGCGGCCGAAGTTGTTGCGATACGGCGTCAAAATAAGCCGCGGCAAATAAGATCCGCGAAATTCTTGTTCAGATCGGCAATCGCGTTTTTCGATAACGGCTGGCAAATGCGCAGCACCAGTTGTTCCCCCACCCAACGTGCAGAGTGATAGATTTTGTAAAACTGCATTATTTCGCTGACCGCTTCGTCGACATCGTGCACGATCTTGAAGAAAGAAAAATCGTCGGATGAAACCAGACCGAGTCTAAACAAATGCTCGGTCAGAAATTTCATCCACGTCTGCCAATAAGTGCCGTTGGGCCGGTCGAGCAGCACGACTGGGATAATGCGCGCCTTGCCAGTCTGCATCAGCGTCAGGACTTCAAAGGTTTCATCCATGGTTCCGAAGCCGCCCGGAAAAAGAGCAAACGCGTCCGATTCCTTAACGAAGTTGAGTTTGCGATCAAAAAAGTAATTGAAATTGATCAACTTCGGATCGCCTTCGATCACTTCGTTCGCCTGCTGCTCGAAAGGCAAACGAATGTTCAAACCAAAGCTACGCTCCCGGCCAGCGCCGCGCTGGGCCGCGCCCATGATCCCTTCCCCACCGCCGGTAATGAGCATGTAATCGTGGGACACCATCGTTCGCGCGAAATCTTCGGCGACCTTCGATTCTGGCGCGTCTGGCGTGGTGCGAGCCGATCCAAACACGACGACTTTGCGGAACTGCGAGTAGCGCGCGAAAACTTTTGCGGCATAACGCATTTCTTTGAGTGAACGGTTGATGAGCTTGAGATCGGCCACGCCCATCTCGTCCCGCGCCATCTTCAGCGCAGTCACGATCATCTCCTCAATCAGTTCGGGATTCCTGTTCGCGCCCCAATCGCGGACCAGATCTTTTACGCGCTGGTCGAACGGCGGATCAACTGTCCACAGTCGTCGTGTGGGCTGATCGTGAATTGCTCCCCCAGTAAAATCTTCCACGCGGAACATTTAACGCGCGCGGCAATGAGCGCACGGGATTTCTGTCTTGGAGGGAGACGGTCGCCGCGGCGACTCGTGTCCCAAAATTAATGGACGCCGATAGCCCGGCGCCCTCCACCGACTGTGATCAAATCTGCCAAGATTTCGCGCATGTGCCGGATCGGAAGCGAATAGTGACCTTCACCTTCCACGTAGCGCGCTTTGCAATCAGGAAGTCGCGCCGCGACGTACTCGGCCACGCGCGTAGAAAAGGCACGATCTTTCGTTCCATGCCAGAGACGCACCGAAACATCGACATCTTCCAGACGAAATCCCCACGGCGCGGCAAAGATTTCCGCGTCGGCGGTCAGCCCTTTAACCGACGCTTGCCAGGCGCGGCGTTGACTTTCGAAACACGCCTCAAACGCGACCGAATCTTCCAGGGACGCGGCGTCGCACGCTTGTAATTGCAAAAGCTTCAACATGAGCGGACGAAAACGAACTGGGGGACGAATCCTCGCAATTGCGCCGGTCAGAAAAAAAAGCGCCCGCAGCGTTTGTGGCGATCGGCCATAGAGCCAGAGCAGTCGGCGGTAAAGCGAAAGCAACCCCGAATGATCGCCAAGATCGACAATCGGCGGAGCGCCACTTGCGATCCCGATTGCCCGGACTCGCTCCGGAATTTTCCACGCGGCGACGTAGGCGTAGGGCGCGCCGCCCGAGATCGCCAAGATTCGAAATTGTTGGATCCGCAAATGATCCGCCAACTGCTCAACGATTTGCGGCCAATCGACCAATTTGCGATTCGGCTGAAAACTGGAATCGCGAATGCCGGGGCGATCAGCTGAAATAATTCTCACGCCTAGTTGGCTAGCGGCCGGGTCGGTCAGCTGCGCCATCGTGCGCGAGCTCGGCCAACCGTGAAAAAAGAAAACCGGCGTGCCCGCAGCGCAGCCATATTCGGCGTAGGCGAGCTCGGCGCCGCTTTTCAACGAGAGTAATTTGCAGTCGTCCATGAAATTCCACCTATTTTCCGCTATCGCGGCCCGAAGCAAAATCCTCTTTCCCGCCCGACCTTCGCGCTGTAACTTTTTGCACGTAGACCTGATTCGGTTTTCGTAATTCAAGTGTATGAAGGAAAAGAAACCGAGTAGTGGAAAAATCGAGCTTCATGGCAACGGAATGGGAGTTCCCTCCCCCGAAGACATCGAGCGACGTGCGCGCGAGATTGCGATGATCGACGAGCGCAATCCGGACGAATTTACCGATGCCGATTGGAGCCACGCGCGCCAGGAATTGATGGGTGCTGAAAATAATGACCCGCCCGAAGAGACGCCGGATAATTCGGAAGTGACCGCAGAGTGGCAAGTAACTCCGGACGACCGCGGTCATCGTGTGCCCCGTTCCGGGATTGACGACGAAGAAGAGACGGTCGGTGAACATCTCGTCAGTGACGGACGGGAAGAAGCGGCCCACGATCAAATGCTCGAGGCGCGCAGAGAAGAGCTCGAACAGGAGGGTGGAATTACTTGATCCAAGCCGCGGTCGCTCAGCCCGACAAAGTGGCATCTCGCGCATACGACCTGGTTTTTCGAGACCTTCATTTTGAAAAAATGGGTGCCGAGCTATCGCGATGCTGTTCCCGAGTACGCATATCTCTTCAATTCTTACTACAACGCCGCAGGCGCGATGCATCGGCGCGACCTGCGTGGGCTGATTTCGCGGCCGACAGTGGACGAAACGAAAAAATATCGCGCTTCCATTGATTCGGACATCGAAGCTCTTATTGCCGGTGCCGACGAGAAATTGTTTCGTGAGATCAAACCGATCCTTACGCTCGGAATTCATCACGAACGGCAACATCAGGAGTTGCTCATCACCGATATCAAACACGTTTTCGCGCAAAACCCGCTCTTCCCGGTTTTTCGCCAAGCCCAGCCTTCGCCAGGCTACGGCTCGGCAAGCAAGATCGATCCGCCAAAAGACGGATTCGTCGCGGGGAATATCGGCCAGTTGAAGTTTGTCGAGTTCGACGAAGCGATAATTGAGATCGGTCACGATGGCAGCGGCTTTGCCTACGACAACGAAAGTCCGCGCCATCGTGCGCTGGTTCTGCCTTTTTCGCTCGCAAACCGCTTGGTCACCAACGCCGAGTATCTCGCGTTTGTCGCCGACAACGGTTATTCGCGTTCGGAGTTTTGGCTTTCGTTAGGCTGGACCACGGTCAACGAACAGAATTGGCGCGCGCCGCTTTACTGGATCGAGCGCGATGGTCAGTGGCGGAATTTTACTTTGTCTGGCCTGCGGCAGATCGATCCGAACGAACCGGTGACACATCTTAGTTATTTTGAAGCCGACGCCTACGCGAACTGGGCCGGCGCGCGGTTGCCGACTGAATTTGAATGGGAACGCGCGGCCGCGAAGATGGACATCGACGGCAATTTCGTTGAGCGCGAGCGGTTTCATCCCGCGGTGCTAAACAAATCGCCGAAAGATCGAGAACTCGCACAAATGTTTGGCGACGTTTGGGAGTGGACGCGGAGCGCTTATTCCCCCTATCCCGGCTACCGCGCAGGCCCCGGCGCGCTCGGCGAATACAACGGCAAATTCATGTGCAATCAATACGTTTTGCGCGGCGGGTCCTGTGCCACGTCACAGACTCATATTCGCAAAACTTACCGGAACTTCTTTCAACCCGATAAACGGTGGCAATTCACGGGGATCCGTTTGACGCACGATCTCTCGTGAAAGAGCAAATCACTTCTGCTGTTGCCGCCGCTGCGATCGAAAACTTTCACGAGGAAGTCCTGGCTGGGCTTTCAAAATCGCCCAGACAATTGCCGTGTAAGTTTTTCTACGACGAGCGCGGCGCTCAGTTGTTTCAACAAATCTGCGATCTGCCTGAGTACTACATCACCCGAACCGAGATCGAGACTCTTCGTTTGCACGGAGCGGACATGGCAAAGGCGCTCGGTCCACAAATCGAGCTGATCGGTCTCGGCACTGGTGCGGGGACGAAGACGCGAATTCTACTCGAAGAATTGCGCGACCCGCTAGTTTACGTTCCGATCGATATTTCGAAGGAACAGCTGGAGAAATCCTCCGCCCGGTTTCGAGAAATGTTCCCGGGTCTGCAGATCCTGCCAGTCTGCGCCGATTATCTCGAGCCATTCGAGCTGCCGCTGCCGCGTCGCCTTTCCTCGCGAAGCGTGATTTATTTTCCGGGATCGACCATTGGCAACTTCGAACCGGAAGCGGCCAGCGAGTTCCTCGCCCGCCTGGTTGAGCTCGCCGGCGGCGGCGGCGGTTTGCTGATCGGCGTTGATCTTCAGAAGGATCGACATGTTCTAGAGCGTGCTTACAACGACAGCGCCGGAGTGACCGCGCAGTTCAACAAGAACCTTCTCGCACGCATCAATCGCGAGCTTGGCGCCGACTTCGATTTAAACCGCTGGCGGCATCACGCGATTTACAACTCAACCGAGGGTCGAATCGAAATTTACCTGATCAGCGATAACGAACAGGCGGTTCACATCGGCGCGCGCGAATTTCAATTTCGTGCCGGCGAAGAGGTTCTCACCGAATACTCCTACAAACACACGGTCCCCGGACTCATCGAGCTCGCGCGCGACGCCGGATTTCAATTCGTGCAAGTCTGGACCGACGATGCACGCTGGTTTGGCGTTTTTTATTTCACGGTACTGTAGCCGCCGCCTTTTGACGCGGCCGCCGCGGCGACCGACTGCAATAAAATGAGCGCGTTGGTTCAACTGGTCGGCGTTTCAAAAACATTCGGCGACGCTGCCGCGGTCCACGCAGTCGATCTTTCGGTCGAGCGTGGCAAAACGACGGTGCTGATCGGACCGAGCGGTTGCGGCAAATCAACCCTTCTGCGTCTGATCATTGGTCTGCTCGGACCGGATAGTGGCGAAATCCAGTTCGATGGAACCCCACTCCGCCCCGATAAGATCGACATCGTTCGTCATCGCGCCGGTTACGTGATTCAGGAAGGCGGACTCTTTCCACATCTGACCGCGCGCGGAAATATCTTGCTCATGGCGCGTCATCTTCACCGCCCCGAGAATGAAATGCGCGCGAGGCTTTCCGAACTCCGCGCGCTCACCCGGTTCCCCGAGAATCTTCTCGATCGCTATCCACTCGAGCTTTCCGGCGGCCAGCGTCAACGCGTGAGTTTGATGCGCGCACTAATGCTTTCGCCGGAACTGTTGCTGCTGGACGAGCCGCTGGGCGCGCTCGACCCGCTGGTGCGCGCGGCGTTGCAAAAAGATTTGAAAGAAATTTTCGCGCGGCTCCGCCAAACCGCGCTCTTGGTCACACACGATCTGGCCGAAGCCGCTTATCTCGGGGATGAGATAGTGCTCATGAATGAAGGCCGCATCGTTCAGCAAGGTTCGCTCTCTGATCTTCGCGATAAACCGACCAGCAACTTTGTTTCCGAATTTATCAACGCGCAACGGAGCCTCGCCGTTCTATGAGGAGAATCAGGAAAACAGGAAAACAAGAAACGTTCATTCGTATCGTTCTTTTTATCTGCGTT